>WNFT01008251.1_pt1 | contig 26656 bp, 27 predicted proteins | sample 5400191 | NCBI WGS metagenome assembly WNFT01 (sample SAMN13153359, study PRJNA577476) | soil metagenome | isolation source: 80 cm saprolite under Madrone tree | place: USA:California | collected 2016-06-14 | reverse complement strand
ATCGTGAGAATACGCAGACCGGATGGCCGTGAGGTGATGGACCAACCGGTGCTAAGCCAGATCGCTTGCGAATAGATAGTGCCTGGCACCGGGCCAAGCTGAGTTCCTCCGGAGAGCGTGACCCTGTCTGTTTGATTCGCAAAGCTAAACACCCAGAGATCATGTTTTCCGATGTCCGTATCTGGATGAACAGTGAAGAAGGGCTCGGGTGAGTTCGGCAGGGGCAGTTGGATGTTGCCTTGACCTGCCGGGGTGGGATTGAGATAGAGCAGGATGGGATCCATGTAGTAATTGTGTGCATAGAGCGATCCGTTGGTGGTGGAGTAGGTCACAAAGCCTTGCAGGTAGCTCCAGTTTTGGGCGGCGACCGCCGCACTGATGTCTTCCATGGACATTCCGGAGCTTGTGCTTGCATTCCAGTACACCACACCGAAGTCGGCATCGGCGACGACCCATTTGGCCAGGCCTGGATCGTAATACTCCGCAGTCACATGAGATTCCTGGCTGTTGCCATCAAAAGACATGGTTCTTGTTCTGGCGGAGATGTGCTGCCCTGTCAGAAGCATGACGAGGGTTTCGGCGAACTGTCTGCAGAACACGGACCCCACCACACCATCCTGTGCAGCAACTTGAGCCAGGAGCGTACCCGGAGTCGGGACAGACGTTGTCCCTTGTGTCATCAATCGTACGTTGCCGGTGAGTTGCTGCACTGTACTGCTCAGGTTCGCCGACCCGGTTCCGGAAGGTGGAGGAGCTGCATTCGCGGTCAGCGTGGCCGCCGTGGTCGTGGCCGACCCGGCCGAGTTCGTAAACACCGCTTGGTACTGATTCCCGTTCTGCGACGAAGCTGTCGTGAAGCTCAACGTGGTCGAGGTGGCTCCGGAGACGTTGCTAAACGCCCCGCCACTCGTGCTCACCTGCCACTGCACCGTGGGTGTTGGCGAGCCGGTCGCCGCCGCCGTGAAGGCCGCCGTCTGGCCCGCCGTCACCGTCTGATTGCCCGGCTGAGTCGTGATTGTCGGCGCGGTATTCGAAGGCGCGCGGCTAACGGATAGTAAAGATCTGGTTTGCAGAGCCAGTGCAGGTGTTCTGCTCGATATGTGCGCCTGATGCAGTAGAGGCGCCGACGACGTCCAGGCACCCATTGGTCATGTTGCCGGAAAGGATTTCGTAGCCGCCGGATACGGCTTTGAGTTGGTAGTATTCGGGCCAGACGGCAACACAGGTGTACTGTTGGATGAGCGCGCCGGCGGAACCAGAACCCTGCGTGACATCCCAGCAGAGATTCGACGCCGCACTTACCAGGTAGGACCAGCCGCTTGCGGGGGCGGCTGTGAGGGTGAACTTCTGCGTATTGCTGGTCGAACAGGGGGATTGGATCAGAGCGGTGAAGCTCGCGGAGCCGCCGGTGTCAATGCAGAGATTGCTGTTGGAGTTCTGGAGCGTGACGGTGCCGGAAGTCGGAGGAGCCGTATTCACCGTCAGTGTGGCCGCCGTGGTGGTGGCCGTCCCGACCGAGTTGGTAAACACCGCGCGATACCGGTACCCGTTCTGCGACGAAGCGGTCGTGAAGCTCAAGGTGGTCGAGGTCGAAGTGGCTCCGGAGACGTTGCTAAAGCTCGCGCCGCCATCGGTGCTCACCTGCCATTGCACCGTCGGTGTTGGTGAGCCTGTCGCCGCGGCCGTGAAGGTCGCCGTCTGGCCGGTGGTCACCGTCTGATTGGCCGGCTGCGTGGTGATTGTCGGCGCTACGGAGTTCACGGTCAGCGTGGCCGCGGTGGTGGTGGCCATCCCGGCCGAGTTCGTAAATACCGCCTGGTACTGATACCCGTTCTGCGACAAAGCGGTCGTGAAGCTCAGGGTGGTGGAAGTGGCTCCGGCTCCGGAGACGTTGCTAAAGTTCGCACCGCCATCGGTGCTCACCTGCCATTGCACCGTGGGTGTAGGCGAGCCGGTCGCGGCAGCCGTGAAGGTCGCTGTCTGGCCGGCGTTCACCGTCTGGTTCGCCGGCTGCGTGGTGATTGTCGGCGGCGTCGGAGAGTTCACGGTCAGCGTGGCCGCGGTGGTGGTGGCCATCCCGGCCGAGTTCGTAAACACCGCCTGGTACTGATACCCGTTCTGCGACAAAGCCGTCGTGAAGCTCAGCGTGGCCGAGGTGGCTCCGGGCAGGATGCTAAAGGATGCGCCGTTATTCGTGCTCACCTGCCACTGCACCGTTGGTGTCGGCGAGCCCGTCGCGGCGGCCGTGAAGGTGGCCGTCTGGCCCGCAGTCACCGTCTGGTTGGCTGGCTGCGTGATGATTGCCGGGGGTGCCGCAGGCGGATTAAACAAACCATAGACGTCTACCTCTGTCTCTGTGCCGACATACACTTTCCCATTGACAGGCACGGGGACCGCGAATTTGACTGCGTTCCCTGCTTTGTCACGGCTATTCGCCGCCTGCGCACTGTTCCAGAGTTCCCTGGCAACGTTGGTGGCGTTGTGTGCGTGAAGCACGGCCGGGCCGGGCAAGCCGTACTGGCTGCTGTCAATCGACCACACAATTCCGTTGGAAGTGCCATTGGCCGAAATCGTCGGCGTGGCCCCAGGATAATTGTACGAAGTGGTCGAGGTTGTGAGGTGCGCGTAATCGAGCAACCCATTCACCAGCGGAATGGCCCTCAGAACGTCGACCTCGCCCCAGAAATAAACTGTATTGTTCCAGTAGGCGGGCATGCTCCAGAGCCCGCCGACCTGACCCGAGCTCGATTCCTGCACCACCTGCGGATCGCTCGAACAGCCGTTGCAATAGTGCTGATTAAGTTTTGTCATCTGGTCCCGATTCACCAGATAGATACGACCTTGCTTGCCGGCTGTAACGAGCAGGTGAGGAAAGCTGCCTGGCTGGTCAGGGAGCAACAGGACACCCCCCGAGCCGAGGTCAGTGTCGCCGCTATTAAGAGTACTCTGGTTGTAGGGAGTGAAATAATCGAGCAGCGCGAGGTTTCCACCGCTTATCCCGAGCTTGAGAAGGCTGTCGCCGACGGCAGTGGCGGGCACGCTCACGGTATCAAACGTTCCGTTGCCGGTTGCGACATACACATTGCCACTCGCGTCCGCAGCCAGCCCCGAGCCGCTCATCCAGATGCCGCCCCAGTTGCCATTCGGAGTCGTATTGAAAACGCCTATCTGCGTGAACGTCGCAGCATCGAAGGCAAACATCCAGCCGTGATACGGCGCGCCGTCGCAAAGCGAGGCATAACCGATATAGATCGTCCCGTTCAGCAGTAAGAGCCCAGGCCGACTGTGCTGTCTCAGCGCGATCGCTTGGCCCGCTGTCGACGGGCCCCCAAAGATGAGCTGGCCGCCGGAGCTTCCGTCACCCGTCCCATTTATAGTTGCCGCGATTACAACCGGGCCGGGGGACTTTTCCGCGCCGGTCGTGACGTCGAGTGCGTGCAAGCGATGGATGAAGACGCCGCCTTCCTTCGACTTCGCTTCGACGTACATGGTTCCGGTTGTCCCATCAATGACCGGAGTGCTGGTGATCCCCACCTGCGGAACCAAGTCGCTGCAGCGCTGTCGCCTTCGGTGGCCACGAAAACAACGTTGTGCGTCCCTTTGCCGGGGATCGAAAGATTAGCCAGATACAGTGGCTGCGCGTATACGTATCCGTTCACCGGTTGCGAGAAGAGCTTGCCGAAAGTACTTACCGTGACGTTCTGGGGCGTGAGAATCGTTTCATTTGTATTCGTGCCGCTGCGGGCATTGTCGTAATGGTGCGTGGTCACGTTCACCTGTGCTTCCGCGACGGATCCTGCCATCACGACTGCTAGGAGCACCCAGATTGTGCCACGGAGCCCGCGCTGATGATCTGCGACCGTTTCGCCTGTTTTTCTGTCGAAGACCGTTGCGCTGTTCCGCGCATTCCTAGAGCTTGCTATCATCATTTCTCTCCTAAAATGGTCGCCTCTGTCACTGACGACAACCGTGCGCCCGGATCCAAGGCCCGGGTTAACGATCGGTGCGTTGATACCCCGTCGCAGCGCTTGATACTGTCAACTTAGTGCGATAGATGTCGATACGCCATGACACCGCATTCGTAGAGATTTTGAAGGAAACGGTTTGGCTCGCGTTCACGCTGATATCGGTGGCAAAGCCTTGAATATTCGGCGAGCCTGCCGCTTGAGCATACCACTGACTAGCGGGAGTGCCTGGCAGACAATTCTCCGCCTCAATAGCGTTTTGGGGTGCCGTACATGCAGCCAGCGCAACCGGCGGCAAAAAGCCAAGGACGAGGAATGCGAGCAGAAGGCTTGCTAGGGCGGGCAGGTATCGGCGGGCTGACGTCATGGCTGGGACCTTTCGTATACAAAGCGCAAAGAAGATGCCAGGCTGGAGTCGCCGGGAATAACCACAACTGAGGCGAGAACACCCGACACTTTCATCCTGACGCGCATATGCAAACTACTAGAAATGACCTAGTTCCGAGTCACCGGGATCTTTGGCCAAACGAATCGCAACCCTCTTGGCTCGTCTGGCGGACGAGTCTGAAGGACACGGAGCAATTGAAGATTGGCTAGGCCACCGAGACCCCCTACCGGTGCGCCCGCACAGGGGAGAGTTAACTCAAGCGGTTCTCGTTGCTATCGGAGGGAAGCTGATTCTGGCGTCAGACCTTCTGTTCTAGGAATGTCTCCTATCGTCCTACAGGAACTACAAGAAGGACACCTGTCCTGACTCGTAGAAGCCGGTGTCTGCCTTAAAGGGAAAAACCTAAAGCGGATTGCAGGGATCGGAGCAACTCTATACCCGGTCTTTGCCCGATTGACCGGCGGCAGGAATCCGTTTCATTGTGCAAGGAGGAGTAGTATGGCCGCGAGCCGAACTTCCGGACCAGGAGCCCAGGCTCCGAAACCTGCCCGGACTCAGCCCGGAGAAGCAATCCTTCCTCTCTATCCCGAGATCCTCAGAGGCCTGCCTTTGGGTGTGGTGGTCTTGCACCTCGAAAATCCTCAAGACGTCAAGAGTTTCAGAATCATTGACCTTAATCCGGCCGCAGCTCATATCACCGGGTCAACCCTGGAAAGCCTCTGCGGCAGGAGGCTGGCTGAATTCCCAAAGCTCTTGGAGACCCCGATCTTCGGTCGGTGCCTCGATGCGTTGCATGCCCGAGAGCCAAGAGACTTGGGAGAGATTTCCTATGGGGATGAGTTGATTCGCCAAGGGATCTATTCTGTCCAAGTCTTTCCTCTGTCTGGAGATTTTATGGGTGTTGCTTTCGAGAATGTTACAGAGCGCAAGCTTGCAGAACTGGCCCTGCTTGAAAGCGACGAACGCTTCAATTCGCTCATGAAAGGCGTGCAGGAGTACGCCATTTTCTGCTTGGACCCGCTGGGTTACGTGGTCAGCTGGAATGCTGGCGCCGAGCGCCTGAAAGGCTACCGCGCGGAGGAAATCATCGGAAAACACTTCTCTGTGCTTTATCCTCGAGAAGATGTGACGAGTGGCAAGCCCGAACAAGAACTTGCGGAAGCAGCTCAACGCGGACAGAGCGAGGACGAAGGGTGGAGAATCCGTAAAGACGGCTCGCGTTTCTGGGCAAACGTCGTGATCACGGCGCTGTGGGACCCAGGGGGAAATCTGCATGGGTTCGCCAAGCTCACCCGGGATATGACTGAAAGGCACCAGAAAGAGGAGACACTGACAAAGGCCAAAGAACTACTCGAACTCCGCGCTGAACAACGGACAGCCGTGCTCGCTCGAGTGAACCAGCAGTTGCGCGCCGAGATCGCCGTTCGTGAACACGCCGAGCAACAACTCAAAACGTCGCTCGATCAACTGCGTGCTCTCGCGGGCCGTCTCCAGAGCGCGCGGGAAGAGGAACGCACCTTAATAGCCCGAGAAATCCATGACGAGCTCGGCCAGGCCTGTACGGCGATCAAGATGGACCTCGCCCTGATAGGCCGCAAGACTACCAAGACACAAAGTCAGCTCCGAGCCAAAGTCGACTCGGCTACCCAGGTGGTGGATAACATGATCGTTACTCTGCGTAAAATCGCCTCGGAACTCAGGCCGAGAGCACTTGACGACCTGGGCCTGACCGCGGCGCTGGAATGGCAAGCTCAGGAGTTCCAAAGCCGTACCGGGATTCACTGCCGCTTCATCATGCCGCAGGAACCAATTGCCCTCGATTCGGAGCGGTCTACTGCGATCTTCCGTATCTTTCAGGAATCCTTAACCAATGTCGCGCGCCACGCTCACGCCACGCGCGTCGAGGCGCGCTTGGAAAGAGAAGCGGACCAGCTCATCTTCCGAGTTCACGACAACGGCAGGGGATTTGATCCTCAGGAAGCCAAGGCGCGCAGGTCTCTTGGCCTAGTTGGAATGCAAGAGCGTGCGTTCCTGCTCAACGGGGAGCTCAAGGTTGAAGGAGTTCCAGGCGCCGGAACAACCATCGCTCTGCGGATTGCGCTGCCACCCTCGACGCTGCCCAAATAAGGATAAGAGATGAGAGTTCTGATCGCTGACGATCATGCCGTGTTTCGTCGGGGGCTCAGGGAGACTCTAGCTGAAGCGTTCTCCAAATTGACCTTCGGGGAAGCGAAAACGGCGCAGGAGACGGTCGAGTGTGTGAGGCGGCAAGACTGGGAAATCGTCATCCTGGACATCAGCATGCCTGGGAAAAGCGGGCTAGACATCCTAGATGACTTGAAGCGATTACGCCCAAAGCTACCCGTTCTCTTGCTGAGCATGCACCCCGAAGAGCAATACGCCAGGCGGGCGCTCAAAGCCGGAGCGGCAGGTTACCTGACCAAAGAGAGCGTCCCGGAAGAGCTGAAAATGGCCGTCCGGCGAGTGCTGGCCGGTGGCCGGTACGTCAGCGCGAATCTGGCCGAGAGGCTAGCCTCTGACTTGCGGGAAGGAGCGGATACACCGATTCACGAACTGCTATCAGATCGTGAGTTTCAGGTTTTGCGGATGATCGCTTCGGGCAAGACTGTCAAGGAGATTGCAGGAGAGATCTCTCTCAGCGTGAAGACAGTCAGCACCTATCGTGCGCGCATCCTTGAGAAGACGGGGATGAAAACCACTGCCGAGCTGATTCGCTATGCTCTTCAAGCCCAGTTGGTTGACTAGAGACCATGGAAAACACTGCTATTAGGAACCTTGCGCATCCTTGAATTCCTGTGCCTTACACTCATGACCCGCTGTGTGGGACGCGCGCGGTCACAGGTAGTTCATTTTGTCCTACAAGAGAATACTGTTTCCGCCTGATGTATTTCCGCTCAGATTTGTCATTCTCTAGAGATGCGCGGACAGTCTCCGAGGAGAAAGAAAATGAAGGTCTTTATCGCAGATGACTCTCCACTGTTCGTTGAGCGTCTTACCGAGCTCCTAAGGGACGTGCCGGGCGTCAAGCTTGCGGGACAGGCAGGTGACGTGTCGGAATCGGTTCGCTGCATCCGGCAAATGAAACCGGACGCCGTGATCCTCGACCTCCAAATGCCCGGGGGCTCTGGTCTCGATGTTCTCCGTGCGATTCGTCCAGATCATCCCGGCCTCTACGTTTTGATTTGCACGAACTACCCTTATGCCCAGTATCGCGAGGAATGCCTCTCCGCTGGCGCAAATTATTTCCTAGATAAATCCGCGGAATTCGAAAAGATCCCTGCCATTCTGCATCAATTCCTCAGAAATAGTGCAAAGTCCGCTCCTGCAGCTCGCTGACAAATGACACCCCAGTTCTTTGCTCGTCTCTTTTGGGTGTGCTTCCCAATCCAAAAAAAAATCCTAGTGTCGCCGGCCCAGTGCTGATGGACGACAAGTCCGAGCCGTTTCCTTGCGGGCGCGGCTTTCTGCTGATTTCGCTGAAAATGAAGGACAATTTTGCCTTTCCAGGATGGCGGTTTAAACCTTTAGCCATTCTGAGCCGAGTTTATGGCGATGAATTAGCTCGTGGCATCTGGCGCTGATAGCGATTGGTCAGGAGAGTTCTCGCCTGAGCTGTTGCCTCCAGGAGACAACCAGACGCAGCAAGGCAGAACCGCGTGCCTGCTCTAACCTGCCTGGCTGCAGTAGCTCCATGCAGTGGGTTTCTACCTTCGCGTCCGGCGCGGAGGGAGGCGCGCCCTATTTCGCTTTTGTATACACTGGTAAATTATACATTAAGGTATTTACCCAAGCCACGTTAAGGAATCCCTCTCCCCTCTGGTTACGATGTTCGCCGGATTGCGGGGATGTCCTCCCAATGGTACTCAGAGCATCTAGGTTTGATTTTCCGGAGGTGCGGGCTATTGTACGGGTTCGTCCACGGAGCGTTGAAGGGAGAAATGATGGGCAACAATCGAGGCGACAGATTGAGTATGCTGTGGCCTCTTCGGTGTCTGGCGCTGCCCGTGCTGGTTGCGCTGGGCTGTGTTTCAGCGGCAGCCCAGTGTACTGTCTACGTGCCAACCCACAAGTCGAACAGCGTTGCGGTGATTGATACGGTCCTCGACCGCGTGGTCGCCATAGTTCCGGTGCAGTTTCAGCCCCTTGCGGTGGAATTACACCTAACGGGGCCTTCGCCTATGTGACCAATTCTGGTTGGCCCGTTGGTTCCAACTCCGTCTCGGTGATCGACACTGCCACCAACACCGTCGTGGCTACGGTCCCTGTGGCGAATTTCCCGGTCGGCGTGATTATCACTCCGAACGGGGCCTTCGCCTATGTAGCGAATTACAACTCCAACAGCGTTTCAGTGATCAGCACGGTCACCAACACTGTCATAGCCACGGTTGCGGTCGGAACTGGTCCCTGGGGCCTGGCGATCACGCCGAACGGAGCCTTCGCCTATACGGCGAATCTAGACTCTAACAACGTTACCGTGATCGACACCGCCCCCAACACCGTTGTGGCCACAGTGCCAGCGGGGAATGGTCCCGTGGCAGTGGCACTTACACCGAACGGGGCCTTCGCTTACGTGACGAATCAGTCCTCGGACAACGTCTCGGTGATCAGTACCGCCACTAACACCGTTGTGGCCACCGTGCCAGTGGTGAGCGGATCGTACAACAGCGGCCCCTACGCCGTGGCCATCACGCCGAATGGTGCCTTCGCCTACACGGCAAATGCCGCTGCGAGCACGGTCTCGGTGACTAATACGGCCACCAACACGGTGATAGCGACAATCCCTGTGGGAACCGCGCCTCACGGCGTGGCCATTACGCCGGACGGGGCCTTCGCCTATGTGGGGAACGAATACTCGAACACCGTGTCAGTAATCGACACTGCCACGAACACCTTGGTGGACACGGTGCAGGAAGTGGCGGTAGCACCTGAGGGTGTTGCCATTATGCATTCGAGGAACGCGCTCACCTTCAATTGCAGGTAGAAAGTGAGACGATTGGTAAGTAGAGGCAGAGCACGGGTGCCTGCCTTGCAGCCTAACCGTTTCTCGAAAATGCATTATGCCAACGAGTTGCAGGAAGCAAGCGGAAGAAACGCGCCAGGGCAATTTCGGGTCATGTGTTTTTGTACTTTCTTTTTGCATGTTTTTCAGAACTAATTCTGGCGCTGGAACTAATGGAACGGGTACTGGAAGCAGTAGGCTTACACGATTTGCCGTGAAGGACCACGTCGATGAGCTCGCGGTCGGCTATTCCTTAGCAGGCTGCGCTGCCGCAGAGTCTGCCACCGCTTCACCAGCGAGGCGCACCTGTGGGTTTGAGACACGGCGGTCTCGCGCATCGCAGCGCGGGATCAGTTGCCAGGAGGTCGTTGTTGTGTAGCCGTAGATTGAGCAAATTCGCTAGTATCTCATGCTGACGCTCCGCAGAGTCCAAGATGCGCATTTGGGGAAACTGGCGCGGGTTCCTGGCCCCAAACGGGTGCCGCTTTGGGTGACACTAGGAATTGGCGTGGCCCTGACATTTTTCCTGATATCTATTTACGGGTTTCTGGCAGTAAGCAATCCGGTCGGGGAGGGAGTCCTCGTAGTGGAAGCTTGGATCCCTGCGAAGACACTGGAAGAATCCGCAATTGTCTTCAATTCCGGACGTTATCGTTACCTTGTCATCGTGGGTGGCCCGATGCAGGGAAGCGGCAGTAAGTCCAATGATCCCACGACGTGGGCCGACTTGGCCGCGAGCAGGCTCGAGAAGCTCGGATTTGACACGAAGAAACTTGTTCGGATCAGCGTGCCGGCCGTGTCGTCTGGCCGTACCCTCGCGGGGGCCACAGCGGTTAAACGCTGGCTCGGCAGTTCGAGGATCTCCGTATGCTGCGTGGATGTCTTCACAGTAGGACCGTATGCAAGAAAGAGTTGGATCCTTTCCCGATACGCGTTCGGCGACGGTTATCGGGTCGGGATCATCGCGGGATCTCCGGACTCTTACGATCCGAGGTTTTGGCTGGCCCCAAGAAGAGGTATTTTGGTCGTCGTTCGCAACTTGGCCGGCTACATGTACTCGAAGTTCTGGATTCTATTTCACGGGAGAGTGTCAGCAAGCTAGGCCAGCCGAATCCGAGCGCAAGATGTAGCTGGCCGGCAAGTGGAGACACACCGACGTGAAGCTGCGGCAACCTTCTCAATACCACTTCAGCTCCCCAGTCACATAGCAGCCGCCAGTATGGTGAGCGTAGAGATTTGCCTCGACGATGAACCAGGGCTTAATGAAAGGACGCTGACCGAAGTCGTGAGTCCCCACACCGCAAGCGTTCTCATGGAACGAGAGTAGCGGCCGGGCAGCCTGCCATAGGCCATCAGGAAAATAATCCGTGTAGATCTGGATCTCTGTGCATCCGGAGTCCAGCGTGCCATTCGAGCAAGCCTTGGAAGATAGGCTGGCGCGTCTAGATCACTGGACTGGGGGGCAGTGGAGAAAACGCACACCGGCAAATTCGCCTCAATTGGATTGTACTTTCTTTGAGCATGTTCTTCAGACCTAATCTTGACGGTCGGACTCAAGGAATTCACTGCCAGCGGCCAATCATTTGCATGCCCCACCGGACTGCCCGCCGTGCACCGATCCCAAAAGGTCCACGACAGCGATAGCGCATTCTTTCCTCAAGTAAACGTGCCAAGTCCAGCTGGAGTTTCCAGCCGGAGGCGCCCACATCTTCCATGACGTGGGCGACTGTCGAGGCCTTTGGAATCGCAATCACGTTTTCCCTGCTAATGCACCAATTCAGTGCAACTTGAGCCTTGCTCTTGCAGGCGGCTTCAGCAACTCTACGAAGAACTCCCTCGGGATCCGCTGCCCTGATATTTCCGAGGCCTGTTGCAAGTGGGCTGTATGTAATAACGGTGATTCCGTTTTTCTGGCAGTACTGTAGCAATCCTCCTTCAATGGTTCTCTCAACTAGGCTGTAACGCACCTGGTTGGCCACGATTCGTTGCTTAGCAAGGACCGCTTGCGCGTTTATCAGGTCGCGGACGGAAAAGTTGCTGACTCCAATGAACCGGACTTTGCCCTCATCCACGAGTTTCTCCATCCCCCTCATTGGTTCTTTTATTGGAATTGTGAGATTGGGCCAATGGAGTTGGTAGAGATCGAAATAATCTGTGCCAAGTCGCCGAAGACTTCTTTCTGCTGCTGCGACGAGGTCGCGCTGCTTGAAATTCCGAGGCAGCACCTTAGTCGCAAGAAACACTCGATCTCTTTGACCCTCGATTGCCTTGCCAACGATTTCTTCCGTTCCATATGCTTCCGCCGTGTCTATGAGGCAAGCACCGTATTCGATTGCCGCCCGAAGTGGTTTGACACCTCCACTGTAATTCCACGTGCCGAATCCGATTTCCGGCAGACGTAGGCCCGTGTTGGCCAGTCCCCTTAAGAGCATAGATAAATGTTCACTTTTTTCACGAGGATTTGCTATGGAAGGCGCGAACATTCCCCTGCTGGCCGTTCAATCGGCGGTGGCAGCCAACGAGCCATTTGGCCAGTTGACGGGTTGCCCTTGGAACTGCAATCCGACACCAAAGCGTCCGCCTGGGAGTCGCTGGCAGTAGACTACCCGGGCGAGGGTTCGCAGGTCCCCATCGAGTGACCTGATCCACAGTCGTTCATTCAGCTCCCTAGCCCGTTGGGTCAAAATGCGCATTCCGAGTCAGCAGAAGTTTTCTGTAGTCGTCCGCTCCGTCGCGGCCGGGTTCTGAATGCTGGATATCTCTACCGGAGCAGCCAGCCGAATCCGTTTTTCAAGTCGTTCTGACCTCTCGGGCATCTGTAGAATGACCTTCCAAGCTGGTTTCACTTAGTTGGCCCCGGGCTTGCCGGTGCCGAAAAGGTGTAGGAACCGGCAAAAATTTAGCGGAGATGATTTTCTAAGGATCATAGGACCAATGCAGTGTTGGGACTCATTTCCCTCTCGACGGGCGATTTTGATCGTCGCCGCTTCTGCTCGTACATGGCCTGGTCCGCCTTCACCATCAATTCTCCAATCGATGTGCAGCTGCTCGGATCGAAACGTGCAAGGCCTAAACTAAGAGAAATTTCGTAGCGAGACTCGTCGGCACTAATTGATTTCAAACACTCGAAAAGTCGAGTCTTGATTGTTGCCTCGCTGTGGCCGGCTGCCTCGATCGCAAGAACAGCAAACTCATCTCCTCCCAGGCGAGCGACAACATCTGAGCCCCGAAATGTTTCTTCCAAAACGTCAGCCGTGCGCTTCAACGCACGGTCGCCCTCGAAATGGCCGAATCTGCTTCAAGCAGTCCACGTCCGTCATAAAAAGCAACATCCCCCGGCCGGATCGGCGCGCAAGTTTCAATTGCCGTTCTGCCAGGGCCATAAAACCGCGACGGTTGTACAAGCCTGTGAGTTCGTCGGTGAGGGCAAGATTGCCCAGTTCTGCTTGCAACATGTACTGCTTCGCGGCACAGCGGACCGCGCGCATCAGAAGTTCACTGACCGGCTGGCTCCGAGTGTCACCGGGCAACGTGCCAGGAGACTGCGTGCGTACATCTCGCAACAAACTGGCGAGTTCTCGATTTGCTTCCGATAGGAGAGCCTGGAAAACGCCATCATTGTGTTTGTTTTCTGTGGGTGGTAACAAGCGCTGGGCACTGCGGCGAAATAAGGATTTGGAATCAACTGACATGCTCAGGATCGCGCTGTCAGACGGATTGTTTACAGATTTGAAGCCTGCCTGTCGCTTCCGCGGGTAGCTGCTGAACTTTAATCTATTCGATCCCATTGGCATTTGCCTGCATCCTTGAGCTACGAACGGTCCTCCGCTGCGATCTCGCTATCTTTTGACAATGTCACTCTCACGGGCGGTGTTGTGGCAGACCGAATCTTCAGTTCAGCCAACAACATACGGCCGTCTCCCAAGAATGAGAGACGACGCGCAATATTCCCTAGCTCGTAGAGATCGTTTAGAACTCCTCGTCGCAGCAAGCCTTTCCAAAGAGCGGGAGAAACGGGCAGCGGGGCGCGCCCATGCTTCATCGCGAGAAGAACGACCTGATGACGAAGCAATACCCGCATCGTCTTTTGCGATTCGGATGGGCCGGTTTGCCCATCAAGAATCCCCATTCTTTTCTCTTGCCTTGTCTGCCAAAGTCCTTCTGTCACCAAATCCTCCAACGCCTTGAGTTCGGCCCGCCTCCGTGTCAGCGCTGTTCGGTAGTTGGGGTATTTGAGGTGGGGGCCCTGTCCACGGAGGCGGCCCGCTCTCCTCATCGCAAAATAGCTGATTGCCAAATGAATTCAATCCGGTGAATCATCCATTTCGACTGAGTGAAATGACCGAGAACCGTCTACAGGCAAACCCTTCGGGGGTGGTGTCAAGCCTGGATCAAACCGCGGCGAATGGCGTAGCGCACTAAACTTGCTGTTTCGTGGATATCTAGCTTCTTCATGAGTCTTGCTCGGTGCGATTCGGCAGTTTTTACGCTGATTCCCAAGTGTACTGCGATGTCTTTCGTGGATTTGCCCTCACCAACCAATTGAAGAACCTGACGCTCGCGCCCTGAAAGAGGGTCGGTCGAGACATATGTTTTGGATAGATAGGCTTCAACAACAGCGCCCGAAATGTTCGGGCTAAGGTACACAGATCCACGACAGACTTCTCGTATCGCGTGGACGAGGTCATCCGCTGCTTGGCTCTTCAGCACATATCCTCTGACCCCGGCGCGCAGAGACTCTGTGACATATTGATCCTCGTCGTGTTGCGTGAGCAGTATGACCTTGGTCTTCGGAGAAGATTTCTTCAGCTCGCGAGCGGCGTCGACGCCATTCAAGACCGGCATGCTGATGTCGATGATGGCGATGTCAGGTTGTGTCCTCTCAACCGAGCGCAGTGCTTCTTGTCCATCCGAGGCTTCGCCGACCACCTGAAATCCTTGCCTTTCTAGCAAGGCTCTCAGCCCCTGGCGGATGAGGGCATGATCGTCGGCAAGCAAGACGCGTGTCGCCATTGTCTTGGGGGCAGGTTAAGGAATTCCGGCGCCCACGGGCAATCGGGTGGTTTCCTCTATTTGTTTGAGGTAAAGACCTGAGCAGAAGCAGTGGCAAGGCTGGTGCGCAAGATGAGCTGACAGCGTGTGTTATCCTACTGCAACAGTTCCGCTTGCAGTGCACTTACGCGGTGCGAGTCGGCACCCTCCATCATTTCCATTCAGGGCTGCACGAGTCCGCGGCGGACTGCGTAGCGCACAAGACTTGCAATCTCGTGAATATCCAGCTTCTGCATAAGCCTCATGCGGTGAGATTCGGCCGTTTTCACGCTGATACCAAGGAGCGATGCGGCATCCTTGGTGGATTTTCCTTCAGCAATCAACTGCAGCACCTGTCGCTCGCGCACGGTCAAGGGATCTGCAGGCCTGTCCGATTTGGAGCGGTACGCCTCCACAACTGCCCGTGATATGCCCGGGCTTAGATAGAACTCTCCTCGAGAGACCTGCTGAATTGCATGAACCAGGTCGCTTGCGACCTGATTCTTCAGGACGTATCCTTTCACGCCAGCTTCGAGCGCCTCGTGGATATATTGTTCTTCTTCGTGCTGCGTAAGGAGAATTGATTTCGTCTTCGGGCAGGAACGGCCGAGTTCGCGAGCTGCATCGATGCCGTTCAGCGTCGGCATGCTGATGTCTAGGACCGCGATGTCCGGGTGGTGCGCCTCCGTCAGGCGTACCGCATCTTGCCCATCGGAGGCTTCCGCCACAACCTGAAATTTCTCCCGCTCCAGCAATGATTTCAGCCCCTGACGTACCAGCACATGGTCATCTGCGAGCACGATGCGAATTGGCATGGTCACCCTCCAATGGAAGTCGGATGGAAAGCACAGTTCCGTGCCCTAGGCTGGTTTCGATATGCAGTGTTCCGCCGATTGCAGTGACCCGCTCCTGCATCGCGATTAGTCCCAAGCCCTTCTGGCCAAGTGCCGCATGAGCCTGGCTGGAGTCGAAACCCCCGCCGTCGTCCCGGATCGAACAACACAGCACAAGATTTTCTCTCCAAGCACGAATCCAGACATTGCTCGCCTTCGCATGCTTGACGGCATTGGTTAGCGCTTCTTGAACGATGCGATAAAGCGTCGTCTCAATAGTGTTAGGCGGGCGTCCCGAATCAGTTGCATCGATGTGAATTGGCAAATTGGCTCGTTTCGATATTCCTTCCGCTAGAAAACGGATCGCGGGAATCCACCCGAGATCATCTAAGATCGTTGGCCGAAGTTCATGGGAATACCGCCGTAAGTGTTTCTCAACTTGGTTCAACATTTCTTTAATCCGCGCGAACTGTGCTTGCTGGGGCTCGGGCAATTCCAGAGCCACTTCGGCTAGTGCGAGGTGCACGGCGACGAGCAGTTGGCCAGCCTCGTCGTGCACGGCGTACGCGATGCGCTTGATTTCCTCTTCGAGCGTTTCGTTCAATTGACGCAGGGCCTTCACCGCATCCTGGAATCCGCGGTGTGCCATCTCATAGGGAGACAGGCACTCCGCGAGGAATTCGGCGCTTGCCCGGAGCAATTTCTCCCGGTGTTTCTCACTCGCCGCATCGCGAATCAATGCAAGCACAGCCTGATGATGGAGGGCAGCCATCTCCACGAGACTCTTTTGCCCGCTGAGGGCTCGACGCCCGAGTTCATACGCCCGACCCAGTGCGGGTTCGCCTCCTCCGGCCGCATATTCACGCAAGGAAGTGCGGTACTCGTCCTCAAAAGCCGCGCGCGGTTTCGCCTTGCGTCGAATTGCGATCTTCATGGACTAGTTCCCGTTAACCGTGAGACTAGGACGAGCGCGTCGTCATTTCCGTTGCGATACTGCTCGAGAATTCGGTCTGCCGCCCTTTGCGGATTCTCGCGAGCGGAGAGGGTCACGGAAAAATCGCTTCGGACTCCATCTGTTGCGAAGAAAAGTGTATCTCCCCGCAGGATCGGAAGCACGGTGGCCTGAAGGGCGGGCAACTGGGAACCCACGACGCCAGCTCGAAGGAGAAGCGACTCCTGCGCATTGCCATTCTTCGCATCGCCGCGCATCAACACTCCTTGAACATTGCCGACACCGAGCCAAGTCATCATGCCATGTTCAGGGTCAATGGAAGCAAGGCTCAATACAACCCCGCGAGTTGCCCGGAGCTTCTCGTGGCATCGTTTTACGAGAGAGATAATCGGTTCGTCGGCAGAGCTTCTTAGAAGCGCAACTGCTGCTTTAGAGGCATTGGCAGCTTCTTCGCCGTGCCCTATGCCGTCAATGGCTGCAACCAGAATTCCGTTTCGGTTGCAGCAAACCAGGTGGTGATCGCCCGACTCTCCCTGGCCTGGAAGAACGAACTTGGCAACACCATATTCGACCATCGGTTCTCTTATTGTCTCCACTTCTTCACCGCCACAATTGTTCCCCGGCCGGGTTGGGAAGTGATCTCAAATTCGTCCATCAAGCGGCGCACCCCAGGTAATCCAAGTCCCAGACTTCCAGACGTGGAGAAGCCGTCTCGCAGCGCCTGGCGAATATCTGGGATCCCGGGGCCGTCATCGGTAGCAATGACCAAAATGCCTTGGCGGTTCAAGCCGTTCACCATCTTTAGCGTGATTTGGCCCTTACTCGCGTAGGACACGATGTTTCTCGCGAGTTCTGAAATTGCGGTGGCAATAAGTGTGGCGTCGCCCGAGGAAAACCCGAGCTCACTCGCCATCAGCCGGCCCTTCTGGCGGGCTGAGACGATATCCTGGTCGGACTTGATTGCCACCTGGATTTCAACAACCGACACAATGGCTCACTCTCAGCTCGTAGTTTTGAACTTTTCGTTCAAGTAGGCCAGACCTTCTTCCAGGTCCAGCGCGGTCGCAACGCCTTCCAGGGTTAAGCCCAGCTGCACCATCGCGAAAGCCACTTCGGGCTGAATTCCTACGATTACCGTCTCCGCCCCGCGCAGTCGAATCATATGCGCAATCTCACGCAGGGTCCTTGATGCAAAGGAGTCCATCACGTCCATCGCTGTAACATCGACGATAACCGCTCGGGAGCGAAACTTAACAACTTGCTGAACTAAACCCATGCGCAAGTGGTTGAGGTCCGCGTCCGAGAGAGCGGCCTGAAAAGTTGCAATGAGCACCGCTCCCTGCTTGAGAATCGGGACTTCCACGTGACCCTTCCTCCACTTTGTCTAGCGTGGTTCCGCTAGTGTCTCAGTTTTGTATCCCAACAGTCTTTCCGCCTGTTCGATTCCGCCTTGCAGGTCACCCACGGTGTTCATCTTGCCCAGGTCCACGCCGATGGTCACCAGCGTCTGTGCAATCTCTGGCGAAAGCCCCGTGACAATGACGGTCGCGCCGAGCAGCCGCGAAGCCTCAACCGTTTGTACCAAGTGGTTCGCCACCGTGACGTCCATTGCTGCCACACCAGTGATATCGATCACCACCACTTTCGCGCGGTTGGTGCGAATTCCGCGAAGAAGCTGCTCCGTCAATTGCCGGGCGCGCTGAGGGTCGATGACGCCGATGATGGGAAGAATCAACAGCCGCTCACGAACTTGCAGCACGGGAGTGGAGAGTTCGCGGATTGCTTCCTGCTGCTGGCGAATAACGCGTTCCCGCTCTTGCACGAAACCGACGGCCACCGTGTTTGCGATGCGGTTTGCCGCTGGCTCGTAGGCGTCCAAGATCCGGTTCAATTTCTTGAAATCGTTCTGGTATTTCGCGAAGAGGGAACGCGCCAGGACGTCGCGCAACAACAGCACAATCCCCACGACTTCGTGGGTTTCGACGCCTCGTGGAATGATGCGTTCCGATAGATTTCGCGCATAGGCTTGCAGCGCTTCAAAGGCTTCGGTTTCCAGCGCCTCCACGTAACTGTCGTACACCGAGGTTGCTTCCGCGAAGATCTCTTCTTTGGTCATCGCGGTGAGCAGGCGCGTCTCAGTAATGCGCACCACCCATTCCTCGCGTAATTGGGTTCGATTCTGCCGCAGGTGCGCCACAAGTTCTCGAAGCAGCTCCGACGGTTCTTCAGCTTGCTTCAGTTCGGGGGACAGGGACGTACCATCTCGTTTCGCCATGAAGATTTTCTCCTCGGCGCGAACAGCCCGGCTCCGGACCAACTCGCCGCCTGAATACGCAGAATGCTTACTTTCCAATACCATCGAAAACCTGCTCTCTCAAGCAAGTAAACCCCCTTATTGGGCCTCAGGTAAAGACCTGAGTTGACGGTGCGACTCCCATCCTCTAAAACTCTGCCTGGTAAAGGCCGAGGCGTTCGCCCCCCATTTCGCGAGTCTGTGGCTTCGCCGGGTCAGCAAATCGCGAATCATGTAGCACCTCTCGCCTCCGATTGCAAACAAACGTAAGAGCCTAAGATTTCTGATTCGACTTTCTTGCCTGCCGGTTGAGTGCCCCGAGTCCCGGACCGGCGGAAGCCTCTGGCGGAAAACCCTCGCGGGAGCCCGCATTCCAGCGGTATATTTTCTTGGCGTTTCTTTGCCCTTCTGCGGTAGGGGGAATCCCTTGCCGAGAATCGTCTACAAAGTGCTGAACTTTGCTAAGCCCCGGGAAGTTCGGCAAGCAAAGGATGCCAACGACTTAGGCTTCTAAGCATATTGTTATCTGTTAGATAGGATTGCTATGAGGTGGCTGCAACGCCAGTAGGCTGCAAAATGCTCCCAGGGCTCTTGAAATTGCAACCTTTAAGGTCTGTCCCCCACATGGCAAGTGAGAAGGAAACATTGGGTACCAGTACGAGAAAAGATCTTCACGTACTTTGCTACCAACATCACACGGAGATGCTTCTAAGACTCCTTAGCAAGCCTGCGGAGGGGCTGCTGTACGCCTGCCGGGAGCCTGGCTGTCTAGTCCGCTATCGTAGCTTGGATGGATACTTCATTGACCCAAAAGTCGCAAAGACTATCGATCAGGAAATCACGCCTCGCGTTAGCTGTCCCGATGATGGGCACTTCATGTATCTCGATGAGGTCATGCCCCAAAGAAGAAGCTTCCGCCTGTGGAAATGCCCGGAATGTAACGAGAGCCGCACTAACGAGGAGACTTCGGGCGGGCTCGAAAAAAAGATGGGAGCGTGAACGCTTTCTTGGCAGGTTATTAAGAACCGTGGCCTCTTGCAGCTAGTAAGCCTTTGCCCACAGATCCACCCTTCCGGACAGTTCTAGACCGACTGCAAACCTTTTCTCGGACACGCGCTGACAGTAGACGATCCGCGCTTGCGAGCGCAGGCCCTCCTTTGGAGAGCTAACCAGCACTTGTTGCCCCGGCCGCAAGTTCCGCTCCATGAAAACACGTGCGCCGTGAGCACTCACGTTTTCTGTCAACATCCGTTCTTTAAGCTTTGGTTCATCCTGTAGACAGACTTCTACGGGCACTCCCCTCGCGATCCGCTTCTCGGATCGGCCATTCGACATAGTCCTCCTGGTGCCAGATAGCTTGAGGGCCCCTAGGCAGCATGTTCACCGAAGGTCGTCCCGCTCTTTCCGACGGGCACCTTTGTGAGCTTACGTAGCGTGATCTGCTTTGGCCTCAGTCTGTCTAAGAGAGATGTAATCCTTTCGCACCTTCGGATCGAACAATTCAGTCCCGGCGCTGCAGCACTTCCTCCCTGTCGCATCTCAGTACTTGACTACCATCGTCCAGCTTGGCGAACAAGCGGAGGAAAACTGCAATTTCCCAGCGGGTGATCTCCTTAGTACGCTCTAGTACTCGGCTTTTTACTGCTTCCAGCACTTCGCGCCTTGGCGGAAGAGGTTACTTCTGCAGCGCGGCCCCCGGCTCCAGCGGCCTTGCGTGTCTGAGTTGAGACTAGCAGTGGGTGTGGCGCTGTCGACTGCGGCGCTTCGTCTTCTTTCCAAAACACCAAGCCTCCCACGCGCGGGTCCCAGTCAATGTAGAGCATGTCGCCCGCCTGCACCTGTCCGGTGGCCAATAGGTTCGCCAAAGGGAAAACCACATGGCGCTCAATGGCGCGCTTCAGATGGCGGGCACCGTAGCGCTGATCCGTGCCCTCGCATAATTGCCCTAACTCGATCTGCAGCACTTCCGCGAGTTGCTCGCGATTCAAGGAACGAAAGACCACTACTTTGTCGAGGCGGTTCATGAATTCCGGCGAAAACTTCCTCCGCGCCGCTTCGACCGCAGTGCGCGCCACCTTCTCGTCAAGATTTGTCATGGGCTTATCTTCGGACTGGATGATTCCATCCCGCCGTGCATCAATTCCGTGATTTCGGTGCCGCCCACGCCCAGGTTCGAAGTCATGAAGATCACCGTCTGGGAGGGGTCCACACGACGGTTGTCGCCAAGCGTTAAGGTCGCCCTGTCCAGCATGCCCAAGAGGAGTTGCCAGAGAGCGTCGCTGGCCTTTTCAATTTCGTCGAAGAGCAGGAAGCTGAGTTTCAGTTTGTCGGTATGGCAGGCCGCCAATGCTTCTTGGGTGACCAGCGGATGCGTTTCGCGGTGGCCCAGGTAGCCCGGAGGTGACCCCATCAGCTTCGAGATTTCATGAGAATGCTGAAATTCACCGCAGTCAATCTTGATTACCGCGCGCGAGTCCCCGAACAATATCTCCGCGGCGGCTTCTACGGTGCGCGTCTTTCCGGACCCCGTGGGCCCCAGGAATAAAAGGCTCCCTACAGGGCGCCCCGGCGTGTTCAAGCCAGCACAGACCTGGTACAGATCAACCATCACTTGCACGGCTTCCTCTTGCCTGACGATCTTCGCACGCAGCGCCTCACCAAACTCCATCGCCTCCGGACTGCGTAGAGTTGAATCGAGAATCAACGGTTGTGTGCACATGTCACCCTCCTAACGAACGCTCCGCTTGGGGACTGTTGCGGTGAAAGAGCATGATCAGATTTCACTTGGACATCGTGGAGAGCGTGCTCGCGGGGAGCATGCCGAATTCCGGCAACGGAGCCACGCGGTTGCCATTCAAGGCGGGCCTGGCGTACCTGCTCCACGTTCTTTGGCCGGTGAATCTTGCGCTGTTCAAACCGTCGCCACATGTTCTTGAACCAACGTGGGTCGGACAGAGCAGCGAACAAAGGTGCGGCCAAACGTGCGGGCCTTGCGGTCTAGATCGCGGGGCGTTGATCCTTCTTTCGCGGCCCTTGTCGCCCAACGCTAAACTATCTCTGGAAACAGCAACAGGCAGTCCGGCCAAGGCAGCAATCGGGCAGTCGAAAACATCGGGGAGCCGTAGCGCTTAAGACCCGCATTCTCGCGCAGGTCAAGTCCTGATGATGCGCTTGGTGAGCAGAGGATTTCTTGGCATGTCAACCCCTCTTGCCGGAATACCGTCCGACTCTGATCAGCGAGATTTTGTGTCTCTCTTGGCGCGCCCGGCTAGCGTGGTGGATCAGAGGCGCTTTACGGCGGCGCGAGCCAGCACCTTCGATTTTTCGATGCGCACGGATTCTTCGCCAACGCCGCCGACACTGATGCGCACGAAGTTATCTCCTTGCAGCACATAGAGCGCGCCCGTGATCGGAGTACCTACCCAGTACGCCTCCTCACCGAGCCCCTCAATCCGCCGCGGTTCGCGTGCTTCTTCATCTTCAGGCTCGGGCTTGTGCGCCTTCTTGCCCGCGGCCCGCATTTTGTCCTCTTCCACGTCGGGTGCGTGGAATTGCTTCTGCCAGAATTTGCGCGGCGCGAGCGCGGAGGGCTTGGCCGAAGCGGGTACAGCCAACGCGACACTAACCGATTTTGAAAAATTGGTTGTGTGGAAGAGGCATTCCGAGACCAGCATCTCGCCATTTAGCTGGACGCTGGCTTTAGTTTCTTTGACCGGCTCACCTTGCACGGCCTCTATTTCCGCGGTGGTAAGTAGGGTGCACGCGTCCTTCTTGCCGCTTGCCAAAGTTCCGGCATCGCCGCTCATTCGCCTCTGCGGCGAACGCCCAGGTGCTTGTCTACCGGGCAGTGCAAGCGCGCACAAGAAAAATCCGCAAGACACAGATCGCATCGCGTACCTGTAGTTCATATGTTTTCCAGTTAAGAAAATGGATTTCCCCATCTGAGGGATGCACCCCGCGATTCCCATCTCGGGCGGGGAGGTGTATTTATCCTTGCCTTGCACAAGCCTCGACTTCATTGCCCGTCAATGTTTATTACAGTTCTGGTCGCCGCTGACACCGCTCGCCGGATCACCATAACAAAGCTGGCCGCCACCTTCGTAGTCGCCGCTCCTGGTGCCGAATTGCGTGCCGTCGAACGCGGCAAACAGGCCTCGGCCGCCCACTTGCCGCGCGATGGTGGCCAGCGCATCTTGGGCACTGGCAGGGCCGGTGGAGGCGTTTTGCGAGGCATCGTTCACACACGGGCCTGTGCAGCCATCGGCGTAGCCCACGAGTACGCGCCCAAGCTTGTCCACTGTGATGTCGTTGAAGTCGAGCAGGTTTCGACACGGATTGCTGCCGCCCTGGTTCCAAATGCAGCCGCGCTGCACGGGGTCGGCTGGTGTCGCGTCGGCGGTGGTCCAGGTGCGACCGCCGTTGTACGTGAACGCGACATACAAGTGCCAGATGCCCAGGAAATCGGCCGACTGCGTGTCGCCAGGTGCTGGAGTTCCCAGGAATGCATAAGCCGCACGGTTGTCATCTCCGGCGATGACCTCGGCGAACTCCGCATTCTGAACTCCGAACGGCGTGCCAGCGTCTTTAGACTTGGCCCAATGCAAGCCGCGGTCGTGAGACACCACGATCTTCGCGTGGCCATCACCGTTGACGTAACCGAAATAGATCGTGTTGTTGCTGCCCGCCGCAACCGACGGGTCGCTGCCTGGGCTGATGCTCACAGCATCCGGTATCGTCCGGACAACCCAGCTCAGGCCGTTGTCGGTGGAAACGGCCACGCCGGGCCGGCTCACATTGTTCGCGTCAAAGCAGCTCTCGTTCGGGACGTAGGCCGTGCCATCCGGCGAGACGCGCACGTGTCCGTGCAGGCCGCCGCAAGTGCCGGGAGCCACGGGGCGGTCGACACCGTTGACGCTGGCGAAGAAGTAGATGGGAACTCCCGGCCCAAAGGTCAGACCACCGTCATCACTGCGCGAGCAGAAGGCGGTCACGATGTCCTGCGAGCAATAATAAATCGCATGTGGATACGACGTGCGAATCAGAGACGCCGACAAGGCGTACGGACCGCCGCCTACTGTCTGATGATCCACGCCGGCAGGCTGGCCGGAGCCTTGGGTTGGGATCCAATTGTTGCCGTCATCATCAGTATAGGACAGCTCGCTGGTGACTCCGTTGAGCTGCGACGTAAACGTTCGGTTCGGGCCGCCGAAATGGCCATCGTCCGTGAACGCGATAGGATCGAGGCTCAACCGCGCAAAGGGCGAGCGCTGGTCTTCCCACGTTGCAGTGACGGGCTTGACCGTATCATTGAAGGTAACTCGTAGCGTGTGGTTACCCGCTTGGATGAAGGTCTTGCCAGTATTCCAGTTGACGCCAATGGAAGGCTCGCCGGCCCCGTGCGTGCTGGCGGTCGTAGATCCCAGCGCTGGCTGGATGCAGCCTGGCGGCGTGTTGGGTGCTGTGCAGTCGTTAGGGGCGGGATAGTTCACAAAGGTTGGCGCACCCGGAGCGGGCGGCGGTGGCGGCGCTGTTGTGGGCCGGGTGGTCGTGGTTAGAGTCACCACCGCGTGTGCGGAAGCGGGCAGTGGCGCTAACGCGGCAACCGAGCGGATGTGCCAGACTCCATCAACCGGATCAGTCATGGTTAGAATCTCGATTCCACTCCCGGTCGAAGTGTCGTCCGGTGAACCTGGTCCGTGATCAGCCCCGCTGGGGCTGATGGCAAAGATGTCCAGGTCGGTCGGCACTGTGCTCGTCCAAGTGTAGGTGATCGTCAGCTTCGCCGTCATTGTCTGGTAAAAGGTAGCCGCTGGCGCAGGGAGCACCACGGTCAAGTCATGATCGTCGCATATGCCGGGCGGGCAAACGTCCTGAATACCGACATTCGTCACGGTGCCGGCGACAACCGGCCCGAAATCCCACGATACCGGGCCCGAGCTGCTACTGATCGAACTGCTGGGAGGCGGACCGATTTGCGCAGCGACAGATCGTGCGCCATTCAGCAACAGCACTAGGACCGCGACGTATAACAAACTGACCAAACTAACCCATCCTGCGGATCGAACGATTCGCATTGACTGACCTCCAAGGCAGCTATTCTCCGGAAGAAGCTTCCTCATAGTTTCTCCAGGACCTTCTTGCGGTAGACTTCGCGCCAACTTCCTCATTCCTAATGATTTCGTGCGTGTAGACACACTTCACCCGACAGGTTCATACGTAGACGGGGAAAACTCCTCTTCCGGCATTTCTCCCGCTGCCTGGTACGCAGACCTCGGTATGGGTCGAATTGTTAGTAGAAATTCCAGCCCTACGGAAGCGGGTGAATCCTGCAAAAAGGTCTACAGGAATTCCCTGAGTCGCTGTGGGAGCGCCGCCTTGGCCATCCTGTCGCCAGTAAAATGCGTTGTCCCCAGGTTCCAATGGCGGACAACCCGCTTGGCCCGCCCGTTGGAGCTTCTGGCAGGAACCCTTAAGGGAGCCCGCATTCTCAGCATGTATATTTTTTTGAGTGTTTCTTTGCCCTTGTCCGGCAGGCGTGGAAAATGCTTTTAGCAGGCTGGACAGAATATCAAAGATTTTGCCTGTCCCGAGAACGTTGATACGTTGGGGGTACCAATTCCCGGCCGGTGCCTACTTTAGAGTCAATAGACGATAAGTTGGTTTACCGTAGAAGTGATCGGAACCGCTTAGACGAGTCAATCGCAACGATAGTGTGCATTCGTCTGCCTTCTGGACTCACGTCGAGTAGCGCCCTTCAAAGAGGACTCGACTGCCTATCTTTTCTCCGCTCCGCTTTGCTCACGTGCCCCTCCCCCACCCCGATTCTTACTGAGTCTCTTACGTGGCCTTTTTCTTGCCCTATTTTCCTGAGGCACATAGATGCGAGAGGCCGCTTCTCCCGAAGCGAGCGGTTGCATTCTGGGAGGGAGCTGGAGGTCGACGGTCCGAATCTCTTTGTGCCCCACCTATCGTGGAGCATTTTTTGAACCCGATCGCGGTTCTGATGAAGGGTGCCAACCCGCCTTCCGCGTGGGACCAACTGTAGGACCTTTAAGCGTTTCTGACCGCTCTAAATGCTACTTAGTGCTCCTGAAAATGCCTCGTAAGTTGTTGACACTCCGTTCCTTGCAGACTTGCCAACGTTCAGGTGTCGGTTCGATTCCGATAGGCCGCTCCATGCAATCAAGCACTTACAGACTCTGCTTCCTCCGCGTGGGAACACAAAGGAACAGAGCCTGTTCCCGCCACCGGACGAATCAACTCAACCACCTTCAGCCGCGCTGCACGCTTCGCTGGCGTTAGAGCCTGCGTACGCGTCAAACGTTAATCTGCTGTTCGCGTGGGCGCATCAGTTCTTGACATCCTCCAGTCCCAACATGTGCGCGTTGACGAAAAACACCGCTGTTATCGCAGGTACGGTGTCAGGAGAGGTGTCAGAAAGGTGTCTCCGTGTCCGGCACTCCGACACTCAGATTTGCCTCTGCTTTCGGATACTCCTTCTTAATCAACGACTTGCAGCGACGTAACGCACTTGGGTTTTGGTACGAAGGGTGCCTTTGCTCATGGTGCGAAAAGCAAGTGCCCCGCAACAAAGATCACAGGCCTCAGGACTCCACCAGACGCCTGATCGGCGCCGCAGGGCGAGCTAGATTTAGGGGAATGAAAACAGAAAGGCGAAGAGCAAATGTCAATCCACACGCTTGAAGGAGGCGCCTTCCAGAGCAACCAGTGGGCTGCCGAACTGGAAGCCGGGCGCGGCAGTGACGCGCAACTGTTGACCGCGGCAAAGAGCGGCCATTCGGTCGCCTTTGGCGAGCTCTTCAATCGCTACAAGCGGAGGATTTTTCACCTCGCACAACGCATTATGCGAAACCACGAGGACGCTGAAGACGTTGTGCAAGAAGCATTCCAACTGGCACTTGTTCATCTGCAGGATTTCGAGGGCGGCGCTCGCTTCTCCACCTGGCTCTCGCGCATTGCGATCAATGTCGCTCTTATGAAGCTCCGCAAGACGGCGCGGAAAGTGGAGGTCTCCATCGACGAGCATTCTGAATCGGAGGACATGTCGTTTCGAGATGCCGTAACAGACTTGGCGCCGAACCCCGAGGAGGACTGCATACGCCGAGAAAGATCGCGAATTCTGAGGGAAGCGCTTGCCGAGCTCAGGCCAAATG
>WNFT01000982.1_pt1 | contig 26662 bp, 21 predicted proteins | sample 5400191 | NCBI WGS metagenome assembly WNFT01 (sample SAMN13153359, study PRJNA577476) | soil metagenome | isolation source: 80 cm saprolite under Madrone tree | place: USA:California | collected 2016-06-14 | reverse complement strand
ACCCTGCTTGGCGATTACCAGGGGATTGGTCTCCGAAGCGTCGTCCTGCGCACGCACCTGCGCGCCCGCTATCGCGAGAGCTGAAAGGATAACGAATGGCAGAGTCCGGAGACTTCTTGACGTACTTGATGTTCCCATAATGAAATGTCCTCTCAAAAACGTCCTTTGAAAAGTGATCGCGATGCAAGGCATTCGTACATCAGCACACCTTGTACCCAATACCGTCATGACGGGCGCTACCGTAGTCCTCTGACAGGGTTACGCTTAATCAAAAAGGGACCGCAGGCTACCTGTCCGCTCGTCTCGTGTCTTGCAAAATCGTCCGCTACTAACTACGTTTATCCGCAGTGGGAGGCAAATCCAGCTCAGCGTTTGGCGGGAATAGTTGACTCGACACTCTTTACTCACGCGATTGCGTCGCGAGCGCCTCAGGACGAGCGCGAACCCGTACAAGCGAACCATTCCACTAGATTTCGGACTATTTCAATTGACTCAAGCGGGCGGACGCCTATAAGAGGAGATCTGCGCGACACGTAATCCAAAATCAACTGCCGCGATTGAGCTTGCATGCCGGGTCACGAGTCTGGCATGAGGGTGCTACAGCCTCACTTTTAGCTAGACAGCGATCCAAACAACGAACTCAATTACCGTAAGGAGTAACACCATGGCACGACGATGGAAGGACGTCTTTGTTTCAAGCGCACCTCTAAAAGGCGTGACTCGAGCGCTGCTCCTGCTCGGCTCATTGTTGGCGGCAGGCGCGCTTTCGACTCCAGTGATGGCCGAAGAAGATGATGGACCGGTCGTTGGGACTGCCGAGGGTCCGGTTCGCGGATTCGTACAGGACGGGGTATACGAGTTCTTGGGCATCCCGTATGCGGCTCCCCCGGTCGGCCCGCTGCGCTGGATGCCGCCGCAGGCCGTCAAACATTGGCACGAACCGCTGAATGCGACCAAGTTTGCAAACACCTGTGCGCAGGTGACCGAACTCGGGGTGTTTGCGGGGCCGCCGAACATCAACGAGGACTGCCTCTACTTGAACGTCTTCACGACACAGCTCGGAGGCGGGGGCAAGGGCAACGCTGTCCTGGTCTGGATCCATGGCGGCGGAAACGTGGACGGTGAATCGAACGACTACGACGGCACCAAGCTCGCCACGGGCGGGCCGCTGGGGACCCCCACGGTGGTCGTCACCATCAACTATCGCTTGGGCCTTTTCGGCTTTCTGGCTCACCCTGCGTTGGATTCGGAAGGACATCTGTTCGACAACTATGGGATCATGGATCAGCAGGCCGTGCTTCACTGGGTGCAGCGCAATATCGCGACCTTCGGCGGCGACCCCTCCCGGGTTGCGCTCGGCGGGCAATCTGCAGGGGCACAAGACACCGGCGTCAACCAGATCTCGCCCTTGAGCGCCAAGCTATTCAACCGTGCGATCTACGAGAGTTCGCCGCTGTCAGGAATAGCGATTCGGTCGATCGGACTGACCCGCGGCATGAACTTCGCAGCCGCCGCCGGGTGCCCAGGCCAGGACGCCACGACTGCCGCGTGTCTGCGCGCGCTGTCAACCGCTGAGATCCTGCAGCTTCAAGGAACGCCGAATGTGACGGGTCCGTTCGTGACTGGCCCGATGCTGGACGGCACCATCATGCCGATGACGCCGGTCACGGCGTGGAGGACCGGCCAGTTCAACCGGATGCCGATCATGGGCGGGAACGTTCAGGACGAGGCGACTTTTGGCATCAGTATCACGCAATACTTCGCCAATCCTCAGGCGCCAATAACGGCAGCGCAGTACGTGACCAACGTCACGGCTAGCTATAGTGGCACCGAGTATTCGGGCGGCCCGACGTACCCCGCGGGCACGGTCGCCCAAGTTCTGGCGCAATACCCATCCAACTTCATGGGCCTGACTCCGCAAGAGGTGTTCGATTTGGTCGGCACGCATCCGGGCGCGTGCCGAAATGTCCAAGTCGATCGATTGTGGGCCAAATGGGTGCCGGTCTATGAGTATGAATTCAATGATCAGAATGCGCCGTATTACTTCCCGCTCCTGCCCGGGTTCAAACCCTTGGCAGCGCACACGATCGACATCCAGTTCCTGTTTCCGAACTGGCACGGTGGCGTCCTGGGAGTGAACCACCCCGCGACTTTGAGCGCGCAAGAGACGGCACTCTCCGACGAGCTCGTCGCAGCCTGGACCAACTTCGCCAGCACCGGCAATCCGAACGGCACCGGAAACTCGCCTTGGCCGCAATATACCGAGGCGGCCAACGCGCCCGCCGTCTTGTCGGAGAACGTACCCGGTTTGTCCACGTTCACCCTTGCGCAATGGTCAGCCAACCATAACTGTGGCTTCTGGACCGGGGGTACGCTGGATCCAGTAACCGGAAATACCGGGGGCATCTTGCACTTTCAGCCTTAGTCCACCTTTAAACCCGGGAGGCGGCCCCGGGGTGAGTGACGAGCGAAGGGACGGCCGAGGCCGTCCCTTCGCTCGTTTTCTTATCGTGCCGCAATGAGCGGCAGTACTTTCGAAACTTTCGCCTGATGCCGGACAATGGTGGCGCAAGACCGTTCCTGAAACACTCGGAGATCAAATGGCTTACCTGCAAACGCTGCTGAGCATCGAGCTCCCGATCGTTCAAGCGCCGATGGCCGGAGTCCAGGGCAGCGCTCTGGCCGTCGCAGTGTCCAATGCCGGTGGCCTGGGCTCCCTGCCCTGCGCCGTGTTCAGCCTGGACGCAATGCGCGGCGAGTTGGCGGCCATAAAGGCTCAGACGACGAAGCCGTTCAACGTGAATTTCTTCTGTCATGCGCCGCCGATACCCGATGCCGACCGTGAGGCCGCCTGGCGAACAGCGCTGTCGCCCTACTACCGGGAGTTCGGTCTTGACATCAGCGTCGTGCCGGCAGGTCCCGGCCGAGCTCCGTTCGGCCACGACGCCGCCCAGGCGCTACAGGAGATCAAGCCTGCGGTCGTGAGCTTCCATTTCGGCTTGCCGTCGGCCGAGTTGCTTGCGCGCGCGCGAGCCTGGGGATCGAAGATCGTTTCCTCGGCAACCACTGTCGAAGAAGCCCGTTGGCTCGAATCGCACGGCGTCGATGCCATCATCGCGCAGGGTCTGGAGGCCGGCGGACACCGGGGCATGTTTCTTTCAGAGGATCTGGGCCGCCAGATGGGCACCCTCGCACTGGTGCCGCAGATCGTGCGCGCCGCGCGAACGCCGGTCATCGCAGCGGGGGGCATCGCCGACGCGAAGGGTGTCGCTGCTGCGCTGGCGCTGGGCGCGGCGGGTGCGCAAATCGGTACGGCCTTTTTGCTCTGCCCCGAAGCGACCACAAGCGCCGTGCACCGTGCGGCGCTGAAGGGCGAGACAGCCCGCCAAACGGCGCTGACGAATCTGTTTACCGGCCGACCGGCGCGCGGGATCGTCAACCGGCTGATGAAGGAGCTCGGACCGATCAGTGCTGCTGCGCCAGCCTTTCCCCTCGCCGCTGCTGCGCTGGCACCGTTGCGGGCCGAGGCCGAGCGCCGCGGCAGCGGTGATTTCTCGCCGCTCTGGTCAGGACAGAATCCAAGTGGATGCAGGCAGATCCCTGCCGCGCAGCTCACGCGAGAGCTGGCCGGCGAGCATTAGAAACCGCACCTCGTGCGCCGGTTCGAATACAACCGGCTTTACCGGCCGCACCGACAGAGGCCGAGGTCCGAGGCCGGTATCGTTATCCGGACCTCCGGCGCGCGAAGCAGGCACTTCGAGATCGTGCTTCGCGCGCCGTTTTTGAAGGCTTGCCCTATGCCCTGGCGAGGATATCGATCACCTTGTTGGTGTCGTCGAGCGAGTCCACTCCCACATAGGCCACAAACTGGCTACCGATCACGGTCGCCGCCAATCCGCGCAGGTTGATGCCTCCTTCGGCAAGCGCTTGCGTCAGTTCGGCAACGATGCCCGCCTTGTCCTGCCCCATGATTCGAATCGAGTGCAGGGACTGGGTCACGTTGAAGCCTGATTGGGAGGCGGCACGAATTTCCCGATCACCCTGCAGCGGCGTGACGAACACGACACCTGTCCCGGGCTTGTCCGGGGCGCGCCGCGCGATGATGAACTGAAGATCGGCTCCCACTCTATGCAAGGTCTTTAACAACTCCGCAAGGGCGCCCGGCCTGTCCTGAATTGGTGCCGCCCAGACATCGACACGTTCTACGGCAAGATCCATGAGGCACGCTCCTTTCGTTTAAAAACACCGCCGCAAGCTGCATGGTGAATCACCTGTTGCTGGGCCGTCGGATTTTCGGCTGAGATTCCGCCTGTCGCTAAAGCGTTCTTGTGTGCTCGAATATTGGTGACAGTCTTGGTGCGCCTGCGCTCCAGAGGCCGAGGTCATACTACTCGACGCAGGTCGTTTCGCGTTAGATGAAGGCTTGCGATGCGGTCGCTTCGCATTCGCGGCAAACTGCGGCAGCGACGCTGAACCTTACAGCGGACTTCGATCATCGTGCGCTTGCGTGGCATACAGCACCGTAGCTCCCGTCTTGACCTTCCCCAAGGAAACTGTCTTGACTGACGACTTCGATCTCATCGTCATCGGCGCCGGCTCCGGTGGCGTTGCAGCTTCCCGGCGCGCCGCGGCTCATGGGGCGCGCGTGCTCATTGCCGAGGCCGACCGCGTCGGCGGCACCTGCGTGATGCGCGGATGCGTGCCGAAGAAGCTGATGATGTATGCGGCAGGCTTCTCGCGGGAGCTACACGAGGCCGAAGGATTCGGCTGGACCGACGTGGCGGGCCGCTTCGAGATGGCGCGCTGGGCCGATGCAAAGGAGCGCGAACTCGATCGCCTCGAAGGCATCTATCGCACGATGCTGGCCGAGTCGGGCGTCGAACTGGCGCCAGGGCGGGCGCGTCTGGTTGCGCCCGACATGGTCGCGGTCGGCCATCGCAAGCTGCGTGCCACCCGAGTGCTGATCGCCACCGGCGCCACGCCAGCGCATGGCGCCACGCCCGGCCTTGACCTGGCTATGACCTCTAACGAGGTGCTGAATCTGCGTCAAGTGCCCTCCTCCTTGCTGGTCGTCGGCGGCGGCTATATCGCGGTGGAATTCGCCAGCATCTTGGCCGGCCTGGGTGCAAAGGTGACGCTGGCATTTCGCGACTCGGCCCCCCTTCGTGGCTTCGATACCGATTTGCGCACTCGGCTGGCCCAATCGTTGGCCGACCGGGGCGTAGTGGTTGCCGCTGGAGTGGCTTTGCGATCGCTCGAGCGCAGCGCCTCGGGCTACAGGCTGACCCGCGCGGACGGCTCCGTGCTGGGCGCCGAGGCCGCGCTCAATGCGACGGGGCGCCGCCCCAACACCACCGGGCTTGGTCTGGAGGATATTGGCGTCCATCTTGACGCACGCGGCGCGATCGCGGTGGACGTCGATAGCCGCACCACGGTGCCGGGCGTCTGGGCCATCGGCGACGTCACGAATCGCAAGAACCTCACGCCGGTGGCCATCGCGGAGGGGCGCGCGTTCGCCGATACCGAATTCGGAAAGCTGCGCACCCGTATGGACCACCGCAACGTCGCGAGCGCTGTCTTCACCGACCCGCCGATCGCGACGGTTGGCCAGTCGGAGGCCCACGCCAGGAAGCTTGGTCCGGTGGACTTGTACGAATCGGATTTCAGGCCGATGAAGACGGCGTTTGCAGGCGGCAGCTCCCGCACCTACATGAAACTGGTGGTCGATGGCCTGAACGATCGCGTGCTCGGCATCCATATGATCGGGACGGATGCTCCAGAGATCGTGCAGGCCCTGGCGGTCGCATTGACCTGCGGCGCCACCAAACGCGACTTCGACCGTACAGTGGCGGTGCATCCGACCGCGGCCGAGGAGTTCGTGCTGATGCGTGAGGCGTCGCGTCGCCACAGCACGGCGGCATCCGAGATGCCGTGAGTTTGGCTTCCAGGGGCTGATTCTCGCCACAGAGGCGCGAAGGCGCCATCGTCATCCATGATCGCCGGCTCAGAATCCAAGATCGCTCAGCGACGGGTGATCGTCGGGACGCCGACCAAGCGGCCAGTGATACTTGCGATTGCTTTCATTGATCGGAACGTCGTTGATGCTGGCGATGCGTACGCGCATCAGGCCGTCTTCGTCGAACTCCCAGTTCTCGTTGCCGTAGCTGCGGTACCAGTAGCCACTGTCGTCGTGCCATTCGTAGGCAAACCGCACCGCGATACGGTTCTCCCGGAAAGCCCAGACTTCCTTAATCAGACGGTAATCGAGCTCGCGCGCCCATTTGCGCTTCAGGAAGGCTTCGATGGCTTCGCGGCCCTGCAGGAATTCGGCGCGATTGCGCCAGCGGCTGTCGATCGTGTAGGCCAGCGCGACGCGGGCCGGATCGCGCGTATTCCAGGCGTCCTCGGCCATGCGTGCCTTCTGCGCTGCGGTTTCCGCGGTGAAGGGTGGAAGTGGTGGGCGACTCATGCTCGAGTTCCTTGATGGACGATTTGAATGAAGCGCAGGCAGGCGACGCGCCATGCGCCGTCGGCCCCGCCAGGGGCGCGGACCGTCAGCTCATCTTATGCGCTGTAACCACGGGAAGTCGATGTCGGTCGCACCGACCACGTACGTCATGCGGCTATCCGAACCGCAGTCGGCGATCCAAGGCGTCGCAGGGGACGTCATGAGCGAGCATTTGTGCGTGTTGCTCGGGATAGTCGCATCGAGCCAGCTCGGTTCCGGGTCCGCGCCATCGTCCTCGCGTCAGGTCCGTAAGGCGGCGCTCCTCGCCTATCTGAAGCGCAACGCGCTCAACCCCGAGCTGACGCCGAGCGCCGCCGCGCGAGCAGTCGGCATGTCAGTGCGCAGCGTCCACAACCTCATGCAGGAGACCGATCAATCATTCAGCGAGTGGATTTTGGACGCCCGCGTGACTCACGCGCGCCGACTACTGCAGAGCGCTGGCGCCGAGAGACGCAAGATCGCTGAAATCGCAATGACCTGTGGATTCTCGGACCTGTCGCACTTCAATCGGATGTGCAAGGCTCGCGTCGGATGCACGCCCAGCGAGTCCCGCGGGCTGGCCAATGGAGCCAACTGCATGAAGCGGCAACTGCCGCTGGGCATTCTCGACGCAAGAATCGCCTGCCCATAAGGGACAACGGACGACCGTTGTCGCCCGCGGGGAATGCCAAGCCCACATTCAGGACGCCGCGCTCGAAGTGCGCGGATCGCAATGGGGTGACCTCCCCATTGACATCGCGAAGCATCGGCTAACACTGAGCGAGTCGTTCAAGAGCCGCGCGGCCTCACACACGGGCACAGACGCGAACGGAGCATGCCTCGGCGATTCCAGCGCTTTGCCAGGAACCACTTGGTGGCTCAGGAGGTGTTATGAAAAAGCCCCACGGCAACAATTACATTTGCACGACCCTGGCGCTGGCAGCCGCCTTCTGCGGCGTCAACCTCCTGACACTGCAGGAAGCGGCGGCCGCGTCGACACCGGCGACGATCTGGTCGTTCACCGGTACCGGCGGAGACGGACAGTATCCCTCAGGGCCCGTCGTGTTCGACGCCAATGGCGCCATGTACGGCACCACCGAGGTCGGCGGCACCTCGTCCAGCGGCACGGTGTTCCGACTGGTACCGCCGGCCGTGGCGGGCGGGGCCTGGACCGAATCCGTGCTCTACACCTTCGGCGGAGGAAGCGACGGACGCCAACCCAGCACCGGCGTGGTGTTCGACAGCATGGGCGCGCTGTATGGCACAACGTATGACGGGGGGACTATCAACAATTACGGCACGGTGTTCCAGTTAACGCCATCGGCGGTTGCGGGTGGTGCGTGGGTCCACAACGTGATCTATACCTTTCAGGGGGTCTACGACGGACAGAATCCCGGAGCCGTGGTGTTCAGGAACGGTCTGTTGTATGGCACGACCCCTGCCGGCGGGCCTGCTTCTCCGCCCTGCAGACGGATCGGCTGCGGCACCGTGTTTCAGTTGGCGCCGCCGACGAAGAAGGGGGGCGGCTGGACCAAGACGGTGCTCTACAGCTTCCCCGGGAACGTCACCGACGGACGGTCCCCCAACGTGGACATCGTGTTCGACAGCAATGGTGCGCTCTATGGAACGACCGATGTCGGTGGGACCTTCAATTACGGCACGGTGTTTCAGCTGACGCCCCCGGCGAAAGCGAATGGTTCCTGGATCTACAAGGTGCTTCACAACTTTACTGGAGGCAGTGACGGAGGCTATCCGATCGGAGGTCTGGCACTAGGCGCTAACGGCGCGCTGTACGGCACCGCCTCCTACAGCGGAGTCGCGAACGATTCGGGCACGGCGTTCCAATTGACGCCGCCGGCAGTGGCTGGCGGCGCCTGGACCTACAGCGTGATTCACACATTTGCCGGGGGCAACGACGGAGCGACTCCAGCGTCAACACCCGTGTTCGACTCGCATGGCAACCTGTACGGCACCACGTGGGGCGGCGGCTCGGCGGCGTGCTACACGGGCTGCGGCACCATCTTCAAGCTGGCCCCGCCGTCGGGCGGCAGCGCCTGGACCGAGACCGTGCTGTTCAGCTGGCCAAACAACCCACAGAGCTCGATCGTCGTGTTCAGGAACGGTTTGCTGTACGGCACGACTTTCTTTCTCGGAGCTGCGAACGTCGGCTCCGTGTTCGAGCTGGCTCCGTAAAGGAAACGCACCCAATACCCGAGTGCGTCGGCTTCGCCTTCAGTCGAGCCTCAGCAGGCTGGCGTCGCCGGGCGATCTGGTCGAGTATCTGAAGTCGCTTTGATCGCACCGGCCAAGGCGTCAGTGGTTCCCATCGGGCCAGCAGAATCAAGCACTTGCAAACCGCAAAGACGTCCGAAGACAAGTAAGAAACGGGCATAGCAATGCAAAAATCCCGACAGTCCAGGGCATAGGGGCGCACTGACCTTAGCCCCGGGGTGCAGAATGCCCCGGTGCATTCCCTTTCCTGCTTCCACCCGTTCCGAGTCGAATCAACAGCTCGGGCTAAGGGCTGTCTGACGGTCGCTGTCTGCGTCGTCATGGTGGCTTGCGACGTACTCCATGCCGAGCAGACCATCTTTGACCTGAGTACCTATCCCCAGCAGTACCAGGGCAAGACGGTCAAGGTAAAGTGCCGGACAATATCCCGCTTCGCGGGCGCGTTCTTCTGCAACGATGGGACATCGGGGGAGGACGTTGTCGAAATTGATCCTGACTCCGTGGACAAGGACTCGCTGCGATACCTGAAGACCCGCTGCAACGAGGCGTCGGCCCAGTGCAGTGGGTCGGTGACTGGGAGGTTCGAGGCGAGCGAATACGGAGACTTCTACGTCCGCGACGCGACCTTCAAGTTCACCAACGGCAAGTAGGAGGCTTCTCTTTGCGGATGGAGGCTACAGCCTAGTTCAGCCCATTCCGCGTCAAGTCGCCAGCCCGAGCCAAAGGCTGCCTGACCTGTACACACAATCGCGGCCAGCGGGTGGTCGCGGCCGCCGGCGCTCGCTTCACCAGCGGCATGCCGCGTCGCGACCGGTACACCCAGTTGGCCAGCGTCTTGGGCGACATCTCCAGCGATAACGGATAACGGTGGACATAATGGAACGTATCAAAACCCCTTTCGGCTTCAGCTCCACCGTTGACGAGGTTCTCCAGGGTATCGATCTCACAGGAAAGCGCGCTATCGTCACCGGCGGCTCGTCGGGTATTGGCATCGAAACAGCTCGTGCATTGGCAGGTGTGGGCGCCGAGGTCACGTTGGCGGTCCGCAGGCTGGATGCTGGAGAAAGAGTTGCTGCGAACATTCGGGCATCGACTGGCAATCCGAATGTTCGGGTCGGCCAGCTCGACCTGAGCAAGATGGCATCAGTGAAAGCGTTTTTAGCCGACTGGCAAAACTCGCTTCACATCTTGGTAAACAACGCGGGAGTTATGGCGCTCCCCGAATTGGAACGCACTCCCGAAGGCTGGGAGATGCAGTTTGCGACAAACTTCCTCGGCCACTTCGCGCTGACGGTCGGCTTGCACAAAGCGTTGGCGGCTGCCGAAGGTGCTCGCATCGTCTCGGTGAGCTCAAGTGGCAACCTGATAGCACCCGTGATATTTGATGATTTGCATTTCAACTTCCTGCCCTATGAGCCGTTCGTGGCATATGGACAGTCAAAGACGGCATGCGCGCTGCTGGCCGTAGAAGCCACCCGCAGATGGGCCGCAGAGAGAATTTGCGCAAACGCTCTAAATCCCGGCGCGATTCCCACCAATTTGCAGCTGGTGGTCTAAGAACGCCGCCCGAACTGCGTAAAACACCGCAGCAAGGTGCTGCCACGTCTGTGCTATTGGCCACGTCGCCCTTGCTAGATGGGGTCGGCGGCCGCTACTTCGAGGATTGCAACGAGGCGGCAGTTGTCTTCCGACGCCCGACAGACTTCAGCGGGGGAGTTGCCCCGTATGCCATCGACCCGTCGAACGCCGAGCGTCTTTGGAATGTCGCGCTGAAACTGGTGTCGTGACCACTCGGGCTCTTGTTCATCGGCATCATTCTGACCGCCAGCCAATGAGCGAAACCGTCCGACTAGTCGTTTTTCGCCTCGACGAACAGCGTTATGCCCTGCCGCTCGCTGCGGTGGAGCGCATCGTGCGCGCCGTGGAAGTGACTTTCTTGCCGAATGCGCCTTCCATCGTGCTCGGAGTGATCGATGTAGAGGGCCGGGTTCTCCCGGTGCTCAACGTCCGGCGGCGGTTCGGCTTGCCGGAGCGGGAGATTCGCCCCGACGACCACTTCCTGATCGCTCGGACAGTGTGGCGCGTGGTGGTGTTGATGGTGGACGAGGCCCTGGGGCTCGCTGAGACCTCAAAAACCGCCATCATCGGCGCGGACGAGATTGTGCCCGGCCTCGAGCAATTCCCGGGCGTGGTCAAGCTCGACGACGGCCTGGCGTTGATCCACGACCTGGAAAGGTTTCTCCACCTGGACGAGGCAAGCACCTTAGATGAAGCGATGGAGCGGGCCGAATGAGTCTGAGCGAGGTCCGGGAGTCGCAGTGGTCGCAGCTGACCGAGCTCATCGCCGAGAGGATGGGACTGCACTTCCCGCGCGAGCGCTGGGGCGATCTGCAGCGCGGCCTGGCCGGCGCGGCACAGGAGCTTGGCTTTGAGGATGCCGCGGCGTGCGTCACGTGCCTGTTGTCAGCACCGCCGACCAAAGCGCAGCTCCAGGTGCTCGCGAGCCATCTTACGATCGGCGAAAGCTATTTTTTTCGCGACAGGCAAACCCTGGAGGCGTTCGCCGACAACATCCTGCCCGAGCTGATCCGCGCCCGGCGTGGTCGCGATCAGCGGCTGCGCATCTGGAGCGCGGCGTGTTGCACCGGCGAAGAGCCGTACTCACTGGCAATCCTGCTGCACCAAAGGCTGCCCGATCTGCGGGAGTGGCACGTGACGATCACCGCGACCGATATTAACTCGCGCTTTCTTCACAAGGCCGCCGCGGGCACTTACGGAGAGTGGTCATTCCGCAATGCGCCAGCCGGGCTCAAGGAGCGCTATTTCAATCGCACCGCGGATGGCCGCTTCGCCATCGTCCCGGAGATTAAGAAGCTGGTGACGTTCGCGCACTTGAACCTGGTGGACGACTTCTATCCATCGTTGACGACCGACACCAATGCGATGGATGTGATCTTCTGTCGCAACGTACTGATGTACTTCGCGCCGTCCCAGATCAGCAAGGTGATCGGCGAGCTCCACCATGCGCTGGTCGAAGGGGGCTGGCTGGCGGTCAGCCCCAGCGAAGCGTCATACGCGTTGTTCCCTCAGTTCGTCACGGTGAATTTCTCCGGCGCGATCCTCTATCAAAAGAGCAATGGGCCGCCCCGGACGGAGCAACAATGGACGCCGGCGCCGCTCAGCGAAGCAGCCCAGTTTGTCGCGTTCGCGATCGAAACAAGTTCGCCGTGGACGCCGCCGGTAGCGGTTGCTCTGACGGAATCAGCGCCGGCTGCGCCGCCCGGAAAGCCCGCGCTTGTGGAAACACCGCTCACACCCAATGCCGTGGCGGAATTACTCTACCTACAGGGTCGCTATGCGGAAGCGGCGGACACTCTGGTGACCTCGTTTGCCCGGCAAGCGCCGGGCCCACGGGCGTTTTCTCTGTTGACGCGAGCGCTGGCCAACCAGGGCAACCTCGCCGACGCGCTGGCGTGGTGCGACCGTTGGATCGCCGCCGACAAACTGGACCCCGCCGGCCACTACCTGCGCGCGGTCGTCCTGCTGGAACGGGGCGACCCCGATCAAACGCGCGTCTCCCTCCAGCGGGCGCTCTATCTTCATCCGGACTTCGTGCTGGCCCATTTCGCCCTGGGCAACCTCGCGCGCAGCCGCGGGAAGATCGGTGAGGCGGAGAAGCATTTCGCCAACGCGCTGCATTCGCTGCGCCGTTACCAGCCGGACGATCTTCTGCCGGAATCCGACGGCCTTACCGCCGGACGGCTCACCGAGACCCTCACTTCAATCACCGACTCGGGGAATGCGCGATGAAAAACGAGACACGTGCCTCTTCTACGCTCGACGCCGGAGGGATCCTTCGCGCGCGCGCGCGCGCGCTGGCGCGCCCACGGGAACGCACCCCGGTGGCGGAGGCGTCACTCGAACTGCTGGAGTTCCGGCTGGCCCAGGAATGCTACGCGCTGGAGACCCGTTATGTGCGCGAGGTGTATCCGCTGAAGGATCTGACGCCCCTGCCCTGTACCCCGCCGTTTGTGCTTGGAATTGTGAATGTGCGAGGCCGGATCACGCCGGTGATCGACATCAAGAAGTTCTTTGACCTCCCGGACAAGGGATTGACCGACCTGCACCGCGTCATCCTCGTCCGCGGCAACGGTCTCGAACTGGGCCTGCTGGCGGATGCCATCGCGGGCGTGCGGTCCATCCCCGTGGACAGCCTGCAGCCCTCCCTGCCAACCCTCACCGGCATCCGCGGCACCTACCTGAAGGGCGTGACGGCCGAACGCCTGGTCGTGCTTGATCTGGCCCGCATCCTCGCGGACCCAAAAATCATGGTGCACGAGGAAGTAGAGAACTGAACACGGGCAACCAACGGAGGCCTGCACCATGAAATGGAATGTCGGAATGAAGATCGGGACGGGGTTCGGACTTGCGCTGGCGATTCTGGTTGCCATCGGCGCTGCCTCCTACCAGAGCACAGCCAAACTTACGGATACGGCCGAGTGGGTGACCCACACCCACCAGGTGCTGGAAAAACTCGAAGCTGTACTTTCCGGAATGAAGGACGCCGAGACCGGGCAGCGGGGCTACATCCTCACCGGCGAAGAGAGGTATCTGGAACCGTTTCGCGCTGCACAGGAAGCGATTAACCAAAAGCTCAAGGCGCTCAGGGAGCTGACCAAGGATAACGCCAACCAACAGCGTAGGCTCGATATTCTTGAACCTCTAATCAACGGTAAAGAGGGCAAATTCGCCGAGCTTCTGGAGACCATCGACCTGCGTAAAGATAAGGCCAACGGATTTGACGCCGCCCTGAAGATCGTGCGGACGGACAAGGGCAAGAAGGTCATGGATGAAATCCGCAAGACAATCGATGAGATGACGAGCGAAGAAAACACGCTGCTGACAAAGCGCTCGGATGAGGCGCAAGCCGGTGCCCGAAACGCAACGCTCACCATCGTTTTCGGCACCCTCGCCGCTTTCATAGTCCTGGCCCTGGCCGGCTTCGTAATCACTCGCAACATTGCCAATCCGCTCAAGGAAATCTCCGCGACGGCAGAACGGATCGCCGTCGGCGACCTGGGCGTCACTATTTCCATGAAGAACGGCCGTGAGGACGAAGTTGGCCTTCTGACCCAGGCTTTTGCCCGAATGACGGACTCTCTGAATGGCATGGCCGGAGTCGCCGGCAAGATTGCCGCGGGCGACCTGCGGGTGAAAGTCCAACCGCAATCGGACAAAGATGTCTTGGGAAACGCCTTTTCATCCATGGTAGAGAATTTGCGACGGCTGACAGCCGACATCACCGAGGGCGTCAATGTTTTGGGTTCATCGGCCAATGAAATCGTCACCGCCACCACCCAGCTTGCCGCCAGCGCCAGCGAGTCCGCCGCGGCCGTGTCCGAGACGACCACCACGGTCGAAGAAGTCCGGCAAACGGCGCAGGTCGCAAGCCAGAAGGCCAAGAACGTCTCCGACAGCGCGCAGAAGGCGGCGCAGAGTTCTCAGAGCGGGCGCAAGTCCACCGAGGACGTTGGCGCGGGCATGAACCGCATTCGCCAGCAAATGGAATCGATTGCCGCCAGCATGGTACGGCTCTCCGAGCAGAGCCAGGCCATCGGCCAGATCATGGCTTCCGTGGAGGACCTGGCTGCGCAGTCGAACCTGCTGGCGGTCAACGCCGCCATCGAGGCGGCCAAAGCGGGCGAGCACGGCAAGGGCTTTGGCGTGGTGGCGCAGGAAGTCAAGAGCCTGGCCGAGCAATCGCGGCAGGCGACCAACCAGGTGCGCACGATCCTGGGCGACATTCAGAAGGCGACGACGACGGCGGTAATGGCGACCGAGCAGGGCGGCAAGGCGGTGGAGGCGGGAACCCGTCAAACCGAAGTGGCGGGCGAGGCGATCCAGGCGCTCGCCGGCAGTGTGACCGAGGCGGCGCAGGCGGCAACACAGATTGCAGCGTCGAGTCAGCAGCAATTGGTGGGGGTAGACCAGGTGGCGGGGGCGATGGAAAGCATCAAGCAGGCGAGCGCCCAGAACGTGGCGGGCGCGAAACAGTTGGAGACTGCGGCGCGCAACTTGAACGAACTCGGCCAGCGGCTCAAACAGATGGTCGAGCGCTACAAAGTGTAGAAGGCGAATTCGCGATGAGCACCAAGAAAGACGATTTCCTCAAAAAACTCCGGGCGACCTTCAAGGTCGAGGCCACTGAGCATTTGCAGGCGATCGGGGCGTGTTTGCTGGAATTGGAGCAAACGCCGGCGCCCGGAGCACAAAGCAAGATCGTGGAGGCGGTGTTCCGCGCTGCGCACAGTTTGAAGGGCGCCGCACGCGCGGTGGATTTCGCCGAGATCGAGTCGCTGTGCCAGTCTCTGGAAGACGTGTTCGCCGCCTGGAAGCGGCAGGAAAGCACCCCATCGGCCACTGCGCTCGACGCGCTCCATCGCACGCTCGATGCCATTACAGCCGCCCTGTCCGCATCGGAGGCTGCACTCGGTGCGCGCGCATCCGCGGCTCGGCCATCGTTCGATCAGCCTATCCGGCGCCCGCAAGTCCCCGCGTCAGCGGAAATGGTCCCACCGGCGCAGGTCGCGGAGCAAAAAACTTTCCCCTCGGAAGAGACTGTGCGTATCAGCGTCGCCAGACTGGACGCGCGGTTGTTGGAAGCGGAGGAGATGCTGACGGCGAAACTGACCACTGGCCAGCGCGTGGAAGACTTGCGTGAGCTGGCGCATCGCTTGGAGGCGTGGAGAAACGACTGCGCCGCGGTCGAAGCGGAGGCGCGCGCGTTCCGCCAAGTGATTGATCGGCCGGCGCCCGGCTGCGCCGATCAACCGCTCAGCCCGGGCCTGGCGCGCTTGCTGGAGTTTCTCGATCGGAACCTCGACCACCTCAAATCACTTGAAAGCAAAGTGGCAGCGCTCACCCGGACGGCGGAGCAGGACCGCCACGTCATCGGCAAGCTGGTGGATGACCTGCTGGAGGATTCCAAGAAGCTGCTCTTGCTGCCGTTTGACACGATTTCGGCATCGTTTCCGAAACTGGTGCGCGATCTCTGCCGCGACCAGGGTAAGGACGCGAGCCTGGTGATCCGCGGCGAGGAGGTCGAGATCGACAAACGCATCCTGGAGGAGATGAAGGACCCGCTCATTCACCTGCTGCGCAACTGCGTCGATCACGGCATCGAACCCCCTGACGAGCGCACCCGGCGGGACAAGCCGTCCCGGGGCACGATCACGCTCGCCGTGACGCAGGTCAACGGCAACAAGGTGCAACTGCTTGTCTCCGACGACGGCGCAGGGGTCGACACCGGCAAGGTGAAAGAGTCGGCGGTCAGGCACGGCCTGATTTCGGCAGGGGAGGCGGCCCGCCTCGACGAGCCCGAGGCGCAGGCGCTGATTTTCCAGTCCGAAGTGTCTGCCAGCCCGATCATCACGCAACTGTCCGGCCGCGGGCTGGGCCTGGCGATCGTGCGGGAGAAAGCCGAAAAGCTGGGTGGGGAAGTCTCGGTCGACAGCCGCCCGGGCCTGGGAACCGCTTTCCGCATCGTCGTGCCCGCGACGCGGGCGACGTTTCGCGGCATCCTGGTCGAGGCGACCGGGCGGCTGCTGGTGGTGCCCACCGCCCAGGTCGAGCGTGCGGCGCGCGCCAGGCCCGAGGACGTTCAAACCGTCGAGGGTCGGGAGACCATCTCGTTTGACGGGCGTGCGGTGGCCCTGGTGCAACTGGCCGACGCACTGGAGTTGCCACCTGTGGAACGAAAAAACACGCCCGGCGCCGGCGCGCCGGTCATTGTTCTCGGCAGCGGCGATCAGCGCATTGCGTTCGCCGTCGACGCCGTTCTGGACGAACAAGAGGTTCTGGTCAAACCGCTGGTGAAACCCCTGTCACGAGTGCGCAACGTTGCCGGCGCCACCGTGCTCGGCTCGGGCCACGTCGCGCCGATTCTCAACGTGGCCGACCTGCTCAAATCCGCCCGCAAGCTTGGCGCACGGGCGCGGTCGGCCGCCGGGACAGCGCCGATGCAAGCCGAAACCAGGACAATTCTCGTCGTCGAGGATTCGATTACGTCGCGGCTGCTGCTGAAAGGCATCCTGGAGTCGGCAGGCTACAACGTGAAAATCGCTGTGGACGGGATGGAGGCATTCACCCTGCTCCGCGCCGAAAGCTTCGATCTGGTTGTTTCCGACGTGGAAATGCCGCGCTTGAACGGGTTCGACCTGACGGCGCGGATCCGTGCCGACAAGAAACTCGCGGAACTTCCGGTGGTGCTGGTGACGGCGCTGGAAACGCCGCAGGACCGCGAGCGCGGCATCGACGCCGGCGCCAACGCCTACCTCGTCAAGAGCAGCTTCGATCAGAGCAACCTGCTCCAGGCCGTACGGCGGCTGATTTAAAAGCGAGTGAACCTTTCATGACCGACCGCAAGATCAACGTACTGGTGGCGGAGGACTCGCCGGCGACATGCATGTTCCTCGTTTACCTGCTCGAATCGGATCCGCAGATCCGCGTCATCGGCGTCGTCAACGACGGCCAGGCCGCGCTGGATCATGTCAAGGAGAACAAGCCCGACGTGGTGCTGATGGACATCCACATGCCGCGCCTGAATGGCTTCGAGGCGACGCGCCGGATCATGGAGACCCAGCCGGTGCCGATCGTTATCTGCAGCGCCACCGCCACAGGCAAGGACATCGTAACCACCTTCCAGGCGATGGAGGCGGGAGCCATCGCCTGCGTCCAGAAACCTCTGGGCCGCGAACACGGCGATTTCGAGGCTATGGCCGCCCAGCTTCTGGAAACGGTCAAACTGATGTCCGAGGTCAAGGTCGTGCGCCGCACGGCCCGCTCGCGGCGGGTGCCTTTGCCTGCGGCGCGCCCCGCGGAATGGCAGCGCGCTTCGGCAAAGATCAAGCTGATCGGCATCGGCGCGTCCACAGGCGGACCGCCGGTACTGCAAACCATCCTCGCAGGCCTGCCAAAGGACTTTCCCGCACCGGTGCTCGTCGTGCAGCACATCGCACACGGATTCCTCGCCGGTATGGCCGAGTGGCTGAACCAGACCACCGGCTTGCAAGTTCACATCGCTTCCTACGGGACGACCCCGCTGCCCGGCCACGTGTACTTGGCGCCCGACGACTTCCACATGGGCATCGGCGCCAGCGGCGCGATCGTCCTGACCCGGGAGGAACCGGAGAATCACCTGCGTCCGGCGGTGTCGTTTTTGTTCCGCTCGCTGGCCGCAGAATACGGCCCGAATGCGCTCGGGGTGTTGCTCACCGGGATGGGCAGGGACGGCGCCGAGGAATTGAAAGCGATGAAAGACAAGGGAGCAATCACCATCGCACAGGACCAGGAAAGCTCCGTGGTCCACGGTATGCCGGGGGTAGCCATCGCCTTGGGCGCCGCCACGCATGTGCTGCCGGCCGACAAGATCGCCGATGCGCTGGTCGCGCTGGTCGACCCAAGCAATGGCGTATCGAGGAGCTGAGATCATGACTGCAAGTACGCAATCTTCCGCTTCACCCGTGGAAATCCTGATCGCGGAAGACAGCCCCACGCAGGCCCAGCGCCTCCAACACATTCTCGAAGAGCAGGGCTATCACGTCACCGTGACCACCAACGGTCACCAGGCGCTCGAAGCCGCCCGCCAGTGCAAGCCGGCCCTCGTCATCAGTGACGTGATCATGCCGGAAATGGACGGCTACGAACTTTCGCGCCGGGTCAAGGAGGATCCTGAGCTCGGCAACATTCCGGTGATTCTCGTCACCACGCTGTCCGATCCCCTGGACGTAGTGCGAGGCTTGAAGTGTCACGCCGACAATTTCATTCTGAAGCCGTACGACGAGCGCTCCTTGTTGAATCGCGTGCGGTTCGTGCTCGCCAATAGCGAGATGCGTCCGAGCGAGCGCACGGGCATGGGCGTAGAGATCACTATCGATGGACAGAAGCACCTCATCATGGCCGAGCGGGTGCAGATCCTCACGCTACTACTCTCAACCTATGAGGCAGCCATCCAGCGCAACAGGGAACTTGAACACGGCCGGGAAGAGCTCCGATCGCTTAACGCGCAGCTCCAGCGCGCGAACTCGATGAAATCGGACTTCCTCGCCAACATGTCGCACGAGCTGCGCACGCCCTTGAACGCGATCATCGGCTTCTCCGAGATCTTGAAGGACGGACTGCTCGGCAAGCTGGATCCCAAGCAGCGCGATTTCATCGCCCACATCTTCGACGCGGGCACGCACCTGCTGTCGCTGATCAACGATATCCTCGACCTCTCGAAGGTCGAGGCAGGCATGCTGCAGCTCGATCCGGGCGCGGTGGACGTTGCGGCGCTGCTCACGGCAAGCATGCTGGTGGTGCGGGGAAAAGCGTTCGCACATCGCATCCGGCTCGACACCCAGTTCGGTCCGGCGCTCGGCACCATGCTGGCCGACGAGCGCAAGCTGAAGCAGATCGTCTACAACCTGCTCTCAAACGCGGTCAAGTTCACGCCCGACGGTGGCGCGGTGACCCTGCGCGCTAGCCGCTGCGGACGTGCCGACGTGGCCCTCGACGAGGCGCCGGCAGGGCGGCTCGTCGCGCTACCGCCGGGCGAGGACCGCGAGTTCCTCGCGATCACGGTCGAGGACACCGGCGTGGGCATTGCCGAGGAGCACCTGCCGAAGCTGTTCGAGGCGTTCGTGCAGGTGGACAGCTCCCTCGCCCGGGGCGAGGCTGGCACCGGGCTGGGACTTGCGCTGGTGCGGCGCCTGGCCGAGCTGCACGGCGGCACTGTGGGGGTGGCGAGCCGGCCGGGGGCCGGTAGCCGCTTCAGCGTGTGGCTGCCCTACCGCGAAGCTGCGCCGGCTGTGCCGAGTAGCGGGCCGGCGCCCGCGAGCACGCCCCTATCCGCGCCCGCGGTGCCGCTTGCGCTGGTGATCGAGGATGACGACCGGATAGCCGAGCTGATCACGGCGCAGTTGCGCGCCGAGGGGTTCGAGGTGATGCGCGCAGCCACTGCCGAGGAAGGGCTGGTGCGCGCCGCCAAGCGCAAACCGCAGCTCATAACGCTCGATGTCTTCCTGCCTGCGATGGATGGCTGGGAGTTCATGCGCCGTCTGAAGGCCGATCCGATGCTTGCCGATACGCCAGTGGTGATCATCACCGCATCGAACGAGCTGGACCACGGCGTCGCACTCGGCGCTCGGCGTGTGCTGCAGAAGCCCTTCGCACGCGAGGATCTTATGGCGGCGCTCGCCGGACTGGTTGACTCGCGGCCCGAGGGCGCGGCGCGCGTGCTGGTGGTCGACGACAACGTGCAAGCGGTGGAGTTGCTGGCGACGGCACTCGAGGCCGAGGGCTACCGTGTGATGCGCGCCTATGGCGGTGCCGAGGCGATCGAGATGGCGCGCCGCGCGCCGCCAAACCTCGTGATCCTCGACCTGATGATGCCGCAGGTGGGCGGCTTCGAGGTCGCGCGCGCGCTGCGCGAATCGGAGCACACGGCGCGCATCCCGATCCTGGTGCTAACCGCGAAGGACGTGACCGCCGAGGAGCGCGCGCGCCTCAACAGCGACGTGAGCGCGATCCTGACGAAGACGGACTTCAGTGCCAGTGCGCTGCTCGCCGAGCTGCGCCGCGCGATCGCCGGCCGGCCAGCGGGCTGAGAGGACGACCGATGGCGCTAATCCTGGTGGTGGACGACGACGCGAGGAACCTCAGCCTCGCTGCCGCCGTGCTCGAACACGCTGGCCACGAGGTGCTGAGCGCCGAGGGCGCCGCCGAGGGCGTCGAGGCGGCACTCGCGCATGCGCCCGATCTCATCCTCATGGACGTGCAGATGCCCAGCTTGGACGGTGTCTCGGCGCTCAGGCGCCTGCGCGCCGAGGCGCGTACCGCAGCGCTCAAGGTTGTTGCGCTCACCGCGCTCGCGATGAAGGGCGATCGCGAGCGGCTGCTCGCCGAGGGCTTCGACGGCTATCTCGAAAAGCCGATCCGTTACAAGGAGTTCCTCCGCGAGGTGGAGCGGTTGATCGGCGCAGACGCGCCCGGTGGCTGACGGCGAGCCGCGGCTCGCCGAATGCCTGCGGCAGCGCACTGGGATTCTAGTCGCGTTGGGTCTCGTAAATTTCTTCGAACTTGGCGGCGACGCGAGAGAACGCCTCAAGTATCCGCGGATCAAAGTGTTCCGGCCTGGTTCGACCGTCCCCACGCACAATTACGGCACAGGTCGCCGTGTGGTCCATCGGCTCCTTGTAGGGGCGCTTGCTGCGCAATGCGTCGTACTGATCAGAAAGGTTCATGATGCGCGCAGGTAGCGGGATCTGCTCGCCCTTCCAACCGTTGGGATAGCCGCTCCCGTCCCAATGTTCGTGGTGCGCCAACGCAATCTCAGCGCCGAGTTGCATCAACGGCGTGGTCCCGTGGCGCAGGATCTCCCAGCCGACAGTTGTATGCGACTTCATTACGCCCCATTCCAGTGTTGTTAAGCCGCCCGGTTTCAAGAGCACGTGATCCGGTATGCCAATCTTGCCAATGTCGTGCATCGGACTCGCATGGAACATCATTTCGGCGAATGCCGCCTCGCTTCCGAGCGCAATAGCGAGCTCCTTCGTGTAGTAGCTAATTCGTTTGATATGGCCCCGGGTCTCCTCATCCTTGTACTCGGCCGCTAAGCTGAGGGTAACGATTGTTTCAATGTGACTAGCGCGCAATTGCTCGGTTCGCTCCTGCACGCGACTTTCCAACAACCGGTTTTGATCGGCGAGCAGATCAGCGTATTCCTTCAGCCGCAGCAGGTTGCGCACGCGGGCCGCGAGTTCCATGCGATCGACCGGCTTCGTCAGAAAGTCTTCGGCCCCAGCCTCAAGCGCGCGCAGTCGGGCCTGACGGTCATCCCGCGCGGATACAATAATGACCGGGATCTTGCTGGTCCTTTCCACGGCCTTCAGGCGCTTGACAACCTCAAAGCCATCAAGGCGCGGCATCTGGATGTCAAGCAACACGAGATCCGGTGCTTTGCGTACCACCTCCAGGAGCGCTTCAGCACCGTCCCTGGCCTCCGCCGTTGCCCAACCTTCGGCCTGCACCAATGTGGTCAGCAGCGTGCGACTGCGGCCATCGTCGTCGACTACGAGCACGGTCGGCGGCTCCCTGGTCGGCGCAGCCGTGGCGGGCTCGGGCGCGGTTGCGGCGACCGGGCCCTGCGGATTAGGTACTGCAGAGTCGAGCGATTCAGCTTCGGACACTGCGGGTCGCGCTACGGGGCGGCCTCTGTTCGGTTCTCGCGCATGCGACGTGGCGGTAATCGTACACCCGAACAGCCGGCCCACATCTCGGGGTTCGAAACCCACCCCCGAATCTTGCACGGTCAGGCGCACACGATCTCCCCTGCGCGCACGTTCCCGGCATCATCGCGCCCTAATCGCGAGCTTGCGACTGAACGCAAATCAGCAGGTCGGAATATGTGAAAGAAGCCCCGCGATGCGGTTCAACGGACCAAATCACTGAGAGGCGCGCGCTTCGACGACCGCGCCCCTCACACGATCACGACTACAGCGCTCAGTCGCCGCCGGTCGCATCGTCCTCCTGTCCATGGCGCGTGCATGCAAAGTTCGCGGCATCATTGGTGTCGCCTTCACCCTCGTAGGTTGCCTGCTGCGGGTAGGGACAGAGTGGGCGCGTCATTGTCGTCACCCCGTTTTCGACGTGCGACGCGATGATGCGGCCGGGCGCGACTCCTACCTCGACCCACTGTTCGAGCGCGGTCAGCGCGTCGAAACGGTCGGTCCCGGGGCCACCAGAACAGTGCTGCATTCCGGGCACCATGAACAGGCGGTAGAACTCTTGCGTCTGGCGAAGACCGTGGCGCCCCTTGCCCATGACCTTCGTCACGCTCTCGTAGTAGTTGATGCTGTTGATCGGCGTGATGTCAGGGTCGCTGAAGCCGTGGTAGTGGATGAGCTTGCCGCCGTTAGCCCGAAACGGATGCAGATCGGGATCGACGGCGTTGATCACGCTCGCCATCGGTACGCCGTTGACGAGCTTGTTGTCGGTGAACCTTACGTCCGTGGTGAAGTTCAGCGTGTGGAAGTCCCAGTTCGGGTTGTCGAAGACGAAATACTTAAAGAACGGGATCCCCAGACCGAGGTGACCGCCCGGATGAGCGGCGTCCGCCCCTGTGAGCCACGCCTGCCAGCCGCCAGGCCCCGTTTCGGCGCCTGGCAGGAGGCCAGGATAGATGTTCGCGCCAGCGCCGGCGTAGATCGCTTTCAGAGCCTCGATCTGCGGTGCCGTCAAGCAGCTCGCGGTCTCGGCTCCTTGGCAGAGCAGCACGTTCGGGTCGAAATTACAGCTGCGTGGATCTGTCAGGATGCCGTCGACGACGCCGTCGAGCGCGTCGCACTGGTTGCTCACAGCGGCCTGGATCGCAGGGAGCTTGGCGGGCCCGATGTAATGCGCCAGCGTCGTATCTCTCAATATCGCCAGTGCCGGCCAAAGGTGGCCGCCCAAATAGTGATGGGTCCAGAAGTTGGCGGGGTCACCTGCGACGATGCCCTGATAGTCATCGGGAAAGCGCTGCGCCTCCATCAGCGCCTGCTGCCCGCCCTTCGAGCAACCGACGAAATACGATCGGTTCGGACCACTGCCGTAGAAAGCAGCGGTGATCGCCTTGCCTTTGACCGTCATCTCATGCGTTGCCCGATAGGCGAAGTCGACAATGAGCTCGGGGTGGCCAAGCGCCCATAGCCCGTCCGGGTTCGTGACCTGGTGGCCGGTATCGGTGCTCGCCGTCGCGTAATTGCGCTTAAGCGCGGCGCCCATCGCGCCGTAGCTAATCGTGCCCGCCAGGCCGCCGTTGCCGACGCCTTGGAACTTGCCGTTCCAGGCCGACGCACTCGGCAGCCAGACCTCGAAGCGAACCGCAGGCGTCACGACGCCGGCCACGCGGCAGAACGCCGGAAGCTGCTGCGGTGTTGAGGACCCGGGTGGCGTGAACGGCCCGGCGGAATGGGACTCGGCCAGCGTGATGGTGGTGTCCGGCAGCGTCAGGTTCACGAGACTCTCGCAAGTCGCGGGCATCGCCGAGCGAGCACTGAGTGCGATGCCCGCGAACGCCGTCATCAACAAAGCAGAAAAGAACACAGGGACGCGGCGAGGATCCATGGCATTCCTCCTCAAAGGGACCATTAGCATCTACGTCGGATAGATGCAGGATTTTGGGACCGTTTCTGAACCTCGTCACCTACCCAAAGGTGGTGACAGCGCACCTTGCCGCGGCGAACGGCGCGATCGACCCGCGCTCCAACCAATTAGACCGGTCTTACAGAAGCCGTGATCAAGCCGCGCATCGCACTCGACTTTCGTCTAATTGACTTGTCCTTGATATAGGTGCTTTATCAATGAGGGTGCCAAAAACTCAGAAAAACGAAACTGTCGGGATCGGTTGCTCCGGATCCCCCTAATGCGGCGCAACGTGGGTGAGCCGTGAGCGGCTGCTGTAAGACCTTTTCAACAGGAGGATGAAGTGCGCATCGCTTACAGAAAGGGGCAGTGCCAGTCCTAAGCCCGGCCATCGCGGTGGTAACCACGCTGATTGAACGACCTTGACGCTCGCAAGGCAACCACCCTTGCCTGAAGGAAAAAACATGATTGCTGACCGCTCTAGATATGCTGGCGCGCGACGATTCCTGTTCGTTGCTACCGCGCTCGCCGCGCTGTGCTCGCTGGGCGCCGCGCAGGCAGACTCGGGAAATGAGTTTGCCACCTGGGAGAACGCGCTAGAAGGTCTCCATGACATCTCCGGCGATTTCACCGTCCGCAACATCGGGCGCTCCTCGATCGCCGGCGACGACGTCCGCGTGCGGTTGAGCAACCTCTACGGCACGCAGAGCATCACCATTGTCAAGGCCACGATTGGGCTGCAGGTAAATCAGGCCCAGCCCGCCTTGTTCCACGACTCGCTGCGCAAGCTCACGTTCAACGGGGGGAAGGAGTCGGTGACAATCGGGGCCGGCGAGTCCGTCTTCAGTGACCCCGTGCATCTGCGCGTCGCGGCGCGGCAGAACGTCGCGGTCAGCATCTATGCGCCCGGCGCGCAGATAAACGACCATACGTTCCCGGCGCCGGAGCTGAACCCGCCCGGCTCGTTCATCTCCGGCGCGGGCGACCACACCTCGGACGTGGAAGGCGATTCGTTCCCGTCTACTTTGGTCTTCGACAATACGCGCGTACCGGGATGGCATCCTGGCGAACTGTTCTGGGTCGATCTGATCGACGTGCAAGCTGAAGCGCGCGGCACCATCGTCGCGCTCGGTGACTCGATCACCGACGGATACCAGGTCAACCTCGGCGGCAATCGCTGGACGGATCTGCTCTCCGATCGAATTGCGGCGCTCGAACCCGAGCAACAGAAGGCCATCGTCAACGCAGGTATCTCCGGCAATACGGTTAGCCGGCAACCCAACCCTTACGACCCGACCAATCAGTGCTGCGGCGCGCCGGCGCCCGTGCGCCTCGAACACGATGTGCTGAGCGTTCCCGGAGTCACCGACGTATTGCTGCTCGAGGGTACGAACGACCTGGGCGGCGATGGCGCTTACCCTCCTTCGCCCGCAAGCCAGGTCATCGGCGGAATGAAGGAGATCGTTCAGCGTGTTCACGCCCGCGGACTGCGCATCGTCGGCGCTACGGTACTGCCGATGTGTAATGCGGCAGGCAGCGCCAAGGAGCAGAACCGGCTCACCGTGAACGCATTCATTCGCTCGAGTGGAATCTTCGACGGCGTCATTGACTGGGACGCGGTGATGAAGGATCCAGCCGATCCGACGGTGATTCGCGCGGAATGGCGCCACGACTGTTACCACCCGAACGCTATCGGTGATCGCAAGATGGCGGACGCGGTAGACCTGCGGCTTTTCGGGATCCAAGAGCAAGGGTCGGATCACTGACGAAGGGCGAGTTCGTACAATCGCATACGACCTGGCATCAAGTCGTAGTCTCCCGATGGAGGCCAATTTACGGAAAAAGGGCCTTTGGTTTCCTCACGCGTCGCGATACGCGCAAGCCGGCGAGAATACTTCTGATGCGGGGAGGCGCCGCGACTGAAGCGCGACGCCTCCTCGATTGCTTCAGAGAAACGGGCGCGTCGCGTCAGCGCCCGGGCGGCCGATAGTTCACGTTCTTCTTGCTCGCCTTATCCATGTCCTCCGGCGAGATCAGCGCTACCGTTTTCAAGGTTGCGCCGCCCCCCTGGTTGACGGCGAGAGCGATGGCTGCGGCGGTTACGCTGTCGGGAAGATCGACAATGGCGTATACGTCAACATCGCCGAATGCGTAGTAGAACGTCTCCAGCTTGCCACCCAGTCCTTCTGTCATCTTCGCGATGGCAGTACGACGTTCCGAGCCGCCTTCGCGGGCCAGGCCCTTGGCACCTTCGGCGGTGTAACGCGATTCGAACAGATACTTGGACATGTTATTTCCCTTATAAGCGCATCTCGCAAGGTCGGCTCAAACAGCATCACCCGGCCTCGAACACGCATAAACATCATGCGCCCTTTCTGGCAAGTCGTATCCCGGATTGATGGCGGCGGCACCCCCAAGAAGCACGCAAACCCGCCTGTTACAAGGGGACGGAGTCGGCAAGCGGTAGCACTCAAATCGCATAAGGGGTCGCCGTCAATTGTCGCTTGGGAACACGGGAGCCAGACGATAAATCAAGAAATCACCTCCAGATCACCGCTATGACCCTAGTCAACCATTCCCAGCTGTTGACGTACCAGTCCTCCAGGCTCCTCGCGGCGAATTCGACGCGTAGGCTACCGTGGGCGTAAGAGTTGACTCACACGTAGGGACTGCAAGGTTCACACGCACGAGGGTGGCGCCGCTGGCTATTTGGCCCTCGCGGGTTGTCGAATGGTCGGGCGTCAACTGCTGCCGTTCACCGGGCGCACTAGTAGAGCCCCA
>WNFT01001248.1_pt1 | contig 26691 bp, 29 predicted proteins | sample 5400191 | NCBI WGS metagenome assembly WNFT01 (sample SAMN13153359, study PRJNA577476) | soil metagenome | isolation source: 80 cm saprolite under Madrone tree | place: USA:California | collected 2016-06-14 | reverse complement strand
GATTGCATTTGTACTCGACAAATAGATACGCAGTGATGGGATGGAAATCGCCAGGTAGCACCCGAGAACGGACGTAAGGAACCAACCATCCTCGTGAATAGCGGTAGACATCCTTCGGACCCCATTTGCGCTTCTCAGGCGGGGTCTCGGGTCCTGGATCTTTCAGTCGATCAGGAAACCTAGGGAAGACAGGCTCCGGGAGGGTTAGCCCCATGGATTCAGCGGGTGCCGGAGGCCGCTGGTTGGAATTCATCAGCAGGTCATGGATTGCAACATCGATTCGGAATTTTGCAGCAGTGGCCATTCGTCTTTCCCTTCACAAAGCAGTTTGGATTTGCCAAACGACCGTCGTTTTTGGACCCATCCTTCCGGGAACTAATTGAGCGAGCATGAGCTTCCGGTGAACCTCGGAGTCGATGGTCATTTTTCTGCGCTCTTTAACACTCGCGGTCTCCTTCCACGCAAAAGAAGCGTGCAATCCGCCTGCCAAAGACGCGTTCCGACCGAGGCCGCGACAACTGAGTGAACAAAGAAGGGTTTTGGTTTGTGAAACTGCGATCCCCGAGGAAAGTGTCGGGACTTTTGACGGTTTCTCGACAAGTGTCGAGCGTCTGCGATACTTGAAATAGCACCGTGCAACAGTTTGCTGGAGTTAAGACGCTGCGGACACCATCGCCGCAAGAGGATCTGGAGTCATATCTCTAGGAAATATCTGGTATGGTCGAATGCCTTCGGAAGGCTTGTGGAAAGGCCAAGAGCGAGCTGAATTACAGTCAACTGTGCGAACCAACGATCGCAGGCTGCAGTCTAAACCAAACGGCTGCGCTGGATTTTGCGGACTACCCTAGGTTGATCAGCTGACACCATCATCATCGGGCGCTCCCACGGCGACTGCACTGGCGATTGCGATGGATTCGTCAGATTCTCGGATTCATGTCCAGTGTCTTCTCCTAAGGCTCCTGCCACGTCGTATTTAGACCCGAGGCCCATCTCGGGCATTCCCGTTGGCCTCGTGACGTAAACTGGCTTCTTCTGGGATTCGTAATATGTGCGTGACAATATTTCCGATACGAATCCCATGCACATGATTTGAGCTCCAGCCAGGAGAAGAGCGATTGTCGCAAACGTCAGTGTGGCGTTAGAAGCGAATACCGCACGAGCAGCCACCTTCTGGAAAAGCAGCAGAAACCCGGTCAAAATGCCGGCGCCGGTCGCGGCAAGCCCGAAAAAGCCAAAGAAGTGCATGGGCTTTGTCGAGTAATCCAGCCAAAATTTGGTACTCAGGAGATCGAGAAAAACGCGAAATGTTCTGGAAATTCCGTAATTCGATTTCCCGTATTGACGCGGTGGGTTTGTCACGGGAATTTCTGTGATGCGCGCCCCTGACCACGCTGCCAGTGCGGGGATGAAACGATGTAACTCCCCATAAAGAGGGAGGTCTTGAATGATTTCCTTGCGGTATGCTTTAAAAGTAGTGCCAAAGTCATGCAGTGGGACTCCAGAAAGTTTGGCCATGGCCCAATTCGCAATGCGGCTCGGCAGGCGACGTGTGAGCCAAGTGTCTTTTCTTTCGGCGCGCCACCCGCTAACGATGTCGAAGCCCTCGTCGAGTTTCTCAACGAAAGAGGGAATCTCGGCGGGATCGTGTTGCAGATCGCCATCCATGGCGATAATGACTTCGCCACGGGCAGCGTCAAATCCGGCTTTTAATGCCGGGGTTTGCCCAAAGTTCCTCCGCAGGGTGACGATACGAACGCAGGAATCTGCTTCCTGAATATCCCCAAGAATTGCGGGGCTGCAATCTGTGCTCCCATCGTCGACGAAGACGATCTCATAGGGCTGCCCCAGCGCGCGCATCACTTGTGTCAGCCCGATATAGAGCCTCTTTGCGCTGCCTTCTTCGTTGAAGATCGGTACGACGATCGAAAACCTTATCCTTGTTTGCACTTTCATCGCTCCTACTCCGATTCTGTGACGTGGACTTCTGTTCCCTTCCCAACCAGTACAATTTTCATGCTCAGCCGGCCACTTCTGTCCACTGAGTCAATGCAGCAAGATCCTTGTAGTTCCAAAGCTGGATGCCACCGGACACTACACAATTCTTGACCGAAAAGGCGGTCAGGCCGTGTATTTCTGTTTCACGTTGAGCCAGTAACCGGGTTCCCGCCCTCTCAAGATCGACGTCGCGATATCCGGGATGACACATCAATTCGCTGGTACCTGGTGGTAAGTTCTTTAGGATTTCGCGGATGGCAGCGGCATTCAGAAATCCCGTCTGGCTGATGCCATAGAAATAACTCGAAGAAAGGAGCCCCTCTCGCGCCAGCTTCTCCCTGAAACTTCTGGCCAGTTTGGAGACTGCTAGGCCAACTAGATATTGTTTAAGGGTCGAAATCCCGGAGAGCATGCGATTTTGTGAAGGGTTGCTCCCGTACGGATTGTGTTCCAATGGACAGCGGACGGCTGGCACGCGGAACTCCCGCGCGAGGGAGATGACGATTTCCGAGATGCGTGGCAGAACGTGGACGTGCTTGTGCCCGTCGAAATGCGTCGGCCTGATGCCGGCGTGAATTACTTTCATAACTTGCGCTCGGAGTTCGACCTCAATATCCGACAGGCTCACTTGTCCTAAAGCAATTCCTGCCCAGAGGCGCAGCGGAGTCAGGTAAAGCCGGCCTCCTCGATCAACTAGAGTTGGAATATGGGACGCGTCAGCCACAGGCAACCCCTCCGTGAGATTGAGGTGCACCCCGATACCGAGCCGACGAAATCGCTTGCTCGCTGCTACGGCAGATTCAAATGCCATTCCGTTTGCCAGGAGTGTCGTGCTGGTCAGGATGCCGTCACGAAACGCGTCCAGGATTCCCCTGTTCACGTTTTCTGTCAGTCCAAAATCGTCCGCGTTCACGATCAGGTGTTTCATGGGATCCTCTCGGTCGTCGCAAGCTCTAGAGTTAGAGGACTGTCTGCCATTTGCTCCGGCATTGACGATGGTCCGGGAGTGTTCGTGCGCTTGGCGATCATGAAATGGGCGGCCAAACCCAACCCGAGAAAATCCCAAAAAAGCGATCGAAGCTTTCGGATAGCGGCCACCGAAACGCCTTCGCTTAATGTGCGGCCCAGGGAATGCAGGGTGGCGGTGGTTGTTCCTTCGTCAACGCCCAATCCGAAGGGCACGAATGAAGCGACAAGTTGGGCGCAGCGATTCGCGGATTCGACCAGATAGGCGTCTAGATAGGACGCGTGCGCCGTGGCGCCCTTGAGAATCAAGTAGGTTTCCGCCAGGCTGATCAGATTCACCGCCATATCAATCGACAGGACAGCGAGAAGGAGTTTGCGCCGGGTTTTAAAGAACCCTCGTATCCCCGTTTCCCAACTGCGTACAACTTGTCCGTACCGCGCAATGAGAGCTTGCCCGCGGGCCGTCTTTCGTATTCGGAGGGAGAGTTTTCCGGCTAGATGACTTTGCCGACCAAAGATCGTGGCGACGATTGAGGCCAGTACCAGGAGCAGGATCACTCCACCTAATTTTCCTAAACTGTAATTACGAGCTGTCGAGACCAGTAAGATGAAGAATCCGGCGAACACAAATGAAGCGGTGCCGAGACTGTAGAGCAGGTTCTCGATCACCACGGACGTGACGCCAAACCTGGCGGAAATATTTTTCGACACCGCCCAGATTTTCACCGATTCTCCCAGGAATGGTCCCGCTGGAGACAAGTCGGTAACCGACTCTCCCATCAGCCGGAGTATGAACAAATCCCAGAACCGCTGGGGACGCGCGCCAGGGTCAACGCAGAAACGCCATGCGATCGCCCTCAAACCGTGGCGGATTCCCGACAGCAGCAGCAGGACCAGGAAGCCTGCTCCCAGAAGTCGAATTGCTTGAACGACGGTGCTCACCCCCGCGCGGCGCAGTAAATAGCCAAGGAGGGCGATGCTGGCAACCGCCGAAATGAAGCTAACGAAGCGTGACGTTCGATTCATGCGCGTTTCTCAATTCCGTCAATTCGGAAGTCCTATAGACTGTCGCGGCCGGAACTCCATCAATTGCAGTGGTCCACACCGGGGCTTGCTCGGAAGTAATCGCCTCAATGAAGGAAATATTCTCGAAATATTTCCTGCCGTCCTCGACCACTAGGTAGGTGGAGGGCGGCAGCGTTTCCCCATGCGCATCGGAGAGACTGAAATAATGCAAATCGTCGCGGCCGCATTGGTGAAAATAGTAGGCGAATACCGGCTGCGCCTCGCCTCCCACAGCAGCGCCGGCAGGTGCTTCGTTGCAAATTTTGTCCGGTCCGGCCGAGCCCGAGCGGATTTAGATACAGGGAATGGAAGGGCCCGGCCTTCACCGCAGTCCACTGAGGCTGCGCTAGAAACGCAATGAATAACAGCACATTCAAGGCAGGAACCAAGAGTCGACTTCGACTTCCCATTGCGAGGCTTCGCGTCCAAGAAAATATCCTCACGAATCCGATTGCCGCGATGATGTAGATCATGGGCATCCATGACAACATCCAACGTAGCCACTTCGCGCTGAGCAGCGAGAAGGGAACGATCCAGAAAAGGAACATCAGAATCAGGAAACTTGCCCCGGGTTCCCTTCGGCGTTGGGCGACTTCAACAATTCCAACTCCAAGCGCAATTAACACGGGTAGCTGCGTCTTAATCGCCAGCATTAAGAGATAAAAATAGAACGGCATTCCGCCGCGGAGGTGCGCCACATCATTGAAATAGAAATGTCCCATCATCAAATAGCCGTGGTGGGTCATGGTGCCCTCGGCGACGTAATGGACGAAATATTTGATAGTGCCCGGGGCAAGAATGACCGGGTCAGCGATCAAAAACACCAGGGCGCATGTGCCAAGCAGAAGCAAGTAGTCCCGCTTGCAAAGTGGTGGATATTCTTTTCTGTTCGATGGTAGATAGTAATAGAGAAAAATTAGACCCCAATAATGTGGAAAATATTTAGATGCCAACATCAGTCCAAAGCTTGCACCAGCGGCGACGTACCATTTCCCGTACGGCTTCACGTGCTGTCGAGCATTGATTGCGCTTGCTTTCTTCGCCCGAATGTAGAAGTAGTACCCAAGCCAGGCAAAGAACACGAGGAGTTCCGGCGGACCAAAGCAGGGCGCTCAGCAATGCGACTTCCACACTAAAAAGCTCCTCCACAAGCGCAAAAATCACACCGGCCGTCAGGGCCCCAAAGACAACATTTGGGAAGCGGACTGCAAATTCGTCGGACACGGGACGGGACCGACCAATTCCACGATTCCAACGGTCGGCGGCAGCCAGTGAAACCGCGACCATCGATTTCATGAGCATGGGATGTTCCAGGTTGCGTGAGAAATCTCCGTGGAGGTACGCGTGAGCCGCATTTACCTTTTGGACTTCGTCCTCGTTGAACCCGGCACGATCGAGCCCACGGATACGCAGGGCAAAACCCAGCATCACGACCAAGACCAGCGCAGCAACAGCATGACGCTCAACCGACAAAACGCTCTGTCGCTGTCGAACGCCGGGCGCCACAGTTGAGGGCGCGCAGTCCACCGCGAACTCCTTTGGATCCGCTGTTGTCACGCCGGCTGTCATCGCGATTTATCCTTGCTCCTACCTTTTACAGCTCAGCTGCCCGCCCGTGTTGATCGCGGCCGAGCATGCTCAATCCACAAAATCGATCACAAACCCATCGGTGCGGTGCAGAAAGCCCGCAAATTGCCCAAACTGTGGCGATGCAACGTTACTGAAAACATCGTGGGGATTTCGATGATTGGTCAGATTGTTTGTGTAGACTCCAAGGCGAATTTTTCGCTTTGCCGACCTTTCCATGAAGGGCAGCCGCAAGGGAAACTCGCGATAGATTCTTCCGTCCAACGAGAAGAAGGTCGGAAACCGCTGGCTGTTAGGCACGCCCACATAATTCTGTAGAACGTCTACATTGGAATAGGGCAGGCCCGAGCGCACATCGACCACGGGACTGAACGTCAATTTCCAGGGGAGGCTGAAAATCCCCCAAGTCACGACGCGGTGGGGGACATCGGACGGCAGGATTCCGGTTACGTTCGGGCGGATCACCGGCTCCTCAAAAGGCATATACGTGTCCGCCAGCGTGTTCAAGTCGCCCCGCGAACGGCTCCATACATAGGAGACATTCAAATCGCCGTGTTCAAACGGCCGGGCGTGGATGGTGGCTTCGATACGGCGGTAGCGTGTCGTCCCATTGTTCGCCAGAGCGAGCACCGAACCGCTTCCGGTCGCGCCGATCAGTGGATCCACCACAAAAAGATTTCGAGTTTGGCTATCGAGATAGCCCACCTTCACGCTGACATTTCTCCGAAGTTCGCGCTCGACTTCGACACTCCATGTGAAGGTGCGCGGGCTCGACCGCGGAAGCGCGGGCACGAATTGCGGGCCGGATCCGCCATCCGATTCCAGATAAGCATTCTGAAGCGAGATAGGTCCTCCGATGATCTTTCCGGAGGGGTCAATGAAACTGATCACCCGCGTTGGGTCGTCCAGGAAACTTGCTGCGAGTAGCGGCACGTGTCCATAAACGGTGCCGGCGCTCGCTCGAATGATGGTCCTTCCGCTTGGTCTGGGCGAGTATGCTACGCCAATATGAGGTCCGAGAGCTGCGCTGCGCCCAATCGATTGGGTCGACAGGCGCGCTCCCATATCGATCGCAAGGTGGGAATCGAGGATCCAGTGGTCCTCGATGAATTCCCCGACCTCAGTCGACGCCCCATTCTGCAAACCTCGTCCCTGAAAGGTAATTTGCTCGGCTACGGAGTTGTCCTGTCTGAGCAGTTGGATGGGTCGAGAAATGTCAGTCCCTACGAAAGACCGCCGAGAGAGATCCACACCGATTTTGAACTCGTGGCGGCCAAACCAGGACTTGTCGGGAAACTGGAACGCGGGACGGATCTCCAACTCGTTAGCATTTCTGGACCACGAATTGAAGAAATTCCCGCCCCAACCGTCAGGGGTGACCAGCATGTCTTCCGCCCCTTGACCATGCGCATGGCTATCGAATCTGGTGTAACGAACGACGGTATTTAGCAGGCCGCCAGATCTCAACTGGTAGCCGTCCGAGATTCCCACCGACACCCCATTCTGCCCATAGGTGTTGGACGCACTCTGAGGAACCAGCGCATTGATGTCGGCGAATTGCCTTCGCAGGGGAAAGACATTGAGATTCACGTCCAAGAGGTGGCGCGGGGACAGAATGAACTGAAATTGTGTGAACGAGGTGACGCTTCTCGTTTTTGTTTCATTAAACGGCCAAGAGAGCCCACGGACCGCGTGGTTTCTTACTTCGTACGTCAGTTCCTCGGTGAAATTAAGTCTCCCCTTGATCAATGGGCCGCCGAACACCATCCGTGGCGTAAACGCGCCTATTCCGACGAGGTGGCCGTTCTCCCCTCGAAAGCTGGGACTCATGTCGTGCAGCTTGAAGTTCCAGGTGTCGAATGGCGGTCTGATTTCGATCTCTGTCAATCCCCCGGAAAAGCCGCCGAATTCGGCGGTGTCTGGAGAGCTGTGCACGCTCATCGACTGGATAACATCGATAGGCACCGGAATGGCGAAGCTTCCCGTCACGGGATCGACGTTCTCGGTCGAGTTGACCAGCAGGATTCCCTGGTTTTCAGCCTGGCCGTTAAAACTGACCCTTCCTTCGGGAGTGCGAATCACCCCTGGCGAGAGCGGCAGCGCGTCTGTGAACTTCTGCTGCGCGAGGGGCAGAGTCTCTAACTGACTGTTGGTGACGGTCCCTGTGGTTTCCGCTCTCTGCGTGGAAACATCGAGATCCTCCCCTTGAACTTCAATCTTTTCGTCAACCGTGCTTATCTCCAACGTGGCGTCTTCTACCGCAGCCTGGCTCTGCGCCAATGCGATAGTCTTGACCCACGGCTTGAAACCCTCCGCGCTGGCTTCGAGGGTGTAAGTTCCAGCCGCCAACCGCGTAAATTGAAAATGACCAGCCTCATCGGTGAGCGTGGATTGCAACGTGGATTGCGTCGCGGCATCGCTTAATTTCACCGTGACATCGGCAAGGTTGTTGACCTGCCCCTGGCCCGTGGCTACGTTTACGTTTCCCACGATCGACGATGCGGCGGCTTGTGTATCGCTATTGATCGCTCTCTGGGGAGATCCAAATGTCGCGGGCGCTAACGAAATGCACGACAAAAAACCCGTCAGGAAATACAAGGCGATCTTGCGTCTGGGATTGAGTCGTGTCGAGTTCTTGCTCATGGCATTCTTCCTTATAGGGCTCTCGATTGGGCGAATCGGTCTGTTCCGGTCGTTATTCCAAGGTTCCAGCATTCCGTCCCGGGACGCACAATTCCGAGCTTCTTCACGCAGAAGTAGAATGTTGGCGAGGGGAGAGTCGAGGCTTGTTGCCTCGAGCTCCACCCTGCGCGAGAGAGGTGGGAATTTACGGGAGGTTTGCAGAAGGTCGCTGAGAGGCACATAAAAGCATTACGGCTGCCGACGGAGTGGGCGGGCTTTGGACCGTCATTTCGTAGTGAGGACATGGTCTATCCGCCGCAGGTTGATGCATTCCTGTCTCCAGTTTCCCTCGGTGTTCAGGATTCGCGGACTGTCAAATCGGCGATGCTCATATGCTGCCCAGATTGAAGTACTTAGTGCATCTTTAAAGGTTTGTTTCGAACGAGCGAAAGAAAGTTTCCATCTGGAATGGCCGACGAGGTTTTGACGTTGTCGTCAAGCCACAGTCAGCCCTGCGCCACCTCGAGCAAGCCAGAAGTTCGTTTAGTGGCATTGGTATGCGTCGTAGCACCAATGATCAAAGGTTCGCGTGAAGTTCCAGAAAGAACCGGTTCAATCGATGTCAGCAAGTCGCCAGCAATTCCTCAGTCCTTTCCGTTCCCGGGTTCCCGCGGGAGACGTGCACCTGGGAAACGCACCGTTGTGTAGGGGTGGAACGCACGGGAGCACACGAGTGAGGAGCGCGAGCTGGTCTACCAGATCAGCCGGATCGCAGAGCTTGGTCTCTGCACAGTTTTCTGCGGTCGGAGCGCGAGCGGAAAAGCTAAATACATCATCTCGTGCGAGACGGGTGGATTCTTCTCTCTTATCGTATGCACTGTGACAGTTCATCAAGCGCGCTAGGAGCGGCTCGCTTTCACGGGAATCATAATTCAAAGATCTGCTTCAAATTTGGAGAATCCGGGTACAATTCTTTTCGCCGCTCTCAATGGCGCGAACAGCCAGTACTTCAGAAACCCCCAGACAAGTAGGCGTAGCAAGCAGAGGATAATCATCAGTGCCACAACCACGTGTGTTCCAGAGATGTTCAATTCGCGGGTCCAGCCCTCACGGCGGGGAAACACGGAGCTCGACCTCAGGTGGCCCCGCTCCGCATTGGGGACCTGCCCGTCACTCATTGGCAGTCCCTCTGTCGTGGGCCGTCGTCGAAGCGAAGGTGGCGTGTGCTGAAAAATACTGGTCCAGACCTGCCAAGACTTCGCTTAGACCGCTTTGGACGTCGCGATCCATGGCAGCGACCACCGCCGACACGTCCTTCCCGTTCACGGGTTCGCCGTGCGAGTACGAGTGATTCCAGACAGTGGCTCCCGTCTTGAAGTCACGCAGTTCGAAATCAAAGGCCACCAGGACCGACAACCCGTTTCTGTCGATCTCCCGGAGGTCGTAGAGGCGTCCGCGGAGCACATAATCCCCGCGAACATCGCTGCGGAGGGAATAGATATGCTCGTAACGGCCTGACCTTTGAAGCTCCCGGAGCAGGACATCGTTGATCATTTCGGTTGGTGGTTCGGCCCATCTCCGGTATTCATACGTTCCCATCGCCTCGCCATCAGAGGTGTAGACAAGATGATCGTCTCGATACAGGTCCGAGGTGGTGATTGGGCCCAGCAGCAAAGTGACTGAGTACGGGGCCGGATCAACCCCGAACGCTTTCTCGCTGGGGACAGTCAGCTGATAGAATTTGCTTGGCCTAGCAGCGCCGCAACCATTCAGCATCCCAAGACATAGAATTAGTGCCGGAAAAATATTCCTGTGCTTCACTGTTGTCCTCCTGGATTGTGTTCGGGGGGATTACTTGAACGAATGAGCGTGTAGGGACGAGTTTTGATCGTTGCTGTGAATTCCTTAAGGTTTTCAGTAACGTGCCGCATGTTGTCGAGCAGCTCGTCGATATTTCCCGAGTTGACATCAAGGGTTTGATCAAGCCGGGCAGTGGCGTCGGTCATATTGGTAAGGGTTCGCCGCAGATCGACCACGGCCTGGCGAACGTCGGCGCGGTTCTCACCGACGATCGTGTCGATGTGGCTCAGAGCCTGGTTTGCTTCCGCGGAAGTTTTTCGAAAATCTTCGAGAAGCGGTTGCAGCTTTTCGCTGATAGCGTTCGCGTTTCGAAGAGTTGCTTTGATCTGGGGGCGGTTTTCTTCAATCAGCCCGCGAGTGTTTGCAAGTGAGGCGGCAAGGTTTGCGCGGTTCTGGGGACTGAGCAGATCGTTTACGCGCGCGATCGTTTCTTTCACTTCCGATGCTCGATCGTTCAGCGTGTTAAGCAATCCCTGAACTTGCGGGTTCAAATCATTGAGTTGTGCCGTTAGAGCGTTGAAGTCCACATATTTTTGCGAGGGAAGCAAGGCCCCGCTTGTGGCTTTTGGCGCTTGTGCGCTGCCCGGGAGGATCTCCAGGTGGTTGTCCCCCAGCGGACTCATGCTCATGATCTTTACATTGCTGTCGGTCTTGATGGGCAAATCGGACTGAATGCTGAAGACAACGTCCAGCTGTTCAGGATTCTTCGGATCGAGCTGAACGTTTTCGACGCGGCCTACTTTCGGTCCCCCGGCGTAGCGCACGGTCGCGCCAGGCTCCAGCCCTCCGGCGAACTGAAAATGGGCATGAAACTTCGTCGTAGATCGTGCGAAGGCCCCGGTCATGGCGAACACGGCGCTAAAAAAAATAGCCCCAGCAATGAGCACGAACAAACCCACGATTGCTGACTCCCGTTGAGATTGCATTACTATCCTCTCTCTCCTGCGGCCCGTTCCGAACTGGGGCGCTCCGCTGTGAGCATCTGCAGGTAGTCCATTTCCCCAGAAATCTCTGGTTCGGGAACCCTATCCAGAAACTGCCTGACTCTTGGCTGCATGCTGGACCGCATCTCTTCGGGCGTGCCGAGCGCCACGACGTTGCCCCTGTCAATCAGAAGCATCCGGTCGGCAATCAAAAATGCGCTCGCCAGCTCGTGGGTGACCACAAGGATCGTCATGCGAAAGGCGCGCTTAAGGTGCAGAATTAGATCATCGATACCAGCCGCAATGATTGGGTCCAATCCCGCCGACGGCTCGTCGAAAAACAGGATTTCCGGGTCCATCGCCAGAGCGCGAGCCACTGCTGCGCGTTTCTTCATGCCGCCGCTGAGCTGAGATGGTGCGTAATACTCAAATCCTTCGAGCCCCACCTGCTCCAGTTTGAGCCGCAGGATGATTTCAATCGTGGAGTCCTCGAGACGCGTGTGTTCTCGGAGAGGGAGGGCCACGTTTTCGCCCACGGTCATCGACCCAAAAAGCGCGCCGCCCTGGAAGGACATGCCGATCTTTCTTCGAATCTCGTCCAGCTCTACCGCTGAAGCCTTCGCCAGATCTTGTCCCTTGATGAAAATCTCCCCCGAGGTCGGCTTTTCCAGGCCAACGAGTGTGCGAAGAAGGGTGCTTTTTCCGGATCCTGAACCGCCCAGGATCACGAGCGTTTCGCCCGGCAGTACATCAAAGTTGATGCCGTGAAGAATTTCTCGTTCTCCATAGCAAACACGCAGGTTGCGCAGCGAAATCACGGGTTCTGTCTGTGGAGACGCAAATATTTGAGTCGTACTCATTGATTGCCCGCAAAAAAGAAAAGAGCGGTGAAGAACAGATCGACGACGACGACCAGAAAAATGGACATGACCACGGCCCGAGTGGTGGATCGGCCGACCTGCTCGGCCCCGCCGCCCGTGGACAACCCTTCGAGACACCCGACAGCTGTAATGGTGATTCCGAACATCACGCTCTTCGCTAGTCCGGTGGTGACGTCGTATAAAAGGAGAGAGTCGATCGAAGCCCGGACGTAACGGGCAAAGGTGAAGTCCGCCTGAGTTACGCCCAAGAGTGCTCCACCGAGAATGCCCATCGCAGTGGCCCAGATGGTCAAGCAAGGCAGCATCACCATCATTGCTAGAAACTTTGGCGCAACGAGAAACCGGGCAGGGCTTATTGCCATTGTTTTCAAGGCGTCGATTTCCTCGCTTACCTTCATGGTTCCGATTTCTGCAGCAAACGCAGATCCGGAGCGGCCAATCACAACGATCGCGGTGACCAAAGGTCCGAGCTCCCTCGACATGGAGATAGCGACGGCTGTGGCAACGGCGCTCATCGCGCCGAACCTTCGAAGCTCGTAGGCTGACTGAAGCGCCAGGATCACGCCAATGAAGAAGGTAATCAGAGAAAGGATCGGCAAGGCGCGGACGCCGACCTCCATGGCCTGGGATATCGTTCGCTTCAGGCGAACGGGTTTTCCTTGAAACGGGCCCACCAAGGTGTAGTAGGCCGCCTGCGCTCCAAGAGACACAAGAGAACCCACATAACCAAGGCCGTTGAAGGTACTGTCAGCGATTTGTGAGACGAGTTCCATATCAGACAGCCAAAGCCTGCTCTTCGTTGTCGCAGACTTGAAAGACTTTGATGAGTCGGGACAATTGCAAAACTTCGCGGGCGGACGTGCTTAGCCCGAACAGAATGAAGCGCGAACCAAGATCGCGGGATGCTTTCAATCCTTCTACCAACGATGCCACCCCAGAGCTGTCGATGTAATGGACCTTGCTGAGATTTATCACCACGCGCGGCGGGCGATTTTCCTGGATCTCGCGCAACACCGAACGGCGCAGTTCGGGCGAATTTGCGAAATCGATATCTCCCGAGAGGTCGAAGATGGTGACTTTGTCGTGACGCCGAGTGGAAATCTGCATTGTGTCCTCTCCCTCAGGCGGCAGGGCTCGCTTGCCCCAGATACTTGACGAGTCGTAGTCGGTTGATGTCGCCCTTGCGACTAAACTCCACGATGTCCATAGCATCGTGGATAAGGTGCAGTCCCAATCCACCTGGTCGTATTTCGCCGAGCGGTCGCCCGCGCCACTTGGTCGCATCAGCGACGGGACCGCGGTCACACAGGATAATTTCGAGGCCGTGCTGAACTTCCCCCTCTTGTTTACGTTGCGCTTTCCGAAAGTACGTGGTGATCGGCTGGTCGTGTCGATTGCAGTAGGAATGACGCACGATGTTGGTAAGTGCCTCATCGACCGCGCGGGTGACGGACCTGCGGTGTTCCGCTTGGAATCCCAGAGTCTCTGTCAGACGTTCCACGGCTGCCCTTACTATCGAGAGCCATTTGGGATTGCTATACAGCGCCATCATTAACAACAAACCTCCTCGGTGGGCCGGCTCTCGCGTCTGATCATTACTCGTGGTCGAGCGAAGAAAGGTTTTCATGTGCGACTCGGGCTGCCTTCTTAGCGAAGTCGTAGGTAGCCTTGAGATTTCCACCGAAGAACCAGACCTTGCCGTTTACATCCCGCTCCAGTAGGGAAGTCCCATCCGGACTCGAGAATTGGCAATGAACCGTGATGGAGGTGGCGCCGGAGACGGTGGTTACCTGCCGGGCCCTTTCACTACCCTCTTTGAATCGGCGGACCGTGCTATGAAGGACAACGAGATCGGTGATGCTCATCGCGTTGCGGTCGCCGTCGCGATAGACATGCTGGAATCCTTGTTTTTCGAGCTGGTGGATTAGGTTTTCGTAAAGCGCAACCTGGAATTCAGCAGGCAGGGGTACTTCGTCAGATTGGATCATCTCGACTTGAATTGCCCGCGCCTTAATTTTTGTGGGCTCGCTTTTCCCGGCGAACAGAGGGCAGGCAGCGAAGAGCAGGGCAACCGTCCCCAGTCGGATGCCTGACGTCAAAGGACGTTTCATTGTTTTCGCTCCTCTTGGGAGAAAGGACTCGCCGAAGTCGATGCGGCTGCACTGGACTCTCCTGCGGTGGTATGGGCGCCGCTCGCTAGCAACTCTTTCTTGATCCCATCGGCTTTGCCGACCGGCATTGTAAAGATGGCACCGTGCAGGCCTCCCTCAGCATCACGATACCGAATAGTGAGCGTTTCGATTTTTGTGCGGAATAGACTCAAGAAGCGACCGCCACCGTATGGCGCAGCCATACTTAACATGCCAACCGTCCTGCCAACTGCCTTTTGACTGTCACTGCCAGTAACGACATCCTCAATTGAAGTGGCGCTTACGTCAGACCTTGTTTTGCCGTGGACAAAATGCAGGTTTCTGTTTTCAACACTCAGGATTCCTTTGGCGTTGTCTTTGACACCTGCGAGACCAGTGAGCTGGACAACGGTTGTCGGTCCTTGGGATTGCTGCGCGTTTGCGATGGAAACTACGGAGCCTGCAAACGCCAACACAAGCCCGGCAAAGAGTGTCGCCCACTTGAGTGTCATGTATTTGTCCTCGTTAATGAAATTCAGTCCTCTTCAGCGAACGTGCACCAGCACGAGAGACACGTCGTCGCTCGGCGGGCCGCTCCGCCAAGCCGCGACTCCGTCAAGAATCCCCTGTTTCATTTCCTGCGCTGACAGGGTCGACGTTTGATGCACAATTTCTCGGATGCCTTCGATGCCGAGCATTTCTCCCCTGGAATTAAAAACTTCCGTGATGCCGTCGGTGTACAGGACGATGCGGTCGCCCGGCTCAAGCTGCAATTCCAGGCTAGGCGTAGTATCGACGGCGTCAGGCAACACCCCGAGGATTGCGCTCCGCGATTCAAGCAGCAAAGGGCTTTGCCCGCGGCACACCAACATTGCCGGCGGATGCCCGGCACCGGCAAAGACCATTCTGTGTAGATGGGTGTCGATGCTCGCTGCTGCCACGGTGATGAACATTCCCGCATCGATGTCTTCGATGAGGAACCGATTCAGCTCCGCAAAAATGTCGATAAAGGGCATCCCAGTGCGCAGGTGGCCCATCGTCTCGGAGTAGATTCGGTTCGCGACCAGGGCGGAACCAATTCCGTGGCCGGAAACGTCACCGACGAGCAAGCTAATGTGCTCGCCATCCTGCGAGTTCACCAGCGCGAAGTCGCCTCCGACCGAATGCACAGGGTGATAAAAGGAGTCGATGCTCAATCCGTTCCAGACCAGTGACTTGGGAACGAGGCTTTTCTGGACGCGTGCAGCGAGTCGCAGATCCTCCTCGATTTCCATCTGACGTTTCTGAAGCTTGGTATTTGCGGAGCAGAGTTCCTCTGCGACGCGCACCTGCTCTGAAATATCCGTGAACGTCGCGATTCCAAACTGCCTTCCGGAATTTACGAGCGCCCGCGAGCTGATGATGACGGGCAGACGGCCACCGTCCTTTCGAGGAAGAACAAAATCATAGCGGTTGTGCCCGTCTCGAAACTCGGCGTTAATCTGCCGTGCGACAAAATCCCACTCCTGCGGAGAATAGAATTGCGAAGCGTTAGATCCGGTGAGGTCCTGCCTGGGAATGCCGGTCATTTCAATGAAACGGGAGTTCGCAAAGAGAATCTGTTGGTGGTCGTTGGTTATAACAACGCCCTCATTGAGCACTTCGAGGACGGCCTCCATGCCGGTGAGCCATTCGGGCTTATCCGTCGCCGGGGATATTAGAGGCACTGTCATGACAACGAGACTTCCAACGACCCTATCTCCGGCTGTCTCACGGCAGGGGGCCGAAAAGGATTTTTGTCTGGGAAAAATGGCGTCGCTCTGTGAATGGGAGTTACCTTATAGCGTAGAGCCTGATTCAAGAGCTGTCGCCGAGCGCGCAAGAGCCGCGACTTGAATGCCGCTGTTGACACACCAAGTAGGGCGCGAGCCTCTGGGCCTGACATTTCGTCGCAGTAAGTCATGGTGAACGCATGTCGAAGCGCAGGTTTCATTTTTCCAAGCGCTTCGTTAATGAACTGAAAAGTCTCGCGCTCCGCGTAAACCATTTCCGGATCAGGTTGGGAGGATCGGATCCTTTCCATCCGCCTAGCATCGTCCGAGGTGCTGTTCTCCGGTTGGGAGCTCATCCAGGGTGATTTCCGTTTTCGGCGGATCATCAAAGCAGCGTTCAACACAATGCGGGTGAACCAGGTCGTGAGGGCAGATCGGCCCTCGAAACTGGGCAAGTGGAGATATCCGGAAAGAAGTGCGTTTTGGACTGCGTCTTCGGCGTCTTCGCTATTTCGCAGAATGGCGTTGGCTATAGCTAAGAATTTTGAGCGCGTGGCCACAACCATCTCTTCGAAGGCTTCCATCCCCTGGGTTTCCGATCGGGTGTCGACAGAGCTTCGGGGTTCGGAGCTTGCCGAGTTGCAAGCGCTAAACCGCGCGTTCCTTTCTTGCGTCCTGAAAGCAGGTAAACACTTATGGACCGCTGCTGCGCCGGTGCGCCCACTGAAACTCGCGGATCTGGATGCGTAGGTCATGATGATCTCCGTTTCCCTTTGCTTCGTAAAGCAACTTTATGTCCAAGGCGGACTTCGCCGAGGAATCAGCTATACGTCTTGTTTTCAACGGCAAGAAGAAGCGCAGGTCGCTGCGCGGAACGGTGGGAATCCTATAGCTCGTTATTCATGACAGAGATTTGACGGCAGCGTCGAGGCCATGACCTAGATGCAATAAGCGCTGGCGCGCGCTTAATCGCACATAACCCGGCGATCAAAGTGGAGACATCGATGCATGATTCTGCGATCTCTATGGATCTACCGAGGCCTTATGTAAGGTCTAACATCGTGATCGTGATATGTGCGATTGTGGCCCTCATCGCCATTCTTATCTCTTGAGTCGTACATCCGTCGTTCAATAGTTCACGCGCATCCAGCCGGCGCGGAAATTAAGACGAGCAGCCCAAAAGATGCGAAATAATCGAAAATAAGCCGCATTTGATCCGCTGATTGTGGCGCAGACAGTCAGAGAGGAAGCCTAAGCTGTTCGATAAAACTTCCGGCTCCGGCCTGACCGAGAGAGTTACCACGGTATAGTGCTCGATCCGGCCCAGGGTGAACTCGCTGACGCTCCCGTGCTGAGAGAGGCCCGCGAGCTGAGGTTGGGCCGCGTCAGGCGAAAGAACTCTCACCTCCCAGCGGTTCAGGTCCTGGACCAGCCCGCTCAGGTCCAGCCGGACTTTCACGTTCTCTGCCGGGGCCTGGTGATCATAGTTGAGCAAGTGGAGAATGAAAGTCCCACCGTCCGGTTTGCGAGTCAACTGGCCCAGCACGTAGCCGCGCGGCTCGAGGCTGAGGCGAGGCCCTTCGGCCACGGCTTCGGCGCGCGCCACAATTGCCGGCTCGGCCTTTCCGACCCTGATGATAACGCCCCCGCCGGCGATGAACGTATTCAACCGGGCCTTTTGCTCCGCGCTGAGCTTGGGCAGGTCAGCCGGCATCACCAGCACCTTGAACCGGTCCAGTGGGACTCCCTTGTCCAAGTGCGCGAGCACTTTGGTCTCGAAGAAGACGCTTTGCTTGAGGAATTCGTCGGCCAGCGGGTTCTGCGGCTCCGCGGAGATCAAGGCAATCCGCGCCGTTGACGCCACCTGGTGGTACAACTCCTGATGCTCGACAAGGAAATGGTTGTATTGAGCGATGGCCGTCCAGGCCTGCTGGGCCTCCGGCTCGCCCCTGATCAGCGCGGAGAGGAATCGGCCCTCGATGTTTCGCGAGGTGGCCGCGCCGAACGCATAGGCCTCGGCGATTGAAAGCTTCTGCTCGGCCGGGCTGGGGATGCAGCGCTCGCGCCGGCCACAGTGGTAAACGTCGTTCTCATACATCAGGGGCTGCCAAAGCTGCTTCTCGCCGCTCAGGAATTTGATCTTGCGCGCGTTGTCCACCTGCCAATTGCCGTTCCACACCCCCGGAGTGTCCTTCCCGTCCTCCTCCCAGATCACCTCATCAATGTCGTTCATCCCAAACCGGCCCGGCGCAATATGGATGTTGGCATAAACCATGACCTTGGGCCGGCCGGTCTCCCGCGCCTTCCGATTCGCCATCCACTGAGTATCATCGAGCAACTGGGCCAGGCCGTCGTTGTAACCGATCACGTTGTCCCAGACGATCGCGTCCACTCCCGCGTCCACCGCCAGTTCCGCCTTCTTCAAGAGATAGGCCCGCCAGCCGGGCTTGCGCGCGTCGGCCAGCCGGCGCTCCCAGGAGATGTGTGGCCCGGTCTTGGTCAGGCCGGCGTAGAACAAGGGAATGCCGTGCATCCACAGGCCATATTTCTTCGTTTCCGGGTCGTCGCGGAAGGCGCTATTGCGGAACATGTTGGAAGCCGACAGGTAAGCCGAGACCTGGATGCCGTTCTCATGGCACCGGGCGATTACCTTTTTTAGATTCTCCCGGTTCTCGTCCTCGTCCTTAAGCGACCAGCCGCTGCTCCAAGTGACCCAGATCCAGTTGAACTCTGCCTGCTTGAGCAAGCCGAACATTTGCTGGAAATCGCGGTCATAGATGTGGGTCAGCACCTCCTTCTCCTCGGCGCTGAACTTGTTGCCCCACCAGGTCCGCTCGGCCTTCCAGCTCTCGATTTGTCCGCCGTCCAGCCGGATGAAACGAAGATTCCCCTGCTCCGCCCACGGCGGCACGTCCTCCGACTTGGCGCGATACAATTTCGGCGCCGGCTGAAAAGGCTGGGCGGAGCAGAGCAGCAAGGACGCGGCGACCAAACCAATCAGTCCATTGCTTTTTACGATTCGGACACGCTGCATGGCTCCCTCGCTACGAAACGACCAAGATCACCACGATGCCAATATCATTGGACGTGACAGGCGGTTGAATCAATAAATTTCCGCTTTCTGATGAACGGCACTTGAGTCTCCGGAACGCTCTTGTCATCTTAAGAAACTGACGAAGGACGGTCGACGGTGCGCACGCAGGCGCCCTGCCCCGCAGCGCTCTGCGCATGGCGTGTCACCAAACGCGCCGCTTGAAAGAACCACGCTTCGTAAACTCTCCCGAAACTGTAAAGTCGCTTGCCCCACCGCTTCTCGAAGCTCATTCTCGGCAAAAACTTCTTCTGGCGTAGGCCCTTCGTCCGCTATGTCGAAAGCGGAAGACTCACAGTTGTCATAGCTGTTGGGTAAAAGGGTGGTCATTTGTCCGTCGCCGGTGACTGCATTTACGCTCCCCGCGATCGACGACGCGGCAACTTGTGGGTCAGTGCTTTTCGCGTCTTGCTGGAATCCAAATGTCACTCGTGCGAACGAAAGGCATGACAACAGGCCGGCCAAAATACAGCGGGGTCTTGTGTTCCACATGGAACCGCGTCGAGTTATTGCTCAAAGCATTCTTCCTTATAGGGCTTTTGACTGGGCGACTCGGTTTGTTTCGGCCAACTAGTCGTTTTCGACCACTTCATTTCCACCTTGCGAACTATGTGCGATTGCACCACGCCGAAGCATCACGAGATGGAAGACCGCTGCTGCGCCGGTGCGCCCACTGAAGCTCGCGGATGTGGATGCGTAGGTCATTGTGGATCTCCATATCCCTCGTTGCTCCACGAAGCAACTGCGTTTCCAAGGCTGGATCTGGCCCGAGGGTTGGCCATCCATTTAGTTTTCAACAGAAAGGAGATACGCGCCCGTCGGGCTCACGTGAAGGAATCCCTATCGCCTGTTATTCAAGGCAGGGTTTTGACGATAACGTCTAGGTCGTGACTGAGTTGCGAGCGCTTGCCTGTTTCTGAGAACTCTGCCTCCAGAGGATCCCCGAGAGATGGCAAATGTAGAAAGGATTCAAGAGCGAGCGCAAGGTTGGAAATGCGTAATGCAGGCGCAAGCGCAGTTTCACGACTTTAGAGAAGCGCCGACCAGCTGTCTTAGACCAAAACTTTGAAAGCGCGCGGAAACGACCGCTACGCCGCGGAAAGCGTGAGCTCAGTCCTGCCAATGGTCCGCAGGCGGCGTTATCCCAAGGCGTTTCATCTTATGGAACAGTGTGGTGCGCTTCAAGCTGAGTCGGGCGGCTGTTCCTCGCGGACCCCCGAGCTTCCAGTTGGCGCGCTGGCAGGCTGTGAGAATTTCTCTTCGCACTTTTTCTTCAAGCGTCGGATTTGCAATCTCTTGCTCCAGCGACTCGCAACTCTCGAGTGGCGCTGGTTCAAAGACGCCATCACTAGAAAGGATGACACCGCGTTCAGCGTAGTTTTGCAGCTCTCGAATGTTCCCAGCCCAGGCGTGACGAACCAGGCCGTGTGTCATTTGCTCCGAGATGGTTTGGTTTTATCCATCGACGCGGCAAAGTGTTGCACGAAGTATTCCACCAGTTCGGGGATCGGCCGAATATTCACCACCGTAGGCACTGGGCGTGAGATTCAACTTGACGCGCGCTTCACCTTCTTTGGCCTATCGAATTGTCATTTATCCTTCCTTGCCCCATGCGGTGACGCGACAAATTCTCGACGATTTTGTCAATCAAGAGACGGGAAAGAGCGGCAGCAATTTCTCGCTCTTCGTTTAACGGTTCGTAAAGCATTCAACCGGGACAGCTTGCGGTTTCGTCTCATTTCGTAATTGGTTGGAGACTGCATTGCGTGCTTCGAAGGCGCAGGCAACCTTGGTCGTCGACTTCGACTGCTGTTACCAATCGCTGCGCAACTGAGCTTCTTGGAGAGAATTCTTGATGAGAATTGGCGAAACGATGTGTAACGCGGATCGGCGAACGATTGCCAGCCGAGCCGTAGGGCTTCTCATTCTCCTAGCGGGGGTGCTTCTCGCCGCAAGCTTGTGCACTGCGAGTACCCCTGTGAATCACCAAGTTCCGAGCATCTTTGATCCACACTCAACCCCGGCCGAGTCGATCCGTCACCTATCATTCTTCGTCCTTGGCATCACTGGCCTGATTTTTCTGGTCGTCTTCAGTCTGTTGAGCTACGTGGTCGTGAAATTCCGCAGTAGAGTGGGGGGCGCAGAGCGTGAGCCAGCCCAGGTGTATGGGAGCACGCAGATTGAGCTGGCCTGGACCGTCATTCCCATTCTGATCGTCGCTGTCCTTTTTCTGGCAACTGCGCGCGTGATTCACGGGATCCAGGATGCGCCGAGGCCTGCAGGGGCGGTGGAGCTAACCGCAATCGGGCACCAGTTTTGGTGGGAATTTCGATATCCCGAGCTCGGCATCGTCACCGCGAACGAACTTCATATTCCCGTGAGCGACCCCGGTCATCGCACGCCGACATTTTTGAAATTGCTCTCTGCCGACACGGATCACAGCTTCTGGGTTCCTCAGCTTGCGGGCAAGACAGACTTGATTCCGAATCGCGTAAACGATATGTGGCTGGATCCTCATGAGACGGGCCTTTTTCTCGGCCAATGCGCACAGTACTGCGGGACACAGCACGCGAAGATGCTTTTGCGGGTGTATGTGGATAGCCCGGAAGACTTCAATGCCTGGGTACGCGAGCAACAGCAGCCAGCGAATCAGGATGGAAAAGAAGCCGCCGGGAGACACATCTTTGAGAGCACCGCCTGCTTAAACTGTCACGCAATTGCCGGGACAAACGGCACTGGCCGCTTTGGTCCGGATCTCACCCACTTAATGAGTCGACGCACCATCGCGGCCGGCGCAGCAGAAAATACTCCGGAAAACTTGCGCTTGTGGATTCAGAACCCAGACGCCATCAAGCCCGGATCGTTGATGCCGGCAATGAAATTGAGCGACGCCGAGCTGGACGCACTGGTGCGATATCTGGAAACACTGCACTAAAGAAAGAGGATGGGAGATCCCCTATGTCATCGGATGCCATAGCCATTCAACCTGCGGAAGCCGCGGGTCGGCCATGGGTTGAAACTCTGCACGAGTGGGTGACCACGGTCGATCACAAGCGTCTGGGCATTCTGTATATCCTCTACGCTTTGTTTTTTCTAGTTATCGGCGGTATCGAAGCAACCGTCATTCGTATCCAACTGATGCGCCCGCACAACGACTTCGTTTCTCCCCAAGTGTTCAACCGCATGTTCACCATGCATGGCACGACCATGATTTTCTTTGTGGCGATGCCCGTCCTGTTCGGCTTTGCCAACTACCTTGTGCCGTTGATGATTGGCGCGCGAGACATGGCGTTTCCGCGCCTGAATGCCTTCAGTTTTTGGCTGACGGCGTTCGGTGGATTACTACTCTACTTTAGCTTCGTGGGAGGGAATGGATTATACGGCGCTGGAAACGCGCCGGACGTTGGCTGGTGGGCATACGCGCCTCTAGCGTCGCGCGCGTTTTCGCCTGGCCATAGCTCGGACTACTGGACGATTGCTCTTTTGGCTTCGGGGTTCGGAAGCATCGGCACTGCCATCAATATCATCGCGACGATTATTTCGATGCGCTGCCCAGGCATGAAGTTAAGCCGCATGCCGCTGCTGGCGTGGCTGAACCTGGTGATGTCTGGAATGGTTTTGCTCGCAATTACGCCTCTATCCGCGGCCCAGCTCATGTTGCTCGTGGATCGCTATCTTGGCGGTCATTTCTTCGATACTCAGGCGGGGGGTTCCGCCACGCTTTGGATGCACTTTTTTTGGATATTTGGGCATCCAGAGGTGTATGTCCTGATTATTCCCTGCTTTGCTTTTGCTTCGGAAATTATTCCAGTATTTTCGCGCAAGCCGATCTTCGGATACCCCGTTATGGTGGGTGCCACAGTTTGCATCGCTTTTGTGAGCATGAGTGTTTGGGCGCACCACATGTTCACCATCGGGATGAACTCCTACGCCAACAGCTTTTTCACGATAACGACGATGGCCGTGGGCGTGCCGACCGGCATCAAGATCTTCAACTGGTTAGGCACCATGTGGGGAGGTAAGATCCAGTTTAAGACGCCGATGCTTTTCTGCATTGGGTTCCTATTCCAGTTTTTGATCGCGGGTCTCACCGGTATCATGATGGCGTCGTCACCCTTCGACTGGCAGCTGAGTGGTTCATACTTTGTCGTCGCTCACTTCCATTATGTAATCGTGGGCGGAATTTTGTTCGCTCTCTTCGGGGCATTTTATTACTGGTACCCAAAAATCACCGGAAGAATGCTGAACGAATCCCTGGGCAAACTCCATTTCTGGCTATTCCTGGTTGGGTTCCATGTCACGTTTGATCTGATGCACATTCCCGGCTTGCTCGGGATGCCGCGGCGCATTTACACCTACGAGCCCGGCCGCGGTTGGGACACGTTGAACTTTCTCGTGACTATCGGCGCATTCATCCAGGGCATCGCAACGGTAGTGTTTGTCGCGAACCTGATTATTTCTTACTTCAAAGGGGCCATGGCGGGAAACGATCCCTGGGACGCCTGGACTCTTGAATGGTCCGTAAGTTCGCCGCCCCCCGTCTACAACTTTGCCTCGATCCCAAGAGTCGCCAGCCGCAGACCATTGTGGGATTTGAAGCATCCGGAAGACCCGGACAGCCGCTATGAGTGAAGGAATCGATTAATGAGCGCAACTACGACTCCGCTCCCGGAAAGCCCCGTGGCTTGGAAGCTCCCGTATCGTGGGAGGGTCGGCATGGCGTGTCTCATATTCGCCGAGTCCGCCATCTTCACCATTTTCGTAGTGGCCTATCTCTATTACGTAGGGAAAAGTCTCACAGGACCGACTCCGCGCGAAGTGCTTGAGACGCCCATTTTCTACACCATCTGTCTGTTGTCCAGCAGTCTGACGATCCACTTTGCGGGAAAACTTCTGGAACGCGGCAGACGAGGCGCATTCCTGCTCTTATGGCTGTTAACGATCGCTCTGGGTGCCCTCTTTCTGTACGGCACGGGTCAGGAATGGCACAGATTGATCTACGAACACGGGCTGACCATTTCCACGAACCTTTTTGGAACAACGTACTACTCGCTGGTTGGCCTGCACGCCTTTCACGTCACTGCGGGACTCGTCATGCTGAGCGTCGTGCTGTTCTTCGGATTGGCAGGGCGCGTTGGACCGGAGCATTCTGCTCGCGTCGACGTACTCTCGCTGTACTGGCATTTTGTCGATGCCGTGTGGGTCGTTGTTTTCACCGTTGTTTACGTTCTAGGCCGCTGAGGAGAAGAAATGGCAACGCAGCTATCCGTGGAGCAATCACAGCAGAGCCCCCGGGCCCCAGCTGAGATCGAAGTGCCGGCATCAACCGCGTGGCCCCTTGTTTTGGCTTTCGGTTTCACCTTGATGTTCGCAGGTCTTCTCACGAGCGTGTCGGTTAGTGTGTTGGGCGTCGTCCTGGCTGTGGCGGGCTGCGTCGGGTGGTTCCGTGAAGTGCTTCCTCACGAGCACGAGGAAACCATGCGAGTCGTGTTCGAAGAACATCGCATAACGACGGACCGCCGCGTTGTCGAACGAGTTCCCGTTGCTCCAGATCTCGTCCGTGCGTGGCTTCCTCTCGAGACTTACCCGGTGTCGGCTGGCATAAAAGGTGGACTCGCGGGAGGCATTGCGATGGCTGTGCTGGCCTGTACCTACGGCCTACTCAAGGCAGGAAGCATCTGGTATCCCATCAACTTGCTTGCCGCTACTGTCTACGCGGAATCGCTTAAGTTGGGTCCGGCCCAATTGAATGCGTTCCATGCGGACAGTCTCGCGATTGCCATGGGCCTGCACGGCATTGGATCCATCTTCGTGGGCCTGCTCTATGGTGCGATGCTTCCCATGTTCGCGCGGCGGCCGATTGTCCTCGGAGGGTGGATTGCCCCAGTTCTGTGGTCGGCTCTACTGTACTCGATTATGCAGCTTCTCAATCCTTTGCTTGCAAGCCGCATTGACTGGTTTTGGTTTATGGCTTCACAGATAGCCTTCGGCGTCGTAGCGGGCATCGTCGTCGTACGCCAGGAGCGTGTATCAACTCGCGAGAATCTGCCTTTCGTTGTACGCGCTGGAGTTGAAGCTCCCGGAATCACTCCGCCACGAGAAAGCGCGGAGAAACGGCCGTGAACGCACATTGGCATCCCTGTGTACTTGTGGCGCTCGCCACGATCCTGGTGTCCGGTTGTGGCGCGCCTCACGGCCAACCGACCAAGGGTTCTGAAGTTCTTGCGCCGAATGAGGTTTTGGGATTTGGCACTCTGTACGCAGAAAACTGCGCCGCGTGCCACGGTGCGGACGGACGAGGAGGCGCAGCGATCGCGCTGGCCAATCCTGTTTATCTAGCGATTGCAGATGACGCTGCCATCCGCAAAGTCATCGCCAACGGCGTGCGCGGAACCGCGATGCCGGCCTTCGCCGAGAGCGCTGGCGGATTGTTGACAGACGCGCAGATCGACGTGCTCACCAGGGACATTCGCTCGCGTTGGAGCATGCAGGGAATTCTGGACACGGTTACTGCGCCCTCTTATGCGCCTAAATCAGAAGGGGACATCCAGCGAGGCGAAGCCACCTACAAGACCTACTGCGAATCTTGCCACGGTCCCGACGGTGGCGGTGGACCCAAGGGCAGCGCCATCACGAATGACTCGTTTCTTGCGCTCACCAGCGATCAAGGACTGCGCACGATCGTAATCGCAGGCCGCTCTGAATTAGGCGCGCCCGATTGGCGTGGAGACTTGCCGGGAAAGCCGATGTCGGATCAGGAAGTCACCGACGTAGTTGCGTGGCTCGCATCACGCAGGGTTCAGAACCCGGGGCAGCCCTACTCAGCTTCGACGAACTACACACAGCACCAGGAGTCTGAAGATGCTAAACGAAAATAAAATTTCCCGGCGCGGACTGTTCATGAAGTTGGGAATTTTTTTCAATGGACTTGTTGCGACGGCTCTGGCCGTACCGGTCGTACGGTTTCTCATGTCCTCGATTACGCGGGGACGCGCCGGTGCTTACCTGTCGTGGGTCCCTCTCGGTCGTGTCGGCGAATTTCCAGAAGGCGAGACGCGGCTGGCCACCTTCCGGAATCCTTACGTGATGCCGACCGACGGCAAGACGGTGGACACGGCCTGCTGGGTGCGGCGGGTTGAGGGTGATCAATTTCAGATCTTTGCAGTCAACTGTGCGCATTTGGGCTGCCCAGTCCGCTGGTTTCCGCAATCCGGTTTGTTCATGTGCCCCTGCCATGGCGGAGCTTATTACCGCGACGGCTCACGTGCGTCAGGCCCACCGGAACGGGGGCTTTTCGAATATCCGCACAAAATTGAGAACGGTCTGGTCACTATCCAAGCGGGTGAGCTATTCACGCCCGGACCGAGTGCCGCTCTCACAGGGAAGAATCCGCCATGCGCATAATCTCGCAAATTGGTGACTGGTTCGATCAGCGCTTGCAACTCGCAGCTCCGATTCGCGAAGTAGCGGAACACCCGGTACCGCGAAACACGGCAAGCTGGTTTTATGTGTTCGGGAGCGCTGCACTCACCGTATTTCTCTTGCAGCTGGTGACCGGCATTCTTCTAGCGCTCATCTACGTTCCCTCTGCCAGTGAGGCGTGGAGCAGTCTCCAGGTTTTGAACCATGAAGTAACACTCGGGTGGTTCATCCGCGCTTTGCACGGATGGGGTTCGAATTTCATGGTGGCGATTGTCCTTATTCACATGGTTCAAGTGTTTCTGTTTGGGGCTTACAAGTTCCCGAGAGAGCTTACGTGGATCGTCGGCGTGTTCCTTTTGCTCATGACACTGGGGATGGCTTTCAGCGGGCAGGTACTGC
>WNFT01001987.1_pt1 | contig 26706 bp, 23 predicted proteins | sample 5400191 | NCBI WGS metagenome assembly WNFT01 (sample SAMN13153359, study PRJNA577476) | soil metagenome | isolation source: 80 cm saprolite under Madrone tree | place: USA:California | collected 2016-06-14 | reverse complement strand
TCCTCCTTCACGATAACAACGCCTACGGTCGAGCCTTGCCGCGGCGGCTTCACCACGATTGGCAACGGAATCGTCGGATCCTGACCCGACTGCACCACTTGCCAATACGGAGTCGCCACATTGTTTTCGCGAAATTTCTCTTTCGAGAGGATTTTGTCGAAAGCGATGCGGCTCTCTTTTATCCCATCACCGGTATAAGCGACACCGCGATCTTCGAGAATTCTCTGCAGTTGGCCATCCTCCCCGAAAGTTCCGTGAATCGTAAGAAACGCGAGGTCGACATCCGGGGGCAGTTCGAAATTTTCATCCCGTACATCCACATCGACTACTTCGACGCCTAACGAACGCAAAGCCTTTGAAACGCCATGTCCGGTTGCGAGCGAAACATCGCGTTCCGAGCCCGGTCCGCCCATAAGCACGGCGATTTTTCTAGGTAGCGCGTCATCCCTCTTCATGCTGGCTCTCCCACAATTTGAACTTCCGTTTCCAGCTCAATCCCGCGTTGCGCTCGCGCCACGGTTTTGATCTTTTCGATCAACTGAAGCATTTCAGCCGCGGTCGCCCCGCCGTCATTGACGATAAAATTGCCGTGCACTTCCGAGACGCGCGCCTTGCCGATGCCCAAATTTTTCAAACCCAGCTCTTCAACCAGTTGTCCCGCTGGACAATTCTGCGGATTTTTAAAGATGCATCCGGCGCTTTTCGCAATCGGCTGCGATGTGCGGCGTTTTTCCTGCGATGCGTGCAATTTTCGAGCGATCTGTTCGGCTGGCGCAGGCTGGCCGCGAAAGACCGCAGACACGGCAAAATTGTTTTCAAGTAAAGGAAAGCTCCGGTAATGCACTTCCAGTTCGCCCCGCGTTTTCGTGTGCGGATTCCCTTCGACGTCGAGATAACTGATGCGGACAACGTTTTCAAAAGTTTGTGCGCCCATTGCGCCGGCGTTCATCCGCAAACCGCCCCCGACGGCGCCGGGAATGCCCTCCATCCACTCCAGGCCACCAATCCCAGCCGCCTTACCCGCGTAGGCGATGTCCTTTAATTTCGCGCCGACACCCGCTGTTATTTCGTTGCCATCAACCTCAATCTTGTCGAAATCGCCTCCGCGGGGATGGACCACGACGCCCCGAATGCCACCATCGCGCACGAGCAAATTTGAGCCACGGCCAATGACGAAAAGCGGAAGACCTTCTGTCCGGCAAGAGCGGATCAATTCCGCAAACGCGTTCTCATTGCGTGGTTCAACCCAGAATTGCGCCGGACCGCCCACCCGCAAGGTGGTGTGTTTCGAGAGCGGTTCGTAAAGCCGCATTTCACCCTCTTCACCAACAATCGCTTTCAATTTCTCCGCAATCACGAGATCAGCGGCCAAGATGGACAACTGCTCATGAATATTGCCTGCACCCAGGCTCAAAACGAGATCGCCGGAGTCGAGCATGTTTCCGATATCGTGATGGACCCACTCGAAACGCGGCTGATAACTCACTCCGCGATGCCCATGACGCGCGATTTCGTCAGCGATGGTTTGGCCACTGATGCCAGGGATTGCGGTCTCATTCGCGGCATAGACATCAGTCACAACAACGCGGTCTGCGTCATCAAAGGCACCTCCAAATTTATGGCACAGCGCTTTGGTTCGCGAAAAACGATGCGGCTGAAACATCGTCAGGATGCGTTTGCGGCGCGTCGATCTAGCCGTCTTGAGCGTAGCGCGAAGTTCGCTGGGATGATGCGCGTAATCATCGACCAGCAGAAAACGATCGCTGGCGTATTTTATTTCGAACCGCCGCCGCGCGTGTTCAAATTTGCGAAGAGAGGCTGCAACTTTCTCAAACGGAATCCCAAGCTCGCTCGCCAGCGCGATGACCCCGAGGGCATTGTGGACGTTGTGCTGTCCGGGAACATTCAGCACGGCCTGGCCTAGTTGTTGGCCACGGAGATAAACACAAAAAACCGATGCAAAATCGCGCAGTTCGATGTCAGTGCCGCGATAATCGGCGTTTTCGGAAAAGCCGTATGAGACCGCGGGTTTTCGCCGCGAGCACAATCGAACCGTGTTAGCGTCATCGGCACTGTAGAAAAGTATTCCGGTAGTTTGCTCGATGAGCTGAGCGAAAACTTTTTCGATTGCGGCAAGATCAACATAAAAATCAAGGTGCTCCTCTTCAATGTTCAAAATGAGGGTGTGCTCGGGGTGAAAGCAGCGCAGCGATCCATCGCTTTCGTCGCCTTCCGCAACAAAATATTCGCCGAGCGGATCCCAATGTGCATTGCTTCCGAGAATCGGAATTTCCGCACCGACATAATGCGACGGATGGAGGCTAGCTTCGCGCAAAACGTGCGCTGTCATCGCAGAGGTAGTCGTTTTTCCATGCATTCCCGCGATGAGGATCGCGCGCTTTGTTCTCATGATGGCGGCAAGCGCCTCCGCCCGCCGCACGGTGGATTTCCCGAAATCACGCGCGCTCAAAAGGATCGGATTGTTGATCGTGATCGCAGAGGAGAAGACAATGAGGTCGGCGTCGCTGGCGTCGTCCGCATGATGGTTCTCGTGAAAACGCAGACCGAGCCGTTGCAATCGATCCGTCTCCACGGTGCTAGCCTTGTCGGAGCCGCTAACCTGGTGCCCAAGCTCGAGCAAAAGTGCGGCAATACCGCTCATCCCGCTGCCGGCCACGCCGACAAGATGAATCTTATGATGCTCTCGCGTGAGCAATTTCGGAAGGTCAAGGTCAGAGGCGTGCTTCATGGGTCATATATTTCTCCATGGTTGTGACCATGAGCCCGGCCGCGTTTTTCGGCGCGAGTTGCGAAGAATTCGCCGACATCTTCCGGATTCGCTCTGGGTTCTCGATCAACTCACGAATTTTGCGGGCAAGCAATTCGCCAGAGATCTCTGACTCCTTAACGAGAATTGCGGCCTGAGCGCGCGCATAAACCTCCGCGTTGCGCGTCTGATGATCGTCTGCCGCATACGGAAACGGAATCAAGATGCCCGGCAGCGAAAAAGCGGCGAACTCGGCAAGACTCGCCGCTCCGGCTCGTGCTACGATAAGATCGGCGGCACTGTAAACTTCTTCCATTCGATGATGAAAGGCGGCGATGTAGGCCGGGATTTTTTCGCGGCGATAATTATCCGCGACAAGACGTTCGTCGCGCGCACCGGAAAGATGGATTACCTGCAGCAGCGCGTCGTGCAAAAACGGCAGCGATTTGATGACGGCTTGATTGATTCCGCTGGCCCCTTGGCTGCCGCCCATTACGAGTACTGTTGGCAAATCACCCCGCAGTCCGAGCCTTTGACGCGCAACCTGCCGATCCAAAGGTTTCAGCTCTGTTCGGATCGGCGTGCCGGTGACTTCTGTGTGCGCTTTTGGAAAGAACGGCGCGCATTCCTTGAAGCCAAGCATGACAGCGCGCACCATGCGTGCGGTTAATCGATTCGCTTTCCCCGGGATGGCATTTGATTCGTGGATGAAGGTCGAAGCACCCCGCATCCTCCCGGCCAACAAGGGAGCAGTGGAAGTGAATCCGCCCATGCCAAGGACCACCTGCGGTTTGAATTTACGATAGATGGATCGGCAAAGGGACAGGCTTTCGTAGAAGCGGCGAATGAAACCGAGAATTGCAGGCGAAAATGGTGAAGGCAACCCCACGGTCGGCAATTTCTCGAATTGGAAATTCGCGCGACCGGAAAGCGCGAGCGCGTCAATTTCTTTTTCTGAAACCAACAGCATGACTTGATGGCCACGATCGCGCAGCACTTCGGCCACAGCGATACCCGGGAAAAGATGGCCACCGGTGCCTCCACATGCGATTACTGCATTCATAAGTTGATTGTCGATCTTGGTTTAAATCCGCGGCGTCATCCGAACCTGCACGGTCGTGCGTTTCTTGTGCGATGGCTCGAGAAGGGCCTGCCGATAGATATTCAGCAACAAACCGATCCCGAACAAACAAATGACGAGATTCGAGCCTCCATAACTGATAAAGGGCAGCGGTAGGCCTTTGTTTGGCAGAAGCGACGTGGTCACACCAATGTTCACAGCGGCCTGCAAAGCTAGAAGCGAAACAACGCCGCAGCCGAGGAGCAAACCGAAACGGTCCTTGGCATGCAGCGCGATCATGATCCCGCAAACAATGATGGTCACAAACAAAAAGACCACGAGCAAACTGAACCGCAGACCGAGCTCTTCGCCGATAATTGGAAAAATAAAATCTGTGTGCGCGTAGGGCAGATAAAGCATCTTTTGGCGACCATTACCCAAGCCAAGCCCTTCCATTCCACCGCTGCCCCAAGCGATTAGGGCCTGCATCTGCTGCAAACCGGCATCTTCTTTGAAATCTTGGGGATGAAGAAAGGCAGAAAGTCGGCCCATTCGTTCCGACATTTGGGTAGCAACAACCAGAATAGCACCTAGGCCGACAAACGATATGATGCCTAGCCACAGGGTATTGACTCCGGCGACGAACATCACAACAAAGGCGGTTGTTCCGAGTAAAGCCGTGGTCCCAAGATCGACTTCACCAAGAACAAGTCCAGCCAGCAAACTGACGATTGCGATCGGAATGAGGAAACCATAGGTCACGTTATTGCCTGCTTTTTCGTACCGCGAAAACCAGGCCGCGAGGAAGAAGATGGCGGCGAGCTTTGCCAATTCCGAAGGCTGAAAAGTAAGTTGACCCAATCCCACCCAGCGGCGCGAACCGTTGATTCGCATCCCCAGAGGCGGAAAATAGCAGAGCATCAGCGCGATCAGGGAGAGCGCAAACCAAAGCCACCATGTCCGCTGCCAGAAGTGGTAGTCGATCAACGCAACGAAGATGCAGACTACCAGCCCAATCCCGAACCAAATCGACTGCCTCTTGATGAAAAAATAAACGTCTCCATGGCTATCGCGCGCGAAGGCGCTCGTGCTGAAAAGCATGACGATGCCGATGACGAGCAGCCCCAGCACAGCCAGGAACAGGATATAGGCGCTCTTACGATGCATGATCAATGGAGTGAGCAAAGCGCATTCGGTAGGAAGCGTATCCGCAAGTCAAATCGTGCTTCACTCTTTCCTCGCTTTTGCTTTTGCGTTTTTGCTCGGAACCAGCAGCTTTTGTCCGATCTTCAATTTGCGCGGGTCCTCGATCTGATTGAGCGCAAGCAGATCGTCATAAGAAACTTTTAGTTTCTTTGCGATCGTCACCGGATTATCACCTCTTACTACAGTGTAAACTTTTCCCGAGCTTGCGGGCTCTTTCACCTGTTCGGCTGATTTCGCACGCTCGTCCTTTGCGGATTTCGTCTCACGCAGCGTGGTTTCCTTTTGCACCAGCGGGGATCGCCGATTCGAAGCATCCGACTCGATTCTAGGCGCACCGCTGGCGGTCGGATTGTTTTCCGGATTCACCGGAGCCCCCGCTACAAAGGAAGTCTGCCGCGTTTTGATTGCATTAAAGGCAATGATTCCGGAAACAGCCACCACGTGAAGAAGGAGAACGATCAGTAATGCCCGAGACAGCTTCATGTTTGGCTCCGACATCTCTTCGTAGTCCACTTCGGCGGGTGCGCCGACGGAGCGCCGCGCGGTTGCCGCCCGAAGTTTTTTGGGTTTGAGGAACTTTGGTATCTTCATGGTTCTAGCGGAGGCAGAGCTTGCACCAAGGCGCGAAATTGATCGCCGCGATCCGCGTAGCTTTTGAACATGTCGAAAGAGGATGTACCGGGGGAAAAAAGAACAACTTCGCCGGGCTCAGCTACTGCGTGGGCGCGTTCAACTGCATCCGCGAGCGAGTTCGCGATTTCGGACTTGATCACGCCGTTCCAGGAACGCTTGATGCTTTCCGCCATTTCGCCGATCAAGATTGTCGATTTAACGCTTCCTTTTACCACGGATCGAAGCGGATCAAAGGTGAAGCCTTTGTCCTTGCCGCCGGCAATGAGGATGACTGGTTTGGTTTGCGCCCGCAGCGCTTTCTCCACCGCGTCGAGATTTGTCGCCTTGGAATCGTTCACGTACACGACCCCGCCAACTTCGCGCACAAGTTCGCAACGATGTGGACGTGGCTCATAAGCACTGAGCGGCGGCACCATCTGCCGAAACGACAACCCTCGCGCTAGGCCAACTGCGAGCACCGCCATCAAGTTCTCGATGTTATGCAGGCCGCGCAATTTGGTATCGGACAACCGAAGCGCTGTTTTATTTTCATAAACGATTGCACCCCCGGAGAGTCGAAGATCCGCCTGATCGACATAAGCGCTAAACGTGATTGTTCGTGGGCGAATCGCAGGTGGTGTATCGACCGCATTCGTAACCGCGACATCATCGGCTGTCTGATTTTCAAAAATGCGCAGCTTGGCCGCTCGATAATCAGCTACCGAGCGATAACGATCGAGATGGTCTGGAGCGAAGTTGAGCCAGAGACTGATCGATGGCCGAAAAGCCTGGATGGTTTCGAGTTGGAATGAGCTGACTTCAACCGTGAGCACGTCGAATTGCTTCTTCTCACGCGCTACTTCGGAAAGTGGTTTGCCGATATTGCCGCAGGCGATTGTTCGCTGCCCGCATGCATTCAACATCTGAGCAAGCAATTCAGTCGTCGTCGTCTTGCCGTTCGTGCCCGTGACCGCGATGACTGGAATTTGACAGGATCGCCAACCAAGTTCGAGTTCGCCGATCATGAGGATCTGGCGGGCGGAAAAGGCGCGCGCCAGTCGAGAAGCCGGATCGATACCCGGACTTAAGACAACCATTTCGTAACTGGATGAATCTTCATCCGCCGCCGCCCCACCGATCACGCGAACGCCGTGTGACCGCAGATTATCAATGGTGGACTTGAGTAAATTCTTTTCCTCAGCGTTATCGAGAACCGTCACCTGGGCGCCCTCCGATCTGAGCAAGAGCGCGGCGGCGGTCCCACTTAAGCCAGCTCCAAGAACGGCGATATTCTGATTTTTGTAGCGCAACTATTACCTCAATTTCAATGTCGCCAAACCGAGTAAGGCGAAGATGATCGAGAGAATCCAAAACCGAACAATGACCGTATTTTCCTTCCAACCCGTCAGTTCGAAATGGTGATGAAGCGGAGACATGACAAAAATCCGTCTGCCCGTCAGTTTGAAACTTATCACCTGCAAAATCACTGAAACCGCTTCGATGACGAACATGCCGCCAACGACGATTAAGAGCAGTTCCTGTTTACAACAGATCGCGACGACGCCGATCATCCCGCCGATGGCGAGCGATCCAGTATCGCCCATGAAAACTTTGGCCGGATGACAGTTGAACCAAAGAAAGCCGAGACCTGCGCCTACCAATGCGGAACAAACGACGGTGAGCTCTCCAGCAAAAGGATAAAATGGGACCTGCAGGTATTCCGCGATCCGGAAATTTCCAGCCGCATAAGAAAGCAGGGCGTAACCGAACGCCACCGTAATTGTGCAGCCAATCGCAAGGCCATCGAGCCCGTCAGTCAAGTTGACCGCGTTCGATGAGCCGACAATAACGAGCGCAAAAAAGACAAAGGTAAACCAGCTCATATTGGCGATGACTGGTGCTTTGAAAAAAGGCACGTAAAGCGATCGCGCCTGCACTTCCAGCAACGGACTGCTTAGGAAAACGCTCGTAACGACGGCCGCGAGAGCTATTTGGGAAACGAGTTTGAGCCGACCGCTGATGCCCTCGGACTTTTTCTTTGTGACCTTGAGATAATCATCAACGAATCCGAGCGCCCCGAGATAAATCATGCTGAACAAGGCGAGCCAAACGAAGCGATTGTCAGGACGGGCCCAGATGAGGCTCGACACAAAGACCGCTCCGATAACGAGCGCCCCGCCCATCGTGGGCGTTCCCTGCTTGCCGCCGTGCAATTCAGCGAGGCGGTGAACTTCTGCCGCAGCGCGAATGGGTTGCCCCAGCTTCAGCGCGATCAGCCTTCGAATGACGAAATTTCCAAAAATCAGTGTGATCAGGAAAGCCGTCACCGCCGCGGCAATGGCCCGGAATGTGACATAGGAGAAAACGTTGAACCCGATGAACTGATCGCTCAGCCGATGGAGGAAATACATCATGGCGAAGTTCCAATAGGGGAATGATTCGTCTGCTGCCGGCCATTCGCCGAAGGCGCCGGTCGGCGATTCCCGAATTCCTCCATCACGCGTTCCGTTCGCGCAGCGCGGCTTCCTTTAATGAGCACAAGGTCCCCCGGCTCTGTGATCTCAACCAAAATTTCCGCAGCTTCGGTTGTCGAATTGACTGCTCTGCTATTTCCAAGTCCGGCACGTTCCGCCGCGCGAGCAATCGCGGCTGCCACTTTCCCGATCGCGATCAAGTAATCGACACGGAGGGCGGCAGCCGTCTCGCCAACTTCGAGGTGACGGCGCTCCGATTCATCACCCAGCTCTCTCATTTCTCCGAGCACAGCGATACGTTTTCCATCCGCATCCAGTTCCACTAGCGTGCGCAATGCCGCTTCCACGGAATCCGGATTCGCGTTGTAGCTATCGTCGATAAACTGCACGCCGTGAATTTCCTTGATCTGCAAACGCGCCTTCGTGAGTGGAGCGGTAGCCAAACCGGCGGCGCAATCCTCGAGCGAAAGACCAAAGATACGACCGGCGGCTACGCCCAGCAGCGCGTTTTGCACCATGTGTAAGCCAGGTACCGGCAACTGGGCGCGGCAGCGATGGGCACCCTCAAGGATCGTGAAGTCGGTGCCGTTCGCACTCTGTGTGATTTCGCTGGCGCGAACTGTCCCCTCAGTCGTACCGGCGAGGACTACTTTGGCAGAAGTACGCGCTGCAATGCTTTTACTAAATGGATCGTCCGCATTTAGAATGACCGTTCCCTCGGGGCTAACGGCTTGCGCAAGCGCACCTTTCTCGATTGCAATCGCCCACCGCGATCCCATGAATTCGATATGGGCAACACCAACGTTCGTAATAATGGCGTCGTCGGGCGCGGCCAGCTTCGCCAGTACCGCGACCTCGCCCGGATGATTCATTCCGATCTCCCAAACAGCGACTTCATCCTGCGACGTCGCCTCCAACATTGTCCGAGGAAGCCCGACATGATTGTTGAAATTACCCTGCGTTTTTGTAACGCGGAAACGACGGCCGAGAACCGCGGCAGTGAAATCTTTCGTGCTTGTCTTGCCGTTGCTTCCCGTAATTGCGACCACCTTAAGCGATAGTGACTTCCTGTAATTAGCCGCCAGGTTTTGGTACGCTTGTAAAGTATCTTCCGTCCGGATGACCGCGAAATTCTCTGGAATTTTTCCCATCCAATTAGAATGCACAATCGCCCCGGCGGCACCGCCTTTTGCTGCGGATTCAACGAAATTGTGGGCATCGAAATTTTCGCCGCGCAAAGCGACGAATAATTCGCCACGTTTCAGCGTGCGCGAATCGGTGCTGATCTTGTCGATCGAGACCTTTCCGTCTCCGGGCGAAACCGCAGCACCGGCAAACTCAGCAATTTGAAAGATCGACAGTCGATTCATGAGAACTCCATCGGATGGTCTTCGATTGCGCGCCGCGCGACTTGAATATCATCGAACGGGACGGTGTGATCGGCGAACTCCTGATAATTTTCGTGCCCCTTGCCCGCGATCAACACAATGTCGCGCGGCTGCGCCAGCGCAATGGCGCGACCAATCGCCGCCATTCGATCGACAATTTTTTCGTAATGAGTCGAGCGATAACCTTTTTCGATTTCAGCGATAATGGCACCCGGATCTTCTTTGCGCGGATTATCGGAAGTGATGATCGCATAATCAGCATGCTGATCCACCATTTCACCCATTAGGGGACGCTTTTGGTGGTCACGATCGCCGCCGCATCCGAAAACGACAACCAACCGATGCGGTTCGAGTTCACGCAAAGTTTTAAGAACATTCCGAAGCGCGTCCGGGGTGTGCGCATAATCGACAAAGACCTGAAACTGCCGCTTCGCCGGAACTATTTCCAAACGTCCCGGTACTTGGGGCGATGTACCAAGGCTGAGGACTGCGTCGCGTAGATTAATTCCCAGAGCGTTCGCCGCCGCCAGCGCTGCCACTGAGTTTACGACGTTAAACCGGCCGATCAACGGGACACGAACCAGATAACTCTTGCCGCCGGCATCGAGTTGATAGGAAGTACCGCTAAACTCCACCCGGTAGTTCGAGGCGCGAAAATCCGCACGCGCTCCCATTCCATAAGTAATGATCCCAACGCGTTTGTCGATCTTGTTGAGCAGTTGTTCGCCATAGCGGTCGTTGACGTTGACAATGGCGATGGGCTTCCGTTTTTTTTGTTGGTTCCCGAGTTGTGTGAAGAGCTTTGCTTTGGACTCGAAGTAGCTCTCCATCGTGCCGTGAAAATCGAGATGGTCCTGGGTGAGATTGGTGAAGACAGCGACATTCCATTCAAGACCGCGGGTCCGATCCTGCGCGAGCGCGTGCGAAGAAACTTCCATTGCCGCAGCTCGACAACCGGCGTTCACGATTTGCGCAAGCAACTCCTGTAGATCAAGCGATTCCGGCGTCGTTCGAATGGCTGGCAAAACGCGTTCACCGATTTCGTAACGCACCGTTCCGATCAAGCCGCAACGCAGGCCGGCTTTTTCGCAGATGTGCTTGATGAGAAAAGTGGTGGTGGTTTTCCCATTTGTGCCCGTGACCGCCGCCAGTTTTAATCTGTCTCCGGGCCGTCCGTAAAATGCTCTGGAAAGATCAGCGAGTGCGGTTCGCGAGTTCTCCACAACGAGACAGGTGGCGCGCGGATATTTGTCCTCGCGCTCCGCCACGATTACCGAAGCGCCTTTCTCGATGGCTTGGGCAATGAATTGGTGGCCGTCGCCCTTTCCACCCCGCAGCGCCACGAACAGCCCATTCCTTTGCGCCCGCCGCGAGTCATACGCGATGCTTTCCACTGGGCGATCAAGCGTGCCGATGACTTGGCGAACTGGAATCCCGTCGATGAGAGTTTTGAGCTGCATGAGGTTTCAACATGCCGGCTTAGGCGTTCAATGGCGTGAAGCATTGGTTAAGGCAACTCGCTCCACCGGTACGGCTTTGCGAATTTCCTCATGCGGCTCAAGATCGAGGTAGCGGGCAGCCTTTTCCGCGATCCGCGAAAAGATCGGCCCCGCAATAAGCCCGCCGTAATTTAATTCCGGTTTACTCGTCTTCGCGTCATCGAGTACCACGAGACCGACGAACTCCGGCCGCTCGGCCGGCAAATAACCACTGAAAGAGACGACATATTTGCCTTGTTCATAGCCGCCGTTTGGATCGACCTTTTGGGCTGTGCCGGTCTTGCCAGCAATCGTAAACCCGGGAACGGCAGCGGCAGCGGCAGTTCCACGGTCGCTCACGACACCACGCAGCGCATCCCCAATTTGTCTCGCCGTTTCAAGAGAAGTTACCTGGCGCAACACGACTGGAGAAAGTGAGCTGATCGCCTTGCCATCGGCGGTGGTAATTGATTTTACGATGCGCGGCATGACCAGTCTGCCGCCGTTGGCAATCGCCGCCATCGCCACAGTCATTTGTAATGGTGTGACTCCGATTTCGTGTCCCATCGGAATGCGCGTGATCGAAATCTTGCTCCACGATCGCGGGGGACGAATCACTCCGTTAATCTCACCGGGAAGCTCAATTCCCGTGCGCTCGCCAAATCCGAAGCGACGGATGTATTCATAAAACTTTTGCTCGCCAACACTGAGCGCGAGCTTTGCCGCGCCTATGTTGCTCGACTTAATGAGAATGTCCCGGACGCTGAGATATGAAAACGCACGATGGTCGTGCAGGGCGGAGCCGCCGAAATTCCACAGACCGTTTTCGCAAAAAATCGTGGAATCAGGTCGGAGTTTGTGTTCATTGAGCGCCGCGGCCGCTGCCACGATCTTGAAAGTGGAACCCGGTTCCATCATGTCGATGATGGCGCGGTTTTTCATTTCCTCGGGCTTCGCTTCGGAGCGGAGGTTTAAGTCGAACTTCGGCCGATTGGCCATGGCTAGGATTTCCCCCGTTTGCGGCCGCATCAGGATAATCGTGGCCTTTTGGGGTCGATACTCATCTATTGCAGCGTCGATTTCGTTCTCGACGATGTTCTGCAAGTTTAGGTCGACAGTGAGATGGACTTGGTAGCCGTTGCGCGGCGCGCGTTCCTGTCCCCTGTAAGGAACGATCTCCTGGCCGACGCGATTGTGTTCGACGTAGCGATATCCGTCCTGCCCATGAAGATATTCCTCCATCGAAGCCTCCACGCCTTGGATGCCACGATGTTCGAAGTCTGTGAATCCGATGACATGACAAAGCATGGAGCCATTCGGATAGATTCGGGTGGCATCATTTTCGAAATAAATTCCGCGCAAATTTCTGGCGAGAAGTTTTGCCCGCAGCGCGGTCGCCAACGACTCCGGCACTTCACGCTTGATCACGATGTATCGGCGCTCACTATTTAATTTTTCCGCCAGCTGCCTAGTGGGAATCCCCAGTTCACTGCCGACAAGATCAACAATCGCCTCCCGATTATTAAGATGAGTAGCGTCACCTACTACAGTTTCGACCGGCACATTGTGCGCGAGAACCTCATTGTTCGCGTCGAGGATCGTGCCGCGTTCTGCATAGATGGTTTGTTTGTAAACGTGCTTTTCAGCAGCAAGCCCCGCGTACTCGTCGTGCTTGATTACCTGAAGATAAATAAGACGAAACGAGAAGGCGCTGAAGAGCGCGATGAAAACGCAGCAAACCAGTGCACAACGGCGTCGGCTATGCGGGTTCATCTTGTTGCGGGTTCGTTCACGACGGGTTGAATTACGTTTTCATCCGCTTGTCGCGCAGGAACCGTAAGTCGGACAATGTCGCGCTCGGAAATCGGAATCATTTTCAAGTATCCTTCTTTCAAGCGACGCTGTAAGGCCGAGCGCGAGGTCAAGGCCGCAATTTGCACACTGGCAACGTCATTCTGCGTCCGAAGGCTGCTGAGCTCGTTCTCGACCGACTTCTTGCGCTCACCAAGATGGTAGAGTTGCAGCGTCAAATACACGTAGCTCAATCCGGCGAGCGCGAGAAAAGCTGTCACTACAATCCAGCGAGCGAGCGAAGCCGCATTCACCGGATTCCGATTTTTTCGATGGGAACGTTTCATTTAGATTTTCTCAGCCACGCGCAACTTTGCAGTGCGTGAGCGCGGATTGGTGCGTTGCTCGTCTTCACTCGCCTCCACCGGTTTTGCTGTAATTAACTTGAGATCGTAATTGGGGTTGCGCTGCGGCGCCGGCCACTCCGGTCGGTCGAGCCATTCCCGGCTATGATAACGAAAGAAATTTTTAACGATCCGATCCTCCAGGGAATGAAAAGCGATAACAGCGATGCGCGCACCGGTTTCGAGTCGTGCCGTCAAAACACGCAGGCCTTCTTCGAGTGCGCCGAGCTCGTCATTTACTTCCATGCGTAACGCTTGAAAAACTTGCGTGGCCGGATGACGCCGACCGTGCCGGCCGACGACCTTCTCGATAGCACGCGCCAGTGGGAGGGTCTCGCGGAACGGGGATGTCTTCCGCATCTTTACAATTAAGCTCGCGACTCGACGCGCAGCCGGTTCCTCTCCGAGCTCGCGAAACAAGTGGGTCAGTTGTTCTCCGCTGTATTCGTTAACAACGGTGGCAGCGGTCAGTTCATTCCGTGGATCCATGCGCATATCGAGCGGGCCGTTGCGCATCAAGCTAAAACCGCGCTCCGCATTTTCGAGTTGCCGGGACGAAACGCCAAGGTCAAGAAACGCACCACCGATCTTGCCAAACCCGAGCTCGTCCAGAACCTTATGCGCGTGCCGAAAATTCGCCTGCTGTACAGCGACGCGCCGACCGAACTGTGCCAGTTGCTCAGTCACATGTTGGACCGCATCGGGATCTTGATCCAGTGCCAGGACATCGGCACCAGTTCTTAAAAGCGCTTCCGTGTGCCCACCGCCGCCACAGGTTCCATCGACGACAAGAGAACCTGGCTTTGGTGCGAGCAACTCAACGACTTCCTCCGCGAGCACTGGACGGTGATAGATAAAATCCTCCATTTCCTGCGCCTCCTCTTCGAGAATCAGCGGACCAGTCGCGAACCACACAGGCCGCTCAAAGAGCAATGTGTTCATAAGGTTTCTACAGGCCGATTACATTCGCGACATGCTGATAAGTCGGCGTTTCCTCCTCGTGCGCCCGTTTCCACCGGTGTAAATTCCAGATCTCAAAACGCCCTCGGCCGCCAACAAGAGCAACTTCGTCCTTCAGTCCGATCTTTCTGCAAAGCTCCTCCGGCAAAACGAGGCGGCCCTGCCGATCCGCGATGCCATGCTGGGCGCGCGAATGCAGGTGCCGCAAGAAAATGCGCCGATCATGCGCGGAAACGGCTTGGTTCGATTCTACCGCTGAACTCATCCCGCCAAACTCCTCCGGCGACATGACGAGGAGAAACAGATGATTTGCCTCCGGTAAAAGGATAAACTCTTCGGCTTCATCGCGACGCCAACGGGATGGAACCGTGATGCGATTCTTCTCGTCAATCGAATGGCGAAACTCTCCGGCATAGAAGTGCTGATGTGGAGAAAGGGAATCCATGCGTAAGTGGAGCTGGTCCATTTTTCCCCACTTGACCCCACTTTTAACCACTTCTCGGCACAGCGGTCAATAAAAAAATAATGCCTGTTTGCAGCCCCACCCCTCACCCGTAAACTCCTCGACGTATGAAACTTTCCCCGGTTCAGTCGACGATCGGCTGTGCCCTTCTTCTATGTGCGGCTAAAATCGCATTCAGCCAATCTCCAGAGCGACCTGAGAATGGCGACGTCAGAGTAACCGTATCTATGAACGCGGATGGCTCACGTACTGTTTACGAATTCGATGGCACCCAACATAAGGCCACCGCGACCACCACCGGCGAGAATGGCAAGCTTCGCGAGAAAATTCGCTACGAGATCGATGAAGCGGGTCGTTTTTCAAGCGGCACGATTTTCGGACCTGATGGCCACCTTCGTTTTAAGAGCCTGTACAAATACGATAGCTCTGGTCGTCTGCAGGAAGAAACTCAAAACGCAGAAAACGGGACCCTTCTCCATAAGATTGTTTACACCTACGATCAGACAGGTAAGCGAACTGGTTATTCGATCTTTGATACAAATGGCAAACTCGTTGGTCGCACAGTCGCGGGCAGCCCAAGTCCGAAGCGAAAAAAATAGCGCGGCGCTTTGTCACTGGGTTTTCGCGCCCTCAAAGGGCGAAGCGCGAGCAAGGCCAAGGCTTCTACGATGACTTGCGACCTCCGGCAAAAAGGTCTAGAGAAATTGGCGTGATTGATTATATTCAAAAGGGCGGTTTGCTAATGTGGCCAATTCTGGCCTGTAGCATCATTTCGATCGGCGTTTTCGCCGAACGCCTCTTTTACTTCCATCGAGCAACAATCCACGTCGGCGAATTCCTCAAGGGTCTCTCGAATCTTATCCGCCGCCGAAATTTCGCGGAAGCCCTGCATGAATCGGCCGGTACACCGGGACCGGTCGCGCGCGTGATCCATTCCGCTATCATCCGGCACGATGCACCACGATCGGAATTGCGCGACATTGTCCAGGAGGCGGGCCAACTCGAGGTGCCGAAGCTGGAGCGATTTCTCGGGGTGCTGGCTACGCTCGCTTTTCTCGCTCCATTGCTCGGTTTACTTGGAACGGTTGCCGGGATGATCGATGCGTTCGGCACCATCGCCTCGAGTGGGGGTTATGCGACGGTGACTGAGCTTTCCAGCGGCGTTTACAAGAGTTTATTGACAACCGCAGCGGGCCTCGTCGTGGCCACGCCGACCTTTGTCGCTTATAGCTATCTCTCATCGCGCGTGAATACCATGCTGCACGACATGGAACGCGCCGGCATTGAGATCGTCCACATGTTGACGGAGAGTCGGCCGATCAGCGGTATCATCAGCTTCCAACGACCTGAGGAGACGGCGGCCCAATCCGAGGCACGTATCGATTCTTGATCGACACTCAGTCGATCCCCAAATACTGCAGCGCCCTCATGAAGCTCGGCCGAACGAAGGAATATAACTTCGGCTGGCTCGTCCTTTTTGCGCTGGTGGACGTCGCTTTCCTCCTGATTTTTTTCCTCCTACTCAGTTCGAATTTTATTTTGCAGCCGGGCATTTCCGTTTCAATGCCGTTCTCACGTTTTACGCTTGGCCCGCAGACTAATCAGCAAATTATCAGCATCACCGGCGGCGCAGTCCCGGCGATTTACTTCCGGGAACAAAAAATCACCCTTGAGCAGCTCGGGCCCTTGCTAGATGCAGCCAAGCGTGAAGGCCACTCAGTCATCATTAGAGCCGACCGTCTGACTCCATATGAGACGGTTATTGAGGTGACAAACGCTGCTCTTGAACACGGCATCACGTCCGTCGCGCTGGCTACAACTTCGTTGCGATGAATGCCTCCATCTCTGGGCCAGCTGTCGAACCGCTTCTTTTCAGTTGGGAGCCACCTCGGCGGCGACGCGCAGCGATTACCGCTTTTCTGGCGCTTTCCTTAATCGCGCATGCCCTGTGCTTCTATGTTTTTCAAATTGTATATCCGACGACAATCTCGTTGTTGGCACCACCAGCTCGCGTTAGCGTGATTACGGCCAATTCTGAAGAAGGCCGAACGCTACTCCGTTGGATCGACGCGGAAGACCCAGCACTGGCGTTTACAACTCAGCGTCCGGCCGAGGCGAGACTGCGCGCGTTACCCAAGGTTGAGCATATTCCATCTTATGTAGCGGTGGAGCCTTCGTTGAAACAGGTTCCACCACCAGTAGCCGATCTACGCATCCCCAGTTCGCAGCCAGCAGGCGCCGTGCAGTTTGTCCATCGACAAATTGCGCCTGCCATTAGTCCGAGGCAAACGTCTGCTTCGTTTTCAAAAGAGCTCGATGCTTTTGGCGCTCCGATTTTGCCGGATCGGAGTTTTGCCGCATCCAACGACGAGACCCCTGAAGCGATCCGGTTCCGTGTTGCCGTTAGCGGGAGGGGAGAAATCCGATATTGCTTTCCTCTCAATTCGTCTGGTGACCCGGCCTTGGACGAACAAGTGCGCCGTTATCTCACACTCCGATTTATTTGCTGCTTTTTCTTGCGGCGGTTTTTCTCTTCTGGATAGTGGGAGAGTGGAATCGCCGGCGCCGAGAGCGCCGTGCTTTACAGCATCGGTTGCGCTGCGTGATTTGCGCGTTCGAATTTGAGGATCGAACGGACGCGTTGCTTCCCCGGTGCCCGCGCTGCGGAAGTTTAAACGAACGATTTAAGATGGAGCGAATTTAAAGATGGGAATGTGGATCGGCCGCAATCGTAAAGCACGCGTGACTTACGGGTTCGACGAGATCGCGCTCGTGCCCGGCCGTGTAACGATTAATCCAAATGAAGTGGACATCACTTGCCACTTGCCGCGAAGAGAGGCAGCCCCACTCGCATTAAAGATTCCAGTTCTCGCGAGCGCGATGGATGGAGTTGTCGATGTGCGTTTCGCCATCGCCATGGGCAAACTGGGCGGACTCGCCGTTCTGAATCTAGAAGGAGTGCAAACGCGCTATAAGAATCCCAAGGAAGTTTTACAAAAAATCGTCGAAGCGAACAAAGCCGATGTCACAGCGCTGCTGCAACGAATTTATCAGGAACCAGTCCAAGAAGATTTAATCGCGGCTCGCGTGCGCCAGATCAAAGACGGCGGTGCGCTGGCCGCGGTCAGCTCCATTCCGCAGCGCGCAGCTGAATTTGGCAAGATTGCACAAGAAGCAGGAGCCGACGTATTCGTAGTGCAAAGCACGGTCTCCACTGTCCGGCATATTTCTTCCGAGTACAAATCGCTCGATTTGGAAAAATTTTGTCGCGAAATGCGAATTCCCGTGATCGTCGGAAACACTGTTGGTTACGACGTGACCTTCGAGGTCATGGAGTGTGGGCCTGCCGGGGTATTGGTCGGCGTCGGACCGGGAGCCGCCTGCACTTCGCGTGGTGTCCTCGGACTGGGCGTTCCGCAAGTCACCGCGACCGCCGACTGCGCTGCGGCGCGCGATGCTTATTTCAAAAAAACATCGCGCTACGTGCCGATCATTACCGACGGCGGAATGAGCAGAGGCGGTGACGTTTGCAAAGCGCTGGCGTGCGGCGCGGACGCCGTTATGGTTGGCAGCGCGTTTGCCAAGGCGCAAGAGGCGCCTGGCTGTGGCTACCATTGGGGGATGGCCACTCCGCATGCAAATCTTCCACGCGGGACGCGCATCAAAGTTGGCACTACCGGCTCGCTGAAACAAATCCTTTTCGGCCCAGCGGAAGTTGATGATGGCAGCCAAAATCTAGTTGGCGCGATCACGACTTGCATGGGCAATGTCGGTGCTCACGATATTGCCGAATTTCAGCAAACAGAGATTATCATCGCTCCTTCCATCAAGACCGAAGGAAAACTCTTCCAGACCGTGCAAAGTGTCGGGATGGGAACAAGTTGAGCGAAACTGACAGGTGACAAGTGAAATCGAAAAGTTAATTGTCTCTGACTGCTTTCCGCCCGTCGGCAATCACTCTCTACTTACCACTCGATTATGACCGATCGCAGAGTCGTCATCACTGGGTTGGGCGCCGTCACGCCGATTGGTAACGACGTGGAGACGTTTTGGTCGAATCTGAAAAATGGGGTCAGCGGAGTTCGCAGAATCCAAGCGTTCGATACGACCGGATACGACTGCCAGATCGCCGGAGCAGTGCAGGACTTTGACCCAAAGCAATTCTTCAAAAATCCAAAGGACGTCCGGCGCACGGATCGTTTTGCACAGCTCGCTATGGCAGCGGCGAAGATGGCGCTCGAGGACAGCGGGATCGAGGTCGAGAAATTGAGGAGACGAGATCGCTTCGGGGTCATTGTTAGCAGTGGTATCGGCGGCCTGAAAACGCTGCAGGATCAGCATACGATCCTGTTGACACGAGGGCCATCACGAAATTCCCCGTTCACGATTCCGATGTTAATCAGCAATATGGCGAGCGGACTTATCTCGATGGAGTACGGGCTGCGGGGCCCGAACATGTGTATTGTTACCGCCTGCGCCACATCGAACAACGCAATCGGAGAATCCTGGCGGATCATCAAATTCGGTGACGCTGATGTCTTTCTCGCGGGTGGCTCAGAGGCTTCGGTTGTCGCGATTGGTCTCGCCGGATTTTCAGCAATGAAGGCGCTTAGCACGCGCAATGACGAGCCTGAGCGGGCTTCCCGGCCGTTCGACCGCGACCGCGATGGTTTTGTCATGAGCGAAGGCGCAGGAATCCTGGTGGTGGAAGAACTCGAACACGCGAAGGCGCGTGGCGCCAAGATATACTGCGAACTTACCGGCTACGGACTTTCTTCGGACGCTTACCACATGACCGCGCCGCCGCCAGGCGGCGAAGGTGCGGCACGCGCCATGCAACTGGCACTCGAACATGCGCGCATATCGTCCGACCAGGTCGATTACATCAACGCGCACGCTACCTCGACGGACATTGGCGATATTTGCGAAACGCGCGCGATCAAGCACGTCTTCGGCGAACGCGCCTATAAAGTCCCCATTAGCTCCACCAAATCTATGACCGGCCATTTATTAGGGGGCGCCGGTGGAATAGAAATGGCGGCGTGCGCACTCGCCATCCGCGATTCGGTGATTCCGCCGACAATTAATCTCGAAAATCCTGACGAGGAATGCGATCTCGATTACACCCCAAATATCGCCCGGGAAAAAAAGGTGCGTGTCGCGTTAAGTAATTCGTTCGGTTTCGGCGGCCACAATGCCACTCTCGTCGCCGCCGCATTCGAAAAATGAGTTGGCATCACCGCGCTGACGCGGCAGCTTAATCCCGCGCGGGCATAGCTTAATGGTAAAGTTCCAGCCTTCCAAGCTGGCCATGCGGGTTCGATTCCCGTTGCCCGCTATTGATTCGGCGCGATCAACTCGCGATTCCGCCAGGTGAAGCCTAGCCCGGAATAAATCGTAAGCGCCACTGTAATCCAAACCAGAATCGGTCCAGCTTCGTCTCGTGCCCGCAGCCACCATGTCGATGTTTCACTCGCATATCGCAATTCGGCCATCGAAAGAAGTGCGAGGAAAAAAATAACCGTGATGATCTGCCACGAAGTTTTCTGCTTGCCGAGCCGTTCCGCTGGAAGAACTCGACCCTGCGCACTCGCCATCAGACGCAAACCGGTGATCAAAAAATCGCGGGCCACGACCGTTGTGGCGGCCCAAGCAGGCACAGCCTTCAACGGCACCAGCGAAATAAACGCTGCTGCCATCATGATCTTGTCCACGAGCGGGTCCATTAACTTGCCAAAATTTGTAATCACTCCGTAGCGCCGCGCGATTTCGCCATCAATGAAGTCGCTCAGCCCAGCAAGCAGAAAAATCAGAAGTGCGGAAGTGCGCGCGTACTGCCAGGAAGAATTTAGCGCCAGAACAAAAAGAACCGTGAGCGCCAGCCGGCTCAAAGTGATTCGGTTCGCCCAATTCATACGCGTGGAATCAAATCGGTTTCGATCTCCCGATGGCGCTTCCTACCCGTTGCTCCTTCTTTGTCGATTTTGAATTTCGGTCGTTTCCAAATCGGAACCTTCCTCTTCAATTCATCCACCACCCATTGGCTCGCCCGAAATGCTTCCGCGCGATGGCGGCTCGCCACCCGCATAAAAAGCGAGGCCTCGCCTGCAGCAATAAATCCAAGTCGATGGTGAAGGACAATGAGCTGAAGCGCGAATTTCTCAATGGCCTGCTGCGCAATCCCCCTTAATTGATGTTCAGCCATTTCGCGATGCGCTTCGTATTCGATCCCATCGATTTCTCGTCCCTCCTCAGAGCCGCGAACGATTCCCAAAAAATCGACGACCGCGCCAGCCACAACGTCGACATCATCGCTTGGCGCTGCGAGCTGCCCTTCCGTCAATAGAATTTCGCAAACCGGATTTGCCATGTGCTCTAACTGCTCGCAGAGTGGGTTTCTTCTGTTTTGAGGCGTTAGATAAGAAGATACTAAAATGACTCCGAATCAATGTGATATTGGCCTCATCGGTCTCGCGGTAATGGGCGAAAATCTCGTCCTAAACATGGAATCGAAAGGATTCTCGGTTGCCGTCTTTAACCGTACTACCGAAGTGACAGACAGATTTGCGGCAGGGCGTGGCAAAAACAAAGACATTCAACCGACGCGTACGATGGAGGAATTTGTCGCCGCGCTGACGCGCCCTCGCAAAGCGATGATCATGGTGAAAGCCGGTGCGCCGGTGGATGCCGTCATTGGACAGCTCGCGCCCTTGCTGGAGAAAGGCGACGTCATCATCGACGGAGGAAATTCTCTTTTCACGGACACCCAACGGCGCGGCAAAGAATTAGAGAACCGCGGAATTCATTTTGTAGGCTGCGGTGTCTCCGGTGGCGAAGAAGGCGCGCTCAAAGGTCCATCCCTCATGCCCGGCGGCTCGCGCGAATCCTGGGAAATCATCGCACCCATTTTCCGCAAAATTGCCGCGCAAGTGGATGGCGAACCGTGTTGCCGATACATGGGACCGGATGGCGCCGGCCATTACGTTAAAATGGTGCACAACGGCATCGAGTACGGCGACGGCCATTACGTTAAAATGGTGCACAACGGCATCGAGTACGGCGACATACAGCTGATTTGTGAAGCTTATGCAATCCTCAAGGACATCGCGGGGATGGACGCTCCGGAACTTGCCGACACCTTCGCAGAATGGAACAAAGGCGAACTCGACAGTTATCTCATTGAAATCACGTCCCAGATTTTTCGAAAAATCGATCCCGAAACAGGAAAGCCGCTTGTCGATGTGATCCTCGATAAAGCCGGCCAGAAGGGAACCGGCATCTGGACGCTTCAATCCGCGATCAGGCAGTCTGTCGTCATTTCGACAATTAACGCCGCCGTCGAGGCGCGCGTTATCTCGTCGCGGAAAGAGGAGCGCGTGGCTGCATCGAAAATTCTGCCGCAACCGAAGGCCCGAAAGTTTAAAGGCGATCGGACGCGTCTCATCAATGCAGTGCGTGACGCGCTTTATGCGTCCAAGATTGTTTCTTACGCGCAGGGAATGGAGCTTCTCCGGGCCGCGAGCACGGAATACAAGTGGAACCTCAATCTCAGTGACATCGCCACCATTTGGCGAGGCGGCTGCATCATCCGCGCAAAATTTCTGAACCGGATCGTGGAGGCGTATCAGCGCGATCCCACCCTGCACAATCTTCTGCTCGATCGCTATTTTACGAAGATCATCCGGAAAACGCAGCGCAATTGGCGCGTCGCCGTTTCAACAGCTATCAAGCACGGCGTCGCCGTTCCTGCGTTTTCTGCGTCGCTCGCTTATTTCGATAGTTATCGCCAAGCGCGTTTGCCGGCAAATCTCTTGCAGGCCCAGCGGGATTTCTTCGGCGCGCACACTTACGAACGCATTGATAAACCCGGTGTGTTCCATACCGAATGGATCGAATCTGAGGGCAAGTCAGTCGAAAAAGCGACCGAACCGAAATCGCCCCCGCCTCATCACGCCGGCGAGTAATCTCAAATGGTAGGGACATCGCGCTGCGATGTCCGCGGACGGTGCAGCGCGCGTTCCCTGCCTCAGTGAAAATCGTGCGACTTGCTGCTGGCAAGTTCTTCGTGCGCCAGAGGTCGGATTTCCCGCGTCTTGATCAAAACAACGCCATCGGAATTCTGCACTTCGCCTTCGATGAGCAGAAATGCTTCTTCAGTGATTAAAAGACGAAACCGCTCGAACAAATTTGGATCGACAATCGCATTTGAAACGCCAGTCTCATCTTCCAAGCTGATAAAAACAAATCCTTTCGCTGTTCCGGGACGCTGACGGCAAATCACGTTGCCGGCAATCTGGACAGTTGCGCCATGTCGCGCCTGCGGCAGATCGATCGCCCGCCAAATATTAGGCAAACGTTCGCGCAAAAGTTTCATCGGATGTGGGCCAATCGTCAGATTCATTGTCTGGTAATCTGCCCGCACGCGTTCTGGCAGTGTCATCGGCGCAAGCGGCACGTTGTAGCCGGGATCGGTGGTCCCGGTCGGGGACAGCGTACTCGTTGAAGAGCCGGGATCACCGATCCCGGCTACAGCAAACAGCGCCTCTGGCGCTTGTTCCTCTACCCGCCACATCGCAGCCCGGCGATGCTCAGCCAAACAATTGAGTGCGCCGAGTTCGGCAAGCGTACGGAGTTCCTCTTTTGAAAGCGGCACGCGCCGCTTGAAATCGTCGAGCGAATCGAATTGCCGGGCTTGACGTTGTTTAACGAGTTTGTCTGCGTGCTCCTGCCGCAATCCGTTTACCACGCAAAATCCTAATCGCAGAGTATCGTCTGAAACGACCACGCAACGCCATGCCGATGTTTGCACACAAATTGGTTGAACTTTGACGCCATGCCGGCGTGCGTCTTTGACAATTGTCGCCGGCGTGTAAAACCCCATCGGTTGATTGTTGATGAGACTCGCATAAAACTCCGGCGCGTGATGGACTTTCAAATACGCGCTGCCATAGGCGAGAATCGCGAAGCTGATCGCGTGCGATTCGGGGAAACCGTAGAGCGCAAATGACGAGATCGATTGAATGATTTTGTCGATCTTGTCCGGTGCGACGCCTTTGCGTTCCATTGCCGCGCGGAGCTTGACGCTGACTTTGTTCATCCGCTCTTCAGAGCGATGGAAACTCAGTGCGCGACGCAACTCTTCTGCTTCGTCCCCCGAAAAATCCGCCATCACCATGGCGATCTTGAGCATTTGTTCCTGAAACAACGGAACACCAAGCGTGCGCCCCAAGACCGGTTCGAGACGCGGATCGAAATACGTGACCAACTCGCGGCCCGCGCGGCGCGCCAGATAAGGATGCACCATGTCGCCCTGGATGGGACCAGGCCGGATGATCGCCACCTCGATCACAACATCATAAAAACATTTCGGCTTCATCCGCGGAAGAGTCGCCATTTGGGCACGACTCTCAATTTGAAACACGCCGATTGTGTCGGCTTTCTGCATCATTTCAAAGGTGGCGGCGTCATCTTTTGGAATGTGAGCAAGATCGAGAGGGCGCCCCCGCTCGCGACACAGCTCAAACGCATCTTGCATCACCGACATCATCCCGAGCCCGAGCAAATCGACTTTCACGATGCCGAGATCTTCGCAATCGTCCTTATCCCACTGCGCGACGACGCGCCCCGGCATCGACGCGTTCTCCAGCGGCACAAACGAGCTCAGCTTGTTCTGACAAATAATCATCCCCCCGGAATGCTGGCCAAGGTGTCGCGGCAAACCATAAATCGCCTGATACAGCCTAACGAAAGCCGGCATGCGCGAATGTTCCTTCGGCAAACCAGCCTGTTCGATCTGCGATTGGAGATCGAGCGTGTGCGGAAAATCGCCGTTCGCGAACAAATGCGAGAAGCGATCCAGAATGCTCGCCGAAAAATTTAGGGCTTTCCCGATTTCCCGCGCGGCGCTCCGGCCGCGATAAGTGATGACGTTCGCGGTCATGGCCGCGCCGTGTTTGCCATAACGGCGATAAATTTCCTGGATCACACTCTCACGGCGATCGCCGCTGGGAAGATCGAGATCGATATCCGGCCACCCTTTGCGGCTCTCGTTTAAGAAGCGTTCGAAGACGAGATGATTGCTCACTGGATCGACCGGCGTGATCCCGAGACAATAACAGACCGCGCTGTTCGCAGCGCTGCCCCTACCCTGCACCATGATGTTGTGTTCGCGGCAAAAATTCACAATGTCCCAGACGATCAAAAAATAGCCGGGAAATCCCAGCTTCGTAATGAGCGCGAGTTCTTCCTCAAGCTGACGTTTCACCTTGGCGCTGATCGCCGCGTAGCGTTGCTGCGCGCCAAACCAGACGATCGTGCGCAGGAAGGAGTCCATGTTGTGTCCAGCCGGAACGGGAAATGATGGAAATTCATAGCCAAGATTTTCGAGAGAAAACGCGAGTCGCTCAGTCAGGTGCGAGGTGTTTTCAATTGCTTCCGGCAAATCGCGAAAGAGTTCGCGCATTTCGCAATCGCTTTTCAAATGCCGATCGCTGTTTCGAGTGAGCAATTTCCCAGCGGCATCCAGGTGCGTGTGTTTGCGAATACAGATGAAAACATCGAGAACCTCCCGGCCGTAAGGCCTGGCATATTGCACGCCATTTGTCGCCAGGATCGGCAATCGATAATGATTCGCAAGATCGAGAAGTTGACGGTTAACGCGTTCTTCTCCGCGAAGGAAGTGTCGCTGGATCTCTACATAAACGTTATCACGACCAAGAGCGTCGATTAGAAACTGCGCGCGATCCGTAGGTTTGTAGGACGTTTGACTCATTCGCGCCCGCTCACTCGCCCTGACGGGCTGCCCGTCGATGTCGCTCGCGTCCCCGCGGCTCCATTCTGCGAAACGCCGGGAAAGACTGGCGTCTGACACAGACGCCCTACAATTCACGATCCGAGACACATCAAAGCGAAGAAGCGATTCGTTAAAAAACGCGACCAATCCGTCGGCAAATTCCGGCAGCTCATCCCACTGAATCGCGCACTTCCCTTTTTCGCTGCGCAAATGCGCCTGGGTAAGGAGTTGGCACAAATTTTTGTAACCGGTGCGGTTTGCGACTAGGACCGGAAGAATCGCGCCATCTTCCATGCTCAACTCGCAGCCAATGATTGGCCGCACATTGTGCTCGCGTGCTACGACGGAAAACCGTTGCGCGCCGTAAACGCCGTTGCGATCAAGCAACGCCATGGCCGGCATTCCGAGCTCGGCTGCGGTCTCAGCTAATTGCTCCGGAAATGATCCGCCCCGGAGAAAGCTAAAAGCGCTGCACGCATGAAGTTCGATGTAAGGGGAGCGCACGCGCCTCGCGTGCTGGCGATGGCGCCCTCGCCATCGCGAACTTTCTCTGGTAGCGACCCATTCATGCGATTTATTAATCATAAATTCCGTCGATCTCCCAGCCGTTCGGATTTTCATGGCAACGCACGATAGTGCCGTCGTCCAATTGCAAATCCCATTCACTTCGCGACCAAATCTTTTCATCCCACCAATTTCCGGAAGCCAGATAAGGGCCACGTTGCTCTGCGACTTTGCCGTTAGCCTGCCCTGAGCGACAGCCGAATGGGTTCGCGCTTCGAAGGTGAGCGGGAATATTTTCTGACAGAAAAACGGATGCAGATACGGCAGGTCGAAATCGTCGCAACGTAATTGTAGTGTGCGCTGTCCTCAGCGCATCGGAAGCTGAGCCGCCGGGGACGGCGGCCTCTACAGTTGGTTGATTGGAGAAATGCCAACAAAATGGTTCGAGATGAAACGCATCGGGCCGATGCGTTTCTTCCAATACCGGCGTGCCAACACGATCGACGCCGAGCAATGCAGTCAAGCGCGCGAGTGTTTCTGATAATTGATTCGGGTTGCGTAATGTCGTTTCAAATAATCCGAATTGTTGCGAGTTTGGTTTGATCGGGTGCGCCTGCAATGAAACTGCAATGATCGGATGTTCGGACTTAAAATTTTCCAGGTGCGTCTGCAGCATCCGAAAGAGAAGATCGACATCGTTGGTCGATTGCGGAATTTTGAAAACGCGTTCGTAACGCTGCCTGTTCGCCGCAGCGAATCCGTCCTGCCGTACGGCGGGCGGATTGGCAAAAGTAATTCGTAAAGTCA
>WNFT01003035.1_pt1 | contig 26717 bp, 16 predicted proteins | sample 5400191 | NCBI WGS metagenome assembly WNFT01 (sample SAMN13153359, study PRJNA577476) | soil metagenome | isolation source: 80 cm saprolite under Madrone tree | place: USA:California | collected 2016-06-14 | reverse complement strand
GGTTCATCGGGCCGACCGGCGAAGTGGGAATCGACCGCGATTACGATTCGCTGCGGCAGGACTTGTGGATCGCGACGGATCAGGCTTTCAAAGAAGCGGTGGAAACCTATTCGAGGAAGCAGGCGTATCTCAGCAGCCTGGCGCGGCAATCGGACATTGATGATCTTGCGAAAGCGGAGCCCGTTCAACTCATCGAGCCGCTGCAGACGGCGGATTGGACCAACCGCACCTGGGACCAGGAAGCACGCGAGACGTCCGCGACGTTGCGGGCGTTTTCCGAAATTCACGAATCGCGCGTGACCTATTACCTCGTCTACGCGACGGAATATCTGCTGACCAGCGAAGGAACGGAAATCCGGCAGAACCGGCATTTTGCGGCCATCGAAGCGGGAATGAGCACACATGCCGACGATGGTGTGCCGCTGAATCATTTTTATGCCACCTACGCCACTCGGCCTGCGGACTTGCCTGGCGTGGATGCGGTGCGCAAGGGATTGAACGTTGCGGGCACGGAACTCATGGCCATGCGAGCGGCGCCTCCAGCGCAGGACTATTCCGGCCCTGTGCTCTTCGAAGCGCGGGCTGCGGCATCAGTGCTGGCGCAGGTGCTCGGGCCGGCGGTGAACGGGGGGCGGCCACCAATCTCGTTCAGTCCGGTGATGGAGCAGATGCTCGGCAACCTGGGAGGTAAAAGTGATTGGGTAGGGCGGATTGGCGCGCGAGTTTTGCCGTCCGGAGTGACGGTGGTGGATGATCCGGGCGCAAAAGAATTCAAGGGCACGCCGCTGATCGGCGGGTTCGCCGTGGACGATGAGGGCGTACGCGCGCAGAAAGTCACCTTGGTGGAGAGCGGCAATTTCAAGAACGAGCTGATGTCCCGCAGGCCCGGACCAGATTCCGATCAATCGAACGGACACGGCCGCGCCGCGTTTTTGAACGACGCCAAGCCGACGATGAGCAATCTGTTCTTTTCTTCGGCGGAAACACTTTCGCCGGCGGAGTTGAAGAAGAAATTTCTGGACACTTGCCGCGCGGAAAAACTGGCCTATTGCCTGGTGGTGCGTGAAATGGACAATCCCGCGCTGAGCCTGCTGCACCAGGAAGATTTCTCTGAACTTTTTGCCAGCTACGGCGGTGGCGCCGGGACCGGCGATCGCCTGCCGCTGGTGGTCTACCGCCTCTATCCGGAAACCGGCCGTGAAGAAATGATTCGCGGCTCGCGCATCATTGGATTGAATTCGCGCGCGCTGCGCAACCTTGCCGGAATTGGAAACGACAATTTCGTTTTCAATTATACGCAGAGCCAGGACAACGGATTCGCCGGCACGGCACTGGCAGCCTTTGGCTCGGCGCGGCTCGGCTTACCGGCCTCTGTGGTGGCCCCGTCGCTGCTGTTCGAGGAGCTGGAAGTGCGCGGAGCGCGCGGGGAGGCCAAGCGGCTGCCGCTGTTGCCGCCGCCGCCGATGAGCCCGGCAAAGTAAGGTCGGTTCAGGGATTACTCGCATGAATGAAATCACGCGACGCGGACTAATCTTTGGCGCGGCCGCTGCCGGGGCGTACGGCTTGCTGGTAGGCGTGGAGCGTGTTTGCCTATCTGCATTCGCCGATGACGACGGGGCGGAAGACGATGTGGGCCCGGTCAGGATCGTGAAATTCGCAGACGATGGCACGAAGCTGGGGATTTTCACGCTGGCGAAAGTGCGAAAGAGCAAATCCGAATGGAAGAAGCAGCTCACGCCGCTGCAATATGATGTAACGCGGCGCGCGGCGACCGAGTTTGCTTTCTCGGGGGCGCTCTACGATCAGCACGCGCCGGGGCTGTACCGCTGCGTGGATTGCGGCAACGCGCTCTTTGATTCGAACGTGAAGTTCGAATCCGGGACGGGCTGGCCGAGCTTTTGGGAAACCATCGCCGCGGAAAATGTTCACGAGAAAGAGGATTTTAGCGCGGGCGTACTGCGGACGGAAGTCAAATGCACCCTTTGCGACGCGCACTTGGGGCACGTCTTCACGGATGGGCCGGAGCCAACTGGTTTGCGCTACTGCATGAATTCCGCGGCGCTGCTCTTCATCCCCCGAAAAACTTAGCATTTGTAAAACGGCTTAGCTTGCGATAACGATACGCCCAAGCATGCGCGGCAGAATTGCGCTCCCCCCATTGTGCCGGCGAATAAAAGTGAATCTAAGGTAGTCTAGGCGGGCGATGGTGGCGATCAGCCAAATCGAAGAAGGCCGGGAGAAGAAGCGGGCTGCGCTTTTGAGTGTGGGCTCTGCTCTGCTGTTGGTTTCTCTCAAGACGTTTTTGGTCGTCCGAACAGGAAGCTTGGGTGTTCTTTCGGAGGCGTTGCACTCCGGTCTCGACCTGCTTGCGGCGATCATCACGTTTCTTTCCGTGCGCATGTCCGAGCAACCGGCGGATGAGAAGCATCCTTACGGACACGGTAAATTTGAAAACTTCTCTGGGTTCATCGAGACCGGGCTGCTGGCGCTGACGGCGCTCTACATCGTTTATGAGGCGTTTGACAGGTTGTTCTTTCGCAGCGTGCACATTCAGCCGAGCACCACGGCGATCCTCGTGCTACTGGTCGCCTTGATGATTGATCTAACAAGAGCGCGGGCGCTCGGAATAGTCGCCCGAAAATATTCCAGCGACGCTTTGGAGGCCGACGCGCTGCATTTTTCGACCGATGTGTGGAGCACCGTCGTGGTGATCGCCGGCATCGGGTTGGTTTGGGCCGGCGAGACCTGGAACCTGCCGTGGCTGAATTACGCCGATGCTTTGGCAGGCCTGACGGTTGCTGCTGTCATTCTGTGGGTGGGCGCCCAGCTTGGGAGACGCACGCTCGATGCCTTATTGGACGTCGCGCCGCAAGGGTTACAACAGGAAATCGCCAAGGCAGTAGCACGCATGGATGGTGTGCTGGATGTCGATCGCGTGCGTGTGCGGCGCGCCGGCAATCGCCACTTCGTCGATGCCACGGTGAGCGTGGCGCGCACGGCAAGCCTGGAGCAGGTGCATGCCCTGAGCGACGCCATCGAGAAGCGCATCGGCGAAATTGTTCCCTCGGACGTGATGGTACACGCCGAACCGCGCGCTCCTCAGGGCGAGCATCTCTTTGAAGCGATTCGCGCCGCGGCCCAGAAAATGGGCCTGGCGATTCACGATTTGACCGCCGTGCAGCAGGACGGGCAACTCTTCATCGAACTGCACTTGGAAGTGGACGAGAATCTAAGCCTGGGCGACGCACACCGTCAGGCCACGGAGCTCGAGGAGAAAATTCGTGACTTGCGCGATGGGCAGGTCGAGGTGAACATTCACATCGAGCCGCTGGGCCGGCACATCGCCACGCCCGACTCCGGCGCCGGCGAGATGAAGCAGCTTTCGCGGGCAATCGAGGAGTTCCTCAACCACTTGCCAGCAGAATTCGATGAGCTGGTGAACTGCCACGACGTGCGGGCCCGCCAAGTGGAACACCACATTCTTGTGTCGTGCCATTGCACGATGAAAGGCAGCCTGCCGATTACACAGATCCACGATGTGACCGCCGTCTTGGAAGACCGCGTGAAGGAAAAGTTTCCGCAAATCTATCGCGTCACAATTCACCCCGAACCGTTCGAGGGAAAATAGTGGCACAGGATTTATCCTGGCGGTTTTGCGATGGAAGAGACGCCAAAGTCGGTGCCACTAACCCTCGGAACGGCGCGCGAAAGCCTGCGCGCCCATTGCCATCAATGCCGGAAAACAAACCAGGACGTAGCGGGGCTCGGGGGTTTCCAAGGTGGTCAGGAACGCTGTGCGGAGCACGGTGAATAGCGCCAGGAAGACGATTACCACCCGGGCCGCTGGATTCGATCGCCAGAGCCGCACAGCCCCCCAGATTCCCAGCCCCACATAAAACAGATTTAACGCAAAAAACAGGGTGGTGACTTCCTGGTCGACGGGGTCATCCTCGCGCATTTGCGCGAGCGGGAAAACGTGTCCTGAAATCGGCAGCAGTTCAATACGCGGCGTAAACCAGATAGTGACGGCGCGCGCAGCCGGCAACCAGAGGTACGTTCGCAAAAGATGTCTCGCGGTGCGCTCGCGCGCCAATTGCGCGAAGGCGGCGTCTTCTTCGGGTGTCAGCGTCAAATCATTGTTGTATTGCTCGAGAATCGTCGCGACGCGCCGCTTTTCTTCCGGAGTATCAAACGCCCGCGCGGGCATGTCATCCACAAAGATGGCTTCTTCGTTCAATCTCCAAGGCACCAGGTAGCAATCGCGCACGCGGAAAAGCCAGGTCTTTTCCCAAGCCATGAAGCCGTGAGGAACTAATTCTCCGGGCAGATTTGAGTTTTTAGGAGTGAGGAATTGGGGCTCGCCCAGCGTCACCATGTTTCGAATGGCCCAGGGAGAAAGAATCATCAGGCAGCCTAGCGCCATGGCGAGGCATACCCAGAACCAGCGACGGTAGCTTCCGCGGAGAAAAAACAATTCGGCAAAAACGATACAGGCAGCAATGAGCAACAGCGGTGTCTCAGGCCGAAATAGCGCGCCCGCCCCGACAATCAAACCTGCTCCCAAGCCCGAATATTCGACGCTCTTTCCCAGGGGAAGGTGCGTACCCTTCAAGAGGAAATCAGGCTTCGGCACTCTCCTTATCGCAATTACGAGGGCGCAGCAGGCGAGGGCCGTCCAGAATGTGGCGAAGACTTCGGTCAGCGGGACTGCTGCGTAATTCGCGGTGAACGGACACACAACGGCAAGCCAGAGCGCAATGGAATACATACGCTTGTCCGGCGCGGAGTCCTCGTTGGAGCAGGTCAAAAGCGCCGCCAGCCTGGCGATCACCAGGCAGGAAAGAAGATCGATACCGATCTGCGCAAGCATTACGGAAAGGCGCGCGTCCGCGCCCATGCGGCCTGTGAGAGCGTAGATGATCGCGAGAAAAGCCGGGTAGCCAGGCATGCGCAGATCAACCGGCGTGATCCGGCCGCTGATGGTCATGGCGTAGACATGGTGCTTCAGCCAATTGGTGGCGATTTGCTCATACAGAACCGTGTCGCCAGAGTTGGCGGGGAACTTCAGCACGAAATAGAGCCGCAGGCAGAGGCCTGCAGCTAAGGCAACAAGGGGGTTCGAGAAAACTCGCTTCATCAATGCCACGCATCTTACAATAGAGCAGACGGAATCGCGCAGACGGACTTAGCCCAAGCCTGATGTATATTTGCCTGCCGTGCCGCCAGGTTTAAAGGTGAAATGAAGGAACGCAAACCCATTTTTTATGACGCGGAGCGTGTGCGGTGGCGCCGCACGCGGCGCGTTATGGAAATTAGCGGCGCATTGCTGACCCTTTTGCTCGCCTACTTCTTCGTAACCATCGCCGTCAGCGTCGAACTGCCCGCGGGACTGCTGCCAGATACGAGGCCCAAGTACCAGGCCCTCAAATCAAAAAAGAAACCTGTGCCCACGCGGGAAGGAAGGAAGCGCCGCGTGGCGAACATGGGAACTCTGCCGGCGAGTTACGATCCGCTGCGCGCGGCATTTTTTGTGAGTTGGGATCCCAACAGCCTCGCTTCGCTGAAAAAACACTACAAAGACATTGACCTGCTGATTCCCGAGCAGCTCCATGCCGTCTCGGCCGATGGCGCGCTGACCATCGTGGACTACGAACGCGGCCAATACACCGCCAAGGCCACACCTGCCGAAGCGATTTCAATTCTGAAAGACGACAAGCTCCACCAGTGGATGAAGTCATTCAATCCACCTATCGAATTGCCGATGATGGGTATGCTGAACAATTACGACGGCGTGGAGTGGCGCATCAAGGAAATGGCGCAGATGCTGGCGAACCCCGTTGCGCGACAGAGGCTGGTGCAGGACGTTGTTGAATACGCGGTGGAGTCGCACGAGGCAGGCATTGTCGTCGATTTTGAAGAGGTTCCCGACGCCAGCCAGGCGCACTTTCGCGAACTCATCGGCGCGTTGGCACCCGCGCTTCACTCCAAGGCCTTGAAACTAATGATTGCGTTGCCCGCCCGCGACGACTCCTACGACTACGAATACTTCGGCCAACAGTGTGATGCCATCGATCTCATGAATTTCGACCAGCACTGGCCGTATTCGCCGCCTGGTCCCATCGCGGCGCAAGACTGGTTCATGGAGAATCTGCGGCAAGCGCGCGAAGTGGTCCCGGCGCAAAAAATCATCGTGGGAATAGCGAACTATGCCTACGACTGGGCCGCCGCACCGAAAAAAGGGTACCAAACCGCGGAGGAATGGAGCATTCAGGAAGCTTTGCTGCACGCCGAGGAATCGGATGCCGACGTCGAATTCGACAGCAATTCGCTGAATCCCCACTATTCGTACTACGACGAACACAACCACGTGCACCAGGTGTGGATGCTGGACGCCGTCACCGCCTACAACGAGCTTCGGGCCAGCGAGCGATTGGGTGTGCAAGGCACTGCACTCTGGCGGCTCGGCTCCTCAGACACCTCCTTATGGCCCATCTGGGATGCAATCCACGCTGACGATGCAGCCCGGCAGAAGCTCGCCGCTCTACCGCCGGGCCCCGATTTAATCCTCGAAGGCGACGGCGACATCTGGCACTTTACGGATACACCCAAGCAAGGCAAACGTTCCTTCGAGTACGATGCGGCGAGCGATCTTTTCACTGACGAGTCCTATGACGCCATCCCGCTCTCCCATAACATCGATCGCATCGGCGCGGCGGATAAGAAAATTGCCATCTCCTTCGACGATGGTCCCGACCCCCAATGGACGCCCAAGATCCTCGACATCCTGAAGGAAAAGAAGGCGCCGGGGATTTTCTTCGTTATCGGCGACCAAGCAAATAAGAGGCCGGACATCCTGAAGCGCGAATACGCCGAAGGGCACGAAATCGGGAATCACACTTATTTTCATCCGAAATTTGACGAGATCTCGCACACACAAATCCGCTGGGAATTGAACCTGACCCAGCGGCTGATCGAAAGCACCCTCGGCGTCAAAACTATTCTCTTTCGGCCTCCCTATGGCATCGATCATCAGCCGGAGTATGCCGAGGAAGTAGCGCAGCTTCCTCTCGCTCAGGAAATGGGCTATTTGATCGTGGGCCAGCGCATCGATCCGGACGACTGGAGCTTGCGCGCCGGCAAGCCTATCCCTGCAAAAGAGATTGTCGACAGCGTGTTGAGGCAGGCCGACAACGGCAATATCATTCTTCTGCACGACGGAGGCGGCGATCGCACCCAGACAGTTGCAGCCCTTCCGCAAATTATCGACACCCTGCGCGACAAGGGATATCAACTTGTCTCCGTTTCGGATCTAATCGGGAAGACCCGCGCCGAAGTAATGCCCCTGCTCTCCCCTGAAGAGCGCTTCGAGGCTCGTGCCGACGGATTTATCTTCACGTTGTTTCAATGGTTGCGGTTCTTCATCGGGACCATCTTCGTTCTGGGCATTGTGATGGTCAGCGGGCGCGCCGTGATCATTGGACTGCTCGCCCTGATCGAAAAACTTCGCCCTGACCATGCCGTGATGCCGAGTCCTCCACCGAGCGTGACCGTCCTGATCCCCGCGCACAATGAAGAGAGCGTCATCGTGGAGACCGTCACCTCGGTCCTTCAGTCCGATCTGAAGGACTTGCGCATCATCGTCGTGAACGACGGCTCCACGGACAGGACCCGCGAGCTGCTGGACGCAAACTTCTCGCTTGACCCGCGCGTCCGCATCATTCATCAAGTCAATCGCGGGAAAGCGGCGGCGCTGAATGTGGCTCTGTCTCATGCGGATACGGAAATCGTTGTCACAATTGATGCTGACACCGAAGTCGAAACGGACGCGATTGGCAAACTCGTTCGCCATTTCTCCGATCCCAAGGTTGGCGCGGTCGCCGGCAACGTGAAGGTCGGCAACCGCTCGCGCTGGCTCACGCGCTGGCAAGCCCTCGAGTACATCACCAGCCAAAACATGGAGAAGCGCGCGTTTGACTTGCTGAACTGCATCACCGTTGTGCCCGGCGCGCTCGGCGCCTGGCGCGCGAAAGCCATTGAGGCTGCCGGAGGCATCACCGCGGACACCGTCGCTGAAGACGCCGATTTGACAATCGCCATCCGCCGCCTCGGTTGGCGCGTCAGCTATGACGAAGAAGCCGTCGCCTGGACCGAAGCTCCAGAAAAGCCTGGCCAGCTCATTCGCCAGCGTTTCCGCTGGACCTTTGGGACGCTGCAATCCTTTTGGAAGCACGGCGACACACTTCTTCGTCCTAAATACGGCACGCTCGGCTGGATCGCGCTGCCGAACATCTTTGTTTTCCAGCTCATTTTGCCCCTCATCTCTCCGGTCATCGACCTGATGTTCTTTGGCTCGCTGTTGCTTTGGGGTCTGGCGCAGTTCCGCGTCACGCGTCTGCCGCAACTTTGGACTACCTCGGATGTGGAAAAATCAGTTTTCTTTTTCCTCGGCTTTTTGCTCATTGACATACTGACGTGCATGGTGGCTTTCGCCTTGGAACGCAAGGAAGACTGGACCCTGCTGATCCCCGTGTTGTTGCAGCGCTTCTACTACCGCCAATTGATGTACGTGGTGCTGTTCCGATCCGTGAAGGAAGCGGTGAGCGGGCGTCCCGTAGGCTGGCGCGGCGTCGAGAAGGAAGCTCCGCCACAAGCCCCCAAAGCCCGGCCCAAGCCCGCTACCGCTCCCGTCGAAGGAAATTGAATTTGCTCACGCCTGACGATACTGGGCGTCTGATTTGTTGGGGGCCTCGCCGTTGTCTTCGAAGGTTACACGCCGTAATTTCCTGAAGTCCTCTGCTACAACCGGCGTTAGCCTGTTCTTGCCATTCTATTTACCGGGCAAGTCGCGAGCACCCAAAAGTCCGGCCTCATCCTTCTCACCGAATGCTTGGCTGGAAATTTCCTCCGACGGCGTCGTAAAAATATGGTGCGGCAAATCCGAAATCGGCCAGGGCGTCCGCACTTCGCTCCCCATGATTTTTGCTGAGGAACTCTGCTGCGATTGGAAAAGCGTGCAGGTTGTCGAGGCCGATCTCGATCCAAGATATGGTGAGCAGTTGACAGGCGGCAGCCTCAGCGTTCGAACGTCTTACGACAATCTTCGCAAGGCCGGCGCCGCCGCCCGGGAGATGCTCATCTCTGCGGCCGCCGCCGAATGGAATGCCGTTCGCTCCGAATGCCACGCCGCGAACGGCTCAGTAACGCACGCGGCCACAACGCGAAGCCTGCCTTACTCACAACTCATTGCAAGCGCCGCCCGCCTGGAGGCTCCTGCTGATCCCCCGCTGAAGAAGCCCGAAGAATTCCGTTTGATCGGAAAGCCAACGTTGCGTACCGACACGCTGCAAAAAGTGAATGGCAGCGCGCAATTCGGCATCGATGTCCGAGTGCCGGGAATGTTGATTGCTTCGGTCGAACGTTGCCCGGTGTATGGCGGCACCGTCCGCAAATACAACGGGGACAAGGTCCGAAACTTGCCAGGCGTCCGCGCCGTCATCGAAGTGAAACCGTTTCACCTTACCCACCAGTTCGGAGAGACTTCTGGTCCGGGCAGCCGCAACTATTCTTGTGCCGGTGTCGCCGTCCTCGCGGACTCGACCTGGACCACTATGCAGGCCCGCAAATCGCTTCAAGTAGATTGGGACGAAGGAAACTTCGCGCAAGAAAGCAGCGCCAGTCTGCGCGAAAAAATGGTGAAGCTCACTTCCGCGCCAGCCGTCACAATCCGCAGCGACGGCGACTTCGAGAAGGCCCACGCGACCGCGCGGCCAAGAAAATCGAAGCCGTTTACGAAGTGCCTTTCCTCGCTCACGCCACCATGGAGCCGATGAATTGCACCGCGCATTTCCATGACGGCGAATGCGAGCTCTGGGTGCCGACGCAAGTTCCCGGCGCCGCGGCCGAGTCTGTGGCCAAAGCGCTCGGCATACCCCGGGAAAAAATCAAGCTGCACATAACCTTTATTGGCGGTGGCTTCGGTCGCCGTCTCATTCAAGACTACGCCGTCGAAGCCGCGCTCCTTTCCCGAGACGCCGGTGCCCCGGTTCAGGTCGTCTGGACTCGTGAGGACGACATCTGCCACGATTTTTACCGCCCCGCCGCCCACCACGTTTTCCGCGCCGGCCTAGACGCTCGCGGCAATCTCATCGCCTGGAGCCACCGCGCCTCTTCGCCCTCCATCGAAACTTTCTACAATGGCACCGGCGTTTCGCCGCAAGCCGCCGCCCAAGTCGACTCTCTTGATTTCCCCGCGCCATTCATTCCGAATTTCCGCCTCGAATTCGCGGTCGCCGAATCCGGCATGCCTCTCGGCTACTGGCGCTCCGTCGACAGTTCTGGCAACCAGTTCGCGCTTTCCAGCTTCTTCGACGAAGCTGCCCACGCCGCTGGCCGTGATCCTATGGAGTTTCTGCTCTCCACGCTGGGGCCCGCGCGAAAAATGGACCTGGGCCCAAATCGCGGAACCCTTGATGTCGCGCGCCGGCGGCGCGTCATCGGGCTCGCCGCCGAAAAGTCCGGTTGGGGCAAGCCGCTTCCGGGAGGGGCCGCGCGTGGCATCGGCATCGGTTTCGGCTGGGGCAGCTTCGTGGCTCAGGTCGCTGAGGTCTCCTGCAACACGTCCAAAGGAACCATTTGCGTGAATCGCGTCGTCTGCGCCATCGATTGCGGCCTGGCCATCAACCCGCTCGGCGTTGAAGCCCAGATGCAAAGTGCCGTGAACTTTGGCCTAGCACAGGCTCTCAAAAGCGAAATTACGGTCTCGAACGGCCGTGTCCAGCAAAGCAACTTTCACGATTACGAAGTGGTGCGTTTGAGCGATGCCCCCGCGAGGATCGATGTTCACATCGTTCCCAGCACGGATCTGCCAGGAGGCTGCGGCGAGCCGGGCGTGCCGCCGATCGCTCCCGCCGTGGGCAATGCCATCTTCGCGGCAACCGGCAAGCGCATCAGGCGGTTGCCTATCCGCGCCCCCGACCTGAGCTCGGCCTAAACGGGATACCGCGGATTTTCATCTAAGCAGGGAGTTGTTGTAGGATATTCCCCTGCTAGAGGGAGGACTCCATGGCCACCAGTTTCACCTTGAACGGCAAATCCCAAACCGTTGACGTCAGCCCGGACATGCCACTGCTTTGGGTGCTCCGCGACACGCTGAACATGACCGGCACGAAGTTCGGCTGCGGCATGGCGCTGTGCGGCGCGTGTACCGTGCACATCAACGGCGAAGCCACACGTTCCTGCATCACGGCGATCTCCAGCGTCGCCGGCAAGAAAATCACCACGATTGAAGGCCTGTCTGCGGACGGTAGTCACCCCGTTCAGCAAGCCTGGATGGAAGAAGACGTTCCGCAGTGTGGCTACTGCCAGTCCGGACAGATCATGTCCGCCGTCGCGCTGCTTTCGAAGAAACCCAACCCCACTGACACCGACATCGACGATGCCATGAGCGGCAACATCTGCCGCTGCGGCACCTACCAGCGCATTCGCAAGGCCATCCACCGCGCCGCGTCCATGCAGGCCGGCAAGGCCAAGTCCGCCGCCTAAGCCAATTTCAACCGCAGTTGTCGCATCAGGTCACGAGGTGTCCCATGGCAGTAGCTTCCGTTGTAAACCGCCGTGATTTTCTGAAGACGGGTGCCGCCGGAGGCGTCGCTCTCGTCATCGGCTTCCATCTTTCGCCGCGCGCTTTTGCCGATCAAGGGGCGGACCAGGAAAAGAAAACTACCAATCCTTTCGACGCCTGGGTGCGCATCACTCCCGATAATCGCGTCACCCTCATTCTGGGCAAATCGGAGATGGGCCAGGGCATCATGACGGCGCTCCCGATGATCCTCGCGGAAGAATTGTGCGTTGATTGGAAACAAGTGAAAGTCCAGCAAGCGCCCACCAATCCGAAAATCTATGACCTTGGCACCGGTGGAAGCGGCAGCGTCGCTGGTTCCTGGCTGCCATTGCGCCGCGCGGGCGCCGCTGCGCGAGAAATGCTCATCGCCGCGGCGGCTCAGAAATGGGAAGTCACCGCGGACACGTGCAAAGCCGCCAATGGCCAGGTGGTTCACGGCAATCCCAAGCGCTATCTCTCTTACGGCGAACTGGTTGAGGCCGCCGCAAAGCTGCCGATTCCCAATCTCAACACCATTCCGCTCAAAAATTCCAATGATTTCGACATCGTGGGCCACAACACGCGGCGCTTTGAAGGACGAGATAAAGCCACCGGGGCCGCCAAATTCGGGATCGACTCACGCGTCGACTCACGCGTTCCCGGCATGCTTTACGCGGTCGTCGCCCGGTGCCCTGTCTTTGGCGGCAAAGTTGCTTCGTTTGACGCCACCAAAGCAAAAGCCGTGCCCGGCGTTCGCGATGTCATTCAATTTGAAACCAGCGGCAGAGGCGCCTCCATCACTGGTGGCGTCGCTGTTCTTGCGGACAATTCCTGGGCCGCCATCCAGGGCCGCAAGGCTCTGGAAGTGAAATGGGACGAAGGCCCCGCGGCGAAAGAATCCTCAGCCGAGCTTCACAAACAGTTTCTCGCCAATGCCGCCAAGCCTGGAAAAGTTGTGCGCAACGACGGCGACGCAGACTCCGTTCTTGGCTCCAGTTCGAAGAAAATCGAAGCGGCCTACGAGCTTCCTTTCGCTCCGCACGCTTGCATGGAGCCGATGAATTGCACCGTGCAAATTCGTCCCGACGGAGCGGAGGCTTGGGTGCCCACGCAAGCTCCGCAATGGGCGCAAGGCGTCATCGCGGAGGCCACCAAGCTGCCTCCGGAAAAGGTGATCGTGCATACCACGCTGATGGGCGGCGGATTCGGGCGCCGTTATCAGGCGGATTTCGTAATGGAAGCCGCACAAGTGGCTGCCAAGGCCGCCGGCAAACCGGTCATGGTTCTGTGGAGCCGCGAAGACGACATGCAGCACGATTTTTACCGGCCTGCGTCCTATCACAAGCTGCAAGGCGCGTTGGACGTGAATGGCAATCTCGCCGCCTGGAAACATTTTCAAACTTCGACCTCCATCGCCGCCAAGTGGAGCCAGAAAGGCGCGGAGGATTCCGGGCTGGGCGAGTTCGGCAGCGGCGCCACCATTCCTTACGTCACGCCGAATCTCCGCATCGAGTACACGCTTGCCGAGTCGAGCGTGCCGCGCGCGTGGTGGCGTTCCGTCGAACACTCCAGCAGCGGCTTCGTCGTGGAAAGTTTTATTGATGAGCTTGCGGCCGCCGCCGGCCAGGATCCGCTCGAGTTTCGACTGAAAATCATCGGCGGGGATCGCAAAATTCCAATGTTCGGCGGTGAAAAAGAGCCGCCGCTCGACACCGCCCGGCTCAAGGGCGTTTTGCAGCTCGCCGCCGAGAAAGCAGGCTGGGGCAAACCGTTGCCAAAGGGCCAGGGACGCGGCATCGCCACATTTTATTCTTTCAATTCCTACACTGCCGCCGTCGCGGAAGCCAGCGTGAAAGACGGCGCCATCAAGGTGCATCGTCTCGTTTATGCCGTGGATTGCGGACGCCCCATTAACCCGGAAGGCATTCGCGCGCAAGTCGAAAGCGCGGCCATCTATGGCCTCTCCGCCGCTTTGCACGACGCCATCACCATCAAGGATGGCCGCGTTGAGCAATCCAATTTCAACGACTACCAGATGCCGCGTATCAGCGAAACTCCGCAAACGGAAGTCCATGTTGTGATGAGCAAGGAAGAGCCAACCGGTATTGGTGAACCCGGCTTGCCGGTGGTGACTCCCGCCGTATGCAACGCCATTTTTGCCGCGACCGGAAAGCGCCTGCGGCGTCTTCCGATTCGAACCGAAGATTTGGCCTAACCCGCCATCTGTCAGGTCCGCATATTGTGGGATGAGATTCCAGGGGGAGCACACATGTCAACTTCGGATGTGATGCCGCGCCGCGATTTCCTGAAAAAAAGTGCCGCTGGTGGAACCGGGCTGGTCATCGGTTTCTATCTGCCCGGAAAATTTGAAGCGCTGGCGGCCGCCCCCCCTGTGGAACCCGCGGCGTTGAACGCCTGGGTGCGCATCGCTCCAGACGACACGGTCACGATACTGATCGACAAGTCCGAGATGGGCCAGGGCATCGTCACTTCGCTTGCCATGCTGCTCGCCGAGGAACTTGAATTTGATTGGAAAAAGGTCAAGACGGAGTTTGCGCCGGCCGCGCCCGCCTATTTCAATCCTCTCTTCGGTTTGCAGGGCACCGGCGGAAGCGCCAGCATTCGCGCGTCTTGGGGACCGCTCAGCAAAGCCGGCGCCGCCGCGCGGGAAATGTTGATCGCCGCTGCGGCTCAGCAGTGGTACGTCGAACCAACAGCGTGTCACGTCGAGAACGGCGCTGTGGTGCACAACGCCACAAACAAGAAATTGGGCTACGGAGCTTTAGCGGAACGAGCCGCGAAACTTCCCGTGCCGGCCAATCCCGCGCTGAAAGATCCGAAGGATTACAAATACGTCGGCAAGCCCATGAGGCGGCTGGACACGCCTGAAAAGGTGAACGGCAAGGCCCCCTTCGGCATCGATGTGCGCCTCCCGGGAATCCGGCATGCGGTCGTGGCGCGCTGTCCGGTCTTCGGCGGCAGCGTGAAAAGCTTTGACGATTCCAAAGCCAAATCCGTTCGCGGCGTAAAGCAAGTTCTGCAAATCTCTTCCGGCGTTGCCGTCGTCGCGGACAACACCTGGTCCGCGATGGAAGGCCGGCGCACGCTGCAAACCACTTGGGACGAGGGCCCCAGCGCCGCAAACTCCAGCGACGCCATTCGAAAGCTCTATCTGGCTGCTGCTGAAAAACCGGGCGCCATCGCGCGGAAAGATGGCGACGCCGACACCGCGCTTGCTGGTGCCTCAAAAAGAGTCGAAGCCGCCTACGAAGTTCCTTTTCTCGCGCATGCCACGATGGAGCCGATGAATTGCGCCGCCGACGTGCGCGCCGACTGTTGCGACATTTACGCACCAACGCAGTTCCAGACTTTCACTCAAAACACTGGCGCCAAAATCACCGGGCTGAAGCCGGAGCAAGTTCGCGTGCACACTACTTTTCTTGGGGGCGGTTTCGGGCGCCGCGCCGAGCAGGATTTCGTCGCGGAAGCGGTCGAAATTTCGAAAGCCACGAGCGCGCCCGTGCAAGTTACCTGGTCGCGCGAAGACGATGTGCAGCACGATTTTTACCGCCCTGCGGCTTATTCGAAACTTACCGCTGGACTCGACGCCGACGGCTGGCCCGTCGCTTGGAAAAGCCGCATCGTCGGACCTTCGATCATGTCGCGCTTCTTCCCCGGTTCCGTGAAGAACGGCATCGATGAATCTTCCGTCGAAGGACAGGCCAACAGCAAATATGCGATTCCCAATTTTCTCGTCGAGTATGCGCTGACGGAAGCGGGCGTGCCCGTGGGCTTCTGGCGCTCGGTGGGAAATTCGCACAACGGTTACATCACCGAATGTTTTGTCGAAGAGCTCGCCAAGGCTGGTGGCAAGGATCCGTTCGAATTCCGCCGCAAACTCTTGGCAAACGCGCCACGGCACCGTGGCGTGCTGGAGCTGGCCGCCGAGAAAGCCGCATGGGGGAAGCCACTGCCCGCGGGCCGCACGCGCGGCATCGCCATGGTGGAATCGTTCGGCAGCTTCGTCGCCGAAGTGGCGGAAGTCAGCTTGAACCGCAAATCCGGTGAAGTGCGCGTGCATCGCGTCGTTTGCGCCGTGGACTGCGGGAGATACATAAACCCCGATACGATTGCGGCGCAGATGGAAAGCGGGATCGTCTTCGGTTTGACGGCCGCGCTCAAGGGTCAGATCACGATTGAAAAAGGGCGCGTGCAGCAGAGTAATTTCCATGATTACGAAATGCTCCGGCTGAATGAAATGCCGAATGTCGAAGTTCATATAGTCCCCAGCAATGAAGCTCCGGGCGGTGTCGGCGAACCCGGCACACCGCCGATCGCACCGGCCGTGTGCAACGCCATCTTTGCCGCGACTGGCAAGCCGATCCGGCGGCTTCCCATTCGCGCGGAAGATCTGGCGTAGCTTTTCCTTCCAGGCTTATTGCAGAATAGCGCGTGCCTTTGACGTCGACTCTTGTCGCCGCGATTCCGCTCGCGATCTGGATTTACCTGTTTCTCGCGCGAGGAAATTTCTGGCAGTTGTGCGAAGACGATATCGTACCGAAGTCTCTTGGCGACTGGCCGCATGTCGCCGTAGTTGTTCCGGCACGCAACGAAGCCGAAACCATCGCGCAAAGCGTCGATTCGCTTGCCAAACAGGACTATCCCGGAGAGTTCTACATCATCGTTGTCGATGACCACAGCGAGGACGGCACCGCGGCGCTCGCTCGCAACGCGGCGGAAGTTTCCGGAGCTGCGGAGCGCGTGTCGATTCATTCGGCCGCCGTGCTTCCGCGGGGATGGACTGGAAAACTCTGGGCGCTTAACGAAGGGGTTCAAGAAGCAGCCAAACATCTACCGGAATTCTTTTTGTTCACGGATGCCGACATCGAACACGCGCCGGACACCTTACGCCGCTTGGTTTTCCGCGCGGAAAAAGAACCACTCGATCTCGCCTCGCTGATGGTGCTACTTCAGGCGAAAACATTTCCCGAGCGCTTATTGATTCCGCCATTTTTGTATTTTTTCCTGATGCTCTATCCGCCGCGCTGGATCGCTGATCCGAAAGCGCGCACGGCGGGAGCGGCGGGCGGCTGCATTCTGCTGCGCTGCGAAGCGCTCGAACGCATCGGAGGGCTTGCGGCAATCCGCAGGGAAGTGATTGATGATTGCGCGCTGGCCCGCGCCGTGAAGAAAAGCGGCGGGGAAATTTGGATGGGTCTAACTCGCGCAAGCGTCAGCCTGCGCGGCTACGGCAGCTTCGCCGAAATTCGAAACATGATTGCCCGCACTGCATTCAGTCAGCTCCACTATTCATTATTTTTCCTCGTTGTCACCCTGGCCGGTTTGGTGGTCACGTTTCTATTGCCTTGGTTTTCTTTTCCTTCCGGCGAAGATCCCGCCTGGTTTCTCGCCAGCACCGCCATATGCTTGATGACCGTAATGTTCGGCGTCACGGTCCGGTTCTATCGGCTCGCCTGGCCCTACGCTCTCACCCTGCCTCTCGCGGCCGTGTACTACGGTTACGCCACTTGTGTTTCCGCAGCGCGCTACTGGCTCGGCCGCGGCGGCCAGTGGAAAGGGCGCACACAAGCTTAGAAAAGATGAGGCCGCTCGCAGTACCTCAGGATTCTTAATTAGCAGATACTGGCCGCTTCTCGAAGTTCAGACGATTGGATGTTCCTCCGCGCTCACGTTACACTGTGCAATTGATTTTTCGGAGGAGGGTGAATGCGTGCAGTGGTGACGGGTGGGGCGGGATTTCTGGGATCGCACCTTTGCGACAAGTTGCTCGCCGAAGGGTGGGAAGTGCTGGCGCTGGACAATCTTATTACCGGCGCGAAGGCCAACCTGAGCCACCTGGCCAAGAACAAAAATTTCAAGTTTCAGAAGGCGGACGTCAGCAAACCGCTGAAAGTAGAGGGAAAAGTGGGCTGCGTGCTGCACTTCGCTTCACCGGCCAGCCCACCGGATTATTTGAAGCACCCAATTGAAACGATGGTGGTTGGCTCCGTTGGAACAAAGAACGCGCTGGACCTGGCGCTGAAGAAAAATGCCAAGTTTTTTCTAGCTTCCACGAGCGAATGCTACGGCGATCCCGAGGTTTCTCCGCAACACGAGGAATACTGGGGACACGTCAACCCCATCGGTCCTCGCGGCGTTTACGACGAAGCCAAGCGTTTTTCCGAAGCGATGACCATGGCATACCACCGGTATCACAAAGTGGACACGCACATCGTGCGAATCTTCAATACGTATGGGCCGCGGATGCGGTTGAATGACGGGCGCGCGCTGCCGAATTTTGTGTATCAAGCGCTTAGCTGGAAGCCACTCACGATTTATGGAGATGGAAAGCAGACGCGCAGTTTTTGTTACGTCTCCGATTTGATCGACGGAATCTATCGGCTGATGATATCGAACGAGCACTTGCCGACAAACGTCGGCAACCCGCAGGAGATCACCATTCTGGAGTTTGCCGAGCGCATCCGCAAACAGTTTGACAATGCGCCGCCGATTGTTTTCGAGCCGTTGCCTCAAGACGATCCGAAACGGCGCTGCCCGGACATTACCAAGGCTAAGCGCATTCTCAAGTGGGAGCCCAAGGTGGGATTGGAAGAAGGACTGAAGTTGACGCTGGCGTACTTCAAGGAAGTCTTTCAGAAGAAATAAGAAACTAGAAAAGTGAAATCAGAAAATGGAAATGCCGGAGACGCGACCTTGAAACGCGATTTCAACAATTCGCATGTCGAATGGCAAAACTATTCGCGGCCAAAGGAGTAGTACTCGAAGCCTTTTTCGCGCATGGCTTGAGGAGTGTAGAGATTGCGCCCGTCGATGACCAGTTTGCGCGCCATGAGTTTTCCTGCGCGATCCCAATCGAGCTTGCGGAATACCTCCCATTCTGTGCAAACGAGTGCGGCATCGGCGTCTTGCAAAGCCTGGTAGGGGTCCTCGTGGTATTGTGCTTGGGGAAAGAGGGCTTTGGTGCGCGGCGTGCCTTCGGGATCGGTGGCTTGTACGAAAGCGCCTTCTTCAAGCAGGCGCTTAACGACTTCCAGCGCGGGCGCGAAGCGAATGTCGTCGGTGTTGGCCTTGAAGGCCAGCCCCAGCACAGCCACCCGCTTGCCTTTCACGACCCATAGTGCCTGATGAATTTTTTCAAAGAAGCGATCGATGCGTTGTTTGTTGACGCGCTCAGTGGCTTTCAATATGTCGAAGTCCACGCCAACCTTGGAAGACAAATGGATGAAGGCTTGCACGTCCTTTGGAAAACAGAAACCACCGTAACCAAGCCCGGCCTTGAGGAATTGTCCGCCGATGCGCGCGTCGAGTCCCATGGCATGCGTCACTTCCTCGACGTTTGCGCCGATTTTCTCGCAAAGATCGGCGATGACGTTGGCGTAGCTGATTTTCAGCGCGAGGAAAGAATTTGAAGCGTGCTTGATGAGTTCGGCGCTGTTGATGGTGGTGACGAGGAATTCGGCTTTGTGGCCTGGCGGGCAGGTTCCGTTGTGCACCGGGCAGCGAAAAGTTTTCTCGAGAATGGGGCGGTAGATTTCGCGGAGTTCGGCGGCAGCGGAGGGATCCTCGACGCCGACAACGATGCGGTCGGGATGGAAAAAATCAAAGACGGCGGTGCCTTCGCGAAGAAATTCAGGGTTGGAAGCGACACGATGTTTCACACCGCTGTTCTTGGAATAGGCGGAGAGGGCGCGGCTGAGTTCGAGGCCCGTGCGTGCGGGTACGGTGCTTTTCTCGACGACCAGTTTGGGCGTTTTTGCTTCGGCGGCGATTTGGCGGGCTACGTTGTCGATGGCCGATAGGTCCGCTTCACCGGAGTCCTTCGGCGGAGTACCCACGCAGATGAAGATGGCATCTCCAGCGCGGATGGCGTCACTGGCGTCGGCGGTGTAGGAGATTCGTCCGGCCTTGTGAGCGGACGCGAGGATCTGGTCGAGATGATGTTCGTAGATCGGGACGCCGCCCGCATTCAGCTTGGCGATGCGCTCGCGATCGATATCCGTGCAAACCACCTCGTGCCCCGCCTCCGCGAGACAAGCCCCGGTGACGAGACCAACGTACCCACAACCGATGACGGAAAGACGCAAGACGAAATCTCCCTAGGATGAGCTTCGAAGGGCAGGACCCTTGGCGAAGCGAAATCTTAAGCCCTTATTGTGAATGATTTGATAAGAGGAACAAAGCGCTTCATCGAAAGTTGTTGCCATCCTCAGCGCCGATTTCCTGTAGTCTCGTTTAGACTAGTGGACTGATTCGAAAGCCGCGCCACGGAGCTAACTTTTCTCCACTTTTCCCATCAGCAAACCGCGCAAACCGAGAAGCACCAGGCGCGGCTGCTGGCGCACCACATTCCACAATAAACGAGTGGACTCGTCGCGGTCAATTTCACCGAGCGATTGCCGCGTTGAGGCATCCAACAAATCGACCAGTTGTGAATAATCCTTCTGCTCGAAATGGTGCAGTGCGCGGCGGATCAGCCAGTGCGTTCCGAGTTCACGTCGCAAGGCCGCGAGCTCGCGGCTCTTGCCATTTTGCAAGAGGGCTTGCGAAACGCCGAGCGCGCCACGAAAACCAGTAACAATTCCCCCCACGGTCGAAACTTTGACCTGCGCCGCTGCGTCCCCCACCAGATAGACTTCACCGTTTCCGATTTGACGGCGCACCGGCACCCAGCCGCGATAGACCGGGATGCGCGCGCCTTGCCATTCAAGCGGCTCCAGATGTTTTTTTTCAAGGAAGCGTTCGAAGCAACGCTTCGTATCCCTGCCGTGCTCGCCGATAACGCCGAGCGCACCGCGTTCCGCCGATTCGGGGATTAACCAGTAAAAATAGGGCGTATCATCAGGCACAAACCAGACGCGCGTCGTATCGGGAGGGCAATCTTTCGGCAGGCGCACGATAGCTTGCACGAGCGGCACGGTCTCGACCGGGGGCCAGCCGGAAGCGCGCGCCACGCGGCTCGCCGCGCCGTCTGCGCCAACCACGCTATCTGCATGCAACTCCTCGCGCTTGCCGCCGGATTCGACCTCCAGCCGCAAGCCGCGCGCATTCGGGCCGATTCCCAGGAAACGCGTGTCGAATGACAATGTGGCCCCAGCTTTTTCAGCCTCGCGAGCCAGCGCCGGAATCAGGCGCGAGCGCTCAATAATAAGATCTGGCTTGGTCAAGGCCACTTGCGCCGAACGGCCATCGGTGAAAAGTTCGAAACGGCGGATCTCATTGATGATGCTTTGGCGGGCAGAAGCTCCCATTTGGTGGCGGAAGTGATCCGTGACGATCAACGTGCGCCGCGCAGGTTCGAATTGTGGTTTTGATTCCAGCACGCGCACGCGCCGGCCGCCGCGTGCCACACTAGCGGCAGTGAAGAGTCCCGCAGCAGAGCCCCCGACAACGATAACTTCCCGGTCGCTCCGTTGCGGCTGTACTTCAATCTTTTCCACAGTTTCCGTGCTTTCCAAAGACGCGCGTTCCCCGAGAAGTTTTACTCATCAAGGAAACCACGCCAAGAAATTTACCTGCTTCCCGCCCGACCCGTGGGGAACTGCTAGAAGTATGAGTGAGAGGTCACCCGGTAAGTATAGCGAATCCATTACCACGGGCCAACACGCGGAGAGTCTTCAAAATCACGGATAAACGATGCTTTCCGACCGGCGTTTATCCTAAGAGACCGAGGAGGTCTCACGAGTCTGACGTTCGTAGGGGGCGCGCTCAAGATACACGACGCCGGCGAAAATAACGGCGAGGGCGGTTGCCCCAACCAAGATGGCCAGCCGGGCTGAAAGGTAGCTGACGAGTACGGCTGTACCGCCGCCGATAGCCCCGAGCAGATAGAGCGTGAGAACGGCGCCGCGATGCCCCAGGCCAAGATTGGAAAGGCGGTGCGCAGCGTGGTCCTTCCCGGGCGTTGCGAACGGCAATAGCCCGCGCCGCGAGCGGGAAATCGTGACCAAAGTGGTGTCGAAAATCGTCACGCCCAGTATCAGAATCGGCGCAATCCGCGCGGACAAATGATTGGAGTTCTCGATCCGCAGCTTCAAGCCCAGCGTGGCCATCAAGTAACCAAGAAACATCGCGCCGCCATCACCCATGAAAATTTTCGCGGGCTTGAAATTCCAGCGAAGAAACCCGGTGGCCGCGCCGAGAACGGCGGCAGCCAGAGTGGTCACGAGGGTCTGGCCGCTCAGGTACGCGAGCATCGCGAAAAATACAGACGCCATGGCCGCGACGCCCGCGCACAGACCGTCCATGTGATCGAGGATGCTGAAAGAAGCCGTAATCCCAACTACCCAAATGACGGTGAGAAACGCGTCCAGAAAATCTCCGCTGCGTCCGCCCACGAGCGCGCTGAAAACCTGCGCTCGAATTCCGCTGACCAGCAGAATCACCGCCGCCAGCGGCATTCCTACAAATAACTTGATCTGATGATGGAGAAGCCCGCGGTCGTCGAGGATGCCGACACCCGCGACGAGCGTCGCACCGATGAGGATGCCAACAATCTGGGCGCGCGCCGGACCGCCGAAGGCCAAGAGCACCGCGATCACCACCGCCGCGTACATCGCCAGACCACCCAGAAGCGGGATCGGCGTGACATGAACTTTGCGCGGCCCCGGCAGGTCAACCATCCCAAAGCGCAGTGCCAGGGCACGCACAGGAACGACCAGCATCAGCGATGCAAATAATGCAATGAAAAAAGCCAGCAGGCCTGCCGCCATGCGACCTCGTTTTTCAGGTGAGTCAGTCCGGCCACGGGGCTGCCGCCGGTGCCTCACGCGATCCTCGCCAGGTTGGGGTCCGGCTCCCAAGTCGAGCTGACAAATGGCTGCCCCACGCAGCCCAAACACAATACTGCGATTTTAGTTTCGCGGCAACCGGCTTACTCCCATAAGTGCGAGGATTGCATTGATTCGAAGCGCGCACGTCATTATCCCTCTGCCTCCCTAGCGTTCCGTGAGCATGCGGGAGAAGGTGCGCTTCACTTCCTCTTTGTCGCGTGTGGCGTAGTACCAGTCGATGGTGCGTTTGAGGCCCTCGCGGAAGAGCACCTTCGGTTCCCAGCCGAGCAGTTTCTTGGCGAGAGAATTGTCTGCAACGCGGTTAAGCGGGCCGGTGGGCATGTTCGTCAGGAGCTTGATGTCAGCTTTGTGTCCGGTCAATTCGCAAACCATTTTCGCGCAATCGATCACGCGGATACGTTCCATGGTTCCAAGGTTTACCGGCGTGCCGTCATCAATCTTTTCTCCTGCCAGAATCGTTCCCTCAACGATGTCGTCAATGTAGGTCCAGTTGCGAATCTGCATGCCATCGCCCCACACTTCGAAAGGGTTCTGTCCCAGAAAAGCGCGCGCGATCATCGCTATGACGGCGTGATTCTCCACGCCGCGTGGACCATACACTGTGAAGTAGCGGCACGAGGCGGCGCCCATTCCGTGTTCCTTCGCGTAAGCTTGCAGTGTGAATTCGCCCATCAACTTGGCCCAGCCGTACGTGTTGTCGGCGTCATTCGGACCTTTGGTGAGATCCTCCGTGAGATACAGCTCCTTTTTCGTGTCCGATTGCAGAAAATTTGGGTACACGCAGCCGGAGGAAGCGAACACCACTTTTCTTACTTTGGCTTTGAGCGCTTCGGCAAAGACCAGACCGTCCAGAAAAAAGTTCGACGCCGGGCCGGCCTGGTGGAGATCCACGTACCCGCGCCCGCCGTGGTCCGCGGCGAGATGGAAAACAGTGTCAACGCCTTGCATCGCGGCGCGCGTCACACCTGGTTCCCGCAAATCGCCTTGCAGAAAATCGACTTTGCCCGAGCCGAGATGTTGGCGAATGTTTTCCTGATGGCCGCTGCTCAGGTCGTCGACGATGCGAACTTTTTTCGTGCCCCGTGCCAGAAGTTGATCGGTAAGCGTCGAACCGATGAATGACGCTCCACCTGTCACAAGAACTGTCTTGCCCGCCCAAAATCCGTCCGCTGTCGTCACGCTCGCGTTGCCTCCTCGATTTTCTATTCGACCTTCAAGTGTTTGATAATTTCCGCGAATTTTTGCAATTCCTTGACTCTATCATAATCGGGAGCAGCGGCCCGCGCCGCCTCGCCCATGCTCTTCAGCCTAATTGGATCGCAGACCAACGCTCGCACCGCGTTGACAACTTCCGCGGGACGGTCCGGATCCGCAGCTACCGCGAAGCCGCGCGGAACCCCCAGCGACACTAGGTCAGTTTCTTTGGGTGCCACCGCGACGATAGGTTTTCCCGCCGCTAGAATTCCGTACATCTTACTCGGCACTACCACACCTTCCAGGCCACGCTTCACAGTAACGACGTGCGCATCGGCGGCCGCGAGGACGGAAGGAATCTTGCTCGCCGGGAAAAACTCCAAAAAGCGGATATTGCCGGACCCCGCGGACGCGGCTTCGATCTGCGAGCGCTGCGCGCCGTCGCCCACGAACACAAGGCCCACACCCTCGTTTACAAGATGACGCGCGGCGGTGACAAGAGTGTTCCACGCTCCGTAGAAGCCAAGATTTCCGGCATGTACGAGAACAAATGAAAAATTACTCCGGATCGCCCGGACGACCTCAGGATCGGGGGCCGGAAGGGGTGTATTCGGCGAAAGGATTTCAGTTCCATCGCGAACGATGAACACCCTGGCAGGGTCCACCCCTTTGGCGATAATGCGTGACCGCATGTCTTCGCCGAGAACGATGACGCGCGCCGCGCGGCGCAGCGCCCAGCGATGGACTTTTTCCCAAATTCTCGCGAGCCTGCCAGGCTCGACGATCGCGCCCCCCACAGCCATGTCCGGATACAGGTCCCTGATGTTGTAGACGTACGGCTTGCCCTTCAGCATGGCCACGATCGCACCCACGATGCCCTGAAACGGCGGATCGGTCATCGCCACGAGCGCATCGCACGGCACAAAAAGTGCGCGCGGAATCGACAGCGCCACGTAGCTCAGATAATTCATCACACGCTTCTTCATTTCCAGGCGGGGAAAGTCCGTCGAGCCAGCGCGAATGATGCGCACTCGTCCGGTAATTTCCGTTTGGTAAAGCCGCCAAACGCGCCGTTCGGTGGGGTCGTACGATGGCCGCCCGCACAGCACCGTCACGTCATGGGAAATAGAAATGGCTTGTAGGATGCCGTGCGCCATCTTCGCGGTCGCGGAAGTGTCCGGGGGGTAATACTGATTCAGTAGAAGGATTCGCACTGAAGGATTGTACAGATTCCATCACTGCACGGGGACCGCCGCGTAACGATTTCAGGCAGGCTTCTTGAAGACCGGGGCAGCCGCCCGGGCCAACTCATGAGCGGTCGGCTTCTTCTTCGGCGGCTTCTTGACTTCGCGTTTTCCTTTGTCTTTGTTTCCCATGCTGGGTAGCTTGCCACAATTTGCCAGCTCTGGCTAGTGGTTGCGAATTCCAAGCGGAACGGCCGGAAATTAACAGGGCGAGATCAGGAAATCGCCGAGGACCAGGGCATCCATCTGCGTACGCCTGAAACAATCGATCGCTTCCTCGGGGCGGCAGACGATGGGCTCGTTGTCGTTGAAGGAAGTGTTGAGGACAACGGGCACGCCGGTGAGATCGCGGAACGCGGAAATGAGCGCGTGATAGCGCGGGTTCGCCTCGCGGGTGACCGTTTGCAGCCGGCCCGTCCCGTCGACGTGCGTCGGCGCCGGAATCCTGTCGCGTTTCTCCGGGCGCACGGAGTAGGCCAGAGACATAAACGGCGAAGGATGCGACTTCTCGAAGTATTCCCCGGTGTTTTCCGCCAGAATGGAAGGCGCAAACGGGCGAAAGATTTCCCGATGCTTGATCCGGCGGTTGAGAATTTCCTTCATTTCCGGGCGGCGAGGATCCGCGACGATACTTCGATTGCCAAGCGCCCGCGGACCCCATTCAGCGCGGCCCTGGAACCACCCAAGAATTTTTCCATCCGCAATTATTGCAGCGGCGCGGCGCGGTAATTCCTGTTCAGACAACTCCGCTACGGAATAGCCTCTGTGTGCCAGTCCATTCGAATCAATCGCGCGGCAAATCTCCTCGCGCGAATAACCCGGCCCCCAGTAGGCATGATCCATCACGAACGAGCGAGGCTTGCCAAGTTTCTGGTGCCACACGTAAAACGCGGCTCCCACCGCCAGGCCCGCGTCGCCGGCGGCTGGCTGCACGTAAATCTGCTCGAACCCAGTGTGGTCGAAGATTTTGCCATTAGCGACGCAGTTGAAAGCCACGCCGCCGGCAAGACAAAGGGCCTTGAGTGGGCTGCGGGTCCTGTTAATGGCTAACATCCGGAAATAGACTTCCTCCAGCCGCGCTTGCAGTGATGCCGCCAGGTTGCGATGACGCTGTTCGAGAGGTTCCTCCGGAGCGCGGGCCCGTCCCAGTTTGCGCGGCATCTCCTCGGAGAACAGTTTCCCAAGCGCCGGCATTTTGTCGCTTTCGGCCCACGCCATGTCCGGGCCGGTGCGATGATGTGTGAAATATTTCAGGCCCAAATAGAATCCATTGAACTTGTGGTCGTAGCACAGGATGTCGCGAAACGCCTCAAGTTGCTCGGGTTGGCCGTAGGCGGCGAGCCCCATCACTTTGTATTCGTCACCGAATTTCAGGAAGCCCAGATACTGCGTGACCGCCGTATAGTACAGTCCCAGCGAATGGGGAAAGGCGATGGCCCAGTCAATTTCCATGCGGTTGCCTACCCCGAAGCCGCACATCGTGCTGGCAAAGTCACCAAGGCCGTCGGCCGACAATAGGCATGCATGCTCGAAGGGCGAAACGAAGAAAGCGCTCGCCAGGTGCGCCTGGTGATGCTCGATGCGATGAAATTTTGCCGCGATCTTTTTGGGGTCGGCATCAAAGGCCGCAGCCAGGGCCTCAGGAATACCCGTGAACTTCGCGAGCACTTTGACACGTTCCCGCGCGAAAGAGGGCATGCGCAGAGCGTAAAAAAGTTTCGTGCCCAGCCTCGCGTACGGATTTCGCGGCACGGCGACATGATCGATGTCCGCGAGTGTGAGCCCTGCTTCCTTCAGGCAGTAACGAATGGCTTGCACCGGGAATCCCGCAGCGTACTTCACCCTGTTGAAGCGTTCTTCCTCGACCGC
>WNFT01001428.1_pt1:0-22500 | contig 26725 bp, 24 predicted proteins | sample 5400191 | NCBI WGS metagenome assembly WNFT01 (sample SAMN13153359, study PRJNA577476) | soil metagenome | isolation source: 80 cm saprolite under Madrone tree | place: USA:California | collected 2016-06-14 | reverse complement strand
ATTGCCCGGCGACGATCAAGGCATCGAGATCGACACCGGTCTCGATTCCAAGGCCCTCCAGCATATAGAGCACGTCCTCGCTTGCAACGTTCCCAGCAGCACCCGGCGCGTAAGGGCATCCACCGAGCCCGGCGACCGAACTATCGACCACAGTGATGCCGCCTTCCAGCGCCGCAAGAATATTTGCCAAGGCCTGGCCATAGGTATCGTGAAAATGCACCGCCAACCGCTCGCGCGGAACGCGCGCGGCCACGGTCTCGATCATTTCCGCCGCCTTGCCTGGCGTGCCAACGCCGATGGTGTCACCCAGGGAAATTTCGTAACAACCCATTTCCGCCAGACGGGCCGAAACATCCGCGACCTTGGCCGGTGCCACTGTCCCTTCATAGGGACAACCCAGCACGCAGGAGATATAGCCACGCACTTTGACTCCGGCGGCCGTGGCGGCAGCCATGACGGGCTGAAAGCGCTCCAGGCTTTCGGCGATCGAGCAGTTGATGTTCCGCCGGGAAAAACTTTCCGATGCCGCGGCGAAGATCGCGACTTCCTTGGCGCCCGCAGCAAGCGCGCGTTCGAAGCCGCGCATATTGGGAACGAGCACCGGATATGACGTGCCGGACCGGCGTGCAATTCCGGCCATGACCTCGGCGCCATCCGCCATCTGGGGAACCCATTTCGCCGACACGAAACTGGTTGCCTCCACCGTCGCCAATCCTGTGGCCGACAGCTTGTCGATCAGCGCAATTTTTACAGCGGTGGGAACGATTTCCGCTTCGTTCTGCAACCCGTCGCGAGGGCCCACTTCGACCATGCGCATATGGCGCGGCAACCGCTTCATTTATTCGCCTCGCTCGCCAATGACAGAAGCGCCACACCCTCCTCCACCAGATCGCCGACAGCAAAGTCGACGGCTTCCACGAGGCCGTCGCGGGGCGCCAGGATGCTGTGCTCCATTTTCATCGCCTCCAGCACCAACAAAGTGTCGCCGTGCTTTACCCGGTCGCCCTGCTTGATGTGAAGATGAACGATCCGTCCCGGCATGGGCGCCGTCAACCGCCCCGTCGGCGCCTCGATCGCCTCGGCTGCGGCCAGGGGGTCGGTCATGACCAACCGATAAGCCGCGCCGCGGGAGAAGACATGGAACGTCAGATCTTGGCGCACCACCGAGGTATCGAAACGATGGCCGCCGAAAGCGACGCGGATTCGCCCATCTTTCGTCGGTTCGACGGTGGCCTTGATTCGCCCGGCGCCGAAGTCGAATTCATAGCCCCGAGCGCCATAATAGAGAGCAAAAATTCGCTCGATCGAGCCTTCGGTAAAGTGAAACTCGCGGCGCGATTCCAGATTGAGGCGCCAACCGTCCGCCGCATTCCACGGCGAATTGAGATCGCCTAAGGTCACCGAGGTCTGGCGCCCTTCGGCGAGCAGCAGGGCGAGCACGGCCGAAGCAAAAATCTCCTCGTCGGCCAGCGCGGGTGCGGCGAAGAGTTCATCCCGATGCCGCTCGATGAATCCGGTATCCACGTCTCCCGCAGCAAAGGCCGGGTGACGCACGATGGCCTGCAGAAATTCGATGTTGTTGGCGAAACCGACCAGTTCGGCCTCGCCCAAGGCATTGACGAGACGTTGACGCGCCGATTCCCGATCCCGATCCCAGACGATGAGCTTGGCCAACATCGGGTCGTAGTGAATGGAGATCTCGTCACCGGACCGCACGCCGCTATCGACCCGGACATGCTTCGTGCGGGCGGGAAAACGAAAATGAGCCACGCGACCGGTTGCCGGCAGGAAATCATGGGCCGGGTCTTCCGCATAAAGCCGCACTTCTAAAGCATGGCCACGTTCTATCACCTGATCCTGGGTCAGGGGCAAAGCCTCGCCGGAGGCCACGCGCAGCTGCCATTCCACCAGATCGAGACCGGTGATCATCTCTGTCACCGGGTGCTCGACCTGCAGGCGCGTGTTCATCTCCATGAAATAGAACTCGCCGCTGGGATCGAGAATGAATTCGATGGTCCCGGCGCCTACATAGCCCACTGCGCGGGCCGCCGCCACAGCGGCATCGCTCATGCGGCGGCGCAGATCGGCGGGCAGACCGGGTGCTGGTGCTTCCTCGACCACCTTCTGGTGGCGGCGTTGGATCGAACAATCGCGTTCGAAGAGATGCAGCACATGGCCGTGACTGTCGGCGAAAACCTGCAACTCCACATGGCGGGGTCGCAGCAGGTATTTCTCCACCAGCATGCGATCGTCGCCGAAGGCGGCCTTGGCTTCGCGCCGCGCCGAGGTCAGCGCCGCCGCGAAATCGGCCGGTTGATCGACGCGGCGCATGCCCTTGTCAGCGCCTTGGCTTCGCTCTTCGATCCCATGGCGCGGATCGCGCTGGACGGCGGGCCGACGAAGATCAACCCGGCAGCGGTGGCGCGTTCGGCGAAATCGGCGTTCTCCGACAGGAAGCCGTAACCGGGATGGATGGCCTCGGCGCCGGTGGATCTGGCGGCGGCGATCAGACGCTCAGCGTTGAGATAGCTTTCGCGCGCTGGCGGAGGCCCGATGTTCACGGCTTCATCGGCAAGAGCCACATGCCAGGCTGTCGCATCGGCTTCCGAATAGACGGCGACGGTGCGAACGCCCAGTCGCCGCGCCGTGCGAATGATGCGGCAGGCGATCTCGCTCCGATTCGCGATGAGAAGTTTCTGGATCATTCAGCCGCGCCAGCTCGGCTTGCGCTTTTCGAGGAAGGCCGCCACGCCTTCTCGTCCTTCGGCCGTCGCTCGCACCCGCGCGATCCGTCGCGCCGTCTCGGCACGCAATTCCGCATCGTTCGTCCGGCCGGCCACATGGGCAATCAGCTTCTTGGCCTCGCCCACCGCCTGCGGTCCGTTCTGGCGCAGCAGATCAGCGAGGCGCGCTCCTTCCGCCATCAGCTGGTCCGCGGAGACGACGGCGCTGACCAGACCCAGCACCTCGGCCTTCGCGGCATCGAAGCGCTCGGCAGTGAGCATATAGCGCCTTGCAGCCCGGACGCCGATGGCTGCGATGACATAGGGGCTGATGACCGAGGGAATCAGGCCGAGCCTGGTTTCGCTGAGTGCGAAGATGGCATCCTCGGCAGCAATCGCCATGTCGCAAGCCGCGGCCAAGCCGACGCCGCCACCGAGTGCGGCACCCTGGACCAGGGCGATCGTCGGCTTCGGCAACACGTTCAGCCGATGAAGCATGGTCGCCAGGGCCATCGCATCGGCTTCGTTCTGGGCGGGCGAGTATCCCGCCATGCGTTTCATCCAGGCGAGATCGGCGCCGGCGGAAAAGCTCCTGCCCTTGCCGGCCAGAAGCACGACGCGCACGGCCGGATCGTTGGCCAGCGCATCGAGCCCCTCCGTCACCTCGGCGATCAAGCGATCGTCGAAGGCATTGTGGAGATCGGGGCGGTTCAGCCACAGGGTGGCGATCCCATCGGCGGTGTCGATCAGGATATGGCTCATGTCGTTACATCCGGAAGACGCCGAAGCGCGTCTCTTCAAGGGGGGCATTGAGCGCGGCAAAGAGGCCCAGACCGAGCACGCGGCGACTGTCCGCCGGCGCGATGATTCCGTCGTCCCAAAGCCGCGCGCTGGCGTAATACGGATGCCCCTGCTTTTCATACTGAGCGCGGATCGGTGCCTTGAAGGCTTCTTCCTGCACCGCCGGCCAGGGCTCCTTCATATTGTCCTTCTTGACCTGGGCCAGCACGGCCGCCGCCTGCTCGCCACCCATCACCGAGATGCGGGCATTGGGCCACATCCAGAGGAAGCGTGGACCATAGGCGCGCCCGCACATGCCGTAATTGCCCGCGCCGAAACTGCCGCCGATGATGAGGGTGAGCTTGGGTACCTTCGCGCAGGCGACCGCGGTCACCATCTTGGCACCGTCCTTGGCGATGCCGCCGGCCTCGTATTTTCGCCCCACCATGAATCCGGTGATGTTCTGCAGGAAGATCAGCGGAATGCCGCGCTGGGCGCAAAGCTCGATGAAATGCGCGCCCTTCAGGGCTGATTCCGACAATAGGATCCCGTTGTTGGCGACGATGCCCACCGGATGGCCATAGAGCCGGGAAAAGCCGCAGACCAGCGTGGAGCCGTAAAGCTGCTTGAACTCGTCGAAGGCACTGTCGTCCACCAGGCGGGCGATGACCTCTCGCACGTCATAGGGCTTGCGAAAATCGGCAGAGACGACTCCCTCCAGCTGGGCGGGATCGAAGCGCGGCTCGACGGGGGGCACCACATCGGGCGCGGTCGCCTTCGGCCGATTGAGATTGGCGACGATGTGGCGGCAGATGGACAAGGCATGGGCATCGTCCTGGGCAAAGTGATCGACGACACCCGAACGCCGGGCATGGACATCGGCCCCGCCCAACTCTTCCGCCGTCACCTCCTCGCCCGTGGCCGCCTTCACCAGCGGTGGGCCGCCCAGGAAGATCGTGCCCTGTTCACGCACGATGATGGATTCGTCCGACATTGCCGGCACATAGGCGCCGCCCGCGGTGCAGGAGCCCATGACCACGGCGATCTGGGGAATTCCTGCGGCGGACATGTTCGCCTGATTGAAGAAAATACGGCCGAAATGGTCGCGGTCGGGGAAGACTTCGTCCTGGCTCGGCAGAAACGCACCGCCCGAATCCACCAGATAGATGCAGGGCAGACGATTTTGCTGGGCGATTTCCTGGGCCCGCAGATGTTTCTTCACCGTCAGCGGGTAATAGGTGCCGCCCTTGACTGTCGCGTCGTTGGCGACGATCACGCATTCCCGGCCCGAAACCCGGCCGATGCCCGTGACGATGCCGGCGGAGGGCACCTCCTCGCCATAGACCTGATATCCGGCAAGCTGGGACAATTCGAGGAAGGGCGCGCCCGGATCAAGCAGCAGGTCGATGCGCTGGCGCGGCAGCAGCTTGCCCCGTGCCAGATGGCGTTCGCGCGCCTTCTCGCCGCCGCCCAGCTCGACCTTGGCGACGAGCGCGCGCAGTTCGGCCACATGCGCCTGCATAGCCTCGGCATTGGCCCGAAACATAGGCGAGCGTGGATTGATTCCCGACGTCAGAGCCGGCATGGAGTTGTCACCTACCCTCGCCTCCTAGCATCCCCGCCGGCCGCAGGACGGGCAAGGGGAAAACTCGCCCGCCATTCAGACGGCCGCTCACCTTGGCCGCATCCCATTCCTGGTCCGTCAACTCATAGATTAAGGCCAATATCTGGGGTGAAAGCCGTCCGGACGCCGGATCGAGCTTCAGCCTCGGATGCTTCATTTTCGCCTGGCGGCAGATGCCGCAAATGCATCGGCTAGGATCTCGGCATCATGGGATTTGCGGCAATCCGGCTAAGGTTGCCATTACATGAGTCCATGTCTTAGTTTGGCTCCTTTTGCTTGGGGGCAGACCGCGAATTCAATGAGATCAGAACTCGTCGAACTCGACCGAATCAGCGACTATCCCTCGTATTGGGCGGCACGATATCCCGATCGCGAGGCGATGGTACTGGGCGACCTTCGCTGGTCTTACGCCGACCTCGCACGGAATGTGGATCTCTACGCGCGGGCGCTGTGGGCCAACGGCCTGCGTCGGGGCGATCGCATCGCCATGCTGGCCACGCCGCGGCCGGAGTCTCTCGCCATGTTCCTGGCCGCCGCGCGCATCGGCGCCCTGTTCACGGGCCTCAATCTTCGTTTCCAATATGAGGAGCTGCACTTCGTCGTCGATGACGCCAAGCCGCGCCTGCTAGTCTTCCTGCCCGAATTTGCCGGGCGCGACTATCGACCGGATGTCCGCCGCCTGCTGGCCGAAAATCCGTCGGTCGAGCAGGCGATTACCCTGGGGACGGGCGAACCCAGCCTTGCCAAGTCATTCTCGGATTTTCTGAAGGCCGCACCGGAGGCACCGGATGGGGAAGTCACCGCGGCGATCGCTGCCGTCCAGCGCCTCGACCCCTGCCTGTTGATTTACACCAGCGGCTCGACCGGCCGGCCCAAAGGCGCCATGCTGCCTCATTACGGGCTTTGCCATTGCTCGCGCAATCAGCTCGACCATTGGTGGGCGGAACCGTTGCGTGTCTTGGATAACCTGCCTATCTCCAACATCTTTTGCATCGGCGATCTCTTCTGCTTCTGCCTGGTAGGCAGCGGCACCACGGTGTTCATGGAGCGCTTCGATGCCAAGGGCGTCTTGCAGACCATCGAGCGGGAGAAGGTGACGCTCTGGGGTCAGGTCGCCACCATGCTGCAATTGGCCTTGTCCCAACCCGAGGCTGACGGCCGCGATCTCTCCAGCCTGCAGATGATCTTCTGGGCCGGCGCCCGGGCGCCCCGCGATCTGATCGAGCGCCTGGCCCTGATCACCCCGTATCTCGGCAGCAATTACGGCCTGACGGAAACCGTGGCCGGCGTCACCTACACCGAGAAAGGCGCCAGCCTGGATGTTCTGGCCGACACGGTGGGCAAGCCCGATCCTCACTACCAGCTCCGCGTAGTCGCCTCCGACGGGCAGATCTGCGCCGATGGCGAGGCCGGCGAGATTCAAGTCCGCGGCCATTGCATGATGGTGGGGTATTGGAATCGGCCCGAGGCGACCGCTGCGGTGATCGATAGGGAGGGTTGGCTTCACACGGGCGATATCGGCTTGCGCCGGCCCGACGGCAATTTCCAGATCGTGGGTCGCAAGACTGACATGTTTAAATCCGGCGGTTTCAATGTCTATCCGCGAGAAATCGAGATAATGCTGGAGACGCACCCTGCCATCGCCATGGCCGCCGTTATTGGCGTCCCCGACGATCTCTATGGCGAGGTCGGCCACGCCTATCTCCTGCTGCATTCCGACGAAACTGCCGCGGAGCCGGATTTGACCGCCTGGTGCAAGGAACGGCTGGCTAACTTTAAAGTACCGAAGCGCTTTCATTTACGCCGGCAACTGCCCATGCTGCCTGTGGGAAAGATCGATAAAATGGCACTGCGTAGGGAGGTAGGGCTCGCGTGAACGACCTCGTGCTCAGCCAGCGCAAGGATGGCATCGCCATCCTGACGCTGAACCGGCCGGAGCGGCTGAACGCCATCAACGATGCGCTGGTCCAGGCGCTGCGTCGCGCGCTGTCAGCCGCCTTGGCGGATGCCGAGAGCCGAGTGATCCTGCTGACCGGCGCCGGCCGTGCTTTCTGCTCCGGCGACGATCTCGAGGATTTCCCCGCCCAAAGCCGCACGGGGGATGTCGCGCGGCGATATCTCAACGACCTTCAGGACGTGACGCGCCTCATGGTCATGGGCGAGAAGATGGTTGTGGGTGCCGTACACGGCTGGGCCGTGGGCGGCGGGCTCGAATGGGCGATCGACTGCGATCTGATGCTGCTGGCCGAGGGAACGCGGCTCTGCTTTCCTGAGGTCAAATGGGGAATGATCCCCACTGGCGGCATCACACAGATCCTGCCGCGCAAGATCGGCCTGTCGCGGGCCCAGCAATTGATCCTGTTCGGCGAGGTCATCGAGGCCAAGGCCGCCCTCGATATGGGGCTGGCCTGGCGAACGGTGCCGGGCGGACAATTGCTGGCCGAAGCCGAAGCCTGTGCTGCGCGCATCGCCGCACTGCCCCAACATGCCGTGCGCCACTTGAAACGTGCGCTCGCCCGCTCGGCCTATCTGCCGCTGGAAGATGTCATGGCGATTGAGGTCGACGCGGTGACGAAGGCCTTCATGGACCCGGCGACCGCGGCCCGGGTGGCCGATTTTCGCAAGCAGAAGCCGCGCTGAACCTGAACCTGTCTACCAGCCGCCGGTGGCCAGCCAGCGGTCGACCTGGGCCAGGCGGTCGTGACCCCAGAAGGCCTCGCCGTCGACGATGAAAAAAGGCGAGCCGAAGATGCCGCCGGCGATGGCCTGATCGGTCACGTTGCGCAGCTTGGCCTTGGTCTCCGGCAGTTCGATGCCTTGTTCCAGACCTTCGATGCCCTGCGCATTGGCAAATTCGGCGACGACGGCCACCGGCGTCACATCGCGGCCTTCCCCGAACGCGGCGTGATAGACGGATTTGGCCAGACGCTTGGCGCGGTCATCGCCGCCCAGCCAATAAAAGGCGCGGCTGGCGGCGAGCGCGAAGAAAGGAAAATTCTCCGGCAGCCGGAATGGCACGCCCAGCAGGCGGGCCGAGCGCGCGAAATCGTGAAGGTGATAGGGACCGCGCAGCGGCTGTTCAACCAGAGCCGTTTGCCCCGTCACCTTGAAAGCCGCGCCCAGCAGGAACGGGTGCCAGGCGACATCTCGCTTGTGCTTGGCGCCCAAGGCATCGATCTGGGTCGAGGCCAGATAGCCATAGGGCGAAGAGAAATCAAAATAGAACTCGATGGGTTTCGCCATCCTGCTAATCCTCTGCGATGCTGCGGGCGATGATCAGGCGCTGAATATCGCTGGTGCCCTCGTAAATCTTGCACACCCGCATGTCGCGATAGAACCGCGCCACCGGGTAATCGGCCAGATAGCCGTAGCCGCCGTGAATCTGCATTGCATCGGAGCAAACCTCCTCCGCCATTTCCGACGCATTGAGCTTGGCCATGGAGGCAAGGCGCAAGGCCGGCGCGCCCTCGTCGCGCAGCCGCGCGGCGGCATGAGTCAGGGCCCTCGCGGCCTCAATCTTGGTTGCCATGTCGGCGAGGCGAAATCCGACCGCCTGATGCTCGATGATCGTCTTGCCGAAGGTCTTTCGCGTCTTCGCATAGGCCAAGGCTGCTTCATAGGCGGCCCGCGCAATACCGATGGCTTGGGCAGCGATGCCGAGCCGCCCACCTTCGAGATTGGCGAGCGCGATGCGCAGCCCCTCGCCTTCTTCGCCCAGACGGAGGTCTGCCGGCACGCGGCAATTCTCCAACACGATATGCGCGGTGTCGGAGGCATTCTGGCCGAACTTCTTCTCCAGCCGGGCGACCTTGAAGCCGGGCGTGTCGGCTGGCACCAGGAAGGCGCTGACGCCCCGCTTGCCCGCGGCCGGATCGGTGACGGCGAAGACGATGGCCACGCCGGCCGTGCTGCCGTTGCTGACGAACTGCTTGCTGCCGTTGAGGACATAGGCCTCGCCATCGCGCCGGGCCCGGCTACGGATGGCAGCGGCATCCGAGCCCGCCTCGGGTTCGGTCAGACAGAAGCAGGCCAGCATCTTTCCCGTCGCCAGCGCGCGCAGGAAGCGTCCCTTCTGATTCTCGCTGCCGAATTTCAGAATGGGCAGGCAGCCGACCGAATTATGCACCGCCATGATAGTGCTGCAGGAGCCGTCGCCGGCGGCGATCTCCTCCACCGCCAGCGCATAGGCCACATGATCGACGCCGGCCCCGCCCCATTCCTCCGGCACCAGCATGCCCATGAAACCCAATTCGCCCATGGCGGCGACCGCCTCTGCTGGGAATCGGCCCGTGCGATCCCATTCGGCGCTGTTGGGCGACAGTTTCTCGGCGGCGAAGCTGCGCGCCATGTCGCGGACCATCGCTTGCTGTTCAGTCAGCGCCATGGTTGGGCTACCAGGGTAGAGGCTTGCCGTCGTAATTGAAGAACTTGCCGCTGTCGTCCGGCTTCAGTTTCGCGATCTCCTTGCGCAGAGAACTCACGCTGTCGGTAACGGCGAGAGGCGCGCCCTTACCACCCATGTCGGTCTTGACCCAGCTGGGATGAAAGACGGCCACGGTCACGCCCTTGCCCTTCAGTTCATGCGAGAGCCCCTTCATGACCATGTTCAACGCCGCCTTGCTCGAGCGGTAGACCGGGGAATCGCCGCTGTCGTTCGAGGCGATCGAACCCATGCGGCTGGTGAGACTGACGATCGTTTTATGCGTCGACCGGGCTACATGGGGGGCCAGCGCCTCGGCCAAGCGAAACGGCGCGATGGTGTTCACCCGGAATACGTCGAGCCAGGCCGCGGTATCGGTTCCACGGCGCGGGCCGTAAACGCCTGCATTGTTGATCAGAAGATCGATCGCTTGGCCTTTGAGGCGGCCGGCCAATTGGGCGATTTGTTCATCGTCGGCGACGTCGATGGCCTCAATGGAAACCTCGCCCTTTACCTTCTTCAGCGCATCGGCTTCGCCAGGCTTGCGGCAACAGGCGATAACCTGCCATCCATCGCCGGCGTACTGGCGGGTGAATTCAAGGCCGATCCCGCGATTGGCCCCAGTGACGAGAACCGTAGACATGACGACTCCTCAAACGATCTGGAAATGGGCGTTCAGCGTTTTCAGGCCATTGATCGGCGTCAGGTCCATGGGGCAGGCGGATGATAAGATGATAACATTCATCTCCCACCCTCACTTGCTCCCGCGTCGGCGGGCGGTGACTTCGATCTCGATGCGCATGCGGGGGTCGACCAGGCCAGCGATAATGGCCGTAGAGGCCGGCCGGATTTCGCCGAAGTAATGCCCCAGTATCGGGGAAATCTCCGTCCAATCCTTCACGTTCGGCACGATATAATTGGCCCGCACCACATCGGCCAGGGTCGCGCCGGCCTGCTCCAGCGCCGCGCCGATGTTCCGGAAAGTCTGATGCACCTGTTCGCCCAGATCCTTGGAGATCGACATGGTGGAATAGTCGAAGCCGGTGGTGCCGGCGACGAAGACCCATTCCCCCTCGACCACGGCGCGCGAGTATCCCGCGGTCTTCTCGAAGGGCGAACCGGAGGAGATGAGGTGCCGTGTCATGGATTTAGGCCTTCTTCTTGCGTTGCGGGCGCTTCACCAACTCGCCCCCACAGTTCGGACAGGTGCGTCGCATATTCTCGGTGCATCTGCCGCACCAGGTGCATTCGTAACTGCAGATATAGGCATCCGCCGACTCATGGGGCAGAGCCTTGCCGCATTTCTCGCAAGACTCCCTCATCTCCAAAGCCATGCTCCTCATCCCGTCTCGTTGAACAATTCGCGACCGATCAGCATGCGGCGAATTTCGCTGGTGCCGGCGCCGATCTCATAGAGCTTGGCATCGCGCAGCAGGCGGCCGGTGGGAAAATCGTTGTTATAGCCATTGGCGCCCAGAGCCTGGATCGCCTCCAGGGCCATCCAAGTGGCGCGTTCGGCGGCAAACAGGATGGCACCCGCCGCATCCTTGCGGGTCGCCTGACCGCGGTCGCAGGCCCGCGCAACCGCGTAGACATAGGCCCGCGCTGCATTGAGCGTCGTGTACATATCCGCGAGCTTGCCCTGCATCAGCTGGAATTCGCCGATGGGCTGGCCGAATTGATGGCGCTGATGGACATAGGGCAGAACCACGTCCAGGCAGGCCTGCATGATCCCCAATGGGCCCGCGGCGAGGATCGCGCGCTCGTAATCGAGACCGCTCATAAGCACCCGGACACCCTCGTTCTCCGCGCCAAGGCGATTTTCCGCCGGCACCTCGCAATCGACGAAGACCAGCTCGCAGGTGTTGGAGCCGCGCATGCCCAGCTTGTCTAGCTTTGGCGAGGTGGAAAAGCCGTTCATGGTCTTTTCGACGATGAAGGTACTGATGCCCCGGGGCCCTGCCTTGGCGTCAGTCTTGGCGTAGATCAGTAGCACGTCGGCGTCCGGGCCGTTGGTGATCCACATCTTGCTGCCGTTGAGGATATAACGGTCGCCGCGCTTCTCCGCCCGGGTGCGCATGGAGACCACGTCCGATCCCGAGCCCGGCTCCGTCATGGCCAGTGCCCCGACGTGCTGACCCGAGATGAGCTTGGGCAGATATTTGCGCCGCTGTTCAGGGTTGCCGTTGCGCCGCAGCTGATTGACGCAGAGATTGGAGTGCGCGCCGTAGCTGAGCCCGACGCTTGCCGAAGCTCGGCTCACCTCCTCCATGGCGATAGCATGTTCGAGATAGCCCATGGCGGCGCCGCCATATTCCTCCTCGACGGTGATGCCAAGCAGACCAAGCGCGCCCAGCTTGGGCCAAAGATCGGGGGGGAAGCTGTTGCTGCGATCGATATCGGCTGCCCGCGGCGCAATCTCTGCCGCGGCAAAGGCCGCCACCTGCTCGCGCAGCATGTCCACGGTCTCGCCGAGATCAAAATCGAGGGAATGCATGGTGTTAGGTTAACGTGAACTTGCGGCGCGAACAACGACGGCTATGGTCGGTCGAATGAGGGTCAGCGTTGCGCGTTACGCTGATCTAGATCCCCCGCCCTCTCAAGGCCGCGCGAATGTCTGTCGGAGGCTGCTGTCCCTATTTCCCCACCGCCATCGCCTGCGCCCCGGCCACGGCGACGGCGGTCATGTTGACCAGGCCGCGAACGGAAATCGTGGGGGTCAGGATATGGGCCGGCTGGGCCGCGCCGATCAAGATCGGTCCGATGGAGAGCCCCTCTCCGAGATAGCGCAGCAGGCCGAAGGCGATATTGGCCGCATCGAGGGTGGGCAGGATCAGCAGATTGGCCTGGCCCGTCAGCCGCGAATTGGGGAACAGGCGCTTGCGCAATTCCTCCGAGATGGCGAGCTCGGCCTGCATCTCGCCCTCGACTTCCAACTCGGGCTCACTCGCCAGTATCAGGGCCAATGCGGCGCGCATCTTGCGCGAGGACGGCTCATCGCTGCCCCCGAAGCTGGAGTGGGACAGCAGCGCCGCCTTGGGTTCGATGCCGAAACGGCGAATTTCCTCGGCGGCCAGCAGGGTCATTTCGGCGATGGCCTCGGCGCTCGGCTCCCCTGTCACTTGCGTATCGGCGAGGAAAAAGACGCCCTTGGGCAGCACCAGGGCGCTCAATGCCGAGGGGGCCTGCACGCCCCGGCGCAGGCCGATGATGTCGCGCAGATGCTGCAGGTGGCGGGCATAGCGGCCCGCCGTACCGCAAAGCATGGCATCGGCCTCGCCACGCTTGACCATCAGGGCGGCGATGATGGTGGTGCTGGTGCGCACCAGCGTACGGGCGTCGTCAGGCGCGACGCCGCGGCGCTCCATCAGCCGGTGGTAGGACTCCCAGTACTCGTGATAACGCGGGTCGCTCTGGGGATCGACCAGCTCGAAATCTTCGTCGAGCTTGATGCGCAGCCCCAGCTTGCGCAGCCGGCTTTCGATGACCCCGCGCCGCCCGATCAGGATGGGCAAGGCAAGCTTTTCGTCGATCACCGTCTGGGCGGCGCGGAGCACGCGCTCGTCCTCGCCCTCGGCGTAGACGATACGCTTGGGGTCGCGCCGGGCGCGATCGAACAGCGGCTTCATCACCAGCCCGGTGCGGAAGACGAATTGGCTGAGCCGATCGCGATAGGCGGCGAAATCCTTGATCGGCCGGGTCGCCACGCCGCTGTCCATGGCGGCCTTGGCCACGGCGGGTGCCAGTTCGACAATGAGGCGGGGATCGAAGGGCCGCGGGATCAGGTAGTCGGCCCCGAAGCTGGGCGATTCCCCGCCATAGGCCGCGGCGACAATGTCCGAGGGCTCGGCGCGCGCCAGCGCCGCAAGCGCCTCCACGCAGGCCTTCTTCATCGCCTCGTTGATCGTCGTGGCGCCCACATCGAGAGCGCCGCGGAAGATGAAGGGAAAACAGAGGACGTTGTTGACCTGGTTGGGATAGTCCGAGCGCCCGGTGGCGATCACCGCATCGGGGCGCACGGCCCGTACCTCCTCCGGCAGGATTTCGGGGACCGGGTTGGCGAGCGCGAAGACCAGCGGGTCGGCCGCCATCTTCTTCACCATCTCGGGCTTCAGCACGCCGGGCGCCGACAAACCTAAGAAGATATCGGCCCCCTCGATGACATCGGCGAGACGCCGGTCGCTGGTTTTCTTGGCGTAACGCGCCTTGCGCTCATCCATCAACTCCTCGCGGCCCTCATAGACCACGCCGGCGATGTCGGTCACCGTGATATGAGCCATAGGCAGGCCGAGGTCGACCAGCAGATCGAGGCAGGCCAGTGCCGCGGCCCCGGCACCCGACGCCACCAGCCTCACCTTGTCGATGGTCTTGCCGACGACGCGCAGGCCGTTGAGCATCGCGGCGGCGACGATGATCGCGGTGCCATGCTGATCGTCATGGAATACGGGAATGTGCATGCGCTCGCGCAAGGCGCGTTCCACCTCGAAACATTCCGGCGCCTTGATATCCTCGAGGTTGATGGCGCCGAAGGTGGGCTCCAGGCTGGCGATGATGTCCACCAGCTTGGCCGGGTCCTGCTCGGCGATCTCGATGTCAAAGACGTCGATCCCGGCGAAGGTCTTGAACAGCACCGCCTTGCCTTCCATCACCGGCTTGGCGGCGAGCGGGCCGATGGACCCCAGGCCGAGCACGGCGGTGCCATTGGTGATGACACCCACGAGATTGCCCCGCGCCGTGAGCTGGGCCGCCTGGCCGGGATCCTCAACGATCGCCTCGCAGGCCGCGGCCACGCCCGGCGAATAGGCCAGCGCCAGATCGCGCTGATTGGCCAAGGGCTTGGTCGCGACGATGGCGAGTTTGCCCGGCGTCGGCAGGCGATGATATTCCAGCGCGCTCTCGCGCAGCTTGTCGGCCATGGGTCCTCCGGGCTCAGGCGCCGGGCAGCGCCTGCTCAGTCTTGGGCCGCAATATAGCCGACGGCCGCTTTAAATAGGTATTCAAGGTTGCTTAGCCCATCACCTGACGAGCGCCTTCCGAATGCTGACCGATAGGAATCGTAGGGCACCACAATTCCCACGACGCGCGTGCTAAGGTCGGGCCAGCGGCGCGCCTACAATTATTGCCATCGCAAGGCCCTGGAAACAGGGCCGATCGATACCGCGTGTGAGGAGACACGAAAGCTGGTCAGGACAAGACATTTAGGTAAACATTTGCATGGATGGCGCGAGGGCGAGGCAGCGGTGCGTGCCGAGCCTTGGCCAACACCATCGGCGCTACGCCGAGAATAAGCTGCACTGGCCCTGGTCTCGAAACAGTGGGGGCAAGCATGATCATCTGCGCTGTACTTCTTGGAGAATACGCATGACGACAAACGAACCGGTCCAGGGCCCTGCCCTGCTTGAACATGCCGGCCGGAACGCGCGGGCGGAAGCCGTCGCGCCGCGCGCCTAGGTATGGAAGCAACCCGCGAGCCCGAGCACGGCGAAATCCGCGCCGCGGTGCAAAAACTCTGCGCCCAGTTTCCCGGCGAATATTGGCGAAAACTGGACAGCGAGCGGACCTATCCTGAGGCATTCGTCGCCGCTTTGACCGAAGCGGGATATCTCGCAACGCTGATCCCGGAGGAATACGGCGGCGCCGGATTGACGCTGTCGGCCGCCGCCGCGGTTCTCGAGGAAATTCACCGCGCGGGCGGCAACGGCGGCGCCTGCCATGCGCAGATGTACATTATGGGGACGCTGCTGCGCCACGGCAATACGGTCCAGAAGGCGAGATATCTCCCACCGATCGCCTCGGGCCAGTTGAGGCTTCAGGCCTTTGGCGTGACGGAGCCCGGCAGCGGCAGCGACACCACATCGATCCGGACGGTCGCGGTGCGGGACGGCGATTGCTATGTCGTCAATGGCCAGAAGATATGGACCAGCCGCGCCGAGCATTCGGATCTCATGCTGCTGCTGGCGCGCACCACTGCCCGGGACAAGATCGCGAAGCGGACGGACGGTCTTTCGGTATTCATCTTGGACATGCGGGAGGCAAAGGGCTCGGGCCTGTCGACCCGACCGATTCGGACGATGATGAATCACGCGACCACCGAGGTGTTCTTCGACAATGTCCGTATCCCGGCCGAAAATCTGATCGGCGAGGAAGGCAAAGGATTCCGTTACATTTTGTCTGGCATGAATGCCGAGCGAATCCTGATTGCCGCGGAATGCATTGGCGACGCCAAATGGCTGATCGAGCGCGCGACGACCTATGCAAAGGAGAGAACGGTGTTCGGGCGCCCCATCGGCCAGAACCAGGGCATTCAGTTTCCCATCGCCAAAGCTTACGCGAACACCTGCGCCGCCGAATTGATGGTGCGAGAAGCGATCCGACTTTACGAGGCGAATATCGACTGCGGCGCCGAGGCGAACATGGCCAAGATGCTCGCCGCGGATGCGTCGAACGAGGCGGCGAACGTCTGCATCCAGACCCATGGCGGGTTCGGTTTCGCTGAAGAATATGACGTGGAGCGCAAGTTTCGCGAGACCAGGCTCTATCAGGTGGCGCCGATTTCAACCAACCTGATCCTCGCCTTTCTTTCCGAACATGTGTTGGGGCTGCCCCGGTCTTATTAGGGCGGGAATGCACCATACGGTCCTTCCGGCTATTTCGGTGAACGCAGGACCGGCAGAATTTCGTCGGACGTGACAACGGTGGCCTGTCGCGGGAAGACCTTCTCGACCAAGCAGCGATGAACTTCGTCGTCGCGATCCAGGCAACAGTCCCCGACCACGATCATTCGATAGTCCGCGTCGGCGGCGTGACGGATCGTGGAGAGAACAACACCGCTCGTCGCAATGCCGAACAGGATCAATGTATCGACCTCCCGCGCCCGCAGGACCGTTTCCAGATCCGTCCCGGCGAAGGCGCTCACTCGACGCTTCACCACGATCAGGTCACCCGACTGCGGTTCGACGGCGGGGTGAATGCCCGTGTCAGCCTCGCCGAGCAGGAAGCGGCCTGATTGGCCGATGGCACTGAAACTCTGATTGCGCGCGCTGACTTCGGGATAGCCCTTGCGGAATCCGACTTGGATATAGATCAGGGGCAGGCAGGCCCGCCGCGCGGCCGCGAGAACGGCTGTCGCTCGCTCCAGGGCCGCAGCGCTTCCCGGTGCGTGCATGGTTACGATGCCGACCTGATAGTCCATGACCAGGAGGGCGGATCGGCCGAGATTTATGGAGAGCGGTTCCGTCATTCTGAGACTCCCGTATCGAGCCCGCCGGGGATCATAGGCTGCGCCGTTCAGTTGCACTTTCTGTAGTTCGACTCCAGACACGCCCTCGCCATTGCTTGTGCTTGCTCGATCTGCGCAGGTGTCATCTTTGCAGCGATATTGTCCCGATTGCCCACAGCAGCTTTCCCTTTTTCGTCACGGAATGATGACGAAGCAAGGCTGTACCACATGTGCGCACGAACGTAGTCCTGCGGCACGCCCTGACCATTTTCGTACATGAAACCGAGATTGAATCGCGCACCCCCGTCCCCCTGGGCCGCGGCGAGTCGGAACCACTTCACAGCCTCGCTATTGTCTTGAGCAACGCCCCGACCGCCCACATACATAAGCCCGAGATTGTTCTGCGCCAGCGCATTCCCCTGGTCCGCAGCCAGCCCGAACCATTTTACTGCTTCGTTATCATCCTGCGGGACGCCCTCGCCATTTCTATACATAAGTCCGAGAGCGCACTGCGCATATGCATTCGCCTGGGTCGCCGCCAGCCTGTACCACTTCAAGGCTTCGTTATAATCCTGCGCTACACCCTCGCCCTTTTCGTACATGAGGCCGATATTGAACTGAGCATCGGCATTTTGCTGGTCGGCGGCTTTGTGAAACCAATCAAGCGCCTGCCGATAATCCTGTACGACGCCCCAGCCGTTCAGATACATCGTTCCGAGGTTGCCTTGCCCATAGGCCTTCCCCTGCTCGGCCGCCATCCGAAACCATTTCACCGCTTCCTTGTAGTCCAGCGTCACGCCCCAACCGCTGCGATACATCCAACCAAGGTTACCCTGCCCATACGCGTTGCCTTGTTCCGCGGCCAGCCGGAACCACTTCACCGCTTCCTTGTAGTCCTGCGTGACGCCCTCACCGTTTTCATACATGAGTCCAAGATTGCCCTGCGCGCCCGCGTTTCCCTGTTCCGCGGCCAGGGCAAACCATTTCACCGCTTTGTCGTAGTCTTGAGTCACACCCAAACCGTTTTCATACATGAGGCCCAGATTATTCTGCGCATCCGTATTCCCCTGCTCCGCCGCGCGTCGGAACCAGCTCACTGCCTTGTCATAATCCTGCGCGACACCCTGCCCATTTTTATACATCACGCCGAGACCGTCCTGAGCATCGGCAATTCCCTGCGCAGCGAGCGGGCGCCATAGCGTCAACGCGGTCGCATAGTCTGCCTGGTCATAGGCTGCGAGCCCGTCATCAAACTGTCCCGCGCAGGCGCCCACGGCGCCCCAGGCTAGAAGCGCAACGCTAAGTAGCAAGGTCAGAGCGATCTGTTTCATCCGGGCAACATCCGGGTTCATTTTCTGGGCATAATCTATCACTGAAACTGACAGGAACCGGAGGCGCCCGGTCTGCGAGGAATCGTGTGGAGGTGTCTGGACCGGAGGCGGCGCCCAACGGGGGATGGAAAGCGTGGACACGCTGGTTTCGTTCGCCTTCAAGACCATGCACGGGGAGCGACTGCCTTTAGGATTAAACGGAACACCAAAGACTGTAGCGGCTCCAGATCATCCACGTGGCCCGGCGCAGTTTCGTTTGTCAGGTGGACCGCGTCTCAAGTCTGAGGGTGGCAATGTAATTTCATGACATTTCAATACGTTATTGAGTAGGTGCCATGGCTGCGACAGCAAGCAGCGATCACTTTGGAATCATTCCTTCGCCCCACCTCGTAGACGTGTTGAGGCTGCTCAGTACCCGGCTCCTATTGGGCAAAGCGCTACGCCTCCCGCGCAGCTGAGGGTGTGCCCCTCGCAGGTTTGCAGAGACAGCTCGGTGCGACCTTAACAATAGCTTCAATCAAGCGTGACGACGACATTGCCGATCAGTTTGCCGCTTTCAACCGCCTCATGTGCCTCGGCGGTGCGATCGAGCGGAAAGCGAGCGGCGATGCGGTGCTCGAAACTCGGATCGGCCAACAACTTCCGGCTCGCTTCGATCGCCGCCGCGCGGATGGAAGGCGGCAGCTCGTAAACGATGAAGAGGGCCAACTCGATGCCATGGACCAACCAGGCGCCTAGCGGCAGCTCGGTCACCCAACTATCCGAGCCATAGACCACAACCAGCCCTTCGTGGCCAAGATACTCGGCATAGCGCCCCGCATTGGCCGACAGATTGACCTCAATCACCCGGTCGATCCCGGCACCGGCCGCGAAGCGCTGGACCGCCTCGGCCAGATCCTGGGTGCGGTAATCGACCGCCGCCTCGGCGCCGGCAGCTCGCGCGATCACAGCTTTTTCGGCCGAACTGACGCTGGCGATCACCCGATAGCCGGCTCGCTTCGCAAGTTGCACCGCATAGTGGCCAACGGAGCCGGCACCGCCCGCGACGAGCATGGTCTCGCCCGGTCGGGCCGGCCGCCAGTGCACTGCACGCCAAGCCGTCAGCAGCGGAATGCCCAGGCACGCGCCGACTTCGAACGGCACGGCAGCGGGTAGCGGTACCGCCTGCGCGGCGGGTAGTGACACATACTCGGCCGCGGTGCCGAACGGGCGGCGCCACTGGCCGTTCCACAGCCAGACCCGCTCGCCAATCCTGGCCCGATCGACGCCGGTGCCGACCGCATCGATGATGCCGGCCCCGTCACTGTGCGGAATGGTCAGCGGAAAGCTGGGCGCTCGACCCGAGCCGCGCCGCGTCTTCACATCGGACGGGTTGACGCCAGAAACCTTGACCTGCACGCGCACCTCACCCGGACCGGGTTCCGGTATTGGCCGCTCGCCGATTTTCAGCACGATCCGGGCTGGCCCGTTCTCCTCGTAGTAGGCTGCACGCATGGTTCCGCATCTCCTTGGCATCGATGATGGTGGGAAGCTAGGGTGAAGCAGCTTGATTGAAAAGTACGCACAGTTTTGTGCAATAGTAACATGGAGCCGAGCGCCTCACCGACACCTTCAAGGGTACGAGGCTTCCACCGGTTCCGTCGATGCCGGTGATGATCATGATCATAGAAAATGCCGCGCTCAATGCCCTCAAGGCCTATCTCGAGCTAGGCGAGACCGCCGAACATCTGGCTGGAGTCGATGGTTTCGAGCCAGGGCAAGGATGAATAGTCGGTGATCATCAGCCCGCCGTCGACAATCAGAGTGGTACCGGTAATGAAGGAGGCTTCCTCGCTCGCCAGGAACGCGACGGCAGTGGCAATTTCGTCGGGCCTTCCGCTGCGGCCAAAGAGAGAGACACCCTTCTGCCAACTCTTGTCCGCTCCTGTGTTAACGGCATCAGTGCCGATCCAGCCCGGCGAGACGCTGTTCGCCCGCACCCCATGGGGTGCACCCTCGACCGCGAGGGAGCGGGTAAGGGCTTCCACCCCGGCCTTGACGATGCCGTAGTTACCCCAAGTTCCGTGGAAGGTAGCGGTGGAGGAGATGTTGACGATAGCGCCGCGCCCGGCGTCTCGCAGATGCGGCATGGCGTAGCAGCCGACGTAGTAGGCCGCTTCCAGATTTGAGGCCATCACCTTGCGCAGGCGCTCCCCCGGCGGATCCTCGGGCAATACGCCCGCCTTCCGGGCGCCGCCGCCAGCATTGTTCACCACCACATCGAGGCGCCCAAACCGCTTGGCCACGGCCTCGACCATCTCGCGGGCAACGGCCTCGCCGCCGAGATCGACCGCGTAAAACTCGGCATCGGCGCCGAGAGCCTTCATCTCGGCGAGCGTATCTGCGCCCTTGACCTTGTCTCGGCCGACGATCGCGACCCGGGCGCCTTCCTTCACAAAGCGGTGAACGATGGAGCGGCCGATTCCCGAATTGCCGCCGGTAACCAATGCAACCTTGTCCTTAAATCTCATAGGGTATCTCTCCTCTATCCGGCGCGCTCTCGCGGATCTCGATCAATATGTCATGGACGCAGATTGTCCCCGACCCAGGTTGCGGTACTGCAGAGAAATCCCACAGCGCTGGAACGCCGGCTGCCCGCAATTCAGCCCGGTTTATGCCCCCTGAGATGGATTGGGCGCAACTCGCCGCTGTCGAGCACGACCAGCATCCTCTCCCAGACTTGGGTCTGCCGCGCTGCCTCCGCCTTTCCCACCAACTCGATCAGGCGTTGACGGAGCGGTCCGTTGATCGCTGCAAGCTCGGCCCGTGCCGTCCTGGCGTACCAGGCATTGCGGTCGGCGATCGCGATTTGGGCGAATCCCGCCGCGGCTAGGGCCTTTCGGTAACGCTGTGGGGAAGCCATGGCAAAGGACAACCCTTCGGCTTCGATATAGCGGCGCATCTCGTCGCTGGGCGGTGCGTCGTCGCCCCGCAGCCAGTCGCTGGCGGCAAACCGTCCGCCGGGCTTCAGCAGCCGCCAGATGTCGCCGAACAACGCTTCCTTGTCGGGGATGTGGATGATGGCATCCTTGCTGAAGACGATGTCGAAGCGCCCGGCCGCAAACGGCAGCGGCGCCCCAGGCTCGACCACCTGGAAATGAACACGGTCCGAAAGGCCGCGGCGCGCAGCCTCGATCCTGGCCCGTTCGATATTTGCCGCCTCCACGTCGACGCCGATGACCTCGCCCGCGCCGTGGGTCTGTGCGAGCAGGAAATCGATCCCGCCCACGCCGCAGCCGATGTCGAGGATTGCGGCACCCTCGAGATCGAGTCCGGAGACAACGCGGGCGACCTCATCCGGTCCGCCGGGCGATAGAAAACCCGAACCCCAGACTAGCTCCAGGGCCTCGACCATGGCGTCGCCGTATTCCGCTCCATCAGACTGGTGCAAGCAGGTTACTCCCCTTTGCAAGTCTTAGCCGACATCCCCCGAATGGCCGCGATTAGTCTGCTCCTGGCTATTCCGCGACATCACGCGACAGAACCTCTCGGAACGCTATCAGCCCCAAGAACGCGCAGCTAGGTTTTTTTGATAACAGAATGGGTAATTGATCTAGCAGGATGCCCGCGCCGCGCCCATGTTCGTCGGTCGATCCACCGCGAAGTGTCCAACGCTATCTTCGAAGCCCAGATTCCCATCGGGTACTGGCGTCATCACTGCTATCCTGGCGACGGACCCATTTGGGGCCGCGGTGGCCCTGCGAGCGTTTGGATGGATCAAATGCGCAACTTGGAATTTTTCTGCTCAATCGGAGGCCGGTCATGATGCAGGCGATCGTTGCAACCGGCCTCGGTGGGCCAGAAGTCCTGGAGCTTCGGTCTGTGCCGCTGCACTGGCCACGAGGATCAGGCGACGTTCTGGTTCGACTGAAGGCGGCAGCGATCAATCCTGCCGACGCCTATTTTCGGCGCCACGGACCCTATGTTCAGTCCACAGGGCCATTCATACCCGGTCACGACGGAGCCGGCGAAGTCGAAGCAGTGGGCTCACAAGTCCGCCGCTTCAAGCCCGGCGATGCGGTGTGCTTCTGCAACGGAGGTATAGGTGGTGATCCCGGCACATACGCCGAATTTGCGGTCGTTCCGGCGAGCCAGCTCGTAGGCAAGCCCCTGCAAGTCGATTTCATTCAAGCGGCCGCCATGCCGCTCGTCGCCATTACTCTCTGGGAGTCTCTTTACGACCGGGCCCGCGTGAGATCGGGTGAACAAGTGCTGATTCATGCAGGTGCCGGCGGAACGGGCCATATCGGGGTCCAGTTCGCCCGCCTCGCTGGGGCAAGAGTTGCGACCACCGTCAGTACTCCAGCAAAGGCAAATCTAACTGCCGAACTGGGGGCAGAGCTGGTCATTAATTATCGCGAGCA
>WNFT01000782.1_pt1 | contig 26727 bp, 18 predicted proteins | sample 5400191 | NCBI WGS metagenome assembly WNFT01 (sample SAMN13153359, study PRJNA577476) | soil metagenome | isolation source: 80 cm saprolite under Madrone tree | place: USA:California | collected 2016-06-14 | reverse complement strand
CTGAATCCGGAAAGCCGGTTTGGCCGTGGAACTTTCGGCCGGATCACAGCTCAGGCAGGATTCCCGAGGATCATCCAATACATGATTCGCTATGAATTCTGAACGCAGATAGACAAGGTCAACTGTAGCGGCGGTCTATGACCGCCGGGATTTCGTTGATTCCAGGAAAGACCGGCGCTCATAGAGCGCCGCTACAGTAAGAGCCGCACGCTTCAAGGTGGCTACACACTTTTAGGAAAGTGGACTCAGGCCGCATCGACAACCGAACGCGTGGTCTGATGCTGGCGCAGCACATCGGCCGCGATCTTCTTGCTTAAGTAGACCTTGGATTCGCGATTGTCCTTCAGGTGCCGCTGAAACTTGATGACATCGAAGTTGAGGTGATCAAAGGTGGCGCGCATGCCGTAGAACCGGTTTTTCGTTTTGACGACAAGTTCGTGGTAACCGTTTGCGTGCGCCCACTCTTCCTGCTGCTCGGTCAGCGCACGATAGTGGCCCCGGCCACGCCACTCCGTCCGGGTCCCGCCGATCCAGCTGTAGAAGATTCTTCGGTTTGGAAATTCGACGACGTCGCGCAACTGGCCTACCAGATCGACAAGTTTGAGATTGGTTTCCTGAGCCCGCAGCTCATGACCGATCTTGTAGGACACTGGAATGAGGACGCCATCGTCGTCTTCGGACGGAGCCATCGAAAGCAGGATTAGATGATCGCGATCCTTCAGCCGTTCAATGATCTCTTCGGCCGTCTTCTTCCCACTGAACTCCGTAAAGCATTCCTCGATGTACTGGACCTCCAGCGCACCGGGCTCCAGCGTGTATTGGCGGATGACATGTTCCATTCATGTAAATGATAGCGAAAACAGAGCTAATTCGGGGACAGACGTATAAACAAACTGTAGCGGCGGTCTATGACCGCCGGATCGTCGGCGGTCATAGACCGCCGCTACAGTCGAATTACTTTCTACGGTTGGACCGGTGGAAGTGCACCCACGGCAAGATCCGTATTGGGGCATGTGGGATGGCCGAACCCGCTGGGGCTGTTCCCGGTTCCCCCACTGGGATTCGGGATGACGTCATATTTGATGTTGTCCGGATGGGCAGCGTCTCCACCGACACCGCCGACTCCTAACATATGATCCAGCGCGAGGTTGTGGCGCACACGCCAGGCGATATTGTGATCGGCGCATGAGGTATCGCCACTCACTCCGACGCCTCCAACCAACTTTTGGCCGGTTGCGTAAAGTGCAAGGCCACCACCGAATACGTTTACACCGCCGATCTTGCCGCCGACCATTGGGTCATTCGACTTCCCGTAGTTGCTTGAATTTCCGCCGTAGGCCACGCTGACATCGACAGGATTACTCTCCTGCAGGCCGAAGAGGCTGCCGCCGGGCTGAACCGCCGAGTAGAGGTTCGCCGTTGACAAAGCCAGTCCGGTCGAACTGCCGGAACCGCCGCTTGAAGAGGAACTATCGAGACTGAATGCATTAGCGGTATTCGCCTTTTGCGCCGAAATCACGCGGCTGCCGGGCCATTGGGCGCCTCGATTTGTCCCCGAGAAGGCTACGGCACACACGACACCGTCACGATTTACAAGGGTTGCCCACATGTGAAGGTTCAGGCCGCTGGTCTCTGCAAAAACTGCTTTGTTAAGCGCATCCTGCAGCGCTGCCTGGCCGGGCATTGCCTTGCAGGCTGCCCGATTGTCGTCATCATCCTCCGCTAAAACCATGGCGGGGACCAAAAGGAATGTGGCTGCTAACATCACCAGTGATTGGAAATTGAGCTTTCTAGTCATCGAAAAACCTCCTGATGAAAAGGCTTCCTGCCTTGAAGTGGTTTGGGCTCGTGTCCTGCCAAGTCCAAGCAGATTAAATACAAAGTCAGCTACTTTAGCCACGTGACGCTGGAAGACAAAGAGAATTGGAAAGACTAGAGCTGCGGCTTGAGCTGGTCGTAAAAGACCGGGACCGAACGCGTTGGCAAAGTCAACCGAATCGCCATTCCATGATTCGTGACTACGAGCAGAGTTGTCTCGGCGCGGTTGCGCGAGATTTCTTCGACGTCGATGATATTTCGATACACCGTCTTGCGAAGCGAGAGACCTGTCCGTCCGGTGGTAACGATGTATTCAGGGTAAACTCCGGCAAACTGTCTCAGAATCAGGACCAACCCGAAGATGTAGGCGAGAGCCGCAATCACGAATTCCATCAGTACCGCTGCTGGGTCCGCGCCGCGAACATAGTAAGCGGTCCGAATGAAGATCGTGACATAAGCCGTAATGGTTCCAATCAAGATGTAATTCAACGGAAGGGGCCATCGGCGATGCGACAGCACCACGGCTTTCGGAAGCCGCTGCATGATGGTGAGAATGAGCGTGAAAGGGATGGTGACAACGAGAACCGCGAATAACAGCGATGCAAGCCAGCTCGGCATTCAGTCCTCACCCCAGCAGCGGGTCCGGAATCCGCATTCGACGCGGTCACAATATGCGCGCTCGGCCGCGGGCCATTCTTCTTTCTCGACTGCCATGAAATACCTCGACATGAGATCGCGCAGGCGCTGTTCCGCTTCGGCAAGCGTGTACTCATGACGAAGGATCTTCATAGGCGATTTCAAATACCAGAGTTCGCCGATGGCGCGTCCCGTTCCCAGCGCTTTCATCAGGGCAAGGGCATAGGCTGTCATCTGAATCTCATAGTTTGCTTCACCGCCCTCCCGCCACGCAGCGTATTTGTAGTCGATCACGCGAGGGACTTCGCCTGGAACCACGGCATCCATCCGGCCACGGACCCAGCAATCCTTTCCTTCGACCTGGATATGCATAATGAACAGCATCTCGCGCTCGGGGGAAGCCGACAGCAGGTCGCGCCAATCCGTTGAATCAAAGACCACGCCGAGGTCGGAAAGCCCGGCGGCGCGAAGCGCGCCGGCAGCAGGCAGGATTGCGGTCTCCAGCAACTTGTGTGCGATCGAGCCAAGACGCATTTGCGGCGTATCGCCCGTGGACTCTCGCCCAGGCTCGGCGTTGCCGAGGAGCCGCGTCCAGTGAAAATATCGAAAGCATCCGTCGAGCGACGTCAAATCCGAAGGAGTGATTTCGATTGTTGGAATCCGGAGCGGCAGACGGCTCAGCCGGATATCCGGCTCCCCGACGAGAATCGTGTCCGTATTGAAGGCCAGCTGCTCGGGAACATTCAGAAGCGAAGCCGGCAACACCTTGACCGAAAAGCCTTTGAACTTCAGGCTTCCCGGCTTTCCGTCTCGTGCCTTTTCGATTGCTTCCGGATCGATGCCTGTGAAGAGCTGTTCAATCCATTGGAGCCACGGACCCGTCTGTTTTGAAAACCCTTCGCCGAGCACAAGCATCTTCCGGGCTCGCGTGACCGCCACGTAGAGCAGGCGCTTTTCCTCTTCGTACTGCTGGTCTTCCTCGAACTCTTTCGCCTGGAGGATCAGCGAGTGCGGCAGCGGCTTGCGATGCAGACCATATCCGGCGCCGACGAGCAGTCCCCATCGGTCGCTGAAGAACGTTCGATCGCTCGAGCCGCGGCCGGCCTTCGCCGCAAGGTCCGGAATGATGACGATGTCGAATTCGAGACCCTTCGCCTGGTGCACGGTCAGCAATCGCACAACTTCGTCTTCCTGGCCGACGATCTGAGCTTCCTGCTCGCGCACGCTCGTGTCGTGCGCGCGGTCGTGGAGGTAGCGAACAGCATCGTCGAGGGCCGTGGTTCCCTGCCTCGCAAGCTCGCGCGTGATTTCGATGAGCTTCCCGATGTTGGCCACATGCTGGCGCCCGTTCTTCTGCGCCATCATGACGACATCGAAGTTCGTCCTGCGAATGACGTCCTGAAGAATCTCCGCCGCTGTGGCGGTGTCCCGCCTTTCGACCCAGTGTTGGAGAATCTGCTGTAGCGGCGGTCTATGACCGCCGGCGATCTCGTAACTCGGAAATTGCCGGCGGTCACAGACCGCCGCTACAGTAACCAGTTCTCCAAAACTCACGCCGACCAGCGAGGAACTCAGCACGATCGCTCGAAGCAATTCGTCATCCGGATGAAGAACCAGCTCCAGGAAGGCAATCAGATCGGAGACTTCGGACTTCTGGTAAAACGCCGTTCCCTGCACCACGTAGACCGGAATGCCGTGGGTCTCCAGAGCGCCGAGGTACACCTCGACGTTCGTCATGGCCCGCAGGAGGATGGCTACCTCCTTCCACGACTGAATCCTTTCCGAACGCTTCCACTCTTTGAGAAGCCGCGCTATCGCTTCGGCCTCCATCTCCCGTCCCTGCGCCGCTTTTGCACCCGATTCGGCCGCCACATACGTAATGCCCAGGAACGGTGCATCGGATTTAGGCTTCAGCAGGTCCGCCGGCGAGAAGCGAACCCGGTAGGAGGTATCGACGCTTTCGTCCCCGATATCGACTTTACCCAGCCCATCCATCATCTTTTCAGACAGCCGATTTGCAAACTCCGCGATGGGCAGCGCCGAGCGATAGTTGTCCTGAAGATGCTCAAGGACTCCCCCTTCGTCCAGGATCCGCTGCAGCATACGAAAGAAGACTGTGACCCGTGCACGCCTGAACCGATAGATGGATTGCTTCGGATCGCCGACGATCATCAACTTCCTCGAAGCAAGGCGGCCGGTCCTGTCCGGATCTTCGGCGAGCAGCGAGATGATCTCGGCCTGCACCTCATCGGTGTCCTGGAACTCATCGACGAGCAGCGCCTGAAAGTGATTCTGGTAATGTTGCCGAATGGCAGTGTGGTTCTTGAGAAGGTCGCGAGTGCCGAGCAGAAGATCGTCGAAATCCATCGCATTCGCGGATCTCTTCTTCGCGCGAAAACGTTCGGTGGAACACGCGATGAGCCGCGAAAGGTGCTCGGCGGCACATACACCCGCGATCTGGCCGATACGCGGAAGAAGCGCCTGCGGATCGTCGCGCTTGCGGAGGACATGTTTGGCCTTTTTGGTTTCCAGTTCGTCCGCAAGCTCGCCCATCTTCTCGAAGTCCCCGCCGTATTTCTGAATTTCTCCGGCGAGTTGCCCGCGGAGTGTTGAAGCTGCGCAGCGTTGTTCTTCAACCCGGGCCTGGAGCCACTTTGCGTCGTGACCTGAACTGTTGAGCCAATAACCGGCGGAAACCATCGTTTCGACGAGCTTCTCCAGGCCGAAGTCGCCGAACAGCCGCTCGACATCTTCGTTGCCGCCGTGGATTTCGTGACGGATCGTCTCACGCGCGGCCTCGCGCGCGAGATCGAGACTGCGCTGTTCGTCGAGAATAGTGAAGGACGGATCGATGCCGAGCTCGAAGCCATGCTCGCGAAGCAGGATTCCACAGAGACCGTGGATCGTGGAAATGGGCGCCGCGGGCAGAACCGCGATTGTTTTCATCCATCGGTTCTGTTTCGCGTATAGCGCAATGCGGATCCGGTCCCGCATTTCTGCAGCAGCCTTCTCGGTAAACGTCATCGCGACGATGCGAAGCGGATCCATCCCTTTCTCGAGCAGCTCGAGATACACCTCCACCAGCTTGCGGGTTTTCCCTGTGCCCGCGCTGGCCCATACCACCGTGTTCCTCTCCAATGGCACTACTTTCCCTGTAGCGGCGGTCTATGACCGCCGGCGCTCCCGCGAGTTGCGTATTCTCGGCGGTCATAGACCGCCGCTACAGCAGGACTCTCTTTCTTATCCCCCGTACAACCGGCACAACCGCCGATATTCGCAATCCATGCAGTCCTGTTTATCCGCCGGATCCGGTTGAAGTCTTCCATCACGCACTTTCTCCAACAGCTCGTCGATACGCGTTCGTACCTCCTCGAAGACCATTTCGTCGATTGGATAGGAAACGACGGGGTTGCCGGGAGAGCGGAGCAGCAGGTATCGGCCTTCAATACGAACGCCCGGATCGGCGTCGAGCGCCCGAACGGCGAGCCAGGCGTAAACCGGAATCTGGAACGATTGCTTCAACTGTTTCGTGGCGAAGCCGGACGCGGCCGAGTACTTGAAGTCATCGATGCGGATCGCGTCAATTCGGCCCTGCGTGCGATGCACGGCGACGTGGTCGGGTTTGCCGGCAAGGCACGTGCGGCCGAGTGCAGTGGGTGGCAGAGCGGAATCCAGATATTCCGGTTGAGTTTCGAAACCAGCCTGTGCGTCGCGAACGGCGAAGTTGACATACTCGTTCAGGACGGAAACAAGCTGCCGGCGGCGGATCTTCCAGAGTGAAGGATCGAAAACGGAGTACGGCCCCTGGCCGCTGACGTCGGCCGCAGACAGGCGCCTGGCAATGATCTCGCTCATCCGGGCCCGCGCTTCTTCGATCGATGAAGGAATGGGCCGGTTGTAAAAGTCGCGCAATATGCTGTGCGCAAGAATTCCAACCTCCATGGCTGGCACCTCGAAGTCCGGCGTTTCGGACGCGCGCAGCTTCAAGCGATGCCGGGCAAGGAAGACGAACGGACAAGCGCTGAGGGCGTTCAATTCGCTGGGATGCCAGATACCGTCGAGAGCAAGGACCGCCCTGCCAATACGAGCGCGGGCAATCCCTTGCCGTTCGAGGTTGGCGCGGGCAACGATGTCGTGGCCCAGGAGTTCCTTCCCACGATCTTCTGTTAACGAACCCCTTCTCCACGCATCCGCGATCATGCTCAAGTATTCCCCCTCGGCCCGAGGGATGCCGGTCGAAACCCGGATGACCGGAGATTCTTCATAATGCCGCGCAATCTCTCCCACGTACACCGACGGATAAATGGACTCACCTTCCAGCGTGCTCCCCGGATACGTGAGCGTCACACGCTGCGTCGCCGAATCCAGAATCATGAAAAGGTACAAAGGCTCACGACGATTCCGATCTCGCAATGTCATGACGCGGCGCGGACGAATACGCACGTTGATAGCCTCAACGGCTTCGTCCCGCAACAGCGGGTTCGAGGAAGAGCGGGCCGGAAACTCGCCGTCTGCAAAGCCCGGAGCGAAGATCCATTTGTATTCGCGATAAGCGAGAGAGTGAGGCCTCATGATCCGGACGCGCGGCAAGCCCGGAGCGACACTACGGGCACTCGAGCGGTCGACGGTTCGAAGGCCCGCAATCTCGGAGGCAATCTTGCGAAACTTCGCGAACGTGAGTCCCTCCCCCGGGAAAAACGGGCTCACGGATTCGAGTTCTTCCACAAGCGAGCGCCACGCCTGGCGATCGCGTTCGGCAAGCGGCGCCGAGGCGTGTACGCGGCTCAAGAAGCCGAGCACACTGTCGGTCGATGTCTCCAGGTCATCGAGCCACTGCTCGAATCGCTCCAACTCCGCAGTCAACTGCGAACCTTTCCTCCGCGCAAGCGCAGACGCCCGAAGGTGACCTCGATCGATGTATCCCAACGCCGCCAGGGCTCTCTCCACGTCAAGCCGGGGCGACAACCGCGGTTGATAATACGCGCTCGACATCACTCGCCCCATCGCCTCGCGCGACCGCTCGCTCGTGACCAGATCCAGGAGCGCCAGCCAATATTTGATAAACGGAATGCGCAGCAGAGGCACGCCTGTTTCGAAGCTGTGCGGAATGCCGTACCGCGAGAACACATCCTCGATCATCTCCCCGTAACTCTCGATGTGCCGCACGACCACGGCAATGTCGTTCGGACTATGACCGGACAGAAGCAAGTCGCAAATATCTCCGCCGATCTTCTCGATTTCCTTGTAGCGGCCCGGGAGCTCGAAGATCCGCAGCCAGTCGTCGGATGGTAGAGGTGTACCGGACTCCACGAAGAGGCGCTCCAGCAAGGCCCGGCTCGGGTTCGAGGTGCGGCAAAACTCTGGAAAAGTCTTGTCGGCGAGCGACTCATCCCGAATGAAGCGCTGCCAGGTCCATTCCGCAAGCTGCGTGGGCTTGACGTTCGCCGTCGTGTTGAACATCATGACGGCGCCCCCATCCGGCAGGGTTTCTATCACGGCGCGAACCAGGTTGAATTCGGCTTCAGTGAGGTCGTAAAGAGCATGAAGAACGACGCTGCTGAATTTCTTGAGCCACGGCGTGGACCTTTCGATCGCTCTTGAAGCAGCAAGCGCCCGCCGATCCTGCGGGTCGAGCAGTCCACTCTTCCAAAGGCCCTCATCGTACTTCTCCATGACGTCGGCCAGGAACGTGGCTCCCGCCCGGCGAAGCTCGGAAGCACGCACGGTCGCGCCTTTAAGTTCGGCAACGGCATCGTACACGTACCGGAGGAGGTTGGGGATGGAACGCGGGCTAAAGCCCGCGACTACATTGGGGAACAACACATTTCCGGACAACATGTTTCCGGATGATTCATTTCCGGACAACGCGGTTCCGGACAATGCATTTCCGGACAACACACGGTCCCCAATGTGTTGTCCCCCAATGTAGTCGCGGGCTTTAGCCCGCGTTCCATCCCCAATCTCATCAATGGCGCGCTCCACCAGGATCAGCCGCTGCCCGGGAGAGGCAGTTTTCGCCTCCGGTGTGAGGCGCTCGACCAGTTCATCCAGCGTCGCCGCATTCAACGCGAGTACCGCTCCGCGCTCACGCGCAGCGGACCTCAGATCGTGCCAGCGGTCTTGAGAGTTTCGGTAAACGTGCAGATCCATGCGTACCTGGATTTCTGGAACAACTCAGGATGGGCCACCAGGACCAGCTTCCGGCGGGCACGGGTGATGGCGACATTCAACCGTCGATCGTCGAACACGAAGCCGGTTCCGCGGGAGCGAACAAACGACAAAATCATGATATCGCGCTCGCCGCCCTGAAATCTCTCGACAGTGTCGACGGCGACGCCGACGCCATTTAGCATCTGCCGCAGCAGAACAACCTGCGCGCGAAACGGCGAAACAACTCCGATCGATTCGGGAGCAACTCCGAAATCGCGAGTCAACGACCGCACGATGTCAACAACGACGCCGGCTTCTTCCGGATTGGACCGGCCGTCACGCCGGCTTTCGACCGGAATGAAGACCACCGGCAATCCGTCCGGCGGTCTCCGCTCCTGGCCGGTGATGCCGGCGCGAAGCCGGCCGCCGTAGAAAAGGCGGTTCGAGATGTCCATGATCTGCGGATGCATACGGTATTGCGTATCGAGGAGCGTGATAGCGCCGCTGTCTTTCTTGAGGCGCTCAAACATGGAGTGGGCCAGACTACGCGTGCGGACCACGGGTGGAAGCTGACGGTCATCGCCGATGAGGACAAACCGGCGCGCCCGGAGAATCAGGCCGAGCGTAAGCGGTTCCGTAAGCTGGCCGGCTTCATCGACGAGGGCCATCTCGAAGCTGCGCGAGCGGAGATATGGAATCGTGGATGCACGATGCGCGGTGGCGGCCACGAGATTCGTTCTTTGCAGCGCTTCTTTGACAGCGTGGACGGTTCCGTATTTCAAGGCGAGATTTTCCGTGAAGAACTCGGCCGGATCACCCTGAAGTTTTGCTGCGACCTCGGGAGAATCAGACGCCCGGCCCACGCGAAGGAAACGTGTCGACGGATCGTGATCCAGCAGCGCGATGAGCATCTTGTCCACCGCCGTATTGGTGAAGGCACCGAGCAGGACGGGGCCGTTGATGCGCTCCACAATTTCGGGAATGACTCTGGTCTTGCCTGTTCCCGGCGGTCCCCAGATGAGGTGGAATACGTCACAATTTACAGCGCGGTCGATGGCTTCCTGCTGGGTGAAGTTGAGAGAACGCCGGCTAAAGCCGGCGACTACATTTGGGGACAAGACATTTTCGGCCAACGCATTTACAGACAACGCATTTGCGGCCAACACATTTTCGGCCAACGCATTTGGGGACGGCGCATTTCCGGCGGACATCTGATCCCCAATGTAGTCGCGGGCTTTAGCCCGCGTTCCTAAAATGACTGCCTTCTTCCCATTCATCGGCGCGACCAGGAAATCGTACAGCGCCGTGTGGCTCGCTTCCGCCGTCACATCACTGGGAAAGCGGTCCACAATCCAGTCCTGTCCCTCAAACACGCTCGTATCCAGATTCTTCAGCGGAATCGAGACACGCATTCGCCGCGTGTCGATCTCCCTCACATAGCCGTGATACGTCGACGTGCTCGAAATTCGCCCTGCATGGATCAGCACACTGTCGCCTCTCTCGAGATCCGACGTGTTCTCTGCGTACTCAAACGTGAACGGCTCCGCCCCGGGCACAACCCTTACTCCACAGATCGTGCGAAAACTCTTCACTCGAAATTCCAACCGGCTGTCATCCAGAAGATCGGCCACTTCCTGGTCCGCGGACCATCGCTCGCGCTGGACAAGCGAGGTAAACCGGCGAAAATATTCCAGTTCCGGACTCTCCGAGGCTCCCGGCCGATCGCCAAAGACATCCGACATCTCCTTGCACCGGTTTCTCGTCCACGACGGGCAGCTTCCGCAGATCTGCTCGTTGAATCCCTCATGTCGCGGCGCAATATGCGGCGCATTCCGCCCCACAGCGTATTGCATGGCGATCAATTTGTTCCGGGCGTCGAGGACCTGGTAGAAATCCGTCGTCACACGAAGCGGCGCGAACGATCCGTCGACCGAGGAGAGAAGCCGGCTCGTGACCTCGACATCCTGGCCGTCATTCCGCTGCCAGCGCCGGACCAGATCCGAGAGGAGCAATCTGTAGATGAAAAGCTGCGCATGATCCTCCGGACGGATTCGCGCGCCGGTCTTGAGTTCCAGAATGTCGATGCGGTTTCCCGCCCGGAAAACCGCGTCAATGCGGCCCTGAATCCCAATCGTCGCGGAGTATCGCTTCAACTCGAGCTGTGAGTGCTCCAGCAGATGCGGATTGCGCTCGATGAACTCCTCGAGCGAGCCGATATGCCGCAGCACATCCGCACGGAACGCATCTTCGTCGAAAAACTCGTCGGTTACAGAAGCCAGGGCGACCAGAAACCCGGGAAGAACCTCACGGTATGCGCTTTCCATGTTCGAGGCGCCTTCCAGCATCCGGTCAAAAAGGGAGTGAACCAGCTGTCCCTTCAAGGTATGGATCGTGACGTCGCCTTTGCCGCGCCGCAGCTGGTCCAGTTGGGGCTTGGTACAGTGCAGGCTCCGGGCGATGGAAGTCGCGTTGACCTGCCGCATGGGTTCGAGGACAAAGAAGGTCTCCGCGCATGCAGCAAAGTCGCCGTCCCCGAGAGGAGCGAGGTTATAGGCCGCTATTGCCGAGTGGATCCACAAATGCGGAACGAGAAAGCACGCCGTGCGGTTCTGATCGGACCGAATGCGGATACGGACTTCGCTGTCTCGAAACGTGCCGGAGGTGACAAGCGCATCGATGGAAGACTCCCAAACGCCGCCGTCGACTTTGACGGGATATCGCAGATCCAGAACTTTCGCTTCGGGAAGAACCACACGGTCCGCCGTCGCCTGCCTCTTCGGTTCCAGGATCGGAGGATTGCGTTCGATGAGCGCGCTGAGACTCGCGACAACTTCCTCCAGAGTCTCATACTCACCCTTTACCGTACGCAGGGTTACCTGAGCCAGGTAACGCGATGCGAAATAAGGTGGACCCACGAGCGCGAGCGGATCATTCAAGAATGCATCCCGCCCCAACTGGCCGGCCGAGAGAGCGGCAAGCAGTTGTTCGCCGGCTTCCGTCACGCTGACGGCAGGCGATTCCAATAACTTGTCGATGAGCCCGTGGACGAATGCCATAGCGGGTAGACAGTATCAGTCGAGGAGGTCAAATCCGGTCCGCGGAGGTTAGTGGATAATTCGGGGACAGACGTATAAATCACCTAATTAGCAGGCTGCGGGAAAATGCTCCGAGAAGGCAGACCGAACTGTAGCGGCGGTCTATGACCGCCGGTATTTCGTTGATCCCAAGAAAAACCGGCGCTCATAGAGCGCCGCTACAGTTGGATTCAAGCGCTATTCGAGAGTTTTTCAGCACCCTATTAGTTTAGGTGATTTATACGTCTGTCCCCGAATTACCCACTACCGGATAATATGCGGCATGGAGGTGACCTATGCTGGGATCGAACAAGATCGTTGGTTTCGTTCCGACGAAAGATTACGCGAAAGCGCGCGCGTTCTATGAAAAGGTCCTCGGCCTCGAATTCGTGAACCAGGATCAGTTCGCGATCGAATTCAAAGCGGGCGGCAACATGATTCGAATTGCAAAGGCGGATTTCACGCCCGCGCCGTTTACGATTCTGGGCTGGGAGGTTCAGACCATCGACAAAATCGTGAAGGAACTGACGGGCCGGGGAGTCACTTTCGAAAAATACTCGTTCCTGAAACAGAATGAACTTGGCATCTGGGACGCACCCGGCGGGGCCAGAGTGGCCTGGTTCAAGGATCCGGACGGCAACCTTTTGTCCGTTTCTCAACACGTCTCCTGATTTTCCGAACAATTCATCCGTTGACATCGTAACCATTTGGGAGTTGCGGGATATTCTTATTTGGGTTATCTAACGAACTTTCCGAATTACGGTCTTAATACCAACGCGATGTGGGGACTTGTTGCCTGTCTTTTTCTGCTTTTGTTTGGGAGTAGTACTCTCCACGCCCAGAACCGCCCGGAATTTCGAGTCCAGAGGGCGGCCGTGCCGCCGAAGATCGACGGCGATCTGAGTGATGAGGTTTGGAAGGATGATCCGCTGGACATTGGAGAGTGGATCTCCTACAACCCCCTGCGGGGAGAAAGAAATTCCCAGCGCACGGAGGTCCGGATCGCCTACGACGATCGCTACATCTATTTTGCGTTTCATTGTTTCGACTCCGAGCCCGGAAAGATACGTACCACCATCAGCCGCCGCGACAGCGTCTTTAACGACGACTGGATTGGATTGAGCCTGGATTCGGCCGGCACGGGCCAGACTGCCTATCACCTGTTTTCGAATCCAAGTGGTGTCCAGATGGACGCCCTCAACACGCCATCGTTCGGCGAGCGGTTCGAGGCGGACCTTCTGTGGGACAGCGCAGCCAGGCTTACCGATGACGGTTACGTCGTCGAGATCAGGCTGCCGCTGCAAAGCATCCGTTTTTCGAGCGGCGATGAAGTAAAAATGGGAATTCTCTTCTGGCGCCGGATCAGCCGCTCGGGCGTCTCGTATTCATGGCCCGAGATGCCGCCGGGGCAGTGGGTTTTTAACAGGCACGCTCATCTTGTGTTCAACAATCTGAGCCAACCGAGGTTAATCGAAGTTCTCCCCAGCATCACGTACGGTATCAGTCAGACTCGTGCCGCACCGAATCAATGGAATGACGCGGTGCATAAAGGCGACGTCGGTTTGAGCGGAAAATTCGGTATTACTTCCAATATCACTCTTGATGGAACCATCAATCCGGACTTCAGCCAGGTGGAAAGCGATGCCTTCCAGGTGGAAGTCAATCAGCGTTTCCCGATTTTCTATTCCGAGAAGCGCCCTTTCTTCATGGAAGGGATGGGTCTGTTCAACATTGCAGGAACCGGCGGCGACGGCAATATGCGAACCGCAGTGCACACACGCCGGATTATCAATCCGTCGTGGGGAAGCAAGCTGACCGGGACGGCCGGAAAGCTGACGTTCGGGTTGCTCAATGCATCTGATCAAAGTCCGCAGGACATCGGCGATCGTGGAGAAGCCGTCGCGGGCAAAAGCAAACTTTTCACAATCGCCCGCGCAACATATTCCCTGGGCCAGTCGGACTACATCGGCGCCATCACAATCGACACCGAACATGCCGGCCGTCACAACCGGGTCGTTGGCGGCGACCTGTCCGTCAAACTCACGCCGTCACAGGATTTCTCGGCGACGTTCCTGACTTCGCAGACCGGCATCACCTCCACCACAAATAGCCATCCCACAGCCTCACAGATCACCTACAGCTACAACACGCGCAGGTATACCTGGAGCAACCAGGTTGAGCACTACGGAAGAGATTTTCAAATGGATACGGCCTTCTACAATCGCACCGGCTTCACCTCCGGGTGGTCCTTTGGAGAAGTGAATTTTTATCCGAAGGAGGGCGGCTGGTTGAAGCGGGTCCATCCTTTTTATTGGACCAAACGGGGGCGCGACCAGGTCCAGGATGGCAATGAAGAATTCCTTAATGCCGGTATGCGGTTCGACTTCACCCGGCAAGGCTTTTTGAGCATCTCCCATACTCGCGGACACGAACCATGGCTCGGGCAGCGGTACAAGACAGGAGGACGGATCAACATGTTCGGCCGTGTCCAGATCTTCCGGTGGCTGAATTTAAATGGGAACTTCGACGACGGCAACGCGATTTACTACGATCCGGTGAATCCGTTTCAGGGAAAGGCCAGCAACGGCGGGCTGGGGATCACCCTGCAGCCGAACCAGCACATCAATCAAAGCATCGATTACAATTCAGTCCGATTCGATCGGGCCTCCACCGGCGAACGCGTGTTCAGCGTGGATATCGTGAACCTCAAAACCACCTATCAGTTCGACAGGCATTTCCTGGTGCGCCTGCTCGAGCAATACGACAGTTCGCATCATCGTTTGCTGACCGATCTCCTGGCCTCTTACGAACTCGTCCCCGGAACGGTCTTCCACGCCGGCTACGGCTCGCTCTACGAGAAACGCGACTTTCAGGCCGGCAGGCTCCTGCCCAACGGCGGCGGCTACATGACCGTGAGCCGCGGCCTGTTCTTCAAAGCGTCCTACCTGCACCGCTTCTGATTCGGGGACAAAATAGCCGCCAATGACGCAAACCGCCGGAAGAGATCCAAGAAACAGCTAGGCAGCACTCGCAAGAATAAGTTTGATGTTGACAGAGGTCTTGTCATGAGGGCTTAATACCTCCGCATTTCGGCTCACAACTCAATTAACGGAGCTTCGGCTTTTAACTTCTGGAAGAAGAGCGGCCGTTTTCCTCCAAACATTAACGCGGTATGGCAGCATGCCCGGGAGGCCGCAAAAACAAATTCCGAAGCGGCTTCATTCCGACCGACAGAACGAATTTCATCATCATAAATGACACAACGAGGTCATGTCGTTTTTCTGATCGCTGTCTGCCTGGCGCTCACCACCTGTCAAGCGCCGGCGAACGAAGGGCGACAAAAGAATGACGATGTTGTTGCGGAGTTTTACAGACTCGCCGGCAATCCTCAACAGTCTGGGGAAATCGATGGAGCGGCGTTGTCATTCGTGGCAGCGCTGCCAGATGCCGACCAATTGAAAGTGGCACAAGCGACCGCGTTGAACCCTGCCGCGAGTTTCCGCTCCTATGGGATTTCTCTCCTGATCAAGTTGCGCCACGAAGATGATGCAGTACCCAAACTGGCGGAAATGGTCGCCGGTGGACAGGACTTGACGGCACTCTACTGGGGATGGATTCATAGCGGAGACCAGTCACTCGAAAGAAGGATGTACTTGAAGCTCGGGCGCTACTTTCTGAGCCATGCCGACTCATTCACCACCGATGGGCAACGTCGCTTTGAGGAATTTCTTTGCCAGGCAAACCCCGATGGCCCAGTCCAACCCTGTTCCCGTGAAGGAATAGCTGAAAAGCTCGAAAAGACACAGTAGTAAATCGATCAAACAAACTGAAGACGCTAATCTCTTAGCGTAACGGAGGAATATGTACAGGACGTCGTCGAATCGAATAGTTGTCCTCATCGTTACAGGAGTTATCTGCTGTGGTCGTTTGTGGGGATTTTCGATACCCATCCACAGAGAGATAACACGGACAGTACTGCAAGCAATAACTGCCACGGTCGCCGGCCAGACCAAGCATTTCAGCCAACGGGCGCTCGAGCAAATTGCAGACGCGAACGAAAGCGTTGATAGCATTGCGACTGGGTCGGCGGCGCTTTTCCATCCGGAGCGGCACTTCACCAACGAAGATTTTGCAGGTGGCAGCACGCGCCTCAGAGATTACAAGACAAACATTGTTAACCTGGTAAGAGCTACTCCACCGGATGGTACCCGGGCTCGCCGGCTTCTCGGGGAAGCATTGCACACAGTGCAGGACTTTTACTCTCACAGCAATTGGGTCGAGCAAGGCAAAAGCTCGATCAATTCCGCGTTTGGTGTTTCCGTTCTTGCGAATCCGCCTGTTGCGTTGCAGGCCTGTCCGAACAATCCAAACACCCTCGGTCCAGGAGGCGGAGGAGGAGACACGTCGGGTTACTTCGTGGGATTCTCGTTGAATCGCAACACAATCGGATGTGGAACGCTGCCCTCGGCGGGAAAGTGTTATCACGGCAATGAGACGATGGGGTGCATCGGTATCAATAAAGATAATGACGGCACCGTCAATGGCATCCCTCCCTCGCCGTTCCACGGCGCTGCAAGGAGAGTTGCCGAGCAGGCTACTGACAATTACGTGAGACTGATTCTCTCAGATATAGCCGGAAACGATCGTGCGGTAGCTGCGCTACTTGACGTGAAGGGAACGATCGGATTCGTCGTCGATGACACTGGAAGTATGGGGGACGAGATTGATGGTGTAAAAAGCAATATTGTCTCGATCATCAACGCTTTGAACTCGGATCCTGACACCAGACCTGATAACTGGCTGCTCGAGCGTTTTGGGGATCCCGATGTTGGGCCGGCGTTCGTGACGGATGACGCAAACGCTTTACTGAGCGCTGTAAGTGCCCTGACACCACACGGCGGGGGAGATTGTCCCGAATTCTCCCAGGCAGGTCTGCGCGAAGCGATCGATAGAGCATTTCCCAATTCGAAGCTGTACTTATTTACGGACGCCAGTGCGAAGGACTCCGGGGATGCGAACACTGTTATCAGCAACGCACAGGCGAAATCCATCAACCTCGAATACGCTCTCACCGGCTCCTGCTCGCCTGTCGATCCCGCGTACATAAGAGGAGCAGACGAAACTGGTGGGCAGCTTTTCTTCATCAATCCATCGGAAGTCAGCAAGCTTTTCAGCATCATCGAACCCCAGCTTGCGGGTGATCTCGTCACGATATTCTCGGCAAAGGGCCAGCTGACATCGGGAAGCAAGACGTTCGATATTCCAGTGGACTCGACGATAACCCGGCTCGTTGTATCGGTGTCCACGGGCAGTCCGACCAGCGTCCAACTGCAGCGTCCCAATGGTGCCGTCGTCAGTGCATCTGACGCCGACACGAAAATCACCGACTTGAGCTCTGCGCGAATATTCATTATCAGTAAACCTGCGATGGGCCTGTGGCATTTCGAACTGTCCAGCTCGGGCGAGTTCTCAGTATTCGCAGCCGGTAACAGTCCGATCGAGTTCCGGAGATTCGATTTCGTTGAGGCGAATGATGACGTACACGGTGGATTTTTCCCCGTTCAAGGCCAGCCACTGGCCGGTGCATCCAGCACGGGTGAAGCTACGCTTCTGGGACCTTTCGCCACAGCCAACTTCAGTCTCACAGATCAGAACGGCGGGGCGATCCAAACAGTCCCCCTCATCCAGAACTTTCCAGACGCGGCTCGCGATCATTTCGTGGGGGTATTTCAGCCGCCGTCAGTCCCGTTCCGCATCATCGCGTCGGGAACCGACAACAACGGGTCCGCATACCAGCGACAGTTCGCCACGCTTTATCGGGCGCAGATCGTCGGTGTTACAGTCGAGGGACCAACCGCGGTCACGACAGCGGCCGGAGCCACTGCCAAGTTCAAGTTCACAGTGAAGAGTCTCTCCGGCGCTGCGACATTCACGCTGTCGGCCACAAACAGCCGTGGCTATCCAATCCAGGTCACGCCGCAGAGCTTGAACTTACCATCTGGAGGATCAAGTCCCGCCGAAGTAGCTGTCAGTGTGCCGTCTAACGCCGCAGATGGCACAAACTTCACCATAACCCTTACCGCGACGAAATCTGATGATGTCACCGTATTTAATAGCGCCATCCTGAACGCGACGGTCATCGCTAATCGTCCTCCCGACATTAACCGTGCTCAGCCGAGCATTGCCCTGTTGTGGCCTCCCAACCATGAAATGGTCCCGGTCACCGTTGTTGGTGTCACCGATCCTGACGGTGATTCCGTTACGATTCGGATTGATCGAGTCATGCAAAATGAGCCAACCGATGCCCAGGGCGATGGTGACACCTGTCCAGATGCTCAGATCAGCACAGCGAGCGTCATGTTGCGTTCTGAGCGCAGCGGCAGAGGCGACGGCCGTGTTTATTCGGTTCTGTTCACAGCGACGGATAGCCGCGGTGCAAGCGCTTCGGGCAGCGTGAATGTCCTGGTGCCCCACGATATGGGCAAACGCGGCTCGATTGATGCGGTGGCAACGGTGGATTCAACTACCTGTACGCTGCATTAATCACTTTGAGCCGCGGACGACGCGGATTATGCAGATTGGCGCTCAATACATTCTAAAGCGCCGCCATCTGGACAATCCGCGTCGATCGTGTTTTGAATGAAATCAGGATTTCGCGGCTTCCAAAGCAGTTACTCTGGATTCGAGCTCGGTTATCCTGGCGTCCAGACGCTGAGCTTCAAGCGGATCGAACCGCATTTCAAGTCGGCGAAGGGCGGCCGTGATCATCGTATACTCCTGCACGAGGCGGCCGACACGAACGTCCAGTCTTTCAACAAGACCGTGCAACGCCTCGACTCTCCCCTGCAAGGAAGCCAGAATGAAGCTGTGGTCTTTAAGGATGCTTTCGATTGAAATCAGCCGAACTGAAGCTGACTGTGGACTGTGGCGAGTGTAATTTTTGGTTTTGGCATGCGAACTCCGAAAAATTCGCAAAGGGCAACCGATCATAGCACGCAAGTAAAGCCGTGCTTTTGGAGCTATGGAGCCGTTAGCGTCGGGATTTGGGTACAAGTACTGCGAACGGTTTTATCGGTAATCCAGAGTTGGCCGGTGAGCAGCGGCTGCCCGGGAATGGCTTGATAAATGGCTTCGATGTTACCAAAATTCCAGATCGTCAGCGGAAGAGCGGGCCGAATCGGATAGTTCAGCACAGGTTGATAGTTGGAACCCGGTGGGAGTGGCGGAGGAAGCTGATAGGCACTCTGCAGGAGCGTGACGGCCGGGCCGAGCGCGCGGCTATCATCGAGCAAAACCTGGATAGTCATGACGCGTTCCGGTAGAGCCGGCTGGGACGGCGTGGCGGGCTGCGGGGGACAAAAAGCGAAATTCACCTGTTCGGTGATGAAATCGTCTTCAAATAAAAAACTGGCCAGACCCTGACCGACATTGTCGATCTTCGCCATCACGATGGGACGATCCGCCGGGAGCTTGTCCGGGGCCCGCATCCTCGCCCGCATTTCCGCAGCCTGAGCAGGAGCCAGCGTTTCAGTATTGTGGAGCAGGATTTGATTCTTGCTGCTGAGGAACTGGATCAAGCGAGGGTAGTTGCTGCCGAGATAGCTGCGAAGCTCGATCAGGTCATTGCGAACGCCGGCCTGGAACAAAATCAGAGCGGAAATCAAAAACGTCATCGAGAAACCCGGATTCTCCCGTCCAGCCTTGGAGCGACGGTGCCGAGGCGCGTAATGTGCTCGGCGACGGCGTCCCGTATCAGAATGCCGGTGTCTTCCACGTCAACGCCGTCGGCGAATTCGGTAAAGCCATCGCCTCCCATGAGCAGGAAGTCATTGGTCGTGACGGTGTAGAAATCCTTGTCGCGGATCGGGCTTCCATCCTCGAGCCGCGCCGACAGCAGCCGCTTTCCTTCGGGTTTGCTGGCGTGGAGTTTCACGCGGACGCCACTCACGCTCATCACGGTACGCCCCAGAATTCTTTTGATTTGCGCACCGCTGAGTCTCATGGTGACCAGCGTATTTTGCGAGGGTAGAACCTCAAACAACGTGCCGCTGGTGATGGGTCCTTTGGGAATTCCCATTCGAGCATCCGCGGCGTTGATCAACACAATCGCAGTCCCGGTCCTGGCGCGCACCGCATCTGCAACGAGATTGCCGATATGGGATTCTTCCGCGGTCGAACGCGACAGGTCGCCTGCAGCCTGTCCTACGACCATCTGCAGCTTGTCATTCAATCTAGCCTGGTATCCAGCAAGCAAACGGTCGATGGCAGGATCCGGTTGCACATTGTCGAGCGAAACCATGCGGCTTTCGATGGACTTCAGAGCGAAGTTGTTGAACGAGAGATCAAGCACGCCGACATACCTTCCGAACTTCCCCGCTCCGACGATCGTTGCACGCCCGATTCGCGCAGGCAATTCAACTTCTTCGTGTGCGCCGATGATCAATCGGATTTCCGGAAACGCCCGCGCCACGCGTTCCTCTTCCTGCCTGGTGAGATGACTCAACAGAACGATGAAATCCACGCGTTCGCGAACACGAGGCAATATGCCCTCGAGACTCTGCACCACATCCCCTACATCCACATACTTCACATTTTGAGGATGTCCGGTTCGAGTCAGTTCTTCTGTGGTTAAGCCGATGACGGCAATGCGGATTCCCTGCGCATTATAAATGGCGGCATCCTGAATGTCCGGTAACGGGGCGGATGTATTGGCGGACAGGAATGGAAAGTTCGCCTGCTTTGCCCGATCGTGGAGAGCGTCGACACCGAAATTGAATTCGCTGACGCCAATCGTTGCAGCGTCGTAGCCGATGGCATTCATGACTTCGACGACCGGTTCACCCTGAAACGCATCGGAAATAAGGGCGCCGGAAAACATGTTGCCTGCATCGAGCATCAGGTCCGGCTTCAACTCCCGAACGACCGTCGACAACCGCGCGCTGCCTGCGCCGTCCGGTCCCGGCAGAAGATGCCCATGGATGTCGTTGGTGTGCATGATGACGACGTGAGTGTCCTCAGCGCCATACAGGCCCACCACCGGCAAAAACACGCACAACGCAACCAGAAAGACACGGACCATGGCTGAAATCATTACGGGCATTCTACCAGAGGTGGGGGAAACGCTAATAAATATAAGGGAAATAGCTGCAAGAAGCGTAGCGCCGCAGTGCTGCAACAGAGCCGCCCCGTCTACTGTAGCGGCGGTCTATGACCGCCGGTATTTCGTTGATTCCGTGGAAAAAACCGGCGCTCATAGAGCGCCGCTACAGTCAGTCCTTATATTTAATGACCTGTCGCCTTTTTGCGTTTTCGCGCGGTTTGGATGGCGCTATCGATTTCAGTGCGATGGCGGGTAATGACCGTATCCAGTTTTTGCTGGATCTCGCGCAGGACCCTCGGCGGATCGACACCGGGGAAATTGCGGTCGACATGCTCGTCGACGATTTCGACGAGGGCGAGGAGTTCGGCCAATGAGAGATCTGTCTTCATGGCGCGTCCAAGTGTACTATCTAGAAAGCGTTTTTTGGAGAGGTGTTTTATGAGAATAAGAAAGGACGGTTCAGCTGCTCTGGCAGCCGTTCTGCTCGTTCTGAGCGCGGCTCCTTTGATGGCGCAGCATGCGGGCTTTCAGATCGGAATCGCTCCGACTGTAAACCCGCCAATGTTCGTTTCCGGTTTCGGGCAGCCAGTCGTCCTGCCGTTCCCGGTTGTGCCCACAACCAACTTTGGTGCGTTTTCGCCATTCGGATTTCCAGTGGCGCCGATAGGTGTGTTCCCTTCGGTATCGACGTTTGGATTTCCGCAAACGCCGGCGATCGTCACTCGGGTCGTACCGGGTCCGGTGGTATTTCCGCCGCAGGTTGTAATCCCCGGTTCAGTCGTGGTACCGGGTTCGGTTGTGTTTCCTGGCTCATTCGGAGTTCCCGGTTCATTCGGATTTCCTGGTTCATTCGGATTTCCTGGTTCATTCGCAGTCCCCGGCACAGTTTTTGGTCCAACACAAGTGTTCACACCGGGTTCCGTTTTTATCGAGCGGCCGCAGTCTTTACCCACGTCACCTGTGCAGACTTTCTCCAGCGCTCCTGTCCAGCCTTTTGTTAGCGCTCCCGTTCAGCCTTTTGTCAGCGCTCCCGTTCAGCCTTTTGGCGGGTCCCCGGTGGTTGCCCCCGTTATGCCGGTTGGAACGTCGCGTGCGGAAGTGTTGAGGACTCTTGGACAGCCAACAGTTTCCGTGTTTACCAACACCGGAGAGACGCTGCATTTTTCAGGCGGAGCGACCGTCGTCATTCAGAATGGGCAAGTGGCCGGCCCAAAGTGAAATCGTCGATTGCCGGCGCTGCCCGCGATTGGTCCAATATCGCGAACAGGTAGCGCGCGACAAGGTTCGGCGGTTCCGCGATTGGGAATATTGGGGACGGCCCGTTCCGAGCCTCGGCGGCGCTGGAGCGCGGCTCCTGATCATCGGCCTGGCGCCAGCCGCCCACGGGGGTAATCGCACCGGACGAGTTTTCACAGGTGACCGGTCCGGCGATTGGCTTTACCGCGCGCTCTATAATTTCGGCTTCGCGAACCAACCCGTTTCCATTCAACGCGGGGATGGACTCAAGCTTATCGATTCCTATATCACGGCGGCAATTCACTGCGCTCCCCCCGACAACAAACCCTTGCCATCGGAGTTCGTCAACTGCAGGCCCTACCTGCTCGATGAATTGCAGCGATTGAAAAAAGTAAAAGTCGTTGTCGCTCTGGGATTGATCGGCTTCAAAGCGTATTTCGGAGCGCGGAAGCAGCTCGGTTGGCCCAATCCTGTTCCGCTGCCGCCATTCGGTCATGGTCTCGCCGCCCGATTACCGGACGGCGTGACTGTTCTCAGCTCTTATCATCCAAGCCAGCAAAACACACAGACGGGAAAACTGACGGAGAAGATGTTTGATGATGTTTTCAGGCGTGCTCGAAAAGTTCTGGACCGTTCGTTAGCCGCCGATTAACCACAAAGACACAAAGGCACAAAGAAATTCGGCAACGAGGGGTCAGACCCCTCGTTGCCGAATTTCTTTGTGCCTTTGTGTCTTTGTGGTTAATCGGCGGCCAGGAAGTTCCTACTCCTCGTATTCGTCTTCCTCCCAGCGGATGTTACATACAGCGCAGGTCCACCAGCCCTTGGCCCAGTGCCCCACATCCGAAACGGTGTGCTCCGCCCCGCAGCGGAGGCATTTGGGTTTCGGGGTAATCTCGAGATTCTTTACTTCGGTTTCTGGCATTTCTTATGACTCCTGTAGATATATTACCTCAAACCTTCGCGAACGATCGCCGCCCCTTTAGCGAGCGCCTGCATCTTTCCGCGCGCGACGTCGCGCGGACGCGGTACCAACCCACAATCGGTGGTCGCGTAGAGATGCTCCGGATCGACGTGGGGCAGCGCTTTACGGATGCGTTGAGCGACCAGATCGGGCGACTCGACTTCGTTAGAACCAACATCGATCACACCGAGGAGCACATCTTTTCCTCTTATCGCCTCGACAACGGAAACATCAACGCCGGAGCCGGCGCACTCGATTGAAACCTGCTTCACTGGTGATTTCGCCAGGAGCGGCAGGGTCGTAGCATATTGGCCCCAGTCTTTATTTTGCGACTTCCATGTCATTGCAGCCGGAACTCCATACCCGTAACAGATGTGCACTGCGGTCGTGGCGGTCACGCCTTCGATACAGCGATTCAGGGTGGTGATTCCCCACTCCGCCACTTTATCCAGATAGATGTTGAAGCAGGGTTCATCGAATTGGATCACAGCGGCCCCGGCGGCGGCCAGGTCGCGCGCTTCGGCGTTCAACATGGTTGCGAACCGCATCGCAAGAGCCGACTCCGATTGTCCGTAGAAGTCATCCTGAAGAGAGTCAACGATCGTCATCGGTCCGGGCAGGGTCACTTTTATCGGACGGGTCGTCAGCGTTTTTGCATACTGCAAACCCTCCACCAGGATCTGTTTCTGCCGCGCGATATCCCCGACAATGCGTGCCACCGGTGTGAGACGATTTGTGTATCGCCCGCCGCGTGTCACTTTTTTACCGAGATGCTCGGTATCGATGCCAGTCAGCCCACTAACGAATCCCCAGATGTAATGACGCCGGCGCTGCTCGCCGTCGGTCACGATATCGAGACCCGCCGCCTCCTGGTCCTCGATTGCCAGACGTACCGCATCATCCTGAGCTTCGCAAAGGCGTTCCGCGGGTACCACCCATGGAGCAAAGAGTTGGACAGTTGGATCGGAGAGCCATGGGGGTTTGGGAAGACTCCCGGTTATCAAAGTTTTCAACATGCCCTTCTTTGATTCTATCCGAATAACTTCTTGACTGTAACCTTCGCTTTGGCCTATAGACCCTTTAAAAACGCTTTTCGTATTGAAAAAGCTACTATTTGCTAGCTCTTAACTTGAAGGGGGACTTATGAAACGCCTGGAATTCACCATAGCCGCTGGCCTCGCTATTCTTCTCGCTTTCAACAACATAGCCCTTTGGGCTCAAGCTACTTCCCAGATCCAAGGAGTTGTGCACGACGCGAGCGGCGCCGCTATCGGTGGCGCCGAAGTGAAGGCCACGCAGACCGATACCGGGGTCGTCCGCACGGTCGCCAGCAGCGAAGACGGAACTTACGTATTGTCCAACCTGCCGCTTGGACCTTATCGGCTGGAGGTCAGCCGGGCCGGATTCACTACATATGTACAGACGGGGATCGTGTTGCAGGTTGCCACGAATCCAACCATTAATGTTTCGCTCCAGGTAGGTGCGGTGACCGAGCAGATTCAGGTGGAGGCGAATGCCGCACTTGTCGAAACCCAGACAACCAGCGTCGGAACCGTCATCGAGAACCAACGCATTCTGGAGTTGCCCCTCAATGGACGCAATCCAGTGGAACTGATTCAATTGGCGGGCGGCGCGATTCCCGCAGGAAGGGCCGGCACTGCAGGCATGCCCGGCGGTTTGAACATCTCCGTCTCCGGTGGGCAGCTCAATGGAGTTGGCTACTATTTGGATGGAGCGCTCTACAACAACCCGTTTGACGCTGTGAATCTTCCGTTTCCGTTCCCCGACGCCTTGCAGGAGTTCAAGGTGGAGACGAGCACACTCACCGCGCAGAACGGCATGCACTCGGCCGCTGCAGTGAACGCGGTTGTGAAGTCGGGCACAAATGCGTTCCACGGCAACGCGTTCGAGTTCTTTCGTAACGGCAAGATGAATGCGCGAAACTTTTTCGCTGCCCGGCGCGACACTTTGAAGCGTAACCAGTACGGCGGGACTCTGGGCGGACCGATCGTCAAGGACAAGGCGTTCTTCTTCGCGGGCTATCAGGGAACCAAAACCAGGTCCGATCCGGCCGACCGACCCGGTTTCGTTCCGACATCCCGCATGCTTGCAGGCGACTTCAGCGGCTGCAATTTCCAACAATTAAGAGACCCTGTAACCGGCGCGAATTATCCGAACAATCAGATTCCGGTGAGCCAGTTCAGTCCTCAGGCATTGGAAATCGTGAAAAGACTGCCCGCAGCCGTTGGTCCTTGCGGCCAGGTTTCTTTTGGACCGATCTCGAAGATCAACGAAAACCAGGTCCTGGGACGCGTGGACTACACCATCAATCAGAACCAGACGCTATTTGGCCGGTATATGGCGACGACGTATCTGTTGCCTCCGGCCTTCTCATTGTCGAAAAACATTCTGGACACGGTGCAGGGCGGTCTCGATGATCTGGCCCAGTCGGCCACAATCGGGCATACCTATCTGTTGAGTTCCAATACCGTGAACACGTTTCGCATGGCAGCAAATCGCCTGGCAGTTCATCGCTACAATGACGATTACTTCTCCGGCTGCGACATTGGCGTGAAGGTTTATTGCTTCGTGCCGCACCAGACGGTGGTTACGGTTTCGGGTGGGCCCGGTATCGGCGTCGGCACCGCAATCGAGGCTTCATTCGTCCCGATGTATTACACCCTGTCCGACGACATCAGCATGGTTCGAGGCTCGCATCAGTTTGCCTTTGGCTATTCGGGGTTCAAATATCAGCACAGTCAGAAGGCGAACGTCTTTTCCTCAATTAACTTCGGGTTCAACGGAATCGCTTCTGGTCTCGGTATGTCGGACTTTCTGCTGGGCCGGCTGGGTACCTTGACACAGGGCACGCCCAACACGACTTTCACATATAAGTGGTACCACGCCCTGTATGCGCAGGACACCTGGAAGGTATCGCGCCGGCTCACGGCGAACCTGGGCCTGCGATGGGAACCGTTCCTGCCCCAGGGCATTAATAATGGCGCCGTGTATAACTTCAGCTGGGATCGCTTCAATCAAGGTGTCCGGAGCACAGTCTTCAAGAATGCCCCGGTCGGCCTTCTTTTTGCCGGAGACCCCGGTTTCACCGGGAAAACGGGCGTCAAGAACCGGTACGATCAGTTCGCGCCGCGCGTGGGATTGGCCTTCGATCCGAGCGGCAACGGAAAGACGTCCATCCGGGCCTCATTTGGCATTTCGTACGACTTTCCAAATCTCATGCTGATGTCTACAGCCACCACGGCGCCGCCGTTTGGAAATACGGTTCAACCTCCGGGACCGCTAAATTTCGCCGATCCCTATTCGACTGTGGCGGGCGGGAACCCGTTCCCCGGAACCTTTGACTCCAACGCACCTTTTGTGCGGTTTGGCTCATTCGTCGCACAGCAACCGGATGCCCATGCCCCGACGACGTATTCCTGGAACCTCAGCATCCAGCGCCAGTTCGGAGGTAACGGGCTGGTTACCGTCTCATATCTGGGCAATGAAACTGCCCACATCTGGTTAAGCGAACAACTCAACCCTGCAGTGCTCGTGCCTGGTCCCCTCACGTGCCCCGCAGGTGTGACCACGGGCTGCAACTCGACGACAAACATCAATCAGCGGCGGCTGGCTTCTCTGCGAAACCCGCAGGAAGGTCAATACCTCGGCTATGTCGATCAGTTTTTGTCGGACGGGACCGCCAGCTACAACGGGCTGATGCTGTCCGCGAAACAGCGTTTTGGCCGAAG
>WNFT01001176.1_pt1 | contig 26747 bp, 28 predicted proteins | sample 5400191 | NCBI WGS metagenome assembly WNFT01 (sample SAMN13153359, study PRJNA577476) | soil metagenome | isolation source: 80 cm saprolite under Madrone tree | place: USA:California | collected 2016-06-14 | reverse complement strand
AGGTCGGCGTCTCGGTGTGGGTGCGACAGCTCTTCACGCTCGCGGTCGCCCGCGACCTGTACGCCGGCGTGCCCGCGATCTACGTCAACTATCTCGACTACGACGTCTTCGCCCACGCCTACGGGCCCCGCCACCGGCGGGCGCTGCGGTCGCTGCGCCGCGTGGACCGCTCGATCCAGCAGCTCTGGCGCACGATGCGCCGCGTGCCCGAGCACCGTTACGATCTCTACGTGCTGTCGGACCACGGCCAGCTCCACTGCATTCCCTACGTGCAGCTCCTGGGACGGGGGCTCGAGCGCGTCCTCATCGAGGAGTTCTTCGAGCCCGTCGGAGCGCACGTCGTGAGCCCGGAGGCGTCGCACGGCCGGCGTCTGGCCCGCGGCATCAAGGCCACGCGCAGCCGCCGCGCGCCCGGGATGTGGCAGCGCTTCGTGAATTACCTGGAGCAGGACTTCCCGAGCCTCCTGGGCGAGCTGCCGGAGGCGCACGAGCACGACGGCGTGCGCGTGATCGGCGCCGGGCCGAACGCCTTCGTCTACTTCCTGGAGACGGCCGACGCGCTCGGCCTCGAGTGGATCGACCAGCGCTGGCCCGGGCTGGCCGACGACATCTCGCGCAGCCGCGGGGTCGGCTTCGTCCTCGTCCGGTCGGCGTCCGGGCCGGTCTGCATCGCGCAAGGCAAGCGTCACCGCCTGGATCGGAACGACGCCGGCCCCTTCGGGGCCCGGCCCGATTGCGCCGCCGTGCTCACCTACGTCCGTGACCTCATGGCGATGCCGAGCGCGGGCGATCTCGTCATCTACGGACACGATTCGCCCGACGGGAACGTCTCGTACGTCGCGGAGGTCGGCGCCCATGCCGGGCCCTCGACCGATGAGCTGTACACGTTCGTCGTCTGCCGGCGGGACATCGAGCTGCCGCGTCCGATCACGCATCCTGTCGAGCTCTATCCGCACTTCCTCGGGTACCGGGCCGCCTGATGGACGTCGTCGTCGCCTCCTACAACATCCACCGTGGCCAGGGGCTCGATCGCCGGCGCGACATCGATCGCATTGCCGACGTCATCGCCGAGATCAGTCCGGACATCGTCGGGCTGCAGGAAGTCGTGCGGGCTCCGGGCGACCTGCGCGCCGACCAGGCCGCGTACCTCGCGGTCCGCCTGGGCATGGAGCTCGTCATGGGGGTGACGCGCGCTCACGGAGCCGGCGGGCACTACGGGAACGCCGTTCTGGTCCGCCTTCCCGTGACCGGCAACGCGTGTTGTGACCTGAGCCATCGCGCGCGCGAGCCGCGCGGCGCCCTGCGCGTCGACGTGTCCGTGAACGGCCGCACGCTGCACATCTTCAACTGCCACTTCGGGCTGTCACTTCGCGAGCGGCGGCATCAGCTCTCGGCCCTCGCGAGCTTCATCCGCGGGTCGTCGGGGCTCGAGGGGCCGCGCGTGCTGATGGGCGACTTCAACGAATGGCACCGCGGGCCCATCACGCGCGGGCTGCGCATGGAGTTCTCGTCGCCGATGCGGCGGATGCGCCGGACCCATCCCTCGTTCTTCCCGCTCTTCAAGCTCGATCGGATCTACTGGGATGTGGAGCTGGAGGGCCAGACGTTCCAACCTCACCGCAGTCGGCTGGCCCGCGTGGCCTCCGACCACTTGCCCGTCGTCGCTCGCCTGCGCGTGCGTCCGCTGCGCGAGCTGCAGCATCCGTACGTCACCGGCGACGCGCTGCCGCCGGCGGAGTAACAAGCGGCCGAGCCGGAGACGTCAGCAGGAATCATCGCGCGAGATCATCACCGCCGCGTAAAACGACCCCCAATGTCGCGGATCGCGTGTATGGGTGGGTTTGGGAGGGGCCGGGACGGCCCCTCCCAACTTCATGATGACCCGTTCCGCTTTCCCCCCAACCCCCCCCTCATCGCGTTGCGTCCGACATGCGCGGCGCTATAATCCGGCCCACGTCGTCGCGGGCAGGGAGGCCTGGATGATCTCAACCACCGTCAACGGCAAAAGCGAGAACATTGACGCCGACGCGGACATGCCTCTTCTGTGGGCCATCCGCGAGAAGCTCGGCCTGACCGGGACGAAGTTCGGCTGCGGCGTCGCCCAGTGCGGCGCCTGCACGGTCCACGTGGACGGCCAGCCCGTCCGCTCGTGCGTGACACCCGTCGCCGCGGTCACGGGGAAAAAAGTGACGACGATCGAGGGGCTCGACCCCAAAGCCGATCATCCGCTCCAGCGCGCGTGGGTCGAGGCCCAGGTTCCCCAGTGCGGTTACTGCCAGTCGGGGCAGATCATGTCAGCCGCCGCGCTGCTGGCGCGGAATGCGAATCCCACCGACGCCGACATCGACGATGCGATGGCGGGCAACATCTGCCGCTGCGGCACGTACCAGCGCCTCCGGGCCGCCATCCACAGGGCGGCGGCGATGAAGCCGGGGGAGGCAGGAGGGGGGCGCAGCCCCCTTCCGTCGACTGGAGGCGGGCGATGAAAGCGATGACGCTGACCCGACGGACACTCCTCAAGGGCGGCCTCACCCTGGGGGCCGGCCTCGTGATCGGATTCGAGTTGTCGCTGAGCCGCCAGGCGCGCGCCCAGCAGCCGGGCATGTTCGTGCCCAACCAGTGGCTCAAGATCGATCGCGACGGCATCGTGACGATCACCAACTCCGTCCCGGAGATGGGCCAGGGGTCGATGACCACGATGCCGATGATCGTGGCCGACGAGCTCGACGCCGACTGGGGGAAGATCAAGGTCGAGCAAGCTCCGGCCAACCCCGCGCTCTACGCCAACCCCGTTACCAAGACCCAGTCGTACGGCGGCAGCCGCGGCGTGCGCGATCATCTCGAGATGTGGCGCAAGGCCGGCGCCGCCGCGCGGACGATGCTCAAGCAAGCCGCGGCGCAAGAGTGGGGCGTGCCCGAGAGCGAGGTGGACACCGAGCCCGGCACCGTCATCCACCGCCCCAGCGGACGCAAGCTGATGTACGGCCAGCTCGTCGACCGGGCCGCGCAGCTTCCGGTGCCGCAAGATCCCAAGCTCAAGACCAAGGACCAGTTCCGCTACATCGGCAAGGAAGGCATCGCGCGCCTCGACATCCCGCTCAAGACCGACGGCAAGGCCATCTACGGAATCGACGTGAAGGTTCCCGGCGCGCAGGTCGGGTCGATCGAGCGGTGCCCGGTGTTCGGCGGCAAGGTGGAGACGTTCGACGCCAGCGCCGCGAAGGCGATCAAGGGTGTCAGCCACGTCGTCCAGGTCACCAACGGCATCGCCGTCGTCGGCGACAGCTTCTGGTCGGTCATGAAGGGCCGTCGCGCGCTCAAGGTGAAGTGGAACGAGGGGCCGCTGGCCAACCTCTCGAGCGCCGAGATCACGCGCGGGTATCAGGACCTGGCCAAGCAGCCGGGTCAGGTCGCTCGCAAGGAAGGTGACGCGGAGAAGGTGCTCGGCGGTGGCGGCAAGGTCATCGAGGCGGTGTATCAGGTCCCGTTCCTCGAGCACGCGTGCATGGAGCCCATGAACTGCACGGCCAGCGTGAAGGCCGATCGCTGCGAAGTCTGGGTGCCGACGCAGAATCCCGGCGGCCACCAGGCGCTCGCCGCCAAGATCACGGGCCTGCCGCTCGAGAAAGTGACCATCAACACCACGTTGCTCGGCGGCGGCTTCGGCCGGCGCGGTGAGCCCGATTTCGTCACCGACGCGGTGGAGACGTCGAAGGCCATCGGCGGGCCGGTGAAGATCATCTGGACGCGCGAGGACGATCTCCAGCACGGCTTCTATCGTCCGGCCACCTACAACGTCTTCAAGGCCGCGCTCGACGCGCAGGGCACACCGACGGCGTGGTGGAACCGCATCGTGGGGCCGGGCATCCTCATCCAGAAGGGCCGCGCGCCGGCCGGCAGCATCGATCCCGCCGCGGTGGAAGGCGCGCGCAACCATCCCTACGACATCCCGAACATCCTCGTGGAGTGGAAGGAGAAGGACTTCGGCGTGCCGATCGGCTTCTGGCGCTCGGTGGGCTCGTCACAGAACGCGTTCATCACCGAGAGCTTCATCGACGAGCTGGCCCACGCCGCCGGCAAGGATCCGTACGAGTATCGCCGCGCGCTCCTCGGCAAGGCCAAGCGGCACAAGACGGTGCTCGAGACGGCCGCGACGAAGGCGAACTGGGGAGCGCCGCTGCCGGCCGGACGCGCCCGCGGCATCGCCGTGGCGTTCTCCTACGGCAGCTACGCCGCCCACGTCGCCGAGGTGTCGGTGACGCCCGACGGCCAGCTCCGCGTCCACAAGCTCGTCTGCGCGATCGACTGCGGCATCGCGGTCAATCCCGATCAGGTCAGGGCCCAGATGGAAGGCGGCGCCGTCTACGCGATGACCGGCTTGTTCGATCAGATCACGCTCGACAAGGGCCGCGTGCAGCAGTCGAACTTCCACGACTATCAGACTCACATCGTCGATTCCGGCGAGGCGCCGGGCGGCCTCGGAGAGCCGGGCGTGCCGCCGGTCGCGCCGTCCATCTGCAACGCGGTGTTCGCGCTCACCGGCAAGCGCATCCGTACGCTGCCGATCCGGCCGGAAGATCTGAAGAAGGCCTGACGCAGAGAATCTCGGGGGGGGCCGGCGAGGGCCGGCCCCTTCCGAGATCACTTGTCCGAGGTCGCCGTCTTTGTCGGCGCTTCTCCGCGCGAGAGGCGCTGGAGGAACTTGGCCAGGTCGCGCGCCATGTCGTCGAAGGACTCCTTGAGGAGATCCTGGTCGTCGCCGCCGAAGAGGGCCACCTGGGCAATGCGGCGATCCGCGGTGACCATCACTACGCGTCCGGTCGAGGCCTCGATGAACCGCATGTCGGCTTGCGCGCGGGCGCGCCCGGCGCCATAGATCCCCGCGAAGTAGCGGGCCACCCGCGAGCCACGGCCGAGGCGCGTGATATCGCCCTCGAGCCGTAGCATCTTCTCACCGGCCACGGGCTTGTATCCGCCCTCGGCGAGATTGACGACGCGCTGGAACTGCCCGCTCTCGCGCAGTCGGCGCACCAGCTCGGTGTTGAAGAAGGCGGCCATCGTGGCGGCGAACTTCCGGTCGCCTTCGTCCTCGAGCTGGTCCGTCACCGGAAAGAGAGCCACCCCGATGACTCGGTAGGCCTTGATGTCGAAGTTAGGCGCGAGGCCGACCAGGCCAGCCTCTTTATCCTCGATCGTCGGCGTCAGGCCTCCTGCGCTCATGGGCGAGTCGGGGGTGCTTCGCATCGCGCCACATCCGGTGAGGGTGAGCAGAACGAGAGCGATCGAAATCAGAATGTTCATAAGGAGCTCCTTTGTGCGTGGCGATTAGAGACGAGAAGGTCCGATGTGGGCATTACTGAACGGTAGCGCAGCGGTGCCGCCCGCACCAAATTCTGGGACGGCCGGCGGAGCGCCCTCGAGACCGACGATGGGCTAGGGGTTGCGGGCGAGGAACAGGTAGCGGTTGAGGCTGAAGAAGTAGTTGTCGGCGGCGCCGAGCTCGCGAAGATCGGCCACCCACGCCGCCACCTCGGCCTCGGTGATCCCCTGCCGACCCGGAACGAATGCCCCCATCAGCGCGGCGAGCCCGTGACTCACCGCGTGCTCTCCGTACTCACTGTTCACCAGGGTGAACACGCCGATGTCCTCGACGACGAAGCCCGCCTCTTTGAGCCGCCGCGCCAGCGTGCGGGGCAGGTGGGGATGGATGACGTGCTCTTTCCACGCGGTGAGCATGCGGGTCGTCCGCGCGCGGTCACTCGTGTTCCAGACGATCGAGTCCCAGTCGGTGTCGAGTACGAGCAGCCGGCCTCCGGGACGCAGCACACGGCGGGCTTCGCCCAGCGCGCGCGCCATGTCGCCGACGTACTCGTACACCTGCGAGGCGACCGCGGCGTCGAAGGTCGCCTTGGGGAAGGGCAGGGACACGGCGTCGGCGTCACCGAGCTCCACCCACGGCTGGCCGGCGCAACGGACGCGGCCCATCGCCAGCATCTCGTTGCTGAGGTCAATGCCCACGACGCGGCCGCCCGGTCCGACGGCCCTCGCCATCTCTTCGGTGAGCAGGCAGGGACCGGCGCCGATGTCGATCACCTGCTCGCCCGGCTTGAGCTCGAGCCGCCGCATGATCTCGCGCCGTTGGGCCACCACCTCCGGCGTCAGGTAGTTGGCCTCGATCCGGCGCGCCGTCGCCGTGTCGAATGCGAGCGTGTTGGGCATCGTCATGGGGCGACCATTAGACGCTTCATAATGGCACCTCGAAGCGCGGTGGTCGGATGTCGCGAACGTATCACGCGCGCCCGGCGAGGTCGAGGGCCGTCAGGAAGAGCGTCTGAGCGCCGTGCTCGATATCGTCCATAGGCGTGAACTCTTCCTCGCAGTGACTGCGGCCGTCGCGCGACGGAACGAAGATCATCCCGGCCGGTCCGATGGCCGCCATGTACTGGCGTCGTGCCGAGCATAGGACCTACAAAGGCCCGGTTGACGGAACATCCATTCTTAGCACCCCGCCCCTCCGCGCCGGTTCCCCCCGGTACAGAGATCGATCAGCATCGGCACGTCCGTGCGTTGATGGCCGCCGCCGAACGAACTGCCGGGTGAGCACGCGCTGCTGAAGGAACAGCGACGGATCGATCGAGAGGCGCGTGCCCGCCGGCGACACGCCGACGACCACGCAGGTACCGCCGAGATGGGTGGAAAGGAGCGCCTGCTCCATGGTGCGCTGGGCGCCGACCACTCGAACGCGAAATCGACACCGCCGCGCCCGGAGAGCTCCTGGATGCGGGCCACCGGATCTTCCTTCGACGCGTCGACGACGTGCGTCGCGCCGAACTCCTCGGCCCAGGCGAGCTTTTGCTTCATAACGTCTAGGGCGATGATCTCGCCGGCGCCGACGAGGCGCGCGGCCTGGATCGTGTTGAGGCCGACGCCGCCGCAGCCGAAGACAGCCACGCTGGCCCCCGGCGGCACCTTGGCCCGGTTGAACACCGGACCCGCGCCCGCCAGCACGCCGCAGCTCACCAGGCACACGACGTCGAGCGGCGCGTCCTTGCGAATCGGGATGACGCTTTCCTCGGGAAGTACCGAGTGCGTGGCGTAGCCCGAGACCTGCAGGAAGTGATGTAGGCCGCAGCCGTCCTTGTTGAAGCGCGGCGTGCCGTCGAGCACGCCCGGCGATCACGTCTGCTCGAGCTACATCCCGTCTACAGAACCGCGGCTGATACGCGCAGGGCGTCCTTCCTTTGGCTCCGGAGTGTCGCCGGTAGTCTGCGCGTGTGCACCCGCCTTGGCAAGCCCGACGCTCGAAAGTTTGCCTTGGCCGTCGTGGTCGCGTACTGTTCGACGCGGAGGCGCGCCAACGACGATATGAGCGGCGACGCGCGAGATCGGCACGACGCGGCAGACAGCCGCGCGGTGCCGCATCCCGTTCTGAAGAAATATTACGAGAGCGAGAGCGACCGCCGGCCGTTCGTCAGCGCCCTCTTCGACAACGCCGCCGAGCACTACGACTTCGTCTGCGACCTCGGCTCGCTCGGCTCCGGGCGCTACTACCGGCGCTGGGTGCTCCTGCGGTCGGGGCTGCGCGTCGGCATGAAGTTCCTCGACGTCGCCACGGGGACCGGCGTGATCGCGCAGGGCGCCACGCGCATCTTGCGCGAGCCCGGGGCCGTCGTCGGGCTCGATCCGAGCGGCGGGATGCTACAGCAAGCGAAGAAAACGCTCACGGTTCCGCTGGTGCAGGGCACCGTCGAGGAGCTGCCGTTCGCGAACGGCCACTTCGACTTCCTGTGCATGGGCTACGCGTTGCGCCACGTGGCCGACCTCGGCGTCGCATTCCGCGAGTGCCTGCGCGTGTTGAAGCCGGGCGGGCGCGTGCTGATTCTCGAGATCACGCTGCCGCGATCGCCGATGGGCCAGCGCCTCTTCCGCATCTATTTCGAGAAAGTCCTTCCGCGCGGCACGCGCATCAGCACCGGGAGCGCGAAGGCCGAGCTGCTGATGAGGTACTACTGGGACACGATCGCCAATTGCGTGGCACCGGACAAGATCCTGAGCGTGTTGAAGTCGAGCGGATTCGGCAACATCGAGCACCGGGTTCGCGGGGGGCTCCTCAGCGAATACCTCGGCTTCAAGCCAGCAGCCGGCTGAAAAAGGCCGATCGTCAGCGGATCGCCATCTCGTGCGGCTCGACGCCGCGTAGACCGTAGCGGCCCATGAAGCGGAGGAGACCGCGGCTGTAGCGCCTGAGCGTGCCCATTCCCGACGCCTGCAGCGCGATGTGGCGCTCGATGTGGTTCTGGGCGGCGCTCTTGAACGCGTTGGTTCCCGTCGCCATCCAGTCGCGCCCGGCCCGGAACAGCGCGGCCATCCGCCCGTCGTAGAACGTCGCCACCAGATCGAGCCATGCAGTGAGCATCGCGTTCTGCGTGGCTATGTACGGCTGCAGCGCAGCCTCGAGCTCGGAGAGCGGGGGCGCTTGCTCCGACTTCGCGAACGGCTCCAGCGCGTCGGCCACGAGCTCGGCCGAACGAAGCGCCAGATAGACGCCCGGCGAGAGCATCGGGTCGACGAACCCGAACGCGTCCCCGAGCATCACCCAGCCCGGGCCCAGGCCCCGGTGCGAGATGAGCTGGTAGTTCGCGTACGTCGCGACGGATGTGACCCGCGTGCTGCCGGAGGCGATCGTCGACAGCCATGCGTCGGTGGCGATCGCGCGCTCGAGCCGCTCGGCCGGACTCGCGCCGAGGCGCGCGGCATCGTCGCGGCCGAGCACGATGCCGATCGACAGCCTGTCTTGGAGCGGAATGCACCAGCTCCAGCCCGCATCGAGACGGCGGATGAGCACCTGACCGGGCGCGTCGTCCCACGCGAAGTTCTCGAAGTGCGCGAAGTGCGCGACGTCCTTGCGCGGTCCGAAGTGGGCTCCGATGGCGAGGGCACGCGCGCCGAGGCGGGCACGTCCGGTCGCGTCGACGACGAGGTCCGGTTGTCGGCCTTCGAGCATCGGAGCCGCGGCCAGCGTTTCCGCCGAGAGACCGAGCTCGCGCGCCCCGTCGCTCGTCGCCTCCAGGCGGGCGTGCGCCACGACGCGGTCGACGCCGGCGGCGACGGCGTGCGCGAGCAGCGTGTCGTCGAAGCGCGGACGCGGGATGTTGTACGCGTACGGGAACACGCCCGGCGCGAATCGCGCGAAGGAGAAGCTGAAGCGATCGGCCGGCGACCAGATGAAGGACACGCCGGGCTTCACGCGGCTGAAGCTCGCCGTCTCTTGCTCGATGCCGAGCCGCTGGAGGATCGGGATGACGGCGGGCACGAGTGATTCGCCGACCAGCAGCTCGGGACGCCGGCCGTCATCGAACAGGGTGACGCGAGCGCCCTGACGCGCCAGCAAGAGGGCCAGAGCGGAGCCTGAAGGCCCGGAACCGACGATCGCGACTCTCACCGACGAATCTTGCCGCTCGGCGTTCTGGGGACCGCCTCCACGACCGTGAACTCGACCGGCACCTTATATGAGGACAAAGCGCGGGCGCAATGCGACTTTAGGCCATCGAGGTCGCACCCGGGCTCCACGACCACCTCGGCGCAGGGCACCTCGCCCATGTGCGCGTGAGGTCGGCCGAACACGCGAGATTCCTTGATGCCCGGGAACTGATTGATGCAGACCTCGACTTCCTCGGGGAAGAATTTGAGCCCGGCGACCAGGATCAGCGCCTTCTTCCGGCCCTTGAGGTGGAGCGCCCCCGCACGGTCCAGAAAGCCGAGATCGCCGGTGAGGAACCAGCCGTTCGTCGCGATCTGCTCGCGCAGCCGCCAGGGCGAGTAGTAGGCCGAGAAATGCCCGTCGCCCCGGACGGCGATCTCGCCCAGTGTCTCCGGAGGCAAGAGCTTGCCGTCGTCGGAGAGGACCGCGACCTCGTACCCGGGGACGGGTCGACCTACCGAAGCCGGAGGCAGTCCCTCGGTGCCCAGGTTGATGCACGGCAGGCCGGCCTCGATGATGCCGTACGCCTGCCCGACCGGTACGCGATAGACGGACTCGAACCGTTCCATCACCGCCGGCGAGATCGGCGCGGCCGTGGAAAGCGTGACGCGAATGCTCGACAGCGGCTCGCTCGGAGCGAGGTTGGCCATGCGCTCGAAGTGCAGGGGCGCGGCGTACAGTACGCTGGCCCGAAGTCGGCGGGCACCGTCCACGATCGCGTTGGGCAACGTGTCCGAGCACAGCAGGATGTGGGAGCCGGCGCGCACGTAGGCCGTGATCGTTACGGCGAAGTGATAGGCCAGCGGCAGCACCCACAGAATCCGATCCTCTTCGCTGAATTTGAGCACGCGATCGGAGGCCTCGACGCGGGCCGCGGTGGCCTCGTGAGACAGCACGACGCCCTTGCTGCGCGAGGTCGTGCCCGAGGTGAACCGGATGAACGCGGCGTTCACCTTGTTGAACTCGGCAGGGGGTTCGGCGCCGCGATCGATCCACTGAAACGTGTAGCCGTCGCACTCGCCGCCCTTCACGACCGCGCGGCGCGCGGCTTCGTCCGCATGCCCCGGCGCGCTGGCGAGCGGCGCCGCCTTCGGCCAGGCAAAGCAGCCGTTCAGCTGTACCTCGCGGACGATCTCCGCGATCTCCGTCGGCGTCAGGTTACTGGCCAGCGGCACGAAACACGCCCCGGCGGCGAGCAGCCCGAAGGCGGCGGGCAGGTACGTGAGATCGTTCGGGGCCAGGAGCCCGATGCGCTGGCCGGGCTCGACGCCCTCGGCTTTGAGGAACGCCGCGGCCCGCTCGGCCTCGCGGGCGAGCTGCCCATAGCTGATCGACCGGCCCGAGCGCACGTCGGTGACGGCGCGGCGCGGCGCGTGACGCTCCGCGGTCGCGAACAGCAGATCGGCGAGGTTCATCGCGCCTCCGCGCGGCGAGCCGCCGCTCGCCCGACGGCCTCGCCGGTCGCCAGGCAGGTGCCGATCACGCGCGCCGAGCCGAGCGCCTCGTGCGTGGCGCTCATGCAGCGGCCGGCGACGAACAGATTGTCGACGTCGCGCGCCTGCAAGCATCGCAGCGGAATGTCATAGTGCGCGCGATCGTCGAGCCACTCGTACGTGGCGCCGAGCCGACCGTCTTCCCAGAGCTCGATCGGCCAGCTCGCGCGCGCAACGCCGTCGTCGAACTTGCGGGCGCTCAGCACGTCGTCGCGGGTGAGCTGGTAGCGTCCGATCACGCGGCGGCTCTCGCGGACGCCGACCTGCGGCGCCGCGTGCGAGACGAAGGCGCGCGAGAAGGCCGGGAGAGTTTTCAGAAACTCGGTGACCGCGAGCGCGCGCTTGCGGCCTTCCTGCTCGGCGACGGTCAGAAAATCGCGGCTCGTCGGAAGCTCCTCGGCGATTCCGCTCAGGGTGAGCTTGCAGACGATTTCACCAGGCTGAGGCGAGGCGCCCAGCGCCAGGTTGGCGGCCCCTTTGGGCAAGCGTCCCTCCTGTTCGGCAGTCACCAGCGATCGCAAGAGCGCCACGCGCGGTCCCGATCCCAGCGCGTCGGTGTCGACGTGCTGGAGGACGAAGACCAGCGACGGCAGCTGGCGCTCGGACAAGGGCGCGGTGGCGGTGGCCGCGCCGGCAAGGTGCGCGACGACGGCGTCGCCGCTGGCGTCGACGACGACACGCGCCGCCAGCTCGAGTGTGCGCTCCCAGGTGGCCACACGTACGGCGTCGACGTGACCGCGCCCGAGCTCGACCGCGGTCACGAACGTGTGCAGATAGACGTCGAGCGGCACCGCCGACGCGGCGAGCTCATCGGCCAGGCAGGCGAACGCGAACGGCGTATAGGGCAGGACGTACGTTCGCCCACGACGCGCGGGCCCTCCACAGCCGGGCATGGTCGCGAGCCTTCGCGCGACCTCGTTCGCGAAGCCTTCGTTCAGGATTTCGGGCGGCCCGGCCGCGGTCAGATAGAGCCCGCAGACCGTGCTGACCATGCCCGCCGTCGCCATGCCGCCGAGAAAGCCGTAGCGCTCGATAAGCGCGGTGCGCGCGCCGGAGCGCGCCGCCGCCACCGCGGAGGCCAGACCGGCAGCGCCGCCTCCCACTACGACGACGTCGTAGCTCAGCGAGCCGGCTGCCATCCCATCCCCTCGCGGACGCCCTCGACGATGCGCGCGACCTCCTCCTCGTTCACCGCGCCTTCGATCCAGGATACGACGAGGTTGTTCCTGATCCCGCAACGGTTGAAGAATACGCCGACCCCGGGCCGCGGCAGAACGGATGGCGCGTGATAGGCATTGATCACACGCCGACCGAAAAGCTTCTCGAGCGCCGGGGGGAAATCCGCCAGGTCGGCGCAGTTGAAGGAGAAGGTCTCTCGCGTCGCGGTGCCCGGCAGGTCGCGCAGCATCAGCGACAGCGGACGGTACTTGAGGAACTCCATCGCGACCGCGCTGGCGTCGATCTGGCCGTCGCGAAGCGCCTCGCTCATCTGGTCGCGCAAGGTCCGTGTCAGCGCGTGCACGTCCCTGGTCTTCGACGGTTCGAACCGCGCGAAGTGGAACGCGAGCACGTTGCCGAACGTCGCTCCCGGCTCCCCCTTCGGGCGTAAGTCGACCGAGACCGGCACGAGAAAGGGCAGGTCGGGAAGCCCGCGCCGGCGCCAGAGATCGGCCATGGTGCGGCCGACCAGCGCCAGGCGCCAGCAGATTTCACGAGTGGAGCGAACGCCGCTGATGCCGTGATCGTCGCCGACGAAGCTCGCCTGCCTGAAGCGCACGCGTCCGGGCGTGGTCAGCCCCGTGCCGGGTGAGATCGGCGAGGTGGGCACCAGTGCGCGCATGTAGTGCTGACTTTGCCGGCCGAGCCGTCCGCGCTCCTTGAGCGGACGCGGATCCAGCGTGGTCGCGAACTCCGGCGGCGTACCTCCCCACGGCGCCCGGCCGTCTGTTTCGTCGAGATGGGCGAGATGTGCGAGCAGGTTCTGTCCGCCGCGCGGGTCCATGAGGGGGTGAAACCACGTCAGGACGAGCGCGCTCTGAGCACCCGCGGCGTCCGAGGGCCATTCCAGAACCGACAAACGCAACGGAGGCTCGTGGCGCGGATCGATCGCCGCGTTCAGCTCTGCTTCCAGCGCGGAGTGAAGCGCTTCCGTCGCGAGGAGACGTTCATGCCGTACGGGCGGCACGGCGAGGGCCGCGCGAGAGCGCGCGGCCCAGTGCAGCGCTCCCCACGGAAACGGCCGTCGCAGGCGCGCGGCCGGCCAGGGACAGAAGTCCAGGAAGCGCTCGAGAGCGCGCGCGATCCGCGAAGCGTCGAGGGGCCCGTCGCACTGCACGGCCATGAGGGTGTTGTTGCTCACGCCCACGTGCTTCCACAGGGCTTGCATCGCGACCAGGACGAGATCGGCGCCGCGCAGGGGCAGCCGGCGAACGCGTGGAGTGCTCACGCGCTCCGTCGGCAGATGTAGTTCGCGAAGGCGCGCGCGGTCCTGATGTTGTCCGCGACGAGATCCTCGTCGGGCATCCAGAACCCGTAGTGCGCCTCGATGAAGAGGAGCACCTTCAGGAGCGCCATCGAGTCGAGACCTGCCAGCTCGAGATCGTCGTCGGATCGCACGGGACGGCTTCGCGCCATGATCGTGGCGTTGATGAACTCCGTCACGGCGTTGGTGACCTCTTCGGGATCGAGCCGGGAGAGATTCCCGGTGGACATGATCACGCTCACTATCCTTATGCGGTTCTTACTTTGCAAGTCTCACGAAATGTCACCGGCAGCCGCCGCGTCTAAAGGGCCAGGAGTTGCCGACATGAGGAGGCTCGAGGCCATGGCAAGAGCGAGTGCGCTTCGGCGCCTGGGCGCGATGCTCCTGCTAGGCCGAGTATGTCCGAACTGCAGCAGCCAGGTTTCGGCGACGGCAAAGTTCTGTCCTCCCGAAGGCCGCTGGCGCTGGGAGATTCGGTGCGGAGGCACCGTTGTCAGAGGGTCGGAGGAACGCTTCGCGACGGCGCACGACGCCTGTCGAAGACGGCAAGCGCCGGCTGCTGACGCTTTGGACGGGTGAAGATCGGCCACCGATACGGCGTCTTCTACAACATGTATCAGATGCACGACCAGTACATCGTCCGCAGCATCAAGACCGCGTCGGGGGAGACCACCTGGCTCGTGGTGACCCCGCCCTAACGACGCGGTCGAGCGTCGCCGTCTTCGGGTCGCGGACGTCGATCGACATCTTCACGCGGCCGAGGATGGCGTTGACGATGTTCGGCGTCACGTCGAGGGTGCCCATCGTGGTGACCGCATCGCCCCCCAGTTGCCGGGCGATGTCGCGCACGCCGGCGACGACCTCGGCGGCCGCCACCAGCGCGTCGTGGCGGATGCGCATCGGCGTGGGGCCGGCGTGATCCTGCACGCCGTGGATGGTCAGGCGCGACCACGAGATGGCGACGATGCCCTCGCCGACGCCGACCGAGAGTCCTTCCTCCTCGAGCAACGGTCCCTGCTCGATGTGAAGCTCGAGATAGGCGCGGAAGGGGCGTGGCACGCAGGGCTCCGAGCCGAGGTAGCCGATCCGCTCCAGCTCGTCGACCAGGCGAAGGCCATCGCGATCACGCGCGTTGTACGCGTCCTCGAGCGGGATCTTCCCCGCCATCACGCCACTCGCGATCATCGCCGGCTGGAAGCGCGCGCCTTCTTCGTTGGTGAAGATGACGAGCGTGACCGGATGCTGCGTCTTCACCCGGTGATCGTTGAGCGCGCGGATGACCTCGAGTCCGCAGAGGACGCCGAGCTGGCCGTCGTACTTGCCACCGGTCGGCACCGAATCGACGTGCGAGCCCATCATGACGGGCGGCAGCGCGGACGATCCCGCGCGCTCCCCGAAGATGTTGTCCATCTGATCGACGGTCACCCGAAGCCCTGCCTCGCGCATGCGCGCGACCATCCAGTCACGGCCGCGCTTGTCGTGATCGGTCAGCGCCACGCGTGTCAGGCCGCCGCGCGAGGTTTCACCGATACTGCCCAGCTCGTGAATCGTCGCTTCCAGCCGCTTGCGATCGATCCTCATCGGCGTCCTGCGCCTCCCCGATGTTCGGCCAGGGGAATGACCATCTCGCCGAACGGCTCGAAGCGCTTCATCGTATACGCGCGCGCGGTCAGCGCGGCGCCGATCGCGTCTCGGCCATCCTGGCCCAGGTGACTCGGCACCCCGCGCAGGTGGCGGCTCGCCAGCGCGCGGCTCGACCATCGCGCTCGCGATTCGCCGCGCCGCGGCCCGAGCCACCGCGTCCACGACGCCGTCGGGAAGACGTCGATCGCCGTCAGCTTCGCCTCGCGGAGCGCGGCATAGAGCTCGAGCCCGTGCTCGATCCACTCATAGTAGGTGGCGGCGGCGCCCCGCTTGCGGCGCTGTCGCGCCAGCGTGGACGCGCTCGGCGTCGGCCGGATGCCGCACAGCGTGCGCGGCGAGAAGAGACGCTCGCAGTCGCGCATGGTCTTGCCTTCCTCGGCGAGGCTGCAGGGGCTGTCCACGCCCACGACGAGCGGCCGCCACGGCCCGATCCATTCGACGACCGCGGCGGGTCCGGGCAGGCGGACCGGCCCGGCCACCAACCGACGACCGTCCACGACCGCGACGTGGAACCCCTTGCGCCGCCCGCCGACGTCGACGCCCGCCCAGACCGGCGACGTCCTCGGCGTCGGAGCCGAGGCCTTCAAAGCCCCGCTGTGCGAGGCGACGACGCGCGGCGCTGCCGCAGGCACGCCCGTCGGAGCCGAGGCGTTCAAAGCCCTAAGTACGCGCGCTTGAGCCGCTCGTCGCCCAGCAGCTCGCGGGCCGGCCCGGAGAGCACGAGCCGCCCGCTCTCCAGCACGCACGCGCGATGGGCCAGCGTCAGCGCCTGGCGCACGTTCTGCTCGACGAGGAGCACGGTCACCCCGTCGGCGTTGATCGTCCGCACCGTCTCGAAGATGAGCCCCACGAGCACCGGTGCCAGGCCGAGCGTCGGCTCGTCGAGCATGAGCAGCCGGGGCCGCGCCATCAGCGCGCGGCCGATAGCGCACATCTGCTGCTCGCCGCCGGAGAGCGAGCCGGCGAGCTGGCCGGCGCGCTCACTCAGCACCGGGAAGAGTGAGAGGACGTACTGGAGCGTGCGCTCCTGCTCGGCGCGGGCGCGGTCGGTGTGGGCGCCCAGCAGGAGGTTCTCGCGCACGGTCATGAACGGGAAGAGCCGTCGGCCCTCCGGCACCTGCACGATGCCGAGCTCGACCCGTCGGTGCGCGGCGACCGAGGCGAGGTCGGCGCCGTCGAAGAGCACCCGGCCGCCGCCCGGCCTCACCAGCCCGGAGACGACGCGGATGGACGTGGTCTTGCCAGCGGCATTGGCGCCGACGAGGGCCACGATCTCCTTGTCACGCACCTCGAAGGACACGCCGAAGAGCGCCTGCAGATCGCCGTAGAAGGCGTCCACGCCCTCAAGCCTGAGCAAGCACGAACTCCTCGCCCAGGTACGCGTCGACGACGCGACGATCGGCGACGATCTGCGCCGGCGTGCCCTCGGCGATCTTCTCGCCGTGGTGGAGCACGACGATGCGCTGAGCGAGCCGCATCATTGCGGCCATGATGTGCTCGATGACGATGACGGTGAGGCCCTCCGCGTGGAGACGACGGATCAGGTCGACCATGCCGCCGAGCTCGGTCGGGTTGAGTCCGGCCATCACCTCGTCGAGCAGGAGGACGCGCGGCCGCGTGGCCAGCGCGCGCGCGACCTCGAGGCGCTTGCGCAGTCCGATCGGCAGCGCCCTGGCCCGGGCCGTGGCGTACGGCGCGAGGCCGCACGTCTCGACCACGCGCTCGGCGTCGGAGCGGGCGGCGCGAACGGTCGGCGTGCGCGTCAGGGCGCCGATCATCACGTTGTCGAGGACGGAGAGATTGCCGAACGGCTTGACGATCTGGAACGTCCGCGTGAGGCCGAGCCGGCAGATGTCGTGGGGCGCGCGGCCGGTCACGTCGCTGCCCGCGAAGACGACGCGTCCCTCTTCCGGGCGGTAGTAGCCGGAGACCACGTTGAAGAGGGTCGTCTTGCCGGCGCCGTTTGGGCCGATGATGCCCATCAGCTCGCGCTCGCGCACGTCCAGCGAGACGGCGCGGACCGCTGTCAGGCCGCCGAAGCGCTTGGTGACGTTCTCAAGCGTGAGCACGCGCCCCTCGGGCGCCGGCCGCCCACCGCGCGCGCAGCCGTGCCGCGATTCCCGTCAAGCCCTCGGGAGCCCAGCGGACGACCAGGATGAGCGCGGCGCCGTAGATGACGAGATAGATGCCGGTGAAGCCCGCCTTCATGCCCGCGAAGGTGGCTCTCAGGTAGGTCTCGAGCACGGTGATGAGGATGGACCCGAGGTACGGCCCGAGCGCCGTGCCGATGCCGCCGATGATCGTGTTGAGGGCGAACCTGACCGACAGGTCCACCGAGAACACGTAGGCGGGGTCCACGAAGCCGACGTACTGGGCCCACAGCGTGCCGCAGACCGACGTCAGCGCCGCGCTCACGGTGACCGCGATCACCTTGAGGCGCCGGGTGGCGATGCCGAGCGCTTCGGCCGCGTCCTCGTCCTCGCGCACGCCGGCGAGCTGATAGCCGATGCGCGAGTGCTCCAGGTACACCTCCACGCCGTAATAGATGATGGCGACGGCCAGCGCCATGTACACCCAGGCGACGTGACCGAGGCCCAGCGTGGCGAAACCCGGCCGGTACGGCACCGGGATGCCCTCGCCGCCCGCGGTGAATCCGCGCCAGCGGCTCACCGCGATCAGCAGCACCTGCGACAGCGCGATCGTGGACAGCGCGAAGTAGGGGCCCTTGAGACGATTGGACAGGAAGCCGAGGACGAGGCCGGCCCCGATCGAGACGACGACGCCGAGGATCATGCCGAGCCACGGGCTCTTCGAAAACCGCGTGACCATGAGGGCGCCGGCGTAGGCGCCGATCCCGAAGAACGACGCGTGGCCGATCGATACCTGGCCGGCGTAGCCGCCGGCCACGTTCCACGCCGCCGACAGCGCTCCCCACAGGAGAATCAACACGAGACTGTCGAGGAAGAACGCGTCGCGAATCACCAGCGGCACGAGGGCGGCGCCGCCGAACAGCACGATCGCGCCGGTGTGGCGCGGGAGGCCGATCATCACGCGCCGAGAGTTTCCGATCCGCGCTGGCCGAAGAGCCCGGCGGGGCGGAACACCAGGACGAGGATGAAGAGCAGGAAGTAGAAGATCTCTTTCCAGGCGATGCCGAAGACGTAGGAGCCCGCCACCTCGACGGCGGCGACGATGAGGCTGCCGATGAGGGCGCCTGCCATGTCGCCGAGTCCGCCCAGCACCACGACCACGTAGGACAGCAGCACGAACTGCAGTCCGGCCGTCGGGTACACCGAATAGAGCGGGGCGACGAGCACACCGGCGGCGCCGACGGCGGCGATGCCGATGGCGAACGTGAGCCGGTACACCCGATCGGTGTCGATCCCCATCAACGTCGCCGCGTCGCGGTCCTGGGCGGTCGCCCGCATGACGCGGCCGGTGTGGGTGAACTTCATGAACGCGAACAGCGCGACCGTCAGCACGACCGAGATGACGAAGGCCACGACCTGCGAGAGGTTGAACGTCGTGCCGCCGACCCGGAGCGCCACGGAGAGGTGCCAGGGCCGGACGAAGCGGAAATCACCGCTCCAGCTCACCAGCGCGATGTTCTGGAGCAGGATGGAGAGGCCGAACGTCGTGAAGATCTGGACGTTGTGCGAGGCGGTGATGACCCCCTTCATGACAAGGACATAGGTGACGAGCCCGACCACGAAGAAGAGCGGAATGGCCACGAAGAGGACGAAGTACGGATCGACGCCCCACAGCGTGAACGACCAGAACGCCAGGTACATGCCGAGCATGAGGAACTCGCCGTGGGCGAAGTTCACCACGCGCATGATTCCGAAGATGAGCGTCAGCCCCACCGCGATCAGCGCGTAGATGCCGCCGAGCAGGACGGTGGAGACGCCGAGCTGAGCGACCGCGTCTATTTGCGCTGGTCCCAGGCGCCGAGCGGAATCCACTTCGCCCGGGCCGTCGTGAACTCCTCCGGCCACACGGTGACGAGCTGGCCGTTCTGCCACTGGAGCATGTAGTGCTGCACCCGCTCGTTGGCGTTCTGGCCCGTCTCGGAGAACTTCACACCCCAGCCGTTCATCGACGATCCGACCGGCAGGTCGAGCGACATCACCGCCGCGTTGAACTTGTCGGGATCGTCGGTGCCGGCGCGGTCGAGGACGAGCTTGAGGATCCACAGTCCGGGCCCGGCGAGCTGATGGCCGCCCAGCGGGTAGGAGCCCGTACGCTTCTGGACCGCTTCGCGGAACTCACGCTCGATCTTCTGGCCCTCGGGCTTGAGCGCCTCGAGGCGGAAGCCGGGCCCGGGCTCCAGCAGCGCGAACACGCCGTTGGCGTCGTTGCCGAGCGCCTTGCCGAAGTCCGAGCCTCCGTACCCGGTGGCCCCCGCGTGGACCAGGGCCTTGAACAGGAAGTTCTGCTCCTTCGACTGCCGCCAGAACAGGACGGCGTCGTTGCCGAAGCCGATGTGGTGGACGATGTCCGGATTGAGCTGCTTGAGCTTCAGCACGATCGGCGTCATGTCGTTGATCGTGGTCCAGTTGTAGTACTCGGCGGCCAGCTCCTGCATGCCGAATTCCTGCTTGGCGCGCAGGCGCGCCGATTCCGTCACGCCCTGGCCGTACGACGAGTCCTCGGAGAGGAACGCGATCTTGATCTGGTTGGGCTTGAGGTTGAAGCGCGGCGCCAGGTGCTTGGCGATGAACTCGACGTTGTACCAGCCGAACCCGGTGGCATCGATCTCCGTGCGGTACACGGTCTTGAGCCCGCGCTTGTTGAAGCGCGGGTCGACGCACGACGTCTCCCAGTAGATGACGTTGTGGCGGGCCGCCACCTCGCTGGCGGCGCCGCAGAGACGCGAGGAGAACGTCCCGATGATGATCTTGACGCCTTCGCGCGTGATCAGCCGGTTCGCCTCCGACGCCGCCACCGTGGGGTCGGTGGCATCGGCCAGGGCGAAGGTCAGCTTCTTGCCCATCACGCCGCCGCGCTCGTTGATCATGTCGCGCACGATCTCGAGGCCCTCGAGATGACGCTTGCCCTCGAAGGCGAGCGGCCCCGTCAACGGCTCGAGCACGCCGAGCTTGTACTCACCCGACAGCGTCTGAGCGTGCGTGCCGGAGGCGAGGAGGGCAACGATGAGCGCGACGAAGGGGATGGCACGATGACGCATGAACGGCCTCCTCTCGAAGGGAGCGAACGGTGCGGCGGTTCTAGCACTGCGTCACCAAAGGTGTCAAGGAGCGCATGCTAGACTCCGCTCGTGAGCGACGACGACAACACGTATCGCATGCTCGCGCCGCAGACGATCCGCTTCTGTCCGCTCTGCGCGGGCGCGCTCGGCCGGGAGGCGGTGCCGCCCGATCAGCGCGAGCAAGCCGTGTGCTCGCGCTGCCGCTTCGTCTTCTATCTCAATCCGAAGGTGGTGGCCGGCACGATCCCCGAGCAGGACGGCCGGATCCTGCTCACGCGCCGCTCCATCAATCCAGGGCGCGGGCTGTGGACGTTCCCCGGCGGATTCGTCGACTTCGGCGAGACGGTGACCGACGGCGCGCGGCGCGAGACGTTCGAGGAGACCGGGCTCCACGTGGAGCTGACGGGACTCCTCAACGTCTACTCGTATCCGGGCTCGCCGGTGATCATCGTCTACAACGCGCGGGTCACCGGCGGTGAGCTGACGCCGTGCGCCGAGAACGACGCCTTCGACTGGCTCAAGCCGTCGGAGATCCCGTGGCTCGCGCTGGCGTTTCCGTCGACCCGTGACGCGTTACGGGAGTGGGTGGCAGCGCGGGGGGAGACGCCCGCGGGTTAGGACGCTACCTGGCGCGACGGCAGGCCGAGCGTCGCCTTGCCGGTGACGACCTTCTCGCCCTTCTGATTCTCGGCCCACACCTCGAGCTCGACGAGGCGCACGTCGTCCTTCTCCGACTTCGCGATCACGCGGCCGGTGCAGGTGACGGTGTCCTTGAGCCGCACCAGCGCCGCGAAGCGGACGCCGAGCTTGCGCACGCTGCCGGCCCCCGCCCAGTCGGTGAGGGCCTGGCCGACCCAGCCCATCGACAGCATGCCGTGGGCGAACACGCCGCCCATGCCGGCCGCGCGGGCGAACTCGTCGTCCTGGTGGATGGGATTGAAGTCGAGCGAGGCGCCGGCGTAGCGCGTGAGCTGGATCTGCTGGAGCGGTCCCTTGACGAGCGGCGGCAGCATGTTGCCGACCTGGACGTCCTCGAAGTAGATCCGGCCGTATTTCACAGGCGTACTACCGTGATCTGGCGCATGCTCACCGCGATCTCGCCGGCGCGGTCGGTGACCGCCGTCTCGCGCACGACGAACGCCATCGGGCCGCTGCGGCCCGTCTTCTCGTAGACGTCGAGGACCTTGGTGCGGCAGAGATACGTCTCGCCGGGGACCAGTTGACGGTGGATCTCGAATTCCTGCTCCCCGTGGAGCAGCCGCGAGATGTCGACACCGAGGTCGCGCAGCAACGCCCCGGAATCGGCGGCCTCGTCCCGGAACGAGATGCTGAACGTCGGCGGCGCGATGACGTCGCCCCAGGGTGAGGCGGCGCCGACCGCATCATTTATATAGAACGGGTTGCGATCGCCGAGCGCCTGCGCGAAATCCTTGATGCGGCCGCGCTCGACGGTGACCGGGAAGGGCGGGTACTCCTTGCCGACGATCGCCTTGTTGACTTTGAGCGGCATCAGGCCCCGCCCTTCAACATGGCGCGCTCCAGGAACTTCTCCATGTCGAGGACGAGGACCCGTTCGTGCTTGCCTTCGGCGATCTTGTCCTTGTCGTCCCACGCCTCCACCGCGAACAGATACCGCTTGCCGTTGGTCTCCAGCAGCGTGGCCTTGGCGCGGACGTTCATGCCGACCGGGGTTGGCGCCAGATGCCGCATCTCGACCATCGTCCCGACCGTCCCGGCGCCTGGCGGGAGATGAGGCCCCACGACGGCGTGACAGGCGTTCTCGAGCAGGCCCACGAGGAACGGGGTGGCGAGGACCTTTACCCCGCGGTTGCCCATGGCATCGGCAGTGCGGTCGGCGGTGACCGTGATGATGACCTCGGCGGTGGCGCCAGCCTTGATCTCCATGGCCGTGCTTTTACCGCGGGAGGAGCAGGAACTGCAAGCCCATCACGACCAGGAGGGCCTCGATCACTGCCAAAAAGACCCGGTCCGACATCCGGTCGAGGAGGCGCCGGCCGATCCAGGCGCCGCCGAACATGACGGCGCCCAGGACCAGGCCGACCTTGACGGCGTCGGCGCCGAGCAGCGCATACCGGGTGAACACGGCGCCGCGCGTGACGTGCAGGGCAAGCGCGCACACCGACTCGGTGGCGATGTAGGCGCTGCGCCGCAAGCCGTAGGAGAGGTAGAACGGCGCCAGCACGGGCCCCGTCGACACCACGATGGCCGACAGCAGCCCGAACACGACTCCGATGACGGGGAAGTGGACGAGGCGCACGGAGAGATAGCGGCTCTGGAGCAGTCGGCGCAACGGGGCCGCGCCCACCAGGAAGCCGCCGATGATGAGGCGCAGGTGCTCACTGGTCGCGCCGGCGTAGAGGATCGCGCCGACGGCGGTGGCGGGAACGGCGCCCACGAGGAACCGCCACGTCACGCTTCGGTCGATCTCGGCGCGGTTCCACCAGATTCGAGAGAGGTTGCCGAGCAGCATCGCCACGGTCAGCACGGGGGCGGCGGCGCGAATACCCAACGTCAGGGCGATGAGCGGCAGGAGGATCACGCCGGCGCCAAAGCCGGCGACGCCGGCGACGACGGAGCCGATCAGCGCTCCGGCAACGAGGATCGACCAGCCGAGAACGTCGGGCACGGTGGTGGTTGACCGTAGTATACGCGCGTGAGCCGGTGGGTCGGGGCGGCCGGAGTCTTCGTGATCTCGCTCGATTCGATGGTCAACATCGCGTTTCCCGCGATGGCGACGACCTTCGGGGTGTCCGCGCCCGCGATGCGCTGGGTGATCGTTTGCTACGTTTTGAGCTACGCGTTCCTGTCGTTCGCCGGAGGCGCCCTCGGCGATCGCATCGGATACCGGCCGGTCTTCGTCGTCGGGATGGCCGGGAGCGCCGTCGCCTACGTGGTCGCCGCGGCAGCCCCGACGTTCGGGTGGCTGCTGGCCGGTCGGGTGATGCAGGGCCTGGCCGGCGGCCTCGTGTATGGAACGGCGCCGGCCATCGTCACCGCCGGCGCCGACCGGACGGGGCGCACGCGAGCGCTCGGGTTCCTCAATGGCGCGCTCGGGCTGGCCTTCGCCATCGGGCCGATCGTGGCCGGCCTGCTCATCGCGACGGTCGGCTGGCGGGCCGTCTTCTCCGCTCGCGCGCCGCTGGCGCTCATCGCCCTGGTGGCGGCGCTCCGCGGGCTGCGGCGCGACGGCCCGGGAGCCTTACGGGGACCGGTGAGGGTGCGCGACGTCCTGCGCCGCCCCGTGCTCCACCTGGGCGCGCTGCCGTTCCTGGCTTTCGGGGGGAACTTCGCGATCTGGCTGCTCGCGCCCTTCTATATCGTCGAGGGCCGGGGGCTCGGCCCCATGGTCGGCGGCCTCATGTTCACGCTCACGCCGCTGGGGATGGCGCTCGGCGCACCGCTGGGCGCGCGTCTCGCCGCGCGTCTGGGCACGCGTCTCACGGTGGTCGCTGGTCTTCTGGTGGAAGCGCTGGGACTCGCGGCGTTGGGCACGGCCGGGGCGACGACGCCGTTCGCCGCCGTCGCCGCCGAGCTCTTCGCCGCTGGGCTCGGCCTGGGCGTCTTCGTCGTTCCAAACATGGCGGCGCTGATGGAGGAGTTCAAGCCGCACCAGCAGGGCGCGGCGGGCGGCTTCGCGTTCCTGGCTCGCACGCTCGGCATCGTCGCCGGTGTGCTCACGTGGGCCCAGATCTTCGAGCTCGCACGCGGAGCGCTCGGCTTCGACGTGGCCTTCGAGCGCGCGCTCCTGACTGCCGGCGCGACCGTGCTGGTCGCCGCGGTGCTGGCGACGCTCAGGCAAGGGATGACGCCGCGCAGGGATTGAGCACAAGCCCCCGCGTGAATGAAAGACTCGCGCAAAACGCCCCCTGTTGTCGCGCATCGCGCGAAGGGGAGGGTCCCCCCTCCCATCTTGAAAATCAGAGCGCGGTGAGGAGCGCCATAGCGCGTGGTTTCACGCCGCGATCGCCGGGTCCACCTTCATCACGACGTAGCCACCGACCGCTCCGGCGCCGAAGCCCGGAGCGAAGACGCGCAGCGGGCGGTCGATGACGCCGCCGCGGATCGCGTCGTGCAGCGCGATGGGGATCGACGCCGACGACGTATTGGCCACGGTCTCGATGTTGAAGTAGCAGCGCTCTGGCGCGAGCCCCGCGTCGGCCGCGATGCGCTCGACCATCGTGCGGTTGGCCTGGTGCGGCACGGTCAGGTCGATCGCGTCCATCAGTGAGCCGGCGCCGCCGTCGGGATGCGGCAGCGCTCGGAGCTCGGACAGCATCTGGCCCAGGTATCGCTTCACCAGCGTGCGCACCTCGGGCCCGTACACCGTGATGTTGTTGTCGAACTCCGGGTTGGGCCAGATGATCGAGTCCACCTCGCTCATCGGCCCGCTCGCGTAGGTCTGGAACACTTCCACGTCGGGCGGAGCGCCACGCTCGGCGGGGGCGACGACCAGCGCGGCGGCGCCGTCGCCGAAGATCATCCGTGACGTCCGCACCGTGCCGATCTTGTCCGAGAACTTCTCGCCGCAGACGACCAGGACCGGCCGCTCGACTTCCTGCAGCAAGCGCACCGCTTCGGCGAGTCCGTAGGGCAGTCCCGCGCAGGCGGCCACGATGTCGCAGGACGCGTGCGTCTGGAAGATCCCGAGCTGACCGGAGAGCCAGGTGGCGACCGACGGCATCATCTTCGCGCTCGTGCACGAGCAGAAGACGACCGCGCCGATCTCTCCCGGACGCCGGCCGGACTTCTCGAGCGCACGCCGCGCCGCCATCAGCGCCAGGTGATCGAGGTCGAGATCGGTGTAGAGCCGCTGGGCGATCCCGGTCTTGAGATGAATCTCCTCGGCGGTCATCGGTGACCAGCACCAGGCCGCGTTGCGGATCAGGTCCTCGTTGGTGCAGACCTGCTCGCCCTTCTGCACGGCCAGCGCCTCGAGCCGCGGCATCACGGCGAAGCGCTTTCGCACCTCGATGGGCGGGTACGGTGTGAGCGGCCGCTCGGACACGGCCGGCGTCGGACGCGGCGGCCGCTGGCGGTGGCCGGCTCGCACGCGACGGATGAAGTCGGCGGCGTCCTCACTGCGCGGGGTGAACACGACCACCCAGTCATCGCCGTCCAGCTTGCCGACCTCGGTCAGGCGCAGCTTGCCGCGGTCCCACCGGTATTCGTTGTGGAGCACCATCGTCTGGCGCAGGAGCGCCTCCAGCTCGGGTACCGCGTGATGGCACTCGACGATGTCCTGCCACGAATACCCGGGGTAGTCCGGGTCGTAGGCGAGGAGCGTCCACGTCAGGTTGCGCGGGTTGGCGAGCGCCTCGGCGACGGTGGGCTTGATCGCGGGAAGCTCAGCGCCGGCCCACTTCCGGTGGCGGAAGACGTCGAAGAGGATGCGAAAGACCTTGTCCTCGACGCCTTCGTCCCAGGTCGTGCCGAGCGAGCGATAGCCCGCGTCGACCGCGGCGCTGAGCTCGCTCATGTCCGTGGCCTTGAACACCGGCAGGAACACCTCGTCGCGGAAGCGCGGCACGTCGCGCCAGCGCGTTGGGCGCTTCTCGTAGAGCGTGATGCCGTAGCGGTTGGCCCAGAACAGCGTCGAGGCCAGGTCGCGCAACAGCTCGTACCGCGTCTTGTAGCCGCCGCCGACGATGCGGGACACGATGTCGCCCTCGGCGGGCGCCTTGTCCTCGAAGTCGCGGCGGATCACCGCCGAGAACTGCTCGAGCGAGTCGAACACGGAGAAGTCGAAGGTCGGCACGAAGTTGAACGGGAAGACGATACGACCGTAACGATTGATGACGAACGGCTTCATGGCTGCCCCTTCACGGAAAAATTGCTCGACCATAGTACACGCTGGCCCATACGAGCGCCATCGCGCCACCGTCCATCGCCTCATCTAGATCGAACGCTATACGGACGACGCGCGTGATCCGGCCTTCGTATCGAAGGCAGCGATGAGGTGGATTCGCGCGCATGGGCAAATGACGAGGGGCAAATCAGCACGTCGATAGTGTCGAGATATCGACGCGTGACGCGATCGCGACGACACCGCGTCGACACTGCCAATTTTCCGCCACGTTGCGAACACAGCCGCGAACGGCGGTCGGATGACGAAGTTTGGCAGCGCGCTTGCTCAACGAACCCCAGCAGGTTGCGGCCGGGTGGGGCGCGTGTGCAGTTCAACGTTCGAGACAGGGAGGGTAACGAGTATGCAGAAGCAATGGGTCACTGCAGTGGTCGTGGGCGTGCTGGCGCTGGTCACGGTACCGGCGTGGGCACAGCCCTGCAAGAACGAGATGGTCTTGAAGCAGGCAACGGGCGTCACGGCCACCGGCCAGTCCGACAGGAAAGTGGCAGCGGCGACACTCAAGAGCGCGGCGGTAGACAAGTTCGAGGTCGACATTCAGGGTGGCGGAGCAT
>WNFT01000776.1_pt1 | contig 26788 bp, 22 predicted proteins | sample 5400191 | NCBI WGS metagenome assembly WNFT01 (sample SAMN13153359, study PRJNA577476) | soil metagenome | isolation source: 80 cm saprolite under Madrone tree | place: USA:California | collected 2016-06-14 | reverse complement strand
CAGTAACCAACGCTAAGCAAAGGCCCTTATTCTCTCTTCCTTCTCTTCTGGCCCTACAGGCCGATGCAACGTTCAGAAGGAAGTTGAGCAGTCATCAAAAAACAGGATGCATGCTGGTGGATGCTTTTTCTCTCCAGCCGCTTTGCAAGGTGCTTCATTTCCTTAACGTTGGTTACTGTCCTGCTGCTACCGAAACCCCATCTATTGTGACGAAAAGCAGGTTACTGATTGTGATGGATCACACCCGCAGGGCAGAAAAAACGCTTGACATGAGGTTGTTTCGGGTTTATAATCTGCTGTGTCCGGTGGACTTCTTGAGGTTATGGAAGGGCTTCTGTGTAAGTAGCTGGGCAAAACAACAAGCCGATGTAGCTCAGTTGGTAGAGCAGCGGTTTCGTAAATTTAACAATCAACGTTTTTCACAAGCCGGTGTAGCTCAGTGGTAGAGCATTCGCTTCGTAAGTGAACGGCCGTCAGTTCGATCCTGACCACCGGCTCTTATTCTTCTGCTAGCGGTATCATTTCTTCCCAACTGTTAGTCTCATGCATTCCTCTCCAATGGCGTTTTGCGTGGCAGTTCACACACAACACATCGCATTTTTCAATTTCAATTCCGGTGAGCTTGTGGATGTGGGCGGCGAATATCGCGTTTCGCGTGCCGACTATAACGACTTCCTGGAACGCAGGAAGACGAACAAGCGCAAGAAGTAACGTTGGTTCATCAGGCTCCGATGTCCCTCACAACAACGGACATGCCTCGCGGAAGCCCTGCACCAGCTTCTCAACCTCAAGCAGAGGCCGGTGCATAGCCGGCGGAGCCATCAGATTGAGCGTCAGAATCTTGCTGTTCAGTTCGCGCAACGTGCGCTCGTATTCGGCAGCAGCCTTCTCCACTGAAGCGTTATAGGCTCGCTTCTCACCGGTGGATGGAGGAACACGACGAGTACGGAACGTGCGGCCCAGGTGACGCAATTTCTCCAGCTTTGCCTCAGCTCGCTGCGCCTGCGTACGAATCTCTTTCGCCAGTTCAATCTCCGCAGGAGCCACCTGGTTGCTCTTGAGCAAGCCATAAGCCATCGCCTTGTCCCCAAGATAGGGATTATCGTCGAGGTGCAAGGGCTTGCCAGAGCCTTGCAAATTGTCAAACTCCCCACGCTCTTGCGCCTCGCGGATTTGCTCTTCAACGTAGTCGTAGTAGCGCCGACCACGGAATCGCTCGACCTTGGGAGGCTCTTGCTCTGTCTCGCTTGTATTCGGCGCTTTGCGCCAATCTTTGAAGTCCATAGTTCACCTCGGTGCCAGCAAAGTTATCGTATCATAGTGACTGCAATAGCACGCTGTGCAACGTCGTAGACCTCTTCAAGCGGCATATTCCGTTCCAGGGCCAGGCGCCGACACTCCTCATACTCCGGCACAGCGCTAATGATCCGCGTCCCCAGGCGCTTGACCTTCACCAGCATCTCCCCTAGTGGCGTCTCGATACGTTCCTGCGTACGTTGGGCTTTGAGTCGCTGCATGTGCTGTAAACGCACACCCAGAGTGCTAGTCTCACATAACAGGACCAGCGCCAGCGCATCGGCCTGCTCTGGCGGGCAAATGACCGTTACCATCGTCGCAGGGCGATTCTTCTTCATCTGCATAGGGGTATAGCTGACGTCCAACGCGCCAGCAGCCAGTAACCGCTCCATCAACCCACCCAGAAGTTCGCCGCTCATATTATCGATATTGCTCTCGATCACCGTCACCCAGTCAGTCTCCGGCACCTCATCACCCACAGTTCCTTGTGCACGCCCCAGGCAGAGACGCAAGCAGTTGGGCCAGGGAAACGATTTCCGGCCAAAGCCGTAACCTACACGCTCAATGGCGATGGCTGGCGTCTCAAAGCGCGCCAGGGTTGCCAGAATAGCAGCTCCCGTGGGTGTCACCAGTTCACCTTCGATGGGACACGGCTTCCAGGGAGCAGCAACACGTCGCAGAATCTCTACTGTGGCGGGCGCAGGTACGGGTAGCAACCCGTGAGTCGTCTGCACATGCCCGCTGGTCAGAGGCAGCGGCGAGGCATAGAGTTGAGAGATACCCATTACCTCGATGCCAATGGCTGCCCCGACGATATCCACCAGCGCGTCGATAGCCCCCACTTCGTGAAAGTGGACCTCTTCAACGGTTGTGCCATGTACCGTGGCCTCTGCCTCCGCCAAACACCGGAAGATGGCAGATGCCGTTTCACGTACACGCAGCGGAAGCGTCGAGGCATTGAGCAACGCGACAATATCAGCAAGGTGACGTGCTGGCTGCTCCTGTTCAGCCAGCACGACGTCAAAGCGCGAGCCGCGTACGCCTTTGTCATGAAAAGGCTCAAGCACCAGTTGATAGCCACTTATGGGTAGCGCTGCCAGCGCATTTCTGAGCGTGTCCAGTGAGAGACCTGCATCAAGCAATGCTCCCAGGAACATATCGCCGCTGATACCGGAGTGACAGTCGAGATATGCAATGGTCGTTGCCATAGACGAAACATTCCGCTCCGTTCGGTTCATTATCCTTACTTGCTATTGCGAGAGTCGCGCCAGCGCACCAGGTCTGCGATGGCGTCATAATTCCAGGTTCCGCTCATGCCTAGAATAAAATGTGACGCGCCTGCGGCAACATAGTCGTCACGCTGCGCATCGCTGGTGTGGTTGCCCACACTACAGGCACGTTCGATTTCGTGCGGGTTGCGGTGAAACTCGGCACACCAGCTATCTAGCACTGCCATTTTGTGGGTAAATGTTGCAACATCGGCGAAAAAGTGGGTCATGTTCGCGTGTTTCGCAGCAATACGCAGTGTCTTCTTCTCACCGCCGCCACCGATCAAGATGGGAATTGGACGCAGGGGTTTTGGCACATCCACTGCCCAGCGTTGTTTGATGATTTCAATGGACCGCTCCAATGCGTCAAGGCGGCTACCTGCTGTGCCAAATTCATACCCATATTCGCTATAATCACGCTCAAACCAGCCCGCGCCTATGCCCAGGATCAGGCGTCCATTGCTGATATGATCGACCGTCTTTGCCATGTTAGAGAGAAGAGCGGGGTTGCGATAAGTATTGCAGGTGACAAGACAACCAACCTCTACCCGCTGTGTGCTGGCTGCCATCGCTGTCAGGAGTGTCCAGCCCTCGTAATGGTTGCCTTGCGGGTTGCCAGACAGGGGGAAGAAGTGATCCCAGTCCCAGAGGGTATCTACGCCCATGGACTCGAAGCGATGAACAGCTTCCATGTAGGACGGGTAGGTCGTATGTTGCGGTTGCATTTGTACACCAACACGGATGCGACGTGTTGAGGGTGATGCTGCCAAGCACGTTTTCCTTTCTTCGTTACAAGTCTTTCGTACCTTGTGTATTGTAGATCGATTTCCCCTACGTTGCAAGCACCACGCATCTATTGACTGCTTTTAATAGCCCACTCTTGGCGAGGTTTGTGCTCACTCTCCTCATCGACCATCATCAATTCTCTAGGGGTCTATACTCGACATATGGAATGGTTGTGCTGAAACGGGAAGTCGCTGCGTGAGCAAACCCAGGAAAAAGTATCCTGCCAGAAGGTCTCCTGAATCAGCGAAAACGCTGGGAGCCAGGACTTGTGAGTTTTCCCCATGGGGCCACTGCCCATGACGAGGCTCATGACGCTTTCATGACACTTCCTCCTTATACTCGTACGAGAGAGGGCGAGGCGCCTCAACTGGGGAGTGGCCCCAAACCCTGCCGGCTGGGCCTTTGAGTTGGCAAATACCCTCCCCATAATCATATAATGAGAGCGACGACAGGAGAAGAGGTGACAGCGTGGCAGACCAACACCAACTCAAGCTTCTCAAAAAAGGTTCACATGCCTGGAATACATGGAGAGCAAAGCATCTAGAGAGACGGCCAGACTTCAGCAGGGCGATCCTCAGGGAAGCGAACCTGGGTGGAGCTGACCTCTCCGAAGCCAACCTCTATCAGGCCAACCTCATCAAGGCTGTGCTCAATGAGGCGATCCTCAGGGAAGCGAACCTGGGCGGGGCTGACCTCTCCGAAGCTAACCTCTCTCGGGCGAACCTCATCAAGGCTGCACTCAACGGGGCGACCCTCAGGAAAGCGAACCTGAGCGGAGCTGATCTCTATGGAGCGAACCTCACCTGGACGAACCTGAGCGGAACGAACCTGAGCGAGGCAATCCTTAGAGGAACCGATCTGAGCGGAGCCAACCTCTCGCGGGCGAACCTGAGCAAGGCCGATCTCTTCGGAAGCAATCTTCGAGGGGCCGACCTGAGCGGGGCCAATCTTAACGGAGCCGACCTCAGGGAGGCGAACCTGTACTGGGCGACCCTCACCGAAGCAACTTTTCAGGGAGCCAATCTCAGAGGAGCAAACCTCAACAGAGCCGACCTCAGGGAAGCAAACCTGAGCGGAGCCGACCTCGGGAAAGCGACCCTGCGGCTCGCAATGCTGAACGGGGCGACCCTCAGGGAGACCAATCTCAGCGCGGCCGACCTCAGGTGGGCACAGTTCACCAAGGCAGTCCTCAACGATAGCCTTCTCAGGTGGGCCGACCTCAAAGGGGCAACGCTGAGCAGGGCCGACCTCAGCGGAGTCGATCTCAGCGGGGCCGATCTCTCCATCGCATGCCTCAGGGAAGCCGATCTCTACATGGCCAGTCTCAGCGGAGCCACCCTCAGGGGGACCGACCTGAGCGGGGCCAACCTCAAGGGAGCCAATCTCACCAGAGCAATCCTGAAGGGAGCAGACCTCAGTGGAACAAATCTCAAAGGTGCTCTGCTCGACGAAAGAGACCTTCCTGATTCACAGGGCTGAATGCTATCGTTTTTGTACGATTTCCGCATTAGCGAAGCTGCTAGAGAACCCTTAATCAAGTCAAACCACAAGGGCGCAGGCACCGTCCTACTTCACTTTCTCCACAGCCACCTCGTTGCCTCGCGCTAGCGCTGTGAAAATGCCGAGTGCAGCGAAAGCGGCACAGACGAGCAGGGCCGCGTGCAAGCTACTCACAAACGTATTTTGCAGTCCAATGATACTCTTTAGGGGAAGACTCTGTGTTTGCTGCGATGACAGCAGTGTCCCCGCCGCAGCGCCTCCTAAAGCCGCAAAGACCGTACCCGTAAGAGCCACGCTCATGCTTTGTCCAATGACGCGCCCCGTAGCCAGTAGCCCGGACGCTTCTCCCTGAGCATTATGAGAGGCTACCCCCATCATGGTACGGGTATTAGGCGACTGGAAAAGACCCTGACCAATACCGATAACGGCGAGACGCCACATGATATCCCAGGTAGAACTTTGCACATTGATCTGACTGAGCAGGAATAAGCCGAAACACGCAATTGCCAACCCTACAGGAGAGAGCCAGCGCGACCCCAAACGATCTGCGAGCGCGCCGCTCAAGGGCGCAGCAACCGCAAGCGTCAGCGGCAATGGAGTCAGCAACAGGCCGGTTTGGATGGTCGAGAAACCGCGCAATTGCTCGAAGTAGAATGGCAGAAGAAAACCAGGTGCAAACAACGCCATCATACAGAGCATGAAGCTAATATTTGCAAACGCGAAGACCCGATTCAAGACTAATCCGAGATTTACGATGGCATGCTCAACATGAGACTCCACATACCCCGCCACGCCCAGCATCACTATGCCGATCCCGAGAGTACCAAGCGTGCCAGGCGAAAGCCATCCCCACTCCTGACCAAACGAGAGGCCCAGTGTGAGCGCGGCCAGTCCGGCAGCCAGCACCAGCGCGCCAATCGGATCAAAACGCTCATGCTGCCCCTGCCGCGGGCGTTGCTCCCGATAAAAGTAAATCCCGGCGAAGAGGATGAGTATACTGATGGGAACATTGACATAAAAGATCCAACGCCAGGTCAGATACTGGGTAATGATCCCTCCAATAGTAGGCCCGGCCGCCACGCCCAGCGATATCACCACGGCATTCAAGCCCAGGACTAATCCTCGCTTATTGCTGGGAAAGCTACTGGTAATCATCGCAACATTGACAGAAAAGATGAGCGCGCCCCCTATCCCCTGGAAAAGGCGAGCAAGAATGAGCAGCAACAAAGAGGGCGCGAGGCCGCAAAGTGCAGATCCAAGGACAAAAACCAGCAGCCCTGCCAAAAAAATCGGTTTCCGACCGATCATATCGGCAAGACGTCCAAAAGTGAGCAGAAGTGCGGCAATCACAACCAGATACCCAATAATGATCCACTCGGTAGCCCCACTCACCCCCACGTGAAAAGTGTCTGCAATGCTCGGCAGGCCGATATTGACAATCGAGCCGTCCAGCGTGGTCATAAAGCTCGCCGCCGCTGCCAGGACAAACACGACCCACTTATCCACCTGATCCTCCCGTTTGTCAGTACGCAGAGCAGCAGTATTGGTCGCATGATGAACTCCGCGAACAACAGCCGTAGCAGGACGTGCTACGGCGTTCACACTAGCTGCCTCAAATTTCCCATACCTGTTATTCCTTTGCTCTTTATCCATCATATGCTCTTTTAACAATTCCATTTTCCAGTTCCTTCTCGTCCTCTCCCTTTTTAACAATTTCATTTTCCAGTTCCTTCTCATCCTCCTCCCTTATCTAAAGTATAAGGCCATTGGACTTGCATGTCCAATACATAATTACTAAGAGATTAATAGGTATAGCCTATGAAAGGAGCAATGAAAGGATGGAACTACGCCATTTACGCTACTTCGTCGCCGTTGCGGAGGAACTGCACTTTGGAAGGGCGGCTACAAGGCTCTCGATCGTGCAACCGTCCCTGAGCCAGCAGATTCGGCAACTTGAAGACGAGTTGGGCTTTCCCCTCTTGCGCCGAACGAAGCGCTTTGTAGAGCTGACAGATGCAGGAAAGGCATTTCTGTCAGCGGCACAGAATATTCTCGTCCAGGTCCAGGAGGCGAAACGCACAGCTCAACGGGCATATCGCGGAGAGGAGGGGCGGCTGGTGGTCGGCTACATTAGCTCAAGCACCTACGATCTGCTTCCCATGATGCTGCGTGTCTATCGTGAACGTTTTCCTCATGTCGAGGTCGCCTTGCGAGAACTGACGACTCAAGAGCAGGTACGAGCGTTAGAAGAGGAGTACATTCAGGTTGGGCTTCTACGCCTGCCTATCAGCGCCCCAATGCTGAATGTCGAGGTGGTTCGCCAGGAACCAATTGTGTGTGTGCTCCCAGAGGAGCATCCACTGGCCTTGCGGGAACGAATCGCCATGCCTCTACTGACCCATGAGCCGTTTGTGCTCCAATCGCGCCAACGAGGAGGGGGTTACTACAATCAGTTGATGAAACTGTGCCTCGCCTCTGGATTCAGTCCCAACGTGATCCAAGAAGTAACAGAGATGCATACGATCGTGAGCCTGGTCGCTGCTGGAATGGGGGTCTCCCTGGTTCCTCTATCAACCCGAAACATTCGGAGCCAGGGGGTGGTGTATCGCGAGCTAGAGGGAACGGCTACATTGACTGAGATGGCAGTAGCCTGGCAACGCGATGCCCACTCAGCGATTGTGCAAAACTTTCTGACGGTGGCAAGGGAAACCGCCACAAACCTGACTTGACGATGGGAGAAAGCGGCTTTCTAGGGGCGGGTGCTGCATCCGGCAGTGCCCACCCCTACAATCCTTCTCGGGCCAGGATATCCCGCCAGGCAGCTTTTTGCTCAGCCGATAACTGCACACTTTGCTCGAGCGCTTCACGGAAGCTCTGGACCTGGGAGTCTGGCCGCTTCCCTGTATGGTAAAGGGCAGAGGCCTCAGCCACTTGTAGTCGGTCAGGATAGCGATTTGAACGTCTCATAGAAGCCTGCACCACACTCAGAGGTTGCTGTAGCACCCGTGCTACTCGTCTATGCATTTCCAGGGGAACGGTTGCGGCATCTATCGTGAGACGGCTCTCGGCGAGCTTTTCAACAATATCGCTACTCAAGCCGATCCTGGCTGCCAATTTGGTCAGGGATATCCCCTGCTTACGTGCGATCATCAATAATGTCATGTCTCCACCACCTGCTCCTGCCTCATGCTCCGCTATCCGCTCCCAGGCACGTCCCAAAGCCACACGAGAAGTTTCTGAAAGTTGAGGCAACGAGCGGAAAGCCTCCAGTTCCCCTGCAGCCTCTTCTGGCAGGTCTGTTTCGACCGCGTGATAATATGCCACGAACTCGGCAATCTCATCAGCATACTGCGGATAGCGCAGCAGATAATCACTCAGGTGCGGCTGGCGCCCCGTTTGTACGTCCGCGACATACTGCGCGGTGATGCGCAATACGTCCTCTTCTTGTTGCCTATCCATAGCTGCCTTCTCTTTCTAGCTCAAGCTCGCTACGTAATATCTTCGACACCTCTTGCAATCGATTGCGCACAGTACGATCGCTGATGCCTAATATGCGCGCCGTGTCCTTTTCCGATCGATCTTCCCAGAACATGAGCAATACAACCGCTTTGAGCTTCTGTGGCAGACGTAACACGAGGCGCAGCAGGTCAGTATGCTCAACGGCCAGCAATGCCTGTTGCGCTCGTCCATCTTCAATATCGACTTCCTCTCTGCCATCCACGCCCTCTACAGGCTGATCCAGGCTTTTTATCAGTGTGCGAGGAATGCGCTCACCTTGCTTCGCATATTGGCTACGCCGATATCCTTCGCGTACCATCAATGTCGCATAGGCATGCTTGCGCTCAAAGCGCAGACTGTGCCAAAAATTCTCTTCCCAGAAGGTGCGCTGTGGGTCTAGAAGTGCACGAATGACGCCTTCGCACAGGTTGGCATAGAGATCACTAGCGAGCGCTTTTCGCTCATCTACTGGCAAGCTCATGTTCTTGAAGATGTTGTTTACCCAGTATTCATTGGCTGTTTGCGTGCGGCGAATGATAGTTTCCAAAATGCGCTTCCGTCCTTGATCGTCACCACGTATTACAGCAGCACGGAGGCACCTCACCAACACTTCCAAGGGCAAAGACCTGGAGGTATCGGGCTCTTCAATAGCATGCCAGAAAGTAGTACACCCATACTCAGGAAGTGTATTGTACAAATGTGCTAAGGTGGCGCGACGTTGGATCATTGCTACATCGCTATCGAAACCCTCTCCAGAATGCTCTAAACTCACAAAACAGAATACTCCTCCAAGAAACACTTGACTGCCTCTAGTATAGGCATCGTTGCCAGGAACGTCAATGAGTTGCAATTCGGGTCCTGGTGCCTTTTTTGTCCCCACAGTCCTACAAAACAATTTCCGCTTTTTCCCCCAACTCCTGTATTTGATACATAGACACCGCATACAGCCAGGAGGAAATATGTTTAATCAACCACTACAATACAGACAAAAGACAAAACCAGAACCACTTATCATCAGCGAACTGAAGGCAGGCAGTACAGTGTATGGCTGGCTACTTGTCGTAGGATGGCAAACGCGTATAGCCATCAACGGAAAGCCGTACCTCTATCTCAAACTGGGGGACCCACGCGGAAACGAAATTGTAGCACGTCAATTCGATTCACCCCAGATGGAGGCGCTCACCCCACAAGAAGGCAAAGTAGTCCTGGTAGAAGGATCAGTCGAAGAGTATCGCAACCAGGCGCAAATAAAGTTGGTTCGTATCAAGATGGATGAATCAGCGCCCATCGACCTTTTTGTCCTTGGGACACGTCGTCCCCTGGCACAGCTTGAGACCAATTTTCAACGGCTGAGGGCCGAGGTAGAGCATCCAGGCCTGCGCGAGCTCCTTGATCGCTGCTTCACGCCCGAGTTGATGACACGCTTCCGGCGCTGGCCTGCTGCTGTACGCCATCATGGAGCCGTCGTTGGTGGTTTGCTCGAACACACGGTGAACGTTGCAACGATCGCGCAACAGCTCTCCCGGCTTTATCCATGCCAGCAGAGTCTTGTTCTCGCAGGCGCACTTCTGCATGATATCGGCAAACTGGAAGAGCTAGAAGAACGGCCAGGAGCAGGGTTCACCCCGCTGGGTCGCATGGTCGGACATATCATCCTGGGCATGCGCTACGTACAGGAACAAGCACAAGGGATGGACCAGCTCGATGAAGTCACGTTCGCCGACTTGCTCCATATTATCCTGGCCCACCATGGAACGCCAGCCTTCGGTTCACCTGTCTGCCCTGCAACCATTGAGGCATTGATCGTCCACCAGGCAGATACGACAGAGGCTCACCTGACGGAATTTCTCGATCACTGCCAGCGGACGGCGGGCCCAGACGGCTGGACAGCTTATAACGCCGCCTTTGGCGGACAGCTACGTGTGCCATAGTCAGCCATCTACTTGCCGCTTTTATGGAAGGCCAACGCATTGCGGTAGATCTCGACGTAGCGCAGGGCCGACGCCTGCCAGGAATGGTTGGCGGCCATGCCGTGTTGTTGCAAGATACGCCAGATGTCAGTGAAGCGATAGAGTTCCAGGGCACGTACAATGGCAGCAAACAATTCCCAGGGGTCATAGTTGGTGAATGTGAAGCCATTGCCCTGGCTGCTGTGTGGATCGTATTCCTGTACGGTGTCTGCCAGACCGCCTACGCTGTGCACAATAGGCACACTCCCATAGCGCATCGCGATCAGTTGACCCAACCCACAGGGTTCAAAGCGTGAAGGCATCAAAAACATATCGCTGCCTGCATAGATGGACTGCGCCAGCTCGGTATTGAAGGTGAGGAAAACGGCCATCTGGTTGGGATAGCGCGCTGCCAGGTTCTGAAACATCTGATGATAGTGCTGGTCGCCAATGCCAAGGACAATAAACTGCACCCCCTGGGCGAGCAACGGCTGTGCAATCTGTGCCAGCAAGTCAAACCCCTTCTGGTCGGTGAGACGCGAGATCATAGCCAGCAATGGTATATCAGGGCCTACTGGCAGGTGGGCGCGTTCTTGCAACGCTTGCTTATTCTCAGCACGTTTTTCGAGCGACAGTGCATCGAACCGCGTATGGATGTAGCGGTCTGTTGCCGGGTTCATCTCCTCGTAATCGATACCGTTGAGGATACCGAAGAGCTGGGCACGGCGCGAACGTAGCAAATGGTCGAGCTTTTCACCAAAGGTCGGCGTCAAGATTTCCTGGGCATAGCGTTCACTGACCGTCGTAACAGCATCTGCGAAAAGGATGCCGCGCGCCATAATATCCACGACATTGGCCAGTTCGGCAATCTGCGGGTAGAGGAATCCTTGTGCGGCAACACCGGCAATCTCTAGAATACGCAGACCAAAGATGCCTTGATAGGCGAGGTTATGTATCGTATACACGGTAGCGGTATCGGCAAAGAAGGGGTCATCGCGATAAATCGTGTGCATCCAGTTTGGCACAATGCCCGTGTGCCAATCATTGCAATGGATGATATCGGGCGACCAGTCCAATACACGTATGGCCTCCAGCGTAGCCCGGCAGAATAAGATGAAACGTTCCCCATCATCGGTGTAGCCGTAGATATTCTCGCGGTCAAAATAGCGTGGAGCATCGATCATGTATACAGGAATGCCATTCCCAATGCTTCCCTGGCGTACCGTCGCCTTCTCGCGGAAACTACTCATATTCACATCCACTGCGTCAAGCACTGTGCTGAGATTGAAGCGTTGGGGATCGACCTGTCTATAGCGGGGCATTGCCAGGCGCACATCGTGGCCCAGCGCCTGGAGAGCCTTTGGTAATGCCCCTACCACATCGGCCAGACCACCGACCTTGACAAAAGGCACGATCTCAGCAGCAAGGATGAGAACTCTGAGCGGTCGTTCGTACTCCATACGAGTTTCTCCTGCACTCACCAGGCGTTTTTTCTACAGCAGGCATGGCAGCCGCAGGCTGCCATGCCTGCTGTATAAAAAACATCACACCTTGTAGCGATTGCGCACCAGGAAGTAGAACTGAATAGCAGCCAGCGCACCCAGGAGCAAGAACATGACCATAGCGTCAGGGTGTACGATGGTGGGAGGCTGTCCAGGAGGTGGAGGCTCAGGAAGCGCTACACCAGGAATGAACGGGACGTTGGGTTCAGTTTCACCGAATCCTGGAATCGAGAAGAAACCAAACGCGGCCAGGTAGATCAACAGGCAGGTGCCGAGAACGAGCCACTGACCAAGACAACCCAGATTGTTCTCACCAACAACCGCAAATTCGCGACGCGCTACACTCGTCCAGACGACTGCCAGGATCAACGCCCCCCCACACAGCAACATAGCGATGAGGACCTCACCCGGGTGCAAGTGCGTCAGGAGGGTTGCCAGGGCCAGCACCGCGGTGACGGTCACGCCACCAATAATCACCAGGTTACGATGTCCTTTCCATGCCCAGATAGCCCCTATGAGCACCACGAACGTGCCACTAGTGATGAGCGTATCGACGATGTAGCCAGCCTGTTGTGAAAAGGTACAGGAACCTGGAATAACAGATAGCTTTCCACATACTAGCAAGTAGTCGTTCAGACCGATAAACGACCAGCTATGGATCCAGGCAACGAGCGGATAGGTGACCAGCCAGAAGAGCAGGAAGATAACGGCCACTTGCGCCAGGTTCACACCAACAAGGTAGAGCACATTCATGGTGCGCTTACGAACTGGACGCATCAGGTAGTGCAGGCGCAGGGCGAAGGCACCGAGCGTGCAAAAGACCGCAATGCTCAACACAATGTTCAAGACCGTGTCAACGATAAAGAGGCCAGTGATAGGGCCGGGGCAACCCTTGGCAGGATTGATGTCGAGAGGGCACTGGCGATAAACGACATAAGCCAGGCCTCTATCACTCACGAAGGTATAGAAAAGTGAAAAGGCCATGAGCACAACAATGCCAATGCCGAGCATTATGCGTATAGCCGGCGTAGTGCCTGGATCACTGCGGTCTGGATTGCGCAGTTCACGCAAGGCCAGTGCACCATAAAATACCATCGCCAAACCGATGGTCAGCACCACAAAACCAATCATCACAAAATCAATCGCCGCTGGCTGCAGCCACAGTACTTTACCACCAAGGACCGGATTCCAGGAGGTATCTGGCTGCGGAAAATACTGATTGTTGGTAAAGTGCGTAGGGTCCAATTGGTGGACGGTGAGGACCGCCCCTGCAATAATCAACAGGCCCACCACAAAGAGCACTCCACCGAGCCCGATAAAAATGCCCGGTGGGATAAGGGGCTTGGGATCAAAGAGTAGTACAATGACCTGTACAATAATGAAACCGGCCAGGCCCACAGCCGCTAACGCCAGCGTGCCTTGCTCCAAGCCCGTGAGCGATGAGGTCATTTCAAAGTTCACATAACTGGGGAGTTGTGCAATCAGAATGGCAGCAAGGAAAAAGAAGCCAACGCCAAAAACCATTGCACGGGCCCACGACATGCGTTCTGGCATTTCCCGTTGTTGTGCTTGTTGCATAGACCGCAATCCCTTCCAAAATATGTCGCCGACACTCGGGGTGGCGACATGACTAGCGATCAGGAGTAACTCTTCAGGACTCCTCGTCGCCTGCGGCGGCTGGGATCTTTTTTGCCGCCGTTTGATGGCGTTATACTCGCTCTAGGATAATCCCTTCCCTCGCCGCCTGCGGCGGCTGGGTCTTTTTTGCTGCGGGCATGGCAGCCTGCGGCTGCCATGCCCGCAGCAAAAACCTCTTGCGAACCACCGTAGAGTGCCGATTTATCGAGCACGTGTGGTGAGGAGTCCTGGGTAGTTACGATCAGGATAAAACAGTCACGGGCCTGAGCTTGTGACAGGCCCGCGATACCATTCGACGCTTATGGCGCGATTGTCAGTTCAGCCAGCATACTGGGATGATACTGACAATAGTAGATGACCGTGTGATCAGGATTAAAATTGTAGGCAGCCATCGTCACCCTATAGGTGAATGTTTTGCCTGTCTGGATGCCTGTGGCGACACCAGAGTCGAAGATTTGCGGTGCAATCTTCGGTTGACTCACATTCGTCCCCTGGATTGCCGTCACCGTGTGGGCCACCGCATCCTGGTTCGTCCAGGTGATGACCGTGCCGACTTTGACCTTCAGGTTCAGAATCGAAAAGCAAGCTGGCATACACGTGGCACCTGCAGGCGACGGGATAATACCAACGCTCACCGCCGTCTTCTTGGTCATATCGACAGGCGCACCAAACTGCCCGGTGCTCTCCTGGGCCACGGCTGTCTCGTAGGCAGAAGGGGGATTAATGTCATTCTTGACCAGCGTAAATCCATTGATCGCACTGGCGCCTGTGTAGCCGTTCTTAGACAAGTAAGCCGGGTCGGACGAACGGATCAGTTGAAATAAATACTGAATGTCATTGTCGGTCAAGGGGCCACCATACGTCTGGCTCCATGCTGGCATGATCGGCTGATCGAGCTTTGAGGTATCGGTATTGTAGATACCCGCACTGATGATACGGATCACATCAGCGTCATTCAACTTGTTCACAGCCGGGTTCCCGTTGAGCTTAGGGCCAACACGTCCCTGCCCCAGAGTACCATGGCACTGGTAGCAATACTGCCCATACAACGCTGCGCCACGTTGCACATCGAGCAGATGTTGATCAGCTTGTGCCATGATCTCCTGGTTGTTTTCCACAATCCAGAAAACTGGGATCATGAGCGAGACTACCGCTAGCATCATGAGAGCGCCATAGCCGGTCTTCTCAACTGCGTTCGTACGTGAGTAGAACACGTACAACAAGGTTCCTACAACGACCAGCGCTACAATAATGCCTACGGCGACCTGTCCAGGATCTATCATAAAACACTACCTTTTCGTCTATTAAGCACTGCACTGTACGCCGGGTACTGGAATGATACGTGTGGTGGCATCAGGATGCGGCACATTGTTTTTCAGTGTGCCCGTATCGACGATGACGTCAGTTCCACTAAAGGAGAGAGAAAAGCGATCCAGGCTTCGAGGAGCAGGACCATCAAGCCATTCGCCGTCAACATTGTAGTGCGAACCGTGGCAAGGGCACTTGAAGCTCACACAATCATCACGGAATGGAACGGTACAGCCCAGATGCACACAACGCTGGTATAACGCAACCCAGAGTGAGCCATCGCTATCTTTGATGAACTTCTCCGCAGTAAGCTGGTCAGAGAGGTCCGTGCCACTCAGCGAAAACTTTGTATCTGCAGACAGGTGAACCAGGTAGGTTTTAGCCTCCTGGCGATAGAAAACACCCGCCACATCTTTTTTGAAACTAGGAGTTTGGGCCGCAGGAAAATCCCCTTTTTTGCCAACATTGAGGGCAGCCCCAAACTGACCTGCCAGATTGGGGTAGAGCATATCTAAAGACCCCGCTACGGCTGCCGTCGCAGACAGCCCCCACACGACTAGCATGGAGCGGCGCAAGAAACGCCGTCGCGACAACCGTTGCTTCGCGATTTCCGCGGCTTCAGCACCACCACCATGTAAGACTTCATACTGTTGCGGGGTAATCGGTGGTGTATCAATACTCATAGGTATCCTCTCCGTCTTTGCTCACGGTTACAGGTCGAAGTAGATATGCTGCCATGGCCAGACCCAGAGCCAGCCAGGACCACGGAAGAAGCTGCCGGCCAGGGTAATCACTGCCCAGAAAATGGCTAACATAGTGAAGGTCACAATCGCTAATTTGCGGTCAGCGTAGGCACGGCTCGGATTGCGATCCACGTAGGGGAGCAGGGCCAGCCCAAGCAGTACCAGGCCAGGGACCAGCACACCGGCGGTGGTAGGCTCGAAGTAGTGGAGCAACTCCTGCAAGCCCAGGAAGTACCAGGGTGCCTTGGCCGGGTTTGGCGTCACGTTAGGATTGGCGGGATCACGTAGCGGAGCATCGATATAAACCGAAAGCAGCGTCAGCATCACCATCACAATCGTCGCTGAAAAGAATTCGCGTACCAGCAGGTGCGGCCACACAAAAACGGAATCCTCCAGTGGCTTTTCGACACGTGTGATAGCTTCTTGCCTCACCACTGCCAGGGTACGGTAGCGCCGCTGAGTGGCAGAGGATTGCGTCTGGACTTTTGGTTCTTGCTGTTCAATCGACATAATCTTGTCATCCTCTCAGAAACAGAGCTGTAAGACGATCCTGGCGGGGAGCCTTGCGGGCGACCCCGAGGGACGCAGTCCCCCGGACTGCGTACCCAGACTACCCAATACCCCGCCCCTATGCTAACGAGCACTACCGACAACAGGAGATTCCGTTCGAGCTTCCAGCTCACGACGAGGTGGAGGTGGAGGACCGGCTTCGCCACCATCCTTACGGATACGCCAGAAGTGAACGGCCATCAACAATGCAGCAGCTAGCGGCAAGAGAATTACATGCGCCACATAGAAGCGAATCAATGTCGGCTGAGCTACCGAAGCACCGCCTGTCAGCACCTGGTAGACGGCATTACCCAGGATGGGGGCATAGGGTGCCAGGTTCGTGCCGACGGTGATAGCCCAGATGGCGATCTGGTCCCACGGGAGCAGATAGCCGGTAAAACTCAAGAACAAGGTGACAAAGAAAAGTCCAACGCCGATCACCCAATTAAATTCCCTCGGCGGCTTGTACGCCCCATGATAGAAGACGCGGATCATGTGCAACGTCACCGAAACGACCATCAAGTGGGCCGCCCAGCGGTGCATGTTGCGCACCAGGTGGCCAAACGAGACGACGCTACTAAGTTGGTTGATGTTCTGATACGCGACATTGGTGTCCGGGATGTAGTAGAACATCAGGAAGACACCAGTGAGAGTCAGCACCAGGAACAAGAAGAAGGAGATACCACCCAGACACCAGGTATACGTGATCCTCATGGCCTGTCGGCTCACTTTGACAGGATGCAGGTGGAGAAACACGTTGCCCATCATGACCAGAGACTGGTTCAACGGGGTGTCGGGGTAGCCATGCCTGAAGATTGAGCGCCACGCCTGGCTCTCAACGATCTTCTGCGTGGCTGTGTCGAGTAAGCTTTTCTTAGAAACAGAACTCACAGGGCCTGCCTTCCTTTTTGTGTCAAAACATACTCGGTCGCTGTGAATACTCAGCACATTGCATCGGAACTTGTGCTCTTCCTCCTCAAAGTGCCTTTGATCAGTTTAGGAAAATAGCATGGTTTTCTATGGCAGATTATAGCACTGCCCCTGGGAGGCTGCAAGGGTTCGCAGGAGCTACCAAGCGAACCATCCTTCCATTCTCAATTATTATGCGAGGGCAAAACTATGGACATCAGGTGCTTACCTGATTTTTGGGCACCGCACACCTGATTTTCATCTCTTGGGGCACGTTTGACACGCAATAGCCACAGCCGCTACAATTAAAAGGGGAGGTAACTGCTCAGGACTCCTCACCACCTTCGGTGGTTCGCACGCGTTTTTTTGCTGCGGGCCTGGCAGCCGCCGGCTGCCAGGCCCGCAGCAAAAAAACGCGTGCCGCCGCAGGCGGCGAGGAATCAGACACCTGAGTAGTTACAAGGAGAGGGTATGTTCTCGCGAAGGAAATACTACCATGAGTTATCACCACACAACATATGAGGAGGCTAAGCAGCATAACAAACTGTTGAGAGCGCTGCTCGGCATCCCTGTTCTTTACAAAGTCTTACTGGTCAATAGCCTGATCATTTTTGTCGGTGCAACAGGCGGCACCTGGCTGGCAACGCACCTCAATTATAGTCCGTATGCCACACCAACCTTGCTGCTGATGTTTATCACCGTTGGCTGGCTGCTGAGCGTCGCACTCAACTTCGTTCTGCTGCAGGTAACGCTCCACCCACTGCTACACCTGGGAAAGGTAATGAATCGCGTACAGGCTGGCGAGCAGTCACTACGTGCACCGATCAGCGGCCTTGACCCACAAGCAGATCAACTGGCACGCACTTTTAACGTGATGCTTGAAGCCCTTGACGAGGCATCCCGTCAGCGTGCCAGTCAAATCATCCAGGCTCAGGAACAGGAGCGCAAACGCATCGCTCGCGAGCTACATGATGAGACTAGCCAGGTTTTGACGTCGCTGCTAATCAGTCTCGCTATCCTGGAAGAGTCTGTTACCACGCCTGAAGCTCGTGATCGTATTGCCGACACGCGCGCCCTGGCACATCAAACATTACGAGCCATCCGCAACCTGAGTATCGATCTACGTCCTAGCGCTCTTGATGATCTGGGCCTCCTACCCGCACTGCGTTGGTACATCAAAGAGTATCAACAAAAATGCTCGATTGAGGTTGAGTTTCACGCGACAGGTTTCAAGGAGCGCCTACCTGCCGAATTAGAGACCGCTCTCTATAGAATCGTGCAGGAGTCCTTAACCAACACCGCACGGCATGGCAATGCACACAAGGCCTATATTACGCTGAAAGAAGAAACTGACGTCGTTTATGCTACTATTGCTGATGATGGTTGTGGGTTTGACCCCCTGGTGTTGCAAAAAACACCCCTGTCGGAGCGTGGAGTGGGATTGCAACCTGGCCTGGGTTTGATAGGCATGCAAGAGCGAGCTGTTCTGCTCGATGGCTCTCTTGAGATTGCCTCCCGTCCCGGGCGCGGGACGCAGGTTGAAGTCTGTATTCCATTAGGCTCACACGGGTCGTGTCCGCCCCAGAAGCAAGTCATACGCAAACTTGCTGTTGAGGCAGAACCGATGGCTAAATATGCCAGGGATACTCAATGAAGATACGTATCTTACTGGCCGATGACCATACCATCCTACGGGCCGGGCTAAAAATGATGCTGAATGCACAACCCGACATGGAGGTCGTCGGTGAGGCACAAGATGGACGGCAGGCCATTCAGGAAGTACAGCGCCTGCAGCCTGACATCGTGCTCATGGATATTACGATGCCGGATATCAATGGCATCGAAGCGACCAAACAGATTAAGAAGCTGTTGCCGGAGGTGAAGGTGTTGGTACTGACGATGCATGAAAACGATGAGTATGTCTTTCAAGCCCTACGGGCTGGTGCATCGGGCTACATGCTCAAAGAAGCGGCAGATACGGAATTGATCTCTGCACTGCATGTCGTGCAAAGTGGACAGTTCTATTTATCACCCTCAGCACAATCGGTCATGGTAGGTGATTATCTCCAACGGGTACGTGCTGGAGAAGAAAAAGATAGCTACAGCATTTTGACCGAACGCGAACGTGAAATACTCAAGCTGGTGGCGATAGGCCACACCAATAATCAGATTGCCGAATTACTGGTTATTAGCCCAAAAACGGTGGATACGCATCGTACGCATGTGATGGATAAACTCAATCTGCATAGCCGCGCCGAACTGGTCAAATATGCCATACGACGCGGCTTACTGGAAGATTGACTATGTCTCGTCGTCTTCACCGAAGTTGGCACTGCTGTCGCTTTCTTCGGCAAAATACTCGTCGCTGTAGAAGCCAACATCTTTACCAACATAGACACTGACGAGAAAATCATCACGGGGCATGTCGGCAGAGAGTACCAGGTCCTCGTCGATCTGCTCAATTAGTTTCGTCAAGTCAGCTTCGGCTAGTTCACGCTCCAGGATGAGCGTCCCATGAACCGTGGTAGTGGTGAAGTGAATGTCGACAGTCCCCAACCTGCTGTTACTCTGCAAGTTTGTACCTTGCATGATGTAGTAACCTTCCGAGTGGGGTGTACGGAAGTGTCGTTCAAAGTGAATATCATCCATAGGGTTACTGTGTGTGCGCAGCTGGCATCTCTACTGCGCATTCTCCTTTCTTATTTCGGGAACCTGGCACCCATTTGAGCACCTGGCACTATTTTGAGCATCTGGCTGGGAGCCCCCCCGGGCTCTCTTGCCACTGCATCTGAACATCCCTCCATGGGGGTGTAGTGGCAACCCTTGCGAGCCCCAGGCTTAGGCGTAACATCATACCGGGTCTCTTGCGCTACAAGACCGTGCATATTATATCATAAGAAACCGGAAAGCCGAACGGATTCTGGAGAAGACCACCTGCTCTTCGTCGGTGTAGGTCGCCTGGGGAGCCTGTTGTATGATTGAGTAGAGGCGGTTGCGATGGACTGTGACCAGCAGCGTTTCGGTATAGTTTGCACCATTCTGCACAATACTGCCCTGAGTCTGTTGCCACGTAGCCCCTCCAAACGAGAGTGGAACTCCGGGTTTCGGTACAGCCACGCCAAGTTGTTTCGCTTCTTGCAGCAGGTACTGGCCGACATCCTGTCCGTTGGCGGCAAGCGTCACGATACGAAACTGCGCCGTATGCGTACTATCAGCAAAGAGCACACTTCCGCTCTTGTGATTGAGTTGCACATTCCATCCTCTTGGGTAGGAGAGTGATATACCCAGGCTGGCATCCTGAAAGCTCTGCTGGGGTTGCGTCACCTGGGGAACGCTAAATGGCTGGAAGACGTAGATCCAGGCCCACAGGCCTCCTACCAGCAACAAACAGAGTAAGACGATGGTGAATAGAAGCGGCACACGACCTCTGGAATATCGTATCGGGAGCACGAACGCTGAAGACGAGGGTTTCTGACTCCACCCAGGTTCCTGTCCCGCTTGCCTGGGCGATGGTGCAGGTGTAGAAGGATACTGTCCCGCAACCAATGGCTGTCTCACAGGCCCCTGCGGCGACTGAAGCCCAGGCTGGACCTGCGGTTGTGCTGAGATTGGCTCTGAGACTGGCGGATCTAACTGGATAGGATCGAGCGGCTCCTCCTCTTTCCTGTCAGCAGACACTACTTGAGAAGCCTGCTCACTCTCTACGTTGGACAAAGAGGTTGTAGGCATCTCTGCCAACCGATCAGCCACAACTTCTTCGGATAATTGCTTTTCTCGCTCAGCGTCACCTTCTGCAGGCACACCGTGTTCTACCGTGTTGAGCTCAGCAATCCAGGGCGGTGGATCATCTTGCACGGGACGCGGACGTCGTGGTGGCTGGAAATGAGATTGTTGTGCTATCTGCTCGCGCAAGGCTGACTTACTTTTGTGAGCTTGCCCGGCGGAAGAGTCGGGAGCATCTTTCGATAAGGACAATGACTGAGGACTGAACGGATGATCCGGCACAAGGGTTCCACAGTTACTGCAGAACCGGGCATCATCCCTCGGCAGCATTTGTCCACAATGGGTACACTGTGTTGCCACGCAACTCTCCTCGGCTAGTATGAGCAATACATGAACAGGTTACACATTAGCCGAAACGCTTTCCCAGGTCAAGTGACATAGCCTGAGAGGTGAAACCTGCTATTTCAACACGAGCAAGGCTTCACGCTCAGCAGGTGTTTCAATCGCTTGCTGGTTCTTGACGATTTCGACCAACTTTTTGCGACCCTTGGGACTACCGATCATGAGGACTCCTACCAGCTTGTTTTCGCGAAAGAAGAGCTTGCGGTAGTTCTCATTGCCTTTCTCACCAGGCTCACGCCGCGCAAGAGAGACAAGTTCGGGATTATTCGATTCGGCGGTCCCGACGACAGCGATATTGACATCGAATAGAGGACTGGTATAGGTTGGCACATCCACATACCCCTGGTGCCCACCAGCCATATTCGCCCCAGCGACGCGCCCATGCGCCATAGCATTGTCCCACGTGCCCATGCAGTGATGACAACCAATGGCCGTATCGTAAAACTCTGCTACATCCCCAGCAGCATATACACCTGGGACATTCGTCTCCATGTATTCATTGACCACTACACCGTTTCTCATCTCGATAGGTGTTTGTTTGAGGTACTGTGTGTTCAGTGTGATCCCCAAACCAACACCGATCATGTCGGTCTGAATCTGGCGCCCCTTCTTCGTCTTCACATAACTGGGAACACCATTCTGGGGCACGACTTCTTCGATTTCGTCCCCGTGGATTACCTCAACGCCAAATTTCTTGGCGATATTGTCAACGACCTCGCCGCCCTCCGGGTCCAGCGAGTTACGCAGCCAGAAGGGGCCACGCATTAACCAGGTGGTGTTGAGTTTACGCACAGCAAACCCATCGCATAATTCATAGGAGATGAAGCTGCCGCCATAAGCCAGAGCAGTACGCGACTCAAGCATACATTCGATGATAGTCTTGGTGTCGTCGAGCGTCACAAAGTTATAAATTTGCTCGACGCCCGCAGCTCCCGGCACACGCAACGGATTCGCCCAGCCACCGCTTGCGATGAGGAGCGCATCATAGGGCAGATGTTGCCCCCGGTCGGTCACGACGATACATTCATCGGTACGAACGTCTGTGACCAGCGTCTCCGTTATCAGTTGAATCTTCCTTTGCTCGTGCCACGCAAAGTCGCGTATCATGACCTTCTGCTCAGTGAGGACTCCTTGCAAAAAGCGTGGCAAAGAAACGCGGTTATAGAGCGGATGCGGTTCGTTCGTCAAAAGGTGGATACTACAATTCGGGTCATTCTTGCGCAATGTTTCAGCAGCCGTAGTCCCTGCGACTCCATTGCCTATAATCACATAGCGCCTCTCGTGCGTTGTCAACGATGGATCTCCTTGCTTGCCATATTCTTCGGTACTGAGCTACGAGGAGATTTTAGCATAGTTTGCGAGAGAACGCTACCGTTGCACACCTCCCCCCGAAACGAGGATGAGAGGATCTTATCTTCGACTGCCCACACGTAACTCTTCAAGACTTCTCGTCTTCTCGGTTAGCATTGCGACGTGCTGACCTGGTGCCAGCGAAGGAATTCCTTCGCTGGCTTTTCTTTACTGTTGTGTGTTATCGTTTGCGACCTTCCAAAAAGCTTGACAAAGCCTGCCACTGATCGTATACTATCAAGCATGAAGAACAAACGTCTGCTCACACCATCGGAAGCTGCTGCTGAATTAGGCATTTCCATCAGGACGCTCTATCGATGGGAAGAAGCAGAAAAATTGCATACCGTTCGCACAGTCGGCAACCAGAGACGGATTCCCATCGAGGAGATTTCCCGGCTGCGCCGCGCAGGCCGTGGACAGCTAGGAGCCGAGCGATGTGTCCTGTATGCACGGGTTTCGAGCGTGCGACAAGAACAAGATGGGAATCTGGCCCGACAGACTGCACGACTGCGGGAAGCAGCGAACGCGCGTGGCTATGAAGTCGTGCAGGTGATCACTGAACAGGCATCGAGTCTCAACGAGCGGCGCAAGGGCGTGAAGAAACTGCTCTCGCTCATCGGAGAGCAGGCGGTGGATGTGGTGCTCATCGAATATCCCGATCGGCTCGTGCGCTTTGGCTTTGGCTATTTAGAGCAGGCGTTTGCTTGGAAGAATGTGCGTTTAGAAGTACTCGACCCGCCCAGGCAGCAGGAACCCACCGAAGAACTCATTGAGGACATGTTGACCATTGTGACCGTATTTGCCGGACGCCTCTACGGCCATCGCGCGCAAGGCGTGCGCAAGCGGGTAGAAACGGTGCTCAAGGAATGTGAGCAGGAAGAGCAGGCCAATGGGACAAGCCAGCCGCACCACCAAGCTGCTCCTTGACTTCTCCGATCGCAGTCAAGGGGGAGCCAATAGCGAAAAACGTGCCGCTTTGGAGCGAACCGTGAAGCTCCTAGATGCAGCGCGTGCCTTCTACGTGGCCTTTTTTCTGGCCCATCCTGAGAAGCTGATGGAGCGGGTCGAGGTCATTTCCAAGCAAACTGGAGAAGTGAATAAACGGTTGATTTCTGCTGACAAGCTGCTCACCTGGGCGGAGTTTCAGACCGTCGAAACTGTCGAGCATCCTCATCCTCTGCCCGCTTGGAACTTCAGCCGAGCATTCCCCGATTTCCCTTTCATCTATCGCCGATCCGTCATCAAGGACGCCATCGGCAAGGTCCGATCCTACCTCTCGAACTTGGCGAATTGGCAGCAAGCAGGCAAGAAGCGGGGAAGGCCAGGCCTGCCTGGAAGCCACAATCATCCGACTCTCTACCAAGGAGCTTTCAGTCTGGAATTGGACGGCCTGGATAGGCGTCAGACCTTCGTTCGGCTCAAGGTCTACGATGGCAAAGGATGGACCTGGGTCAACTATCCGGTCAAGTACAACCGGTATTTTGAGCAGCGTCGCACCGAGGAGGGCTGGGAGCAACAGAGTCCCAAGCTGATCCTGCACCAGAAGTCAGCGGAATTGCACATCTGCCAAACCAAAGAGATCAAGGCCAAAAAGGTCACGGAGAGCAAGCGAGATCCTGATCTGGTGACGGTGGCCGTTGATTTGAACGTCAAAAATCTCGCGGTCATCACCGTGCGGCAGCGAGATCGGATCATTGAAACCGTCTTTGTCAGCGATCATGGTTTGGATCAGCACCGCTATGGGCACCTCAAGCGCATTGCGAAGAAGCAATGGCAATCGGGCAAAGCGGTCAAGGGGGAGCGCAGCAACCAGCAGCTCTGGTGGCATGTCAGGAGGCAGAACACCGATGCTGCTCACAAGGCTGCCCGTGCGATTGTTCGTGTCTGCGCGAAGTATCCGGGCTGTGTACTCCTCTTTGAACGCTTGCGCAAGATCAAGCACTCAGAGGGAAGCAAATCCCATCGACTCAACCGCAAACAGGCCAATCACCTGCGAGGCCAGATCAATCGACTTGCTCGGGAAAAAGCGTTTGCCGAGTCCGTGGTCACTGTAGAGGTGAATCCCTGGCAAACCTCGCAGAGGTGTTCCCGCTGTGGGGGGCGCGGAGAGAGGTTCTCAATGCGCGCCGGTCAGCGGATCATGCACAAGGGAGGCAAGCTGTTCGGCTGCCCCATTTGTCACTACGAAGCGCAAGCCGACTACAATGCCAGTGTCAATCTCCACCATAGTTTCTATGCAGAGTTTTGCTGGCAAAGGAAATACACGTCCGCCAAAGGGAGTGGACACTCGCCCTGAGCGGCTACAGGTCGCTTGGGAGAAGCATCCAGGAGGGCAATCCCGTTGATTGGATGTCAGGCCCGCATGCAAGTGAGCATGCACGAAAAAAGTGGTGGGGCTAGTTACTGGTCCGAAAGGGGGACGTCCCAACCTACATCCCCTCAAGGACATGACCTGACTCGATAGCTTCCTGGAATGTGGGAGGAACGTCGGGAAAGCTGGACCGAATCAGGGCGGCACGAACAGCTGATGTCCAGGTTTGTTCAACAAATCGGGATACAGTTGACACCACGTTTGATGAGAAACTGGGCAATTCTATAATCTCCTAACCACTCATTTGACAGACCTTCGTTGTATATTGTAGCAAAGGGATCAGCGGTCTTTTACCTTAACGTAAACGTACTAGCCTGTAGTTATATAATGATGAAGTTTAACAAGCACCATCGGTCATGTGTTGTCACGCCTGCGCGCAGCGAAGGGTCTCTCTCGATGGGCAGAGAGATGCTTCGCTACGCTCAGCATGACAGGACCGGCTTTGGTCGTGAAAATTCATCATTATGTTTGCCCATGATAGCAAGGGGACGTGCCTCACTGCACGTGCGACGAGGAGTCCTGAAGAGTTACAAAATGTATCGGATAAGGAACGGAATATCGTATACACAGTAGAAGCCACACGAGACATTGCTGAGCTAAAAGGATCAAGAGAAAGGAAGAAGCCTCATGCCAGAACCCCACTCAGACGCACTCGTCTTCTTCGGCGTCACCGGTGATCTTGCGTACAAACAGATCTTCCCGGCCTTGCAGGCAATGATTCGGCATGGACACCTTGACATGCCGATCATTGGAGTTGCAGGAAGACCATGGAGCATTGACCAGTTGCGTACGCATGTCCATGAAAGCCTTGAGCAGCACGCCGGTGGTGTGGACCAGGCAGCCTTCTCCAGGTTAAGCTCATTGCTTCAGTATGTCTCTGGAGACTATCACAATGCAGAGACGTATGCCACGTTGCGTAAGGCGCTAGGTAATGCACAGCATCCACTGCACTACCTGGCGATCCCGCCCAGCATGTTCGGACCTGTCGTTGAAGGGCTGGGCCAGTCAGGCTGCGCTACCGGGGCCCGCGTGATCGTCGAGAAGCCCTTTGGGCGCGATCTCAGTTCAGCCCAATCGCTGAATCAGATCCTGCACTCCGTCTTTCCCGAAGCAGCTATTTTCCGCATTGACCATTACCTGGGGAAAGAGCCTGCGCAGAACTTGCTTTACTTCCGCTTCGGCAACTCGTTTCTCGAGCCGATCTGGAACCGGAACTACGTCGAGAGCATACAGATCACCATGGCCGAGCACTTTGGCGTGGCGGGCCGCGGGAAATTCTACGAAGAGGCAGGCGCGGTCCGCGACGTGGTACAGAATCACATGCTCCAGGTGGCAGCGCTGCTTGCGATGGAACCGCCGTCTGGGGTAGATGCCGAGACCATGCGCGACGAGAAGGCGCGAATCTTCAAGGCGATGCTGCCACTTGATCCATCAAATATCGTACGCGGCCAATACCGCGGCTATCGTCAGGAGGATGGTGTGGCCTCCGATTCGCAGGTCGAGACGTTCGCCGCGCTCAAACTCTTCCTCGACACCTGGCGCTGGGCAGATGTGCCGTTCTATATCCGGGCTGGCAAATGCTTGCCTGTGACGGCCACAGAGATATTGGTCGAACTCAAACGCCCGCCTCAAGTCGTGTTTGGAAAGGTTGAGCCTCCCCAATCAAACTATTTCCGCTTCCGCCTCAGCCCTGACGTGATGATCTCGCTCGGTGCCCGTGCTAAGGTCCCTGGCGAGGCCATGCAGGGCGAAGCAGTAGAACTTGTTGCACGCCATCACACAGGCGATGAGATGGAGCCTTACGAGCGTCTCCTCGGCGACGCCATGCGCGGCGACCCAACGCTCTTCGTGCGCGAGGATGCCGTGGAGGCGGCATGGAAGGTCGTAGACCCAATCCTGGGCAACGTGACTCCCATTCATGAGTACGCGCCAGGCACGTGGGGGCCCCCGGAGGCCGACCAGGTCATCGCACGTGATGGAGGCTGGCACAATCCTG
>WNFT01002409.1_pt1 | contig 26803 bp, 21 predicted proteins | sample 5400191 | NCBI WGS metagenome assembly WNFT01 (sample SAMN13153359, study PRJNA577476) | soil metagenome | isolation source: 80 cm saprolite under Madrone tree | place: USA:California | collected 2016-06-14 | reverse complement strand
ATCTGGCTGGAACGGATGGACACGAGCGCGACGTCAGCTCATCCCAGGGCGACCGCGCCCCTGGATTCCGCTATCGAGCTGCTAGAGAGCGGCGCGGTGGTAGCCATTCGGGGGCTGGGCGGCTTTCATTTGGCTTGTGATGCCACCAATCCAGAAGCCGTCCAGCGGCTGCGCCGGCGCAAGCATCGGTACGGCAAACCGTTTGCGTTAATGGCCAGTGACCTTGACACGATTCGCCGGTACTGCAACTTGACTTCAGCCGAGGCGGACTTGTTACGGAGTCCCGAAGCCCCCATCGTTTTGCTCTCAGCTGACGGGCTCGAGAAGTTGCCGGAAGGCATCGCACCGGGTCTGAATACTGTGGGCTTTATGCTGCCGTATACGCCCCTGCATTTATTGATCACACGGCAGATTGATCGGCCACTTGTCATGACTAGCGGCAACATTTCCGACGAGCCGCAGGTTACTAGTCTCGACACCGCGCGGATCGGCCTGCGGGGCATCGCCGATGCCATGTTGATGCACGATCGCGAGATCGCTAACCGGATCGATGATTCGGTCGTGCGGATAGTAGCGGATAGACCATCTGTGATTCGACGTGCACGCGGTTATGCCCCAAGTGCTGTGCCGTTGCCACCCGGCTTCGCAGGCGCGCCCGACCTGCTGGCTTTTGGAGGCGAGTTGAAGGCCACTTTCTGCGTCGTGAAGGACGGCGCCGCGATTCTCTCTCAGCACCAGGGTGATCTGGAGGATGTTTCGACGTTCGAGGACTACCAAAAGAACCTGCAACTCTATTCGCGGATTTACGATCATCGGCCGCGCTTGTTGGTTGCAGATATGCACCCCGAATACCTTTCCGCCAAACTCGCCAAACAGCGCGCGGCTACCGACAACCTGCCTCTTCTGGAAGTTCAGCATCATCATGCGCACATAGCCAGTTGTATGGTGGAAAACGGAGTCGCGCTGGATGCTCCTCCCGTGCTTGGTATCGCGCTTGATGGCCTAGGCTTTGGCGAGGACGGTACGATCTGGGGTGGTGAGTTTCTGCTGGCCGATTATCGTAGCTATCAGCGGATTGCCACGTTCAAGCCCGTAGCTATGGTGGGCGGCGTCCAGGCCATCCGCGAACCCTGGCGCAACACCTATGCGCATCTGGTCGCTGGACCGACCTGGGCCCAGTTCGTCGAAAGGTTTGCCGCGCTGGAACTCTATCGTTACTTGATCACCAAACCGCTGCCGACGATCGATCGCATGCTGGAAACAGGACTAAACGTGCCGTTGGCCAGCTCGTGCGGCCGGCTTTTTGATGCGGTTGCGGCGGCTTTGGGGCTGTGCGCCGACCAAGCTCTCTTCGAAGGCCAGGGCGCTATGGAGTTGGAAGCCTTAGCGGAGTCGTGGCGGCCCTCGGCAACTGAGCCGCCGTACAAGTTCACGATCACCAGGCAGGGCACCAGTGGCCTGCTCTACCTTGAATCGTTACCAATGTGGCAGGCCCTGCTGGAGGATCTTGGCCGACAGACTCCGGTTGCTCGGATGGCTGCCCGCTTCCACTACGGACTCGCCAGGGCGATTCGCGACATGGTCGAACGCATCCGAGGGATGAGCGAAGCCGGCACGTCGCTGAACACAATAGCGCTCAGCGGCGGCTGCTTCCAGAACAAGCTCTTGTTAGAAGAACTAGTGCGGTTACTCGAGGTAGATGGGCTAAGTTGTCTCTTACACGCCAAAGTCCCAAGCAACGACGGAGGGCTGGCGCTGGGACAGGCTGCTATCGCAGCAGCGCGCCATGTCGAGGGTTCGAATTCGGCGGGCTTGCGGTCGAGCGCGTCAACCAATGTAAGGAGAAGCAATGTGTCTTGGAATCCCTGGCCAAATAGTAAAGATCACCGACGTTGAGCGGCAAATGGCTCTCGTCGACGTTAGTGGCGTCCAACGAGAAGTGAGCTTGGAGTGTGTGGTTGACGACTACCATCCGCTCGCAAGGTGTGTCGGCAACTGGGTATTGGTGCATGTTGGCTTCGCCATGAGCCTGATCAACGAGGAGGAAGCAGAGGCCACCTTGAAGGTCCTGAGGGAGCTTGGCGAGGTGCAGGCGGAACTTCTCGCGATGAAGGAATCGGCACCGGGTCTACCTGCAAACGTTCCGGCAACGGCGTCGCCGGAACTCGTGGTCTGAACGTGATGAGCCTGGCGGAAGATCCAAACCTGGCGGGGCTTTACCCGTTCCTGCACGGCAAGAAGCAAGATCCCTTGTCGATGAATTCTGCCTTGCTCGAGTCCGTGGGACAAAAGGCAGCTCACCATCACAATGTGATTGACGACTTTTTCGCCAGGAATGGGCAAGATGTCGTCGCCGCTGCGGGAGCTATTGCGGATGTTTATCGCGGCAACGGCCGACTCTTCACGATGGGCAACGGTGGCTCTAGCTGCGACGCGGCGCACGTGGCCGTCGAGTTTCTGCACCCGATCACGGCCGGGCGTGTCGCGCTAACTGCAATTGATCTGACCGCCGACCGGACGATGATGACCGCAGTGGCCAACGACGTCGGCTTCAAGCATGTCTTTGTCCGTCAGTTGATCGCCCAGGCGCGCCCCGGGGACGGTTTGGTGGGCCTATCGACCAGTGGGAACTCGGACAACCTCGTGAAGGCTTTTGTGAAAGCAAAGGAAATGGGTGTAACAACCGTAGGCTTGGCTGGGATGAGCGGTGGCGAGATGGCAAAGATCGGCCTCGATCACTGCCTAGTGGTCGAAACCGACAGCATTCATCGGGTACAGGAATGCCACGTAATCATCTACCACATTCTCTGGGACCTGGTTCACACACTGCTGGCGGACAATCGCGGTTCATTGGCCATTACGGGAATGACCGCTTAACGACAAGTACACAAGGAAAGAAAACAAAATGAAATACGTCGACGAATTCCGAGATCCCGAGAAAGCGCAGTTTCTGTTGAAGGAAATCCGCGTCCTCGTGCCCCAAATCCAGAAGGGGCGCACTGACCCCGTATACATTATGGAAGTCTGCGGAGGCCACACGCACGCGATCTTCCGATATGGCGTGGAGACAATGCTGCCGGATGGGATCGAGTTGATCCACGGCCCCGGCTGCCCGGTTTGTGTGTTGCCCATGGGACGCGTTGACGACTGCGTGGCATTAGCCCACATGCCAGGTATGATTTTCACTACGTTCGGTGATGCCATGCGAGTGCCCGGCTCGAAAGAAAGCTTACTGCAGGCTAAAGCTAACGGGGCCGACGTGCGAATGGTGTACTCGCCGCTAGACTCTCTTAGGATTGCGAAGGAGAACCCGGACAGGCCGGTCGTCTTCTTCGCATTGGGCTTCGAGACAACCATGCCCAGCACCGCACTCACTGTGCTGAGGGCGAAGAAAGAGGGCATCAAGAATTTCTCTCTGTTTTGCAATCACATTACGATCATTCCCACAATCAAGGCGATCCTCGACTCGCCGGATCTGCAGTTGGACGGGTTCCTCGGTCCGGGCCATGTCAGCATGGTTATCGGCAATTCATCGTACCGATTTATCGCCGAACATTACAAAAAGCCATTAGTAATCGCGGGTTTCGAGCCGCTCGATATCCTGCACGGCATTTGGATGGTGCTCAAACAGATCGCCGAAGGTCGCTCGGAGATCGAGAACCAATACAACCGCGTGGTTCCAGACGGCGGCAATACTGTGGCTCTGGATGCGATTGGCAAGGTATTCGAATTGAGGGAGTTCTTTGAATGGCGCGGTCTTGGCTCGATCGACCACTCGGGAGTTCGCATCACCGATGAGTACGCGGAGTTCGACGCGGAGCGCAGATTCTCCGTGCCGGCTCTCAAGATTGCCGATCCCAAATCATGCCAATGCGGCGAAGTGCTCAAGGGTGTCATCAAGCCGTGGGACTGCAAGGTCTTCGGTAGAGATTGTACTCCGGAGACGCCACTGGGCGCTCTGATGGTTTCGTCGGAAGGCGCCTGCGCCGCCTATTATCAGTACGGCGACATCGAGAAGATTCACGACACCAGGGCCATGATCAAGGAGATGGCGTGAGTAGCGTTTTAGAGTTACCGAAAAAGAACGGTAAGCCCAGGCGCCGCGGCAAGGTGCGTGTTCCAACTATCACGCTCGCCCACGGCGGCGGTGGCAAGGCTATGCACGATTTGATCGACGACATCTTCCTCGAGGTGTTTGATAACGAAACTCTAGCGCCGCTGGAGGACCAGGCGCGGCTCAGTCTATCGGACTTGGCGGCATTTGGGGATCTACTTGCTTTTACCACCGATTCCTACGTGGTCAAGCCACTCGAATTTCCCGGTGGCAATATTGGTAAGCTGGCAATCTGCGGCACGGTTAACGACTTGGCCGTGGGTGGCGCGATACCACTCTACTTGTCGTGTTCGGTCATTATTGAGGAAGGCCTGCCGGTCGAAACAATGCGCATGGTGGCCAGGACCATGGCGGCGACAGCTCTGGAGGCCGGCGTAAGAGTGGTTACCGGCGATACCAAGGTTGTCGAACGGGGAGCCTGTGACAAGCTTTTTATTAACACTGCCGGCGTGGGTGTCATTCGCGCAGGCGTCGACTTGGGCGTCGACAAAGCCCAACCCGGTGACGTGATCCTCGTCAACGGGCTGTTGGGCGACCACGGCGCAGCGATCCTCAATGCTCGCGGCGATATGAAGCTGACTACACTTATCGAGAGTGATTGTGCTTCCCTGCATGGTCTGATCGATACGTTGTTGTCAGCCGTTCCTGGTACCCGCTTCCTGCGGGATGCCACCCGCGGAGGACTCGCCACTGTCTTGAACGAAATCGCCGATGCCTCTCAGGTTGGCATCGAGATCTACGAAAACCGCACGCCGATCCGCAGCGAGGTCAAAGGCTTCTGCGAGATTTTGGGTCTGGACCCCCTCTATCTTGCCAACGAAGGCAAGATTGTCTGCGTCGTCCCGCCGGAAGATGCCGAAAGTGCACTGGCGGCGCTCAAGGCGCATCCGCTTGGCAAAGGAGCCGCGAGGATCGGCGACGTGACCGACCACCGCCCCGGTCGTGTCGTGATGGAGACCGTTTTCGGCGGGCGCCGCATTGTCGACATGCTCGTGGGCGAACAATTGCCGCGGATTTGTTAACGCGCCCGAAAGCCACATGGCCGTTAAATGAACCAGATTGGCCAAAGGAATCCATAGGTAGTCAATCGGAGGAAAATCGAATGTCAAGCAACGTAAGTGTCAAAGCGGCCGAGGGCGTCACGATTCGCATCAAGGACCAGGGCAAAGTTCTGGAATTGGATTATGACGGCGCCGTCTGTCAACATCCGGGATCGCTGTGGTGGGGTACCGCGGTCGGCTTCCGGGCTATGCAAGTGGCCGCCCAGGCTCTTTCGCAGGACGATCTGTGGGACCGCGAACAACTCTACATAGTCAGCGGTCATCCCGGTCCTGGAGTGAGAGATACCATCGACTATGTGACGGGCGTCGCCCAGCGTGATCGCTACAAGTGCATCGTCGCCGAGGGCTGCGGGATGAGTTGCAACAGCAAGATGAAGTATGAATGGTGGGTCAGCGACGGTGAGAAGACTGCGAACATCAATCTGCGGCCCGATTTCGTGCCTCGGGAGTTCTACGATCTCACCGACCGCCTCGAAACCAACGAGACAACCAAGGAAGATATCAAGGCGTTCCGCATCTTCAAGGTGAACCTGTCCACGCGTATCTGGAATGCGCCGTTAGAAGAGAGCTTCCGGGTCGAGGTCGTCGATCAGCCTCTGCAGCCGGGAGAACTGCCTGAGGCAGCACAGGCAAAGGACTATTTTGAACTGTAATGAAGTTCTGAAAAGGCCGCCAGCGTTGATGGCTAGCCAGACTTTTTGATGCTAACCAAAAGAGGACATGAGAATGGGATTGAAAATGAAAACCGCATGTGAGATATGCGGCAAGGAACTGCCGTCGGATTCGGGAAACGCCTATATCTGCTCTTCCGAGCGCACATATTGCGGGGCTGACGCCCAGGACTCTCACTACAATTGCCCAAGGTGTGGAGGTGAGCTTGTCCATCGCCCGCGGGAACCGAAGAAATCATCAGAGTAGACCTGGGACAGCCCGCGAGCTTTTCAGCGCGGTTTTCGTATCGCATTCCGAATGCGATTCGGCCCCTAGGTGCAAGTGTGTTTGCGTGGGAGGCTGATTCGAGCGGAGAGCTTGATGATCCGGGTTCAGGGCGCTGCGATCGACTGTAAAATATTTTTTCACGGTGCGGACAGATTGAGGCTGCGGATGAGAGACGACGGAGTTACCGCTCCTGCATCGAACCACGCGTCTACCCCTTGATGTTAGCGATCCGTTCTATGCCAAATACCTGGGGTTCAAACTCGACGTTAAGAAAAGTGTCTCCCATTATACGACGCTACTTGCGCCACTCGCCAAACAGTTAATCGGATCAGACTCGAACTCACGAATTGGTGTTGACCTCCCCGGGCCCTACGGGTGCGCCAGCCGGGGGCCAACCTGCTGTGTTGAAGCTTTACCAGAGGAATACTGGAATGGAACCGAACCATCAGCAGCAAGCGGTGAGTTGACGAAGTCGCTCAGCTTGCGTTGAGGGGGGTTTGTAATTCCCAACCGCAGGAAGTTAGTCAAATAGACATCGTGCACTCTTGTTCCGGCGTAAGGGGTCAGGTTAAGGTCGACGATGTAATGCTTGTCGTGACCGTCATGCACAGTGTCGATGCAGCCAAACTCTACAGGCGTGTTTTCGACAAACGTGGCGACATCCCGCTTTAACGTCGTGCTGATCGGCAGGTCGTCCGTACCCGCTTTAAGGTGTTCCAGGTCCGTCACAAAGTTCGTGTCACGCGGATCGTTCGACAGTTTCTTGATAATGCCTGGAGCAAAGGCTTTGACGATGATGACTTGCTCGCCGGAGAAGTAAACGCGGTAGAACGAGGCCTCGGCGTTGGTGACGTACTTTTCAACCACGATGGCCGGGTCCGTCCAGATACCCTCCTGAAGCATTCCGCGTTCCACGGTTTTGTAGTAGTAGGCTCCGATGTCAGGCGAGATCAGATGCTCAAAGCCACCGGCTGCGATGCTCTCCGGCGGTAACCACCTTTCCAATTCGCCGCCATAGTTCAGGTCGGTTTTAACGAACAGAATTTCGTCAGAGGAACCGGACGGCGCTGCCTTTAGCGAAGAAAGCCCGATGGCTTCAAGGTGTGCGTGGAGGGTCGACTTACGAATGTCCTGGACGAGTCCGTTGACCACATAGACACCTCGTTCTACGAAGCGATTAGTAAGGTCGCGGATCCGCAGCGGCAGTCGACCGCGAACTGACAGGTTAACTTGGAAACAGACTGCCGTGACTGAATCGCAAACGCGATCGAATTGCACGGCCGGAAATTCGTGGAAGGGATCCGTCTCGATCCGCACCGCCTCGTCGCCGAGGACGTGAGGAAGCAGGAAACCATCCCATGCTCGCCACTCTAAGACTGCGACCGTACCGCCGACCGCCTCGCACGGGAACGCAGCGCCACTCGACGGCCTGCGGGCGAAAACTTCGTCTGCGATTACCATCGGGTACGATTACCGCGAGACGGCAACTTCGAGCGAGTTGGATTAGAACTCACCCTGGAGCTCGATCAACTGGCTGGCTCCCTTCCCGCCGGCTGTGCACATCCGGCAGATAAAGACGCCTGGGCCAGCGGGATTTCCCTGATCGTCTTTCCCGTCCCAAACGATCGTTCGCCTTCCGCGGATCTGCGTCTTCTCGCTGACCAGCGTACGGATGTGGAAGGCGAACTTGTTCCAGAGTCCGACGAAAACGTTCTCGGCATCTTCCGGCAACATGTAACTGATATGGACCGGGCCATCATCGTTCGGTACCTGGGCCAACTCGAAGCCGTGACCTGGCTCGACGGCCATCGCGATCTGCTTTGCGAATGCTGAAGCCTTGTTGGTCTGGCCGCCGGACGCAAACGACAAGGAACGCTGAGCGGAGTTGGCCGGCTCGACGCGTTCCATGGTCAATCCGAGAGTGCGCGCGGCAAAGGCCCCCTTCTTGCCGCCGCCGATGCTCAGCTTGAATACCTGTTGGCCCGAGCAGTATGCGCTGGTCACTTCCCCGGCGATATCCTTCACAAACCGATAGCGGTCAATACGGTAGCGCGGATCGTTCGGGATTGCGGTGTCGGGATCGGGCAAATGGTTCTGCGCAATCCAAGTATCGCCCCCGTCTTCGGTGTAACTGTTCTCGAGACCGCCGACAGGTGCGCTGAGGTCCTGAAAGCCCCATCCGCCGACCCAGCCCTGACGCTCGTTGATGAAGCCGATCCCCTCCAGATCGTTGTTAATGGCGGGAGACGATGGATGCTGGTCCTTGGCAACGTGCTTTTTCACCCAGGAGTCACCCCCATCCGTTGTCACCAGGATCGATGCGTCGCGGAAGTTCTCAAGCGAGATGAAGCCGTGAGTTTCGTTGAGGAACTGGATCTTCCAGCCCCACTCCCCACACTCGAAGTCTTTGATGTCGGCCGTCGTGTTGATCCAGGACTTTCCGCCGTCCCGAGTGCGAAGTACGACGGGCTTTACCTTGCCGTAGCGACTCAGCCGCGGCGGGGGGTAGGCCTTCGCGTCAACCTTGCAGCCCTCGTCGATCAGTCCGCCGACAACGAACCCGTTGTCCTCATCAGCGAAGTAAATGTCGATCAGATTCGAAGCGTACTTCCTCATGTCAATCAGTTCCCAGCTCGCGCCGTTGTCCGTCGTCTTGATGATGGCCGGACCCGGGAGCCCGGGATCGTTCGTCCCGGACCCGTAGGCGACGCGTTCGTTGACCGCGTGGAAGCCGCAGATGCCCGCGGGTGAACCCTCCGGCAGGTTCTCGATCGGTTTCCAGGTTTCCCCGCCGTCCGTCGTCTGGTGCAAGAGCGTTTGAATGAACTGGCTGGGCGACGTGATCGAGTCAACGTCTCCAATCCCGGTAACCGCGCCGAACCAGCCGATCTCGCGGTTCGCCCAGGACATACATCGCAGATAGGGGAGGCTGGGAAGATTGGGTGGGAGGAAGAACTTCGGCGTCCAGTTGGCGCCTGCGTCTTCCGTCTTGCAGACATATCCACTGCTGTTGACCAGCCACCCGGTCAGTTCGTCAAAGAACCAGATATCGTCGGTTCGTGAATTTGCGACCGGAGAATTCTGTAATAATTGCCACTGGTATTTGGTGACTGGTGCCAAAGCTGCTCTTGCCATGGGTAAAACTCCCTTCGATTGCGTATCAGATTTCGGCGATCGGTGAGCTAATTTTCGCCGATGCGCTAACCCCGAAGACTCGCAAAGAGTCGGCCATTCTCTGCAATTCAGTCAATCACTACAAGCGGCGATCCGGTGGCGATCTGGTGGCGATCGCGTAGTATTGCCTGGCGGACGCTCTTACGCTGGCCTCAACTATGTTATTGCTCTCATCGAAGGAAGCAACTTGAGAAACGTGCTGTCGAGGTTGAATGAATCGTTAGATGGCGGTTGCCATTACCAATGTTCACGCATGTCCACTTATGAAGCTTCGTATCCACCGCTCAACGTTCTCCACCGTCTTATCTACGGTAATTTCCGAAGTGTCCAGAAGAGTCATTGGTGGTTCTGTATTTTGCGCATTATCTAGCAGCCAGCGATTGAATACGACCTGCTCTTTAATGTATTCGTCCTTGAAAGAAACGCGCCACGTCGGACGATTTCGCAATCGTGAGGCAAGGATTTGATCATCGCAAATCAAGGCTAGATAATGAAGCTCTGAGAAATAACGACGCTCTATACATTGCTCAAACTGGGTAGGCTCTCCAACCCCACATAAGACAACAGGTTTACCAGCCTGAGAAATGTTCTTGCACACTCGCAACCAAGTCTCTCGATATTCGCAGTAATTGGTTTCAGGTTGATTGAATTCTTCGCGCCACAAAATATCGCTTTCCATAATTACGACGTCTTTCATCTTAGCTGCAAGTCCTAGACACACAGTTGACTTACCAACGCCGCTTGCGCCGGTGAGAATGAATAGTGGCAATCGGATAAACTCATATCGAAAGCGGCAGTTCGGGCATATTGCATACACTCCTTCGGGCACAATGGTTTTGTCGGCGCGATATTCTCCACAGCTGGGACAAACATTGAACATAAGACTGCACAGGCCCGCAGCGACCGGCGGGGCCAAAACGCCTAACCGTCAACTGAATACGGCGCGAGGATGGCTCACCGCGTAACGCTGGTTAGGATTCGGAGGCGCCTGTTGCCAGCCGCTGTTGACTTCGTCAAACGGATATAGGGGAATTCCCAATTCGCTGGCGATCCAGGGCACGATCCAGTCAAAGCTAGCTAATCCACAGCGGTGGGCACGGTGCGTCATTCGAACGAAATAAGGTGAATCGTTGATGAATTTGGCCGGCTCTCTCAAGCGACTGTCTCGCAACATCTCCGATTGTAGGATTTGCTCTGCTGAATCCCGAGTGAACCCCATGCATCCGCCCTGAACGGAAGGAGTCTCCTGCCCTCCTTGCAGCGTTCCAAACAATCCGCTACGAACCGGCAGATACTGGAATCGCCGATGAATCACAGTGTCGGGGTCGATCTTCAACAAGTATCGAGTTGGTTGTTCGAGGAAAAGTACGAGCATGCGCTCGATGACCGCTCCACCATTCTCGATGCCGAACAATCGCAACTCTTCGCGAAAGTCGACCTGGTTACGCTTGGCGAGGATCGGAAAACGAGGATCGGGCGAAAAACGTTAGATCGTCATCGCAGTAGTTGGTCAATCCATCAGCAGTCTGTGACATGGTGTGACCCCGAGAAAAAGGGCGTTCGACTTGCCTGCGCACCTCTATTGCAGTCAGCGCTTACAGGTTGCCATAGTTCACCACTCCACTCAATTCGCGGTGCAGGCAGTTCGTGCTTTCCCAGGATGCAAAAAATCGGAGAGCTGTTAAGTTGAAGAGTGTGGATCATGCTAAACTTGAGCAATTCGACTCGGTAAATTCGCACGAAAATAGTTCCCGTGTCCCGCCGTGCATCATTGACGAGGGATGATTGTGAAATCGGTGACCATGATCTCTTGGGAGTTAGATCCGTTTTACACACGGGGCGGCGCAGCGTACGCAATTCGACGCTTAGCTAACCAGTTGACTGGGCTGGGGATCGAAACCAGAGTTCTCTTACCGGATTGGCCGGACACTCGCCCCGGCAAGGACTTGACGCCTTTGCTGATGCCGATGTTCTTGAAAATGCGAGCCGAACTCCGTCGTGCGCCTCGAGTGCTGCAATGTAGCGAGTTTTGTCGTGCTGCGCTTGAGGCGGTCGAACAGATTAGGACCAGCGCAGAATCAGACGCCGTCATTGCTCATGGCGACGAAGGCGCGATGTTCATCATCCTGCGGAGCGGAAAGCGATCCTTTGAGCCATCAGTCTTTTGGCTTCATAGTCTTTACGACCCACCCATCAGTGACTTTTCGAAAAATCAACGCCAGATCCTCCCGTCCGGATCCTTGCTCGCCTCTGCCGTTATGATGGCCGATATCGTCGTAACGAGCACGGGCATTTTGAAGGACGCGCGAGAGTTCGAGTGGCCTGACCGACTGAAAGAATTGCAGAAAGCACTCACGATTGCGTCAGCCGAACATCGAGTGCTGACCGTCGAATCCACAGGGTGCCTTCCGGGAGTCCCAAAGAATTCGCAGAACAAACTGATTCCCAATTCAAACCTGGAGAATCTGAAAAACGTGCCCTCACCCTATGTTCTTTTCCCTTGCCGACCGTCGGTCGACAAGGGTCTTGGCATTTTCGCTGCGATTGCGGAACGACTGCGAGCGGACAACATCGCGTGTGTGGCGGTGCAGCGACCCGCGCAGCGAGCAAAGTCGGAGAATCCGTCTCGAAACGCTTTTATTTACTGGTTGCCTTGGCTCGCCCAGGATGAGTTGCTCGTCGCTATGCGCAACGCAGCATGTACGGTTCTGCCGAGTATTACGGAAGGCTTCGGTTTGGCCGCCGCCGAGTCGATCAGCCAAGGTGTCGCCACTTTGTATCAACAGGTTGGCGGTCACCATGGTTTGCAGGCACTTCCCAACGCACTGCCGGTTCCCCTGACGACAAGCGAGCGGGCACACCTTTATGGTCTATGGTCAGAACTAATCGGCATCCACCCTGACTCGTGGCCCGTTTGGACCAGGCATGAAATCTCGCTGAGTCCACTGGTCGACAAATGGGTCGAGGCCATAAGATCGGTTGTGTATCGTGCGAATGGTGGGATGGGAAGTGTTAAGAACGCCCATTTTCCGGAACGGCCGGTGGAGGAGCGGTGGGCAAATAAACTTCGTCGTCGGATTGAAGTTGGCACGAACGTTTAAAAGTGCAGATAGGTGGCATTTGATTGCTTATTGGTCCCGCGAGAACACAACCATTATGCGAATTGGCCGTAGGCTTTTGCCGGGTTCGGCATGGTGTGAAAGGATCGCCCTTGGAACGGTTGCTACTGACAAATCTGCGTTAACCTTACAAGGCTGCTCGGAGTCGACAAAATGGCAGGGTTGGTAGAACATCTCGCAGAACTTTGGCCACGAGACGGCCGTCCACGATTGATCCATCTCATACCGTGGGATCTCACCGTGGGCGGCGCTCAACGCATGCTCGACGTGTGGTGTTCGCACGAAGCCCACCGCTGGGATACGCACATCCTCACGGTCGGCGCGCGTGGGCCGTTTGTGTTCGCCGGCGCAACGGTCCATTCCGGCTTGGGAAGTTCGCAGGTCCTGAGTCTGATTGAAACCCTGCAGCCGGATTTGCTGGTGCATCACGAGCCGACTGATAAGAACGGGATCAGTTCCAAGTGCCCTCAAGTTTGGATCTTGCATTGCACGAATTCTCTGCGAGAGTTGCCGCCAAAACATGCGACAGTGGCAAGGGTGTTCTCGAATTTCGACTCGCACGAAATTCATTCGGGCTGGCGGCGGTTGCCGCTCAAGGTGTTGCCGCTGCAAATCGATCCTGGTGAGTTTCGCCCAACCAAACGAAAGCATGTTGGCCTCGTCTGCGGCATTGTAGGCCGTCTGCACGAGGATAAGGTTCCACGCTCTTTCATCGAGGCGGTTCTGGCATGGCAAGCCGGTCCGTGGCGGATCCGCTTCATCGGGCACGGACTCGATACTGGTTATCAGCAATTCGTGAGCGGGAAGCTTGCGAACCTGCCGTGGGTCGATTTTTCGGGCGACGTGACGCCGATTAGGATGCCATCGGCCCTGCGCCGGCTAGACGCGGTGCTGATTCCCACAGACGCTACCCACAGTGAAACCGGCTCCTATGCCGCACTGGAAGCGATGGCTACGGGATTGCCCGTGATCGCCCGAGACCTGCCTGGCCTTAGGTACAACTGTGGGGATGTGCCATTGTACGCGAGCGAGGATACTGAACTTCTCGCCCGACTTCGCGAGTTGGATAAGGCGGACACACGTTCCGAGGCAGGAGTCAAGGCGCGCAAATCGGTTGTAAATGAACATAATGTGCATAAACATGCCGCCACCCATAGTGCGGACTTCTCGGCAGCCCTCTACTGCGAAGTTTCGATTTTGATGCCCGTTTTCGACACGCCAGCGGCGTACTTGGCGGAGTGTTGGGAGTCGATACGGGCTCAAACGTTCCGCGAATGGGAGCTCGTCCTGGTGGATGATGGATCGCGAGCAGCCGAAACAATCGCAGAAATTGACCGCATCGCCGGTGATCCCAGAGTCGTCCTCATACGACTCGATGAAAATCAAGGTATTGCTCCCGCTCTTAATCTGGGACTGAGCCGATGTCGGGGAAAGTTGGTGGCCCGCATGGATGCCGATGACAGCATGATGCCGACTCGGTTACAGCGGCAAGTTGCCTACTTGCGGGCTCACTCGGACGTGACCATACTCGGTGCGCAACTACAGAGCATCGACTGGGAAACCGATCAGCTACTCCCACCAACCGAGCATCCCGAGCAGGTCACGAACGAGTACATCGAACGCCAACGGAACACCTCGGAAATTTGGTTTCTCAACCATCCCACCGTGATGCTGCGCCGTCGTGAAGTGACGAATCTGGGCGGCTATCCTAAGTATCGCGTCGCTCAGGATCTTGGCCTCTGGTTGAAAGTGGTTCAGGCCGGTCTGAAAATCCACAATCTGCCGACCGTCGAGTTACACTATCGGTTACATCCCAATCAAGTTTCGACGGCCAGCGGCGTGCGGCGCGAGGAATACGCGCAGATCGTCGAGGAGTGTTGGAAGCATCCCGCGGCGATGAGAGAAGAACCTGCGTGACTTAGAGCAATCAGTTCAGGGACGCATCAGGCTATTTACGAACCATGACCAGGAACATTGTGATTTCATGCCAAAAGCCTTGATCGGTAGCAAGACCATCAATCTCCGACTCGTAAGCAGCCCTCATTTCCCTAAGTCGTTCCGAGGAAAAACGCGCCAAAGGATTCCCTCTTGGGTCGATCCAATTCGAGTCGCCATTCCATTGCCACTCCCCATCGTTCCGGCGAAGGTAACTGCTGAATTGCTCGGTTCGAATGTCAATCTTGTCAAACCCTGCCTCTTGTGCTAACTCACGACATCTTTCGTGTGTGCCCAGCGGCTCGTTGCAATTAGGTAAAGAAATACCAAACTTGGCGCAAGCCCTAACCAAAAGAGGAATCATAAAAGACGATTCGGAGTAGCAAGAAAATGCAAGGAGCCCACCAGTTTTCAGCCAGGTCCGACAGTTGCGGAGAGTAGCCGGAATATCAGTCAGCCACATCAAGGCGGAAGAACATACGATCGCATCAAAACTCTCGGCCTCAAAATTGAGACTCTCAACGTCGGCTTCGATCAGCTCGATCTTCTGCAACCCCTCCGCTCTAATTTTCTTTCGCGCTTGGTCTAGCATTCCTGGAGAAATATCTACGCCGATGACATTCCCCTCAGCACCGACTGCCCGCGCGGCGGCGACCGCGACGATCCCCGTGCCGGTCGCAAGATCTAATACCGAGTGGCCGTCCTTTAGTTGAGCTAGTTCCACTAATTTCGTGGCGCGACTAACCGTATACTCGTCATCATAATTCACCCTAATGTCGAAAGATGCGGCTAATCGGAGTTTGTAATCTGTCAGGCTGGCTCGGCTGCCCATGAAGAATCCTGATTCGATCATCGACGTCGTGCATGACGATCCGCGACAAGCATTATAGTGGACCTTGACCTAACGCCGTAAGCGGGAGTGGCGCCGGACTAGACTTGGCACGAGAATCCACCTTTCGACTGCCCTGGCCACCCCATCTTCTTCGATGGTGGTGGTTACCCAATCAGCAGACGCCTTGACCGCCGCGGGTGCATTCCCCATCGCGACCCCAATTCCTGCATATTGGAGCATTTCAATATCGGTGAAGTCGTCCCCAACGGCCATCACATTTTCCGGTCGAAGTGACATGATTTCCTCAGCCAGATAACTCACAGCCAATCGCTTGTTTACGGCTGGATGGAACGCCTCAAGCAACGTTATTGATTTGTCCTGCTTTACTTGAGTTCGGCTGTACGAATTCTTCAGTTGGCTGGAGAGCGGTGCAATGACCTGGACATCATCGCTCAGCACCATCACTTTCGTGGTTGCCCGATTTAGCAGTTGCCGTAAGTCACTCACAACGATTGGTTCAACCTTTGACCCTTCAAAATACCTGATCGATGCGTCATTCAGATTCGAGACATACAGATCGTCCTGAATATAGAAGTGAACGGATAGCCGGCCGCTCAGGCTTAGCCGTTCTGTATAATCCAGCATTTGTGCTGCAACGCCAGGTTCTAAGGTCCAGTGACGGTGAACGAATCCATTATTACGTTCCCGAATTAGGGCCCCCTCATAGCAGATTAAAGGTAATGTTGAACCGATGGAATCATATGCGTGCAAGGAAGATTGATACCGTCGACCGGTAGCGATAGCAACCGCAACCCCCCGGCGTTGGGCTGAATGGATGGCCGGCGCAATGGAATCCCGGATGCGATTCGATTCGTCCACAATCGTGCCGTCAATGTCGAGCACCAGCAAGCGGACTTCGGCGGACGTCTCCGAGGGCGCCATCCGGACTGCTAAGTCGTTGCGGTCCTTGTTTTCGTTCATCTACGATTCACAAGATAAGCAGCTTCCCGACTCTGTTCGATCCGGAGGCTCACAGGCCCGTTCCGTCGAGTGGCTGAACTTAAACGGTTTAGCGCACAGCAGATCGATGTATTTCACTTGGCTTTGCCCAAAAAGTTATCGGGCGTGCGGCTATGCCGTCCAATGTGCGGAAGGCCTGGGCCTTCGGCATGCTCGATAAATTCTATTTCGGGCTCCGTCCAGTCTCGGGGCGCCGCCCCGAATCTTGATGACACTGCACCGGAAGCGCACAGTGCTTCGCACATCAGACGGCAAAGGCGAATCGCTGCTTCGCGCCCTTTTAGGCAAAGCTATTCCACATCGTCCTCCGCAAAATCATCGAATCAAAGAATCGCCAGGCTAGCGTTTAGCCGATCCGAAATCACCATTGAGCCCGGTTTGTGCGTGATGCAAAACGACGGGCGCGCACGCTCTACCGCAAGCTGCGCCGTGACTCCACAAGCCCAGAACACTGGGATCTCATCTGGGCGCATCTGCGGTGGCTTCCCATTAAACAATGGCCTTTCCAGGTCGCTTATTCCGATCAGCTGAGGCGCACTGATATGGATGGGTGCGCCATGGACGCTCGGAAAGCGCGACGTGATCTGGATCGCCCTTACGGCCTGTGCGGGAACAAGCGGTCGCATCGTGACGATTATCTTTCCCGCAAACGCGCCGACCGAGAATGTGTCAATGTTGGTCTGATACATGACCACGTTGTCACCGCGAGCCACGTCACGCAGCGACACACCCGACTCCATCAGCGCATGCTCAAAGGAAAATGAACAACCCCAAACAAAAGCGACAAGATCGTCGCGCCACAGGTGTTTGATATCGGTCGGCTCCTCGACCACCTTACCATCGCGAAACACCGTGTAGCGCGGAACATCGCTACGAATGTCCAGGTCTTCGCCCAGCATCGGCAGATAAGGATCGCCCACACCCCCGATGGCGATAAGCGGGCAGGCTTTCGGGTTGCGGTGGCAGTACGTAGCAAAGTCGAGCGCGTATTCCTGTGGCAGAATGCATAGGTTTCCCTGGACATACCCTTGGGAAAAACTGGATGTATATCCCGCATACTGACCGGTGCGAAACAACAAGCGAGCTTCATGGGCGCTTAGAGACAGCGTTGCGGGCTCGGAGGCGGGAGGTGATGTGCTCATAGCGTAGTCGTCTGGGAAAAATTCCTGGTGATGTTATCTTTCAGGTTCTTCATGTTCTAGCCTACACATCTCTTTAGCAAATCGATCTTCTCCTTAAAATAGTCCCCGCTAAATCGCCCCTCAGCCGTGGCGAGCTCAAGGATCGTCTGCTGCCGGCCCACGTCGAGTATCTGAAACAGCTTTGCCAGCTTGGACAATTCATAGGACAACAATCGAGTAATGCACCTTGATGTGTATTCCAGGTTGTGCGTTGCAAGAAGATCGGCGAACTCCTCAAAGCTGGCGAGGCTGGACTGATTAATTGCGTATTCAATTTCTGGTTCAGCTTCAGCAATTTCTCGGTCGATCGCCAGAATATAGAGCCAGCAAATCTGTGGCGGATCCACTTTGGCAAAGCCCTGCTGCATGTAGCGCTGTTGCGTCCCGGTAACTTTGATATCGTTCACGAAAAGAATTGACCGTCCGCGAAAGTCGCGCGGTTCGATTAATGGCTCGCGCGACTCCTTATAAAGCTGATTCCTTTCTTGCTGCGTAAACGTGCTGTAATTGTGGTACTTATTCAGGGACTCCGAATCCTTAATCTCCAAGTCATCTGTTTCGACCCGAAGATGTATGAGGGACAGCGTGATGGAGTCTGGCAGCTTGTTCTTTAGATCTTCGTAAATATACGAACACAACAAATTGGGAGCCCCTGGGAGAACGTTGTAAGCTGGGCCTGTCATGACCCAATCAGTGGGTCCCGGAAGAGATTGCGTGATGATGTCCTCTGCCAGTCGTGACAGTTGAGCACCATAATAGTCGACACTTTCAGTGACCCCCAATTTTAGACGCGGGTAATGGCCGAAAAAGTCATCGCTATAGTCGATCGGCAACTTCTCTATTATGCGGAGCGAACGGAGTGACGTTTGTTGGGTGGTCGTCAGGTTCTCTCTCCCTACCTGAATAAAACGCCTTCGCATTCCATTGATCGGCCAATAATAGTCGGCAACCTTGAGTGCAGATATCGCCACATTCTGGAGTCCGAGATAAACGCCATCGGGCTTTTAAATGGCATCATACGCGCACACTGACTCCGAGCACAATCTATTGGTCATAATGGTCGTTGATATAGAATAGATGCCCGTAATGTCCTTCGCTATCGGATATCTCTCCGATCAAGCTGGTTCCCCATAAACGATCCGGAAAGGCAATGGACGACCGTGCGTTATCACCGTTGGCAATTCTACATCCACATCATTTTTCCAAGTAGTAGATCAGTTTGAAGAGTGGCAGGGGCGTCCCGCCCGTGAATCGCGCGCAAGATGCGCGTGCCACCATCAAACTGACCACTACCTTCTTCCATCATGCCTGGCCAGAGTAGTTCTTTCTGTTTCGTATGACCTGACGAGTTGCATCTGCTCCTGGAAGCCGTCCAGATTTTGAAAACCATTCAATATCGCTAGTTCCAGCAATCGTGTTCTGCGCTTCCCATTGAGTGCCCGCAGGACTTGGTCAAGTTCCGCGATGCTCAAGTGCATCAGCCGTTGCACGCATTTGCCAGTGAATTGAATTTGTTCGCGGGACACCATTCGTAAAAGATCCTCGAACGCGGCGAAGTTGATTTGCCATTCTATGTTGGGCTTCGTCCTACCTATTTCCGGATCGACGACGATTACATACAGCCACCTGACGCAGGCAGCTTTGGCACGCTCAAAGTACTTTTGCATTGCCTGTTGTTGTGCGCCAGTGACGCACATGTCGTTGACGAACAAAATTGGGCGTCCGTGAAAATCAGCGTTACGAACCATGCGCCGGCTTGATCGCTCGCGTTCGGTCACGCGGTCGGCAAAGTCCAGTTTTGCATAGTCCTGCGACTTGGTCGGATCTTTCCAATCGATCGAGGCGGTCGACTCACTATCGTGCTGGATATCGATCAGGGAAAGCTCTTTGGAAGCGCGCATGTCTCGCTCCCGCAGGTACAAATCAAACAACTCCCAACACAATAAGTTGGCGGCGGCCGGTGTCTGGGCCGTGATCGCCGGCGCCGTCAATATCCAGCCGGTACGTTCCGAGTCACTTCCGATTAGCCTTTTCATCAGCGGAAGCAGCAACTGGGCGTAATGGCGAACGCTCTTGGTGACTCCAAGTTTGAAAGCGGGGTACTCTCCGAAAATCGCATCGCTCGGAGCAATCGGAATTTCGTTGACGCAGTGCAAGCAAGTGATATCGGTGCCGTTCATCTACTCCAGCGAATTCGGTGTGGTCATTAAAAAAGACTCGGGAGCACGGTGCGCGTGTGCTCCCAAGCCGGTTGGGCTTCGTACGTTGCTAGTATCTAAAGTTCGGGTTGCGGTGGATCAACGCTCGCCTCGCGCCCGCATTTCTTATCGCTTCCTCTAGCGTATTAGCATTGTTCTGGATCGTATCCACATTGAACCCTTGTTGGCCGGTACTCAGAAGGAAGCTGAAATCTCCGCCCTGTCCCTGCGCTGCGCCATGACAGCCCATGCAGCCGCCCATTGAATATTCCACGCCACTCGCTGTGTCATTTACATTCAATTTGTTCCTTACGTTCGGTTCCGGCTCGAAGCTGGGATTTGGACTCAAACCGCCGCGGAACAGTTGAATGCCCGCCTGACTGCTTTCGACGACTATGTTCGCCAGATAATAGTCCTTCGTGGTTTCATCGCTGGTCGGTATTGCCTGCACGCCCGTCAGCCGGTAGTACTGCCAAACGAAGTTATTGCCCAGACCCAGAGCGTTGATCAAGTCCATTACCTGCTTATTGACGCTAGTGACGTCATCGTTCCCTGTCGGTGGTAGAGTTACGGGAATCTGGATCGGGGGTGCGGGCGGCGTCGACGTCGTCACCTTGCCCGGCTCCGGATAGAAACCTGTGCCGTTCGGCGACGTGTACTGTTTACCGTTCGGCCAGGCCAACGGCTTGTTTACGTCAAACACTCGTGTGGGATTTGTGGTGGCGGTGAAAGTCGAAGGATTCTGCTCGGGACTCGGTTGGGTGCCGGGCGCCGAATAACCCTTCGGATCCACAGCAAAATAATAAGCACCGTACTGGTATCCCAGTGGTGTGGGCAGGGGTGTCGGTGTTGCCGGTGGCGGCTGATCCAGGCCCGGGTATATCGTTTGGAAGTAGACGCCTGTTTGCTTGTTGGTTACTTGATTCACGTAATCATCCACTTGCTCAAAAGTAGCGAAGATAAAGCTGGGATAGTTTTTCGTCTTGTGAATTATGTGCAGCCCGATTAGCGCATACTGTCCGTTTTGTGCCACCGGATTGTCGATTGTTCCGCTATAAGTGATGACGTTGGCGACGTGGTAGCGGTACAGTTGGCTCGGGTCAATACTGGCGACGGGCCGCCAGGCTGCCTTGATTTCGATCGAGCCGTCATAAAGCGTTGCGGTTTTCGGCAGGGGAAAGTTGTTCGCGACGTACTGATTTTCCAACTGGTTGGCCTTCGCTTCGAACAGTACCTCGAACGCTTGCCCATTTACCGGAAAAAACAAATTGTTCTGAAAGATCTGACTGGCCTCATCCAGGTTATTGAACAATGTGTAGTCGGCGCCGGGGGACGGTGAGGGCTGCGGAGTGTAGACGTACATAGGAATTGAGTCCCATGGTTGTGGAGGCAGCACCCCTGGAGTTGGCGACGCGGTGGGGTTCGCCGGAAACAGCTCAGAGCGATGATGATACGTCTCCCAGACTAAGGGATACGTCGAACCCGATCCTCCCATTACCGAACTGAATGAGCCTCCAGGCACGCCGCGTGTCGGACTTGGCTTGTTCGGCGAAACGAGCGCGACAAACTCGAGCCAAGCGAATTTGGCTGCTTGCGCGTGATCGATCACGTTGTTTGCAGACCGATAAAGATCGCTCGGTATTAGAGGTGTCGTCGTGGTCAAGTCGGCTTGCGTAATTTGCGTCGACTCAGTGACCGGAGGGCCGAAAATGTTTGGCGGCACGTTCTCCTGTCTGAGCGCCGATGATACGGGGCGAGAAGGCGCGTTGTATGGAGCCGTTGAAGGCCGGGAGCAAGAGATAGCTACAGCGGCAACAAATAATCCGATAGCCAAAAGCGTAGTTAGTTTTGTCTTCATTTGCGCATTCTTTTCCAGTCAGAGCGCGAAATACAAGTGTCGATTTGGTGTCGATCTGGTGACGCTCGGCGAGCGCGAGGTAACTGCTTCACACTACTACCAATCTCGAAGTGCTTCCTCCAGACTCCTCCAACGCCAGTGACAGCCTGTTGTCTTTCGCTTTCGATATCGATCGAGACCTTTTTCGAAATTTCTAGTAGTGCGGATACCATCTGCGGATAAGATAAGATTTTGCAGCTTGCTGGCTCTCACGTTATAGAGTTCGGCGAAATCATCGGCGGGGATTTCAAAATGATTTCGCAGTGCCTCGCCAACGCCGTGCCCCGTTGACTCTTGCAAGTACATACGAAGCACTAGATGAAATACCGACATGTCCCGTCCCAGGTGCCGTTGATGAATGCCTGCCGGCAGCGCTTCAAAACCTTTGCCGGCGAGGCGACGTAGATTGCGATCCACCAGGAATCCGCCCAGGTCGCGGTGCCAGAATCGCTTTGTGGGTTTTCCGTTCCGCAATTCCATCAGGATGTTCTGCTCATGCATTTCGCCAACGAGGCCTTCTGTCATTCCGAGGAAGTAGGCTTGGTAGATCAGCGGCGTAAAAATAAACTCGTCAACCCAGGCCGTGGGTTCAAGTCCACTCGATGTGACCAGATCCACAATCCTTGGACGCTTACCGTTCGGCGAAGCAATCAAGCTAAATAGCGGCACGATCTCTTCCCGCGCGCTAAGCTGCCTGGGTGTGTCCCGGGCCAGAAGCCCGGCATTGGTTTGCTTATGCACCAGCCCAACCGGGTCATCAAGTAAAAGAATTCCCTGGTGCTCTAATTCCGCTTTGGGAACCCCGGCAAGCAGCGAAGACATACCTACGCTTCGCCTTATTTCGTCGAGCCTAACGTTTCGATTCAGACCGCCGATCCAAACATTAACTGAAGCCTTTACCGCGAAAGGTGGAATGTTGGATCGCGGACTCCATACCAGAAGAGAGCGGTGAGATGCCATCGGCGTTGCCAGGAATCTCGGACTTCTCCACCTTACGCCCTCCAGGTCGCGATTGCAGAAATACTGCACGGACAAGGGGTGAACTAGATTGGAGTAGTATTCCGAACTGGAGCCCGAAAAGTACCAGGGTACGGGGCGGGTCGGCTTTTGAAGCAAGCGGAAGTCGTCCCTCGGTGCTTCGAATTCCGGTAACCAAAACACCGGTTGCAGTTCTGGCCAGAAATCAGGTGGGACTGAAGTAGGCTGGATCGAGTAATCGCCTTTGCTTATCGTACGATTGTTGAGTGTTTGTTCCTGATGAATCCACTTCACCGGATCCGGGTAATTCAAACTGAGTTTCTTCAGCGCCGCTCGTGCTGCCGCGCGTGATCGCAAATAATGCTGGGGATTAGCGTTTGGTATTTTGCTCGTCATCATTCGCACACCCGATACTGCAATTTCCCGCGTCGCGTCATGGTCTTTTGAGATCAAGCCGGCTCGGCATGAATCGAGATTATTTGATTTTGGGAAGTTCCGACCGGCGGAGCCGTTCATCTGGAGGGCTCAATATAACCGTACCACGCGGCCTGTGGCGGATCCTGCAGAAACGCTCGACTCGCTCTCGCGTATATCTGGTTGCCCCAGTCATAGTGCCAGAAGACCTTCGCCGTTTCGTTAAGCAACCCTTCCTGAGTCATGGCCCAATTCAACAGCCGGCGGTTCTGTAACCTGACATCGTTTTCGTCAATGTGTCCCGCTGCCAGTTGTCGTTCAAAATAGTCGCCAACGTTCGCTTCAACGTCCTCTTCAAAGAGCGCTCCCATCTCGAGCAGCTCTTTGGTTACGGAATCTCGCAGCGTCAAATCCACGGCCGCCCCGTTGGTATGCGCCGGCCAAGTACGGGAATCGGCCTCGTCGAAGGCCACTGGATCGACTATGAACTGTCTCGCGTATACCCGGTGTTCCTGCTCACTGCCAGTTGGGTTTAACTGTTTCGCTTTTCTGTAAAAGAAGTTCCACAAGCCCTGCTGGCAAGCAACTGAACGATGACCGTCGAGCACGAACAACTCCGCCTCGAACGGCCGAAGTAACTCGTTGACGCGGGCAAGTTTTTCGGCCACCGATTTTCGCAGCCAAACGTCTTGTCGGCTGCCCTCGATCGACCTGCCAAACGGCGGATTTTTGCCATCGGTCTTTGCGTAGTAGCTCTCAAACGCAACGCCAACCGACTCCAAAGGGATCAGCGGCTCGCGACCGCGCGGATCATTTTTATCAACCGGAATCTCCAAATACGGGCTGGAAAACATTTGCGGCGAGGTGATCGGGACTTGATGATCAACGCGCATCCTGCTTCGTGTCATGAGGCCCTCCGTGGTTGTCGCAAGCTGCTGGACAACCGCACTATTTACTAATGACCATCGCCTTGCTGTTGGCAGTTATTGTAGAGTTTCCCCCGGCCGGCAGGCAAACTATCGGAACCGTATCTGCCGGTGACCGTTCCGTTCTGCAATTGAGTTTATCGCGTGACGGCTCGCTGATCGGCGGCTACCAAGGCCCACGCCGGCTGGCGGGGATACGCAGGCGAGTTGTACGATCGAGTCGAAAGGATAGAAGTTTTAATCGCTCTTCTTCCCGCTGATTCGCGACCCCGCACGTTGCATTATAGTCTAATCTTTGTTCTAAACTTGCATTCATCCTGCGGCGGTCGCTTTAGTGACCGAGTGGGTACGACTGGATTCCGATCCCATCCAGCCTCGCTGCGGTGAATTATGGCGTTCTCGAAACGAAAACCATCCGAGGCACGCAGGAGCGACTGCCACGACCAACTGGCCGGACGCTGGGTCAGCGACCCTTATCGCTGGATGGAAGAGGACACGCCAGCCTTGCGAGCGTGGGTGCTGGCACAGCACGAGTACACGATGGCCCGACTCACGTCCCTGCCGGCTCGCGAAGGTATCCGCCGACGTTTGGAGGAGTTGATGCGCACGCCCGCCATGGGCACCATCACCAAAGCTGGAAAGCGATACTTCTTTCGCCAACGTTTCGAGGACCAGGAAATCTCGGCGCTTTATTGCCAGGACGAACCGCACGGCGCACCGCGGCTATTGCTTGATCCGAATGAGCTGAGTTCCGACCGCACAATCACGCTGGCGGACACGCACCCATCTCGCGACGGCTCGCTGATCGCATACCGTCTGTCCTTTTCCGGAAGCTCCCGCATGTCGCTCTATGTAATGGACGTCGACAGCAAGGAAGTGCTGCCAGACGTCATTCCCGGCGACGTAAATCCGGTCGCGCACGCATGGCACACCAAGAACCGAGTTGCGTGGCTGCCTGATAACAGCGGCTTTTACTATACGCGCTGCCACCGCGACGCGCCCGCCGGAGAGGCGCGATTCCATCATAAACTTTACCTCCATCACCTCGGTGATGATTGGCGCGACGACACGCTGGTGTTTGGCGAACACCTTAAGCGAGAGCAAACGCCATACCCACAGCTATCGTCCGATGGGCGCTATCTGATTGTCGTGGTGCAGGATGTGTCGGGCGCTGCGCCGTGCTCGCAACTGCATCTTCTGGATCGCGAGGATCCGGAACGCGGCTTCCTTCCCGTCGTTCAAGGGATCGAGGCGTTTATCAGCGCCGCATTCCATCGAGACAGGCTCTACATCCAGACAAATTACCAGGCGCCGTTGGGCAAACTGACAGCGATCAAGCTCGCGGATATTGCCACCGGCGAGTTCGCTGCCACAACCGTGATCCCCGCCGGATCGCATCCTCTCGGAGCCTGGACGACGGTCGGAAACTACCTCTTTGTCGAGACCATCGAGGACGTCTCGTCACGGCTGCGCGTGTATGACCTGGCCGGAAAGCTCGTCAAGCAAATCGAACTGCCCGGCATCGGCAGTATCAACGCTCTGAGCGCAGAGCCAGAGTCGGAAGCTCTGTTAATTTCGTTTTCGTCCTTCTTGATGCCCAGAGCCGGGTATCGCATGGATCTCGAAACCCTCGAGTACACACTTCATCATCAACACGAAGTGCCATTTGATCCAGAGGTGTTCGAGATCGAACAGGTTTGGTTTGAATCGCTCGACAAGACTCGGATACCGATGTTCCTGCTTCATAAGAAAGGTATCGAGCGCGACGGCAGGAATGCTGCCGTAGTCCATGGATATGGCGGCTTTGGTGTCAGCCTCTTGCCCGCGTTTACGGCACACGTGATTCCACTCCTTGAACGTGGCGGAATCTATGCAATCGTCAATGCGAGAGGAGGGGGAGAGTTTGGCGAAGAGTGGCATCGGGCCGGCATGCGCGAGAATAAGCGGAACGTCTTCGATGATTTCATCGCCGCCGGCGAGTGGCTCATTGCCGAAGGGTACACGCAGGCCTCAAGGCTGGGTTGTTTTGGGTGGAGTAACGGTGGTTTGTCGGTCAACGCCGTAGCGGTACAGCGCCCGGATCTATGGAAGGCGGTGGCCGCCGGCGCGGCGGTTACCGACATGGCCCGCTTTCACACGGCCTACGGCGGTCAGCACTGGGTCGCCGATTACGGTTCACCCGAAGATTCAAATGACCTCGACTTCCTGATGCAATACAGTCCCTATCACACGCTGCCACAAAAGATCGAGGCCCCCGCAATACTCACTGTGGCTCCCGACAATGACGACCGCGTCGCTCCCTGGCACAGCTACAAAATGCACGCTGCATGGCTTAACGCAAATGTGTCCAAGAGTCCGATCCTCTTGCGCCGAGAAGAGCAAGCCGGGCATCGGGGCAGCCCCGTCGCGAGCAGAACCATCGCCCGTTATGCCGATATCTGGGCGTTCTTTTTCTGGCAACTCGGCCTCGACTGAAGCGGCTCCTTAGTCACGCGTGGTTGCTTCGCAATTGCCGCGGACCGGAAATCTACTCGCGGCTTTGTTCTGACCTGGCGAAACGCCAAACCGATTTTCTAGCGGGATCAGCGGGCCTCTTGGACCAAGAGCGATAAAAGATGTGAAAGCACGCAATAATTATCGTGGCGGGGTTCGTGCCGTCTGCATCCCGACATCAGAATCAACTAAATTGGGTTGTTGCGGAGGATGAGAAACAAGACGATATCAGACCTGTTTGAACTCGCCAAAGCAGATTCAGAACCATCGTCCGTGTATCTGCCCGCAGTGCTCTCATATTTTCCGCCACCAGGTGTGATCCAGGCCGGTCGAGTCACGCTCAAGCATCGCATACTTCTGACGATTAGAATCCGGAACGTTGTAGCCTTGACTTCCGGTGCGCATGCCGACGCCTGACGAAATCTCTTCCCCAAACGGCAGATAATCATGCCGCGCGATGACCGTGCTCGTGCCCACGCCATTATTATTCATCACCGCCCGCACCGAGCCTTGCAGATCGGT
>WNFT01001341.1_pt1 | contig 26805 bp, 25 predicted proteins | sample 5400191 | NCBI WGS metagenome assembly WNFT01 (sample SAMN13153359, study PRJNA577476) | soil metagenome | isolation source: 80 cm saprolite under Madrone tree | place: USA:California | collected 2016-06-14 | reverse complement strand
CGGTCGAGGAAGCTGCCGATGCGGCGCACCAGGCGGGCAAAATCACCGAACGTGATTGCGCGGCCGTCTTCGGCCGATACGATGTAAGGCTTATCGGGATGAAGCCGGGCAGCGCAATCGATCCACTCCCTGATGAGGTCGGGACCGGCGTCAGGTGTCGCAACATCGTGCATTTTTTCTTATACCGCGACGACTGGCATCGCGGAAGTTCGCGGCGTAGACTCTCGCCGGACCGCGGGCGTCTCGCCCGCACTTTGGGAGAGCGGGCGGGACGCCCGCAGTCCCAGGACGCCGGCGGTCCCGGCAACGAATTCGGTGGAGGACGCCATGAGCGATGGTCCGGATCACACCAGGCGCTGGCTCATCAATGCGAGCAGCGCGGCGATTTTGTCAAACGCCCTCGTCGGTGGGCCGTCCCGTGCGCAGGTGGCGGCTGCGCCCGCCGTGAAGGCCGCCGCGGAAGCGGAGGATGCCGCCGCGGACCAGCCGATCTCGCCCATCACGACCGCGCTTTGCGAATACGTGGCCAAGACCCTCGACCGCGACATGCCGCCCGAGGTCGTCGCCAAGACCAAGCTGCACACCCTCGACACCATCGCGGCGATGGTTTCGGGCGCGCGGCTCAAGGCCGGCGAAATGGCGGCCCGCTATGTGGAGAGCCTCGGCGGCAAGCCGCAGGCCACCGTGATCGGCACCGGCATTCTGACCTCGACCGTCAACGCCGCGCTTGCCAACGGCATGGCGGCCCACGGCGACGAGACCGACGATTCGCATCTGCGCGGCCGTTTTCATCCAGGCTGCGGGATCGTACCGGCGGCGCTCGCGACCGCGGAACTGGCGGGCCGCAGCGGCAATGATCTCTTGCGCGCCATTGCGCTCGGCTACGACATCGGGGCGCGGCTTATCTTCTCGCTCGGCTTCGGCAAGCTCTACACCGAGCGCAACAGCACCCACACCCTTTCGACCACGTTCGGAGCGACCGCGGCGGCATCCGCAATGCTGCGGCTTGATCCGACCCAGGTGCGCCATGGGTTCTCCTTCGCGGCCCAGCAGGCCTCGGGCGTGCCCTATTGGGAGCGCGACCGCGAGCACGTGGAGAAGGCCTTCGATTTCGGCGGCATGGGCGCCCGTAACGGCGTCACGGCGGCGACCATGATTGCGTCAGGCTTTACCGGGGTCGATGATTTCCTGAGCGGGACCAAGAACCTGTTCACCGCGGTCGGGGGTGACAAGCCCCAGCCGGAAGAATTCGTGGCGGAGCTTGGCAAGCGCTACGAGATCATGAATACGTCGATCAAGAAATGGACGGTCGGCTCGCCGCTGCAATCGGTACTCGACTGCGTCACGGCGCTGCTCGAGGATCCGGCGGTGCGCGCCGGCAAGGTCAAGCGCATCGTGGTCGACATGCCGGCGGACCGGCTGCACATCGTCGACAACCGCACTATCTCGGATATCAGCCTCCAGCACCTCGTCGCCATGATGATCGTGGATGGCGGCGCGACCTTCGCCAGCATTCACGACGCTGCCCGCATGAGCGACCCCAAGGTGCTGGCGGTGCGCAAGCTCGTCGAGGCGGTGCCGAACCAGGAGCTGGTGACCGCCGTGCCGGCGCGCCAGGCCATCGTCAAGATCGAGACCACTGACGGCCGCACGCTCAGCCATCGCACCTACGAGGTGCGCGGCACGCCCGGCAATCCGATGACTGCCGACGAGGTCGCCGCCAAGGCGCTCGACCTGATGGCGCCGATCCTCGGCGACGGCCGGGCGAAGGAGTTGATTGCCGCGGTCTATGGGCTCGATACGTTCGGCCCGGTGGCCGGATTGCGGCGGCTGTTGCAGGCGTAAGGCAGCGGACCGCGGGCGTCCCGTCCGCTGCCCGACGCTACCGTCCACTGCCAGCGGGGGAGGGTAGGGTGGGGGCAGCGAGACTCCCGCGCTCCAGCCCTGCTTTTGCCGCAAGCGGAGGCGACAGCAGCACGATCGTGAGCGCCTCGATCGTCGCGGCAAGCGCCCAGAACGTGAACTCGATGGATGACAAGGCGAGCGGCTCGTGAAGCAGGTTTAATGGGCCCATCAGCTCGGAGAACGCAGTGCCGAGCCAAATGACGGTCGCCAGCCGAAGCACGCGCGCCGCCCGCGCGGACGGCCACGCCGCCGCGATGAAGCGATAAAGAACGGCATATGCGATGCCGAATAGGATCCAGCCGCCGATGACCACGGCGGGCTTGGTGACTATGAGCGGCAGCGGCGCGATCTCCTTCCAGACGGCGATGACCTTCGCGCTCTGCGTCGCGGGATCGAACAAGAGCCCGGTCTTGCCGATCTGCGCGCCCGCGAACAGGCCGAACGTCAAGAAGTTCGTCAGCGCGAACGCAGCTCCAGCCGCGGCTCCGGCTCCCAACGTGCGAACGATCGATGAATTCATTTGTGGTCCTCCATGACCGGTGTGGCCCGGGCGATCGTGCTCGGGGCGCCGACCGCTCGGAGCACAACGCGGAGCTGTTCTTTGAAGGCCTCGGTGCGTTCGCCGAGCGACGCGAGAAACGTCGCCTCGACGCGCTCGAGCACCCGCGCGGCCTCGCGGAATGCGCGGTTGCCTCGCGCGGTCAGCCGCAGGCCAAACGCGCGCCCGTCCGTTCGGTCGGGCATGCGCGTCAGCAGTCCGGCCGCTTCGAGCGCGCGAACGGCCTTCGAGATATTCATCGGTTCGAGCCCACAGTGGTCGGCGATCCGACGCTGGCTCGGTGGGTCCCCCACCGTCGTGAGCCAGAAAAGCGACGCGAGCACCACATAGTTCGTATGCGTCAACCCGAACGGCGAGAGCGCGCGGTTCAGCGCCTCACGCCATCGCAGCGTCAAATGCCAGAGCAGGAACCCGGCAGAGTCAGTCGGCCCTCGACGGCGCATATGCTAGCATATAGTAAACGAGTTTACTATGTCAAGCCTGCTCCTCGCCGAGCCATTTCTCACGGTGGAGGCTACCGTCTCGGGTACGTTGTTTCCAAACACGTGGACGGGCTTGAGACGATTCTTCGTCACCGCGGCGTCGGTCGTCTTTTGCACGAGCTCGACACGGCCGGGCCGGGCTCCCGCGCTCCCAGCCTACGGCAGATAAATCCCCCCATTCACATGAATGGTCTGCCCGGTGATGTAGCGCCCGCCCGGCGAGCACAACAGCTTGACGGCGGCGGCGATGTCCTGCGGCTCGCCTTCGCGGCCGACCAGCGGGTTGCCGCCGCCCGGAATGACGCCGCCCTTGCCGGCGGTCGCGGATCGCGGCCCGCCGATGCGGCCCGGCGCAACGCAGTTCACCGTGATGCCGCTTGCGCCGAACTCGACCGCAAGCGCCTTGGTGAGGCCGACGAGGCCGGCTTTCGCGGCGGAGACATGGGCCCGCCCTGAAGCGCCCGTATGGGCGGTAAGGCCGCCGATGTTGACGATGGTGCCGCGACTTTTGGCAAGCATGTCCGGAATGACGGCGCGGCTCATCAGGAACGCACCGTCGAGCACCACCGCCATGACAAGACGCCAGTCCTTAAAGCTCATGGCGGTGAATGCGTCGTCGCGCCGGAGTGCGGCGTTGTTGATGAGGATATCGACCGGGCCGAGCGTCGCAGCGGTTTCCTTCACCATGCGGGCGACATCGGCTTCGTCGCTCACATCTCCCATGATGACGCGCGCGGCGCCGCCCAGCGCCTCGATTTCCCGCACCGTATCGGCCGCCTCGTCGCGCGACGATCTCGCGTTCACCGCAATGGCGGCGCCTTCACGCGCGAGCGTCAGCGCAATGGCGCGGCCGATCCGCCGCACGCCGCCGGTGACGAGCGCAACCTGCCCGGCCAGTTCGCCTTGGGGTGTCGATGGCGCAGAACTCACGTCGCCACATTCGGTCTGACGACGATCAGCTCCCGAATCTGCTCGTCGCGCAAATTTGCGCGCCAAACGTTTTCGATCGTGAAGGTATTTCTGACCGCACCGGAAGTGGTAAACCTGAGATCCGCGGTGCCGTAGCCAAGAAACCGCAGCCCCAGGATCTTGTTGATGAGAATGTCGTCCGAGATGCGGTCGAGATGCAAGCCGTGAGCATCATAGCTCTCCGAGCTCTCTGCCAGCCGATGACGCAGGGTCACCTGTCCGGGCGTGAACTCCCAATAGGTCAGGCGGTCGAGCACAAAGGTCGCAAAAGCCCACAGCAACAGCAGCGCCGTCGACAAGGACACGTAGAATGCGAGATTCATGAAGATCAAGAGCGCCGGGAACGAGCGGAAGACTATCTCCCATGCCCCGAGATAATGCATGGCAAATGCGACCAATCCGATCCCCAGGACCATGATGAAAGAGTTCGCGCCTTTGACCCTGTAATTTGTGAAAAAGATGACGACCAATAGCAATGCGACGAACGATATTCCAACCCACGCACTTGAGTGAACGTAAAGTTGCTTATCAGCAAATAGGTTCACCATGCGGCCATTGACATAAGTTAGAAGCGCGCAGAAAAACCCGTAAGCCCAAACGATCCACCAATAGAAGAAATTCGAGTGCTGATAGACGTGAAGGATTTGCAGTTTGGCGGGCTCTTTTTGCACAGGCTCCTTTGGTGAAGCCTCCTTTTGCAAGGGCTCCGGCGGTGCGGCTGTGCCATTCTCTGTGGCTGCGGCCATCGCAATCCTCCTCTCCAAATCGAGAAACCGGAGACGGGCGGAACATGTCGTCAACGGCTGCCGTGTCTACTCCAATCCAATCCCTAAGGCAACGGAAGCGCCGCCCGGATTCACGGCGCGCAGTGCGAACGTCGGAAGAAATAAAAGCCCTCATCCTGAGGAGCGGCCACCGAAGTCGGGCTTGCCCGACTTCGGCAACATTAGAGTGTCGAAATCGGCAACAGCCGATTTCGATGGCCGCGTCTCGAAGGATGGCAGCGAGTCATTGCCGTGCAGCCATCCTTCGAGACGCCGACCTTCGGCCGGCTCCTCAGGATGAGGTCTGAGTATTTCACGGCCTCTCAGGGTGAGGTGAGATCTTTCACAGCTTAGAGTCGGGCAATGACAAGGCATAAACGATGACAGGCATGACAATGCCGGGCTTGGCAAGCCTTCGACAGGCGCTTGGGGAGATCAATCCGTCCTGTGTGCGACCATCCGTGTGGCTGGCCGAAGGCCGGGCGATCCTTTATTGTAGTGCGAAGCGGCGGCGCGGTCGCGCCGGCTGGTGCGAGTTGCCTTCTCTTGCCTTCTCCCGCTTGCGGGGAGAGAGTAGGAGAGGCGGTCGCCAAGGGAGACGTGGAATGAAATTCCTGTTGTTCGCGGCCGGCTTCATGTGGGCCGCAACGATATTGGCCGCACCGGTCTGCGCCCAAGAGGCGAAACAAGAGGCCAAACAAGAAACCAGGGAGGCCGGACCGCAGCATCCCGGCCGCGCCGTGGTGCTGAGCAAATGCTTCCAGTGCCATACCGATGCGATGTTCCGCGACCAGCGCCAGGACCGCCGGGCCTGGGAGTCGACGATCTATCGCATGGTCGGCCGCGGCGCGCTGTGGACGCCGGAGGAAATCAAGTTGATGGCCGATTATCTCGGCGCCGAGTACGCAATACCCGCCAAGCCCGCGGCCGTGCCGCGCTGACTTTTCGGACGGAGAGTGACCATGCGAGAGCTTGTCGCCCAATATCTATCGCAGGCAATTTCACGGCGGCGCTTCGTCAAAGGCCTGACCAAGGCCGGCCTGACGGCGACGGCGGCCCAATCGGTGCTCGGCGCCGCCACGTCGGTGAGCGTAGCCCAGAGCGCAGGCACAAATACGGGACCCTATGTGCTGCAAGGCGCCGCGACGGCGCCGGTGCCCTATCTCCCGCACGATGCCGCAACCCCGGCCCCGGGCGCCGCGTCCGCTGCCGTCGCGGGCGTCAAGCCTTTTCAGGGCACCGGTGGCGCCGCCTTGGCCGAGCAGCTTATCGCCTGCGGGGTGAAATACGTGTTCGGCAATTCGGCGAGCGAAGATGCCCAGTTTTATGAGGCGCTGGTCGACCGGCCGCAGCTTAAATATGTGCTCACGCCCCATGAGGGACCGGGCGCCGCCATGGCGGCAGGTTACATCAAAGCTTCGGGCGAACCCGCGGTGGTGATGCAGGCCGGCGTGGTCGGCATGATGAATGCCATGGGCCAGATCTTCAACGCCTGGAAGGAGCAGACGCCCCTCGTCGTCTATTCCTATCGCACCGACCAGTCGCGCCGCGCCGGCCGCGACGGTTTCGAGGAGGTCGCCAACCAGGAGCAACTCGCCCAGCCGATCACGAAATACACGTGGCTGGCGCGCCGGCCCGACATGATCCCGGAGACTGTGCGCCGCGCCTTCAAGGCCGCGTGGACGCCGCCGTTCGGCCCGGCCTATATTTCCTGGCATTCCGACTACAACGACGACCGGGTGCGCGCCGATATCATCTCACAAGACCAGTTCGACCCGCGCATGCGGGTGCGTCCGAACCCGGACGAGGTCGCGCGCGCCGCCAAGCTCCTGGTCGAAGCCCGGATGCCGGTCTTGATCGTCGGCGACGAAATCTACAAGGCTAATGCCGCCGGCAAGGCCGCACGGCTCGCCGAGCTTCTCGGCATGCCGGTGACGCAGGTGCGCCAACTCTACGCCAACTTCCCCGAGAGCCATCCGCTGTGGGTCGGCAATACGCCCGCTGTCAATCTCAACTCGCTGACGTTCCCGAAAAACCCCGACGTCGTCATCAATGTCGGCAACAAGTTCCAGCATAACGGCGCTGCGCCGATCGTGCCGCGCGGACCGAAGTTCATCGACATGCGCATCGACTTTGCCAGCATGGGCAACGTGATGCTCACCGAAGTGCCGCTGGTCGCCGATGTGGCGCTCGGACTTGATGATCTCTACGCTGCAGTCGAGCAGTTGATGACGCCGGCGCTCAAGGCCAAAGCCGCCGAGCGCGCCGGGGAGGTGAAGAAATTCGGCCAGCAGGCCCGGACGCTGCGGGCGCTGGTCGCGAACAATCCGGAATGGGATCACAGCCCGCTGATCGCCGACCGCGTCACCTATGAAGTGGCGAAATTTGCCGATCCCGATGCCATCATCGTCAACGAGGCCGGCTCGGTCGCGATGCATAGCTTCGATTTCAATCCTATCGGTGGGCGCGAGCTGTTCTACTATTACGGCTCCCATCTCGGCTCAGGCGTCGGCACCGCGGCGGGCGTCAAGCTTGCGCGGCCGAACCAGCAGGTGATTTGCCTCGTCGGCGACGGCTCCTTCATCTTCGGCCCGACCGCGCTGTGGAACATGGCGCGGCTCGAATTGCCGGTCATCGTCGTGGTCTATAACAACCACGCCTATTCGGGGCCGCACAGCCGCGTGGTCGCCAACGTACCGAGCGGCCGCATGGTGCAGACCGGGCAGTTCGTTCACGACTACCTTGGCAATCCCGACATGAACATGGCCGATATCGCCCGCGGTTTCGGGGTCGCGGGCGAGGTGGTGGAGAGCCCGGCGCAACTGCGCGAGGCGCTGGCCCGCGCGCGAGCCCACACCGTCGACGGCAGGCCTTATCTCCTCGACGTGCAGGTCGCCCGCCGCGGCGTCGGCTGGGCCGAGAAACCGTGGGTACCGCCGATCCGGCTCGCGGGCGTTCGGCAGAAGCGGGTGTGAGTCGGCGATGTGGTCGCGTGGCCTTGCGCTCGCCGCATTGCTGCATGCGTCAAGCGGGGTGCACGCCGCCGAACCCGACCTCATCGAGCAGGGCCACGATCTCTATGCCGACACTTGCGCGATGTGTCACGGTCGCGACATGGTCAATGCCGGCGGGATCGCGTTCGACCTGCGCAAATTCCCCAAGGACGATTTCGCGCGGTTTCGCAACTCGGTGCTCAACGGCAAAAACCAAGCGATGCCGGCGTGGCGGGACAAGATCGATGATAACGATCTTGCGGCGCTCTGGGCTTACGTGCGCAGCGGCGGATAGGCGTCATTGCCGGACTTGACCCGGCAATCCATCCGCTTGCCTGTGGGCGTTTTCGCGCGATAGATCGGGGGGTCAAAGCCCGGCGATGATGACGTCGGACGTTCAGACTCACTCAACCGTGACACCCGCCTCCCTGGTCACCTTCATCCACTTGGCGGTTTCCGCCTGAATGAAGACCGCGAATTTCTCCGGCGGCTCGCCGCCCGGGACGGCGCCGAGGTCGGCGAGACGCGCGACCATGTCGGGCGTTTTGAGGATTTCGCTCACGGTTTGGTAGAGCTTGGTGCGAACCGCAGCCGGCGTCGCTTTTGGCACGAGGAGTCCGTACCAGGTGGTCACGTCGTAACCTTTGAGCCCGGCCTCGTCCAAAGTCGGAAGCCCGGAGAAGAACGGCGACGGCTCGCGCGTGCTCACCGCGAGTGCCCGCACCGCACCCGCCTTGATGTGTTGCAACGCCGAGCCGCTGGTTTCGATCGCCATCTGGATATGACCGGCGATCAGATCGGTCATCATCGGGGCGCCGCCCTTGTAGGGGACGTGAACGATATTGACCCCCGCCATGGCGCGGAACAACTCGCCCGACAGGTGCTCGACGCTGCCCGGTCCGGCCGATCCGAAGTTCACCTTGCCGGGATTGGCCTTGATATAGGAAATCAACTCGGCAGACGTCCGCGCCGGCACCGCGGGATTGACGATGAGGACGTTCGGAACCTCTCCGACCACGGTGATGGGATCGAAATCCTTCACGAAGTCGTAGGGGAGATTTTTGTAGATGCCGGGCGCGATGGTGTGCGCGATGGTGGCGAGAAAGATCGTGTAGCCGTCGGGAGCCGACTTCGCCACGATCCCGGCGCCGATCGTGCCGCCGGCGCCAGCGCGGTTGTCGACGATCACGGACTGGCCGAGACGCGCCGCCAAGCTCTGCGCCAGCGGCCGGCCGACCAGATCAGTCGTGCCGCCGGCCGCAAACGGTACCACCAAGGTGATCGGCTTCGTCGGCCATTCCTGCGCGGCAGCAAAACTGCCGCTGAGCATCGAAAGAGCGCAGGCGATGCCTGTAATTTTCAGGGTATGCGTCGACATAAAGTCCTCCGGCCGGTCACGCCGCAGTATACTTTTGTCGAGCGGCGGCGCAAATCTCAACTGCGATTTCAACTGCGATTTCTGCGGCCATTCAACATTCTACAACCTCATCCTGAGGAGCCGTGCGTAGCACGGCGTCTCGAAGGATGCCGGCTTGCTCCGCTCGTGCCTGCTGCCATCCTTCGAGACGCGCGCAAGAGCGCGCTCCTCAGGATGAGGTCCGAAGCGGTTCAGGCGCCCACCACCCTGACCTGCCCGCTCGCGGTTGGTGCGACCTCCCCTCGTGCCGCGATGTAGTTTGCGACCACGTCCCAGATCGGCGGGCCTTGAGTGTCCTCATTCACGCTGCCCCAGCCGGCCACCACATAGTCGCGGTCCGGATCAATCGCCATTCCGGTGCGCAACTGGCGCAACTGCGAAATGCGCCGCCCCATCGGCTGCGCGACATCAACCGTGTAGGCAATGCCCCCGACCCTCACCATGTCGCCGCCCTGCTGATAGTAGGGATCCGGATTGAACAGGTTGTCGGCGACATCCTCGAGAATCTCCTTCAGTCGGGCGCCCGACATCTTGGTGCGGTAGGCCGCCGGATATGTAATGGCGGTGGCGTTGTAGATATCCTCGCGCGTGATCGGCTGGCCCGGCAACAGCGACGCGCCCCAGCGCGCGCCCGGTGACAGCGCAATCTCGGCGTCGCGCTCGGCGAGGAGCGCATCGCAGATCACGTCGTCGAGCGTGCCGTTGAAATTGCCACGCCGGTAAAGGAGCGCGCCGGCGCGGCCGACGACTTCGCCCAGATGGGCGAGGTGCGGCGCCCGGGCGGCCGCTACCTTTGCGGCGACCGCCGGAGCAGGCGCAATCACGTCGGCGAAGATCGGAATGAGCTTGTAACGATAATCCTTGACCTCGCCGCCGCGCACATCGAGATCGAGGCGCGATAAGAACTTGCCGTGGCTGCCGGAGGCGACGAGCAGCGTCCGACCGACCTTCACCACGGCAGGCAGCGCGTCGTGGGTATGGGCCGTGAGCACCACGTCGATGCCGGCGACACGGCCGGCGAGCTTGCGGTCGACATCGAAGCCGTTGTGAGATAGCAGCACCACCAGTTCGGCGCCCGCCGCCCGCGCCTTCTCGACCGCGGCCCTCACCTCGCCCTCGCGGATGCCGAACGACCAGTTGGGAATCATCCAGCGCGGATTGGCGATCGGAGTGTAGGGATAGGCTTGTCCCAGCACCGCGATCTTGACGCCGCCGCGCACCAGCATGGTGCTGGCCGGAAACACCGGCTCGTTCCACTCGGCGTCGCGCACATTGAGCCCGAGGAACGGGAAGCTCAGCGACTGCGTCAGTTCCTTGATCCGGTCGGCCCCGAGCGTGAATTCCCAATGCCCCACCATGGCGTCGGGGCGGAGCATGGCCATGCAATCGACCATGTCCTGCCCCTTGGTGACGAGCGACGTGTAGCTGTTCTGCCAGGTATCGCCGCCATCGAGGAAAACGACCTTTTCGCCGCGCTCTGCCCGGATTGCTTCGAGCACCGTCGCGATGCGGTCGAGCCCGCCCATCCGGCCATAAGCCTTCGCGAGCGCGGTGAAGTCGTCGGGAGAAAGCGCGTAAGCCGCCGCCGACGCTGGCGGAATGCCGTAACGCTCGAGCAGCGTCGCGCCGGTCACATGCGGCACCTGCCCCCTTGCCTCGCCGACCCCGATATTGACCGCCGCTTCGCGGAAATAGACCGGCACCAGTTGCGCATGGAGGTCGGCGATGTGGACGAGCGTGACGTTGCCAAGCCCATCGAAACTCAATAGGTCGGCCTGGCTCAACCGCTGTTGAGCAAAGGCACGTGGCCAGCCGCCGGGCACGATCGCCGCCGCAGCGGCGGCAATTTCAAGAAACTCGCGCCGCGTCGTCATGGCAATGCGTTGGGCGTATCAACTATCACAGACCTCATCCTGAGGAGCGCCCGAAAGGGCGCGTCTCGAAGGATGGCCGCGGGCTTGGCCGTGCCTGTGGCCATCCTTCGAGACGCCGACCTTCGGTCGGCTCCTCAGGATGAGGGCTTTTGTCTTTTGCGCGCTCTAAAGGTTCGCGCATGTTCAATTCCGCACCGCCGGCGTTTCTACGGGCAGTCCGGTGCCGCGCCATGCGACGTAGAGTTCGAGGGCGAGGAATTCGTCCGATAACGGCGCGTAGGGAATGCCGCGCACGTCGAATATGCAGCCTTCCATCCGCTCATGGAGCGGCACCAGGCGCTGGTCGCGCAAGCGATAGACCGGGAAGCCGTTCGATTGTCCCTGGCTCAGAAAATCGGCCCGCAGATTCCTGCCGTAATTTCTTTCATGGCAGCTCGCGCAGGCAAGATCGAGCTGGCCGTTTCGCGTGTAGTAGAGCTGCTTTCCCTTCTCGAACCATGATGCCATCGGTCCGTCGACGCGCGGGCTGACCGGCAGGCCGCGCGACTGAAAACGCACAAACGTTGTCATTGCGGTCAAATCCGCCGCGCCGAATTTCCACGGCGCGGCCTGCATCCGCTCGCTGCGGCAGATGTTGATCTGTTGTTCGAGATTGACGGGCTTGTGCAGGGCATCGCTCCATTTCGGCATTGCGGCCCCGACGCCTTTCATACTCGCTGCCGCGTCCTGATGGCAGCTCGCGCAGGATTTGCCGGCGGCGCCATCAGGCTTTGACCATAATTGCTCGCCCTGCTCGACTGCGAAAAATCCCGGATTGTTGAAATCGTCGTCTTGGATCGCCTGGGTCTCCCTGGTGCGGAACCAATATCCCGACACGATTTCCGGAAAAGGAAAATTCTTATCGGGCGGCTTAATGCCGTGACCCTGCCAATGCGGACGGTCGGGGCCGTTCTGCGCCAGGGCAATGCCGGCAGCCGCGGCCGCGATCGCCAGCAGCATGATTGCGCCAAGGGCCAAACGCGGATGCATGATCGCTCACGTCACCGTGATCGTCTCGGTCGCCTCGGTCCGCACGCCTTCGTCGTCGATCCAGGTGAACTTGAGCACACCCGATTCGGTCGGCTTGAACTTGAACTCGAAATACGGATTGGCCGAAACCGCGCTTTCAAGATCGCACCCGAAAACGAATTTGCCGTTGAGCTCGCAACGAAACGTGTTGATGATCATGCGTGGAATCGGCTTGCCGTCTGCGTCCTTGCGAAGGCCCGTTTCCATGATGTGAGAAACCAGCGTCTTGACGTCGACGGTCTCGCCTTTTCGAACTTCCTTTTTGTCGAGCCTGATGCGGGGTTTGGCCTCTGCCATGACGCCCTCCGATATGCGTTGCGGGTGCGCGGCCGCCTCCCTACCCTCCCCCGCATGCGGCGGAGGGTAGGGGGTCAGCCGCCGCACCCGCCGATCGTCACCTTGATCTGCCGTGATGCCGAAAAGAAGGTCCCATCGCTCAACTTGGCGACCGCAATGACGTCCTGGGTTGCGGCGAGCCGGATGCGGGTCGAAGCCTCGGGCACGCTCAAGCTCGAGAAGCGGAACCGGATCACCCGCGCGTTCGGGTTCGCGGGCGCGACCACCAGAATTTCCTGCACATGAGCGCCTTCACCGGCCGGGCTGTCCACGGCCACCGACAGCGGCACCGTGTTGCCGTTTTCGGCGAGTTCCGGCAGCTCAAGCCTGACGCGGCCCTCGACGGGTGTCTTCCCGCCCGTGAATTTGTTGATCTCGTCGGCGTAGCCGTTCAGTGCGCGGGCCTGACCGGCCGCGGATCCCACGCCCGCCGCAAATGCTCCGACACCGACGTTCAGCGCCTCGCGGCGGTTCAATCGTCGCCACATTGACATCCCCCGCTCATTTCAACGTCGCCAGAAATGCGACCACATCTTCGACCTGCTGGGCAGTCAGGATCGGCTTGCCGAGGAATTCGGGCCGCACCCGGTTGAGCCCGTCGACCCGGTAGAAAGCCGGCATGACGGTTTCCTCGCCGAACACTTCCTTGGCGTTGACGACAATCATGCGAAGGGTCGCCGTATCCCAGCGTCCCGCAACACCGTCGAGCGAGGGGCCGAAATCGCCGTGAAACTCCTCTTCGCGCAGCGCGCCGATTTCATGGCACGACAGGCAATTGCCGAGGCGGCGCCCAGCCACCACCTTCCCGCCTTCCTTCGGATCGCCGGGCCTGCCGGTCAGTGGCGCCGGTATGGCGGCCACGCCTGCGGTGACGACGATATCGAACGGCACAAGCGGAGGCACCGCTTGGCCGGCGGCGGGCGACACCAATGCGGCCGCCAAGCCGGCAACACAACACCGCGTCTTCATCAACATGCTTTCCCGCACGTCCCGCCGATCAGCTCTGCCGGCGCAGAAAGTCGCGTAGCGATCCCCGCTCGTAAGCGCGCTCGGCCACAAACGCGAACATGCGAAGGAAATCCTTCGGGGCCAGATAGCCCTGGATACGGTTGACTTCGCGGTCCCGCGGCGCCTTCTGGCCGAGATCGTTCAGATTGGGGAAAAACTGGATGGTCGGGGTGCCTCGCACCCCATACTTGCCGGCAAGTTGCCTTTCGCCCAATTTCTGGCCATCGAAATCAGTGACGACGCGGGAGCCGTGGATATCGAGCTCGATCAACTCGAAATGGTTGCGGATATACATTTCAATGTGCTTTTGCGCGAAATTGACGAGATGGGTATCCCGGCAATACGGACAGCCGCGCTGCTCCCATATCACGGCGAGTTGCTTGCGGCGTGCTGCCGCGCCCTTGAGATCGTCCTCAAGCTCAAGAAAGCTATCGACAAACCAGTCCTCCCGGTAGAATCCGTCGTCGGTCATGACGGCCGCCGCCCTCGCCGGGCTCACGGCCAGCGCTAAGCCGCCGCCGGCCATCATCAGGGCGCGCCGTGACAACATCTTAAGTCCCTCCGCGTCGCGTTCGCGCCTGAGAATGTAGGCGCAAACAGGCGACGCCGCAATTCCGGACCTAAGCTGATTGCGGTCGACTGGATTGCGCACAGGGCGGCTTGTCCACCCCCCGGCACACCATCACCCGCGGGCTTGACCACGGGTCAAGCCCGGCAATGACGCTACATGAATGTCAGCAGGACGCGTTCTAAGCCGCGCGATCCTTCATACCGGAAATTCCGGATTGTTTGGCACAGTGGGCGCAGCAAAAGGTCTTGCCCTTTGCCTCGACCCCATGGCCGATGACGCGGCAGCCGCAATGGGCGCACCGGGGCGCCATGCCTTCGATCGCACATTCGAAGCTGTCGAATGTCATACTCCGCTGACCCTGAGTGACAACGATCGTCTTGTCATAGTCGTTTCCGCACACATCACATACAGGCATATGAGTCACCTTTCAGTTCGATTGGCCGAGGGAGGCCCCTTGCCGATCACAAGGAGACCCTGCTCTGACAGTGGTGGCCACCGGCTTGGGAAATGCCGGACAGCGCCACTCCCGTCGCGCGGCCGTTCCGGCACGTAGCCAAATCGCAGAGGGAAACGATGCCCACCAGGCGCTTCTTGTCGTTGAGCACAGGCAGCCGCCGGATCTGCTCAGCGGCCATGTTCTGGGCAAGATCATCGATCTCATCGTCCTCGAAGCAGTATTTGACCTCGGCGCTCATCACCTCGCGGACACTGGCTTCGGGACCGAGGCCGTGGGAGATCGCTCTCACGGCGATGTCCCGGTCCGTGATCATTCCAACCAGGCGATCCTTGTCGCCGACGGGCAGCACGCCGATGTCGCGCTTCTCCATCTCGGCCGCGACCTCGCGCAATTTTTGACCCGGGCTCGCCAGAAAGACATCTCGTGTCATGATTTCACTGACTTTCATTGAGGTTCCTCCTTTTTCGAGATGCGATCCTAAAAGAACGATCCTCTGGCGCGGGCAGTTCCGGCCGCAAGCCCGCTCGGTGACGATTTTTCTCGGGCTTCCGGGGTGACGAACCCTTCGAAAGGGGCGTCGACGCCCCCTTCCATCGCCGGCAAGCGCAGCGCAATCTATGAGGTCCCGATATCGACACCTGTCATTCGGCCTTAAGGAGCAATCCACCAATGACCGAACCGATCTGGAACCAATTCCTCACCGAACGCGACAAGGCGGTGTTTGCGACCTCGGGCTACGGCGCCCGCCAGGGCTTCGGCAAGCGGCCGGCGCTGCTCATCATCGACGTCAATTATGCGTTCTGCGGCGACAAGCCGGAGCCGATCCTGGAGTCAATCAAGAAGTGGCGCAATTCCTGCGGCGAGGACGCCTGGGGGGCGCTTCCCTTTATCCGCGCCCTGATCCACAAGGCCCGCGAAAAGGGACTGCCGGTGATCTACACGACCGGCGTGCGCCGCGGCGACCTCTGGGATTCCGGAAGCTGGGCCTGGAAGAACAACCGCTCCGCCGAGGACGCCGCCAACAAGACCGTGATTTCCAATCTGGACGGCAACGAGATCATGGCCGAGATCGCACCCGGCCCGCGGGATATCGTGATCTACAAGCAGAAGCCGTCGGGCTTCTTCGGCACCAACCTCGCGAGCTACCTCACGCTCCTTAACTGCGACAGCGTCATCGTCACCGGCACCACCACGTCAGGGTGCGTGCGCGCCAGCGTGCTCGACGCCTTCAGCCTCAACTACCGCATCACGCTCGCCGAGGAAGGCTGCTTCGACCGCGCCCAGGCCAGCCACGCCATCAACCTGTGCGACATGAACGCCAAGTACGCCGACGTGGTGAAGACCGCCGAAGTGCTGGTCTTCTTCGACACGCTGCCGAGCGGCCTGTTCGACCTGCCGAAGGGTGTCGCGGCGCCGGAGCCGCACCCGATGCGCAAGGCGGCAGGGTATTGAGGAGACCGTAGCCCGGATGGAGGGACCGCTTTGCGGTCCCTCCATCCGGGTGCGGCGGAGCCGAGGGCGAGGCTTTCCCCGCATGACGCGCCGAAGGCGGCGCTCCATGCGGGCTACGGGCCACAACACGGGCGCATTGGCGCGAGGTCCAGCCAACCGCGATCGAATCAGCTTGACACAGCATGTCGGCACTGCCCGCGTCACCTCAGCCGTGCTATGCAAAATCATCCCATGCAACTGCGAATCACCCAATGCCTCAAGGCACTCTATTCACAGAAGACTTCGTCAGTGAAGGCATCGCTGGCACCGATGCGTGGCGCGAAGTCCCGCCCGAAACAGTGGCGGCATTCGAGGAAAGTTTGGAGTCGATTTTTAGCACGGTCGCGAACCCGGCTGGCCTTAATGAGCCGCAAATAGAGGAACGGATCATTCGACCAGTCCTCCATGCGCTCGGTTGGGAAGGCTGCTACTCGGTTCAAGAGCGCGCGGAAGTGAAGGGGCGTGCCAACGTTCCCGACTATCTGTTATTCGGCAGCCCTTCAGCCTTCGCGCAAGCAGACCGAAAAGCGAAATCGGCGCAACGCTATCCCTTTGCAGTGGCGGTCGCAGATGCCAAAGCTTGGAGCGTGGGGCTGGACCGACGTGGCGGCGGCGCGGCCGGCGATGAAACTCCGTCGGGCCAAATCATCCGCTACCTGTCGCGGGCCGAGGTGCAATCGGACGGCAATGTGCGATGGGGTATTCTCACAAACGGCCGCCATTGGCGACTCTACTTCCAGGGGGCGAAGTCGCGGCTCGAAGAATATTTCGAAATGGATCTTGCCTGGATTTTGGGCCTGGAAGGAACCCAAGGCGACCTCCAGGCGCCGGCGCGACCGTCGCATTTCGTCGGTCATGAAGAATTGTCAGCCCATTTGTTGAAAGTGATGTGGCTGATGTTCCGGCGCGAGTCATTCCTGGCGGGATCGGATGGACGCACCTTCCATCAATTCGCGCTTGACGAAGGCCGCAACTGGGAAAGTCGCGTTCGTGAGAGTCTGGTCGATGTCGTATTCGGTCAGGTGTTTCCGGAGCTATTGGGTGCACTTGTGCGTGCCGACACTAAGCGGCCTGCCGTGCCCGACCGCACCTATCTCGGGAAAGTTCGGGAAGCGGCGCTGACGTTGCTCTATCGCCTTCTTTTCGCGCTTTACGCGGAAGACCGCGACCTGTTGCCGAAGCGCGATCCTCGATATGGCGGGCTGTCGCGGTTACGTGACGAAATTGCTGAACGCATCGACACTGGGACTGTTCTCAGCCGCAAACGAAAAACGTTTGCTCACGATTGCGCCGAACTCTTTCGCACCATCGATGAAGGCGATGAGGATATCGGCGTGCCGCCGTATAACGGCGGTCTCTTCTCCGATCAAACTGACGGCACGATGCTCCTTGACCGCGCGCCCTTGCCGGATGCGGACTTCGCGCCGCTGCTTGATCGGCTTGCCCGTACCGAAAAGGACGGACGTCGGGTACGTATCAATTTCCGCGACCTCTCGGTCCGGCAATTGGGCTCGATCTACGAACGCCTGCTGGAATACGAGCCCGTTGAGGACAAGGACGCGCCCGACGGTATCGCAATTCGCCTCAATCCTTACGCTCGCAAAGGATCCGGAAGCTACTACACGCCCGATGAGTTGGTGACGCTGATCATCGAGCGCACGGTGGGCCCCCTGGTGCGCGAAAGGCGCGACGCTTTCCGCGAAAGGGCTGCGGCGCTCGCCCATGACCGTCGCAGCAAGGATGCCCGCCTGGTGGAGCTGCGGGAAATCGATCCGGGGGAGGAAATACTCAGGCTTAAGATTGTCGACCCCGCCATGGGCTCGGGACATTTCCTGGTGGCACTCGTCGACTATCTCGCCGAACAGATCACCACCAGCATGGGGGAGGCGCGGGAGGCGGTGGCTTGGGCGGACTACGTGTCACCATTGATGGGCCGGCTCGCCGCCATCTGGGCGAAAATTCGCAGCGAGGCCGATGCGCATCACTGGAGCATTCGCGACGAGCAACTTGCGGACAAGAATTTACTCAAGCGCTTCGTCCTCAAGCGCTGCATCTACGGAGTTGATAAGAACCCGATGGCGGTAGAGCTCGCCAAGGTCTCGCTCTGGTTGCACACGTTCACCGCTGGCGCACCGCTGTCGTTTCTCGATCATCACCTCAAGTGTGGCGATTCGCTGTACGGCGAGTGGGTGCGCAAGGCGCTCGATGAAATCGCAGCCCGCGGGATGCTTTTGATTAGCGATGAGGTGCGCAAGGCTGAGGGGGCGATCGCCGGCATGGAAGCCGTCGAGGCGCTCAGCGATGCTGAAATTGCCGAAGTGAAGGCGAGCGCCGCTACATTTCACGATGTCGAGGCACGCACGCTCCCCCTCAAACGCTTTCTGGACTTCTGGCATGCCGTGAAATGGCTGGATTTGTCGGAAGAGGAAGCGAAGGCGCTGGGGGCTGCATGGACGGCGCGTTCGGCCACCCGCTAGCCGTCTTGGCCGGCTTGCAGGAGCCGGCACGTCCGGCCGGACTGAGCGAAGATGCTCTGCGTCTCTTCGACGAAGGTGGGCAAGTACAATTGGCTATGAATGGGCTCGGTGGCGCGGCGACGGCGCGTGATTTCAGGCTTATCGACAACGTGATCAGACGCGCCCATGCCCTCGCGACCGAACAACACTTCCTGCACTGGCAGATCGCCTTTCCGGGCGTGTGGAAGAACTGGAAGAGCGCCGAACCAGAGGGCGGCTTTGATGCGGTGATCGGCAATCCGCCGTGGGACCGCATGAGAATGGAGGAGGTCGAATGGTTCGCTGCAAGATCGCCAGAAGTCGCACGCCAGCAACGCGCAGCGGATAGACGCGCCCTCGTTGCTGCGCGGAGGCGAGCCGGAGACCCGCTAATTGTTGAATACCAAACGGCCGCTCGCCTCGCCGACGTTGCCGGGCAATTCGCGCGCGAGTCGGGAGACTACCCGCTACTTTCACGGGGCGAACTGAATATTTATGCTTTGTTTGTCGAGAGAGCTCAAGCGCTCATATATACGAACGGCATTGCTGGGCTACTTGTCCCCTCGGGAATCGCATCAGATCTCTCTGCGGCTGCGTTTTTTAGATCCGTTGCCACGGCAGGTCGCGTACTTTGCTTTTTCGATTTTGAGAATCGTCGCGGCGAAGGTCGACAGCCGTTCTTTCCCGACATTCACAGGAGCTTCAAATTCAGTGCCTTCGTTTGCAGTGGCCCGAAGCGCCGCTTCACGGCAAGTGATTGCGCTTTCTTCCTTGGCGACCCGCCTGACCAGGCGCCAGACGATCGCCGCTTTGCACTGACTGCCACAGACTTTGCCCTGGTCAATCCGAACACTGGCACAATGCCAATTTTCCGAACTCGTCGCGACGCCGAGACAATAACAAAGATCTATCGTCGGTTGCCAGTCCTGGTTGACAAGTCATCCGGGGCAGACCAAGCGGCTTGGAACGCCAGCTATATGCGGATGTTTGACATGTCGCTGGATAGCGAATCGTTTTTCACGCGAGAACGATTGCAACAAGAGCACGCTTACCCGATCGGCCTTGGACGATGGCGCAGGGGGAACTTTGAATGGCTTCCGCTTTATGAGGGAAAGATGGTTCAGGCATTCGACCACCGCGCTGCGGATGTAGTCGTAAATTTGGAGAACGTCCATCGACCTGCACAGCCTGTTCCCCTTGGTGACGAGGATCACGCTGCTCCCAGCCGACTCGCAACACCGCAATATTGGGTATCAATGGAGAAAGTTCAGGAGTTTGAGATTCCTGATGTCGTCATCGGTTTTAAGGACGTGACGTCTCCGACAAATGAGCGAAGCATGATCGCGGCGTTTTTGCCGCGCGCAGGTTACGGCAACACGATCCCAATTCTTTACGCAGTCAAACGCGACGATCCAGGCGAAGCTGCGCTTTGGCTGGGCTGTCTCAACTGTTTCGTGTTTGATTTTTGTGCCCGCTCCAAGATTCAGGGGCAGCATTTGAACTGGTTCATTGTGGAACAACTGCCGGTTCTCACAACTGATCATTACGGCTGCGGCTTCGGCAAGCGCACAGCCGCGGATATCGTCAAGGATCATACTCTGCGTCTCACCTATACCGCCCACGACATGGCGGCTTTTGCCCGCGACATGGGCTACGTCAATACAGATGGCACCGTGAAGCCACCGTTTATTTGGGATGAGGAGGAGCGACGCCAGCTGCGCGCACGGCTCGATGCCCTCTACTTCATCCTGTATGGCATCACGGATGAAGACGATATTCGCTATATTCTCTCGACTTTTCCGATCGTCGAGCGCAAGGATCGCGAAGCGTTTGACGGCGTCTATCTCACGCGCGAATTGATCCTTTGGTACAAGCGCACGCTCGACGCTGGCGACCCTGATGCCGTGGCCCCGGTCGCGGAGCTGATCCGGCTCGCTAAAGCACGCGAAAATTAACGCACGACGCGGCGCCGCCACCGGGTCGGGGCAGGAGCCTGCCATTGAGCAGGCCAAAGGCCGGTAAGCCGGCTAAGGTATTAAAATACCGTCAAGGACCATTCGGGCGACTTTTGTGGAAACGTGGAAACGAACTAATTTTGGAATTCCCAACGAAATCAATGCCGTCCGGTTTTCGTGTCGAGGGCGAGCCCTGCATCATAATAGCGACCGGGCAGCCCGGTGGGCCGACCAATGCTCCGCGGCGAGCCCGGAATCCGTAATCTATCTCCCGCAAGCGTGGAGAGAAGCCGTCTGTTGGCGCGCGACGATTTCTCTGGCGCCGGAACGCGCCGGTAACCCTGACCCCGCTCAAAAATCCGGCTTGTGGGCGGTCGGGATCGGCTCGGCGTCGGCGCCGAAGACCTCGACGTTGTTCTCGGCGCAAATCTCCTCGGCCAGTGGGGCGTCTTTGTTGAGCCGGTAGCGCTGCACTGCGGTCCACGGCATGGTGAATGCGCCTGGATCTTCGACATACGCGGTCACTTCCAGCGCCTTGCCGTCATCCACGATGCGATACCGCTCGACCACGTGCAGTTGCTCGGTGTGCGGCGTGCGGTAGTTGTCGATGAAGGTCCTAGTGTTCAGCCCGATCGTATCGACCACGAGCGTATCGCCGTTCTCATAATGGCCGATCGACTCTCCGAACCAGGACGGCTTCACGTTCGGTGAATGCTGGTCGGTGAGATAGACATGGCGCACCATGTGGTCTTCCTCCCAGATCATCACCACCTGTTTGGGCGTCTGGAGGAAACGAAGCGGTCTGACCGGATACACCAGCCAGCCCGGAACGCCGATCGGCCAGCACCGCTCCTTGGGGGTCCACAGCTGAATCTCAGTGAGCGCCCGCTGATTGACCTTTCTCAGCTCCTCCCGCGCCCAGGGCTGCAGGATGGGATTGCTCAGGTCCGCGACGCGATTGGTGGCCGACTTGCCTGACTGCCTTGACTTCCGATTGTCGATAAATGGGTGCGCGCGGTCAAACGTGATCGGCCCCGGGCCCGATGACGGCTGGATGAATTCGTCGCCGATGGGCGTCTCGCTGTCCGGCACGCCGGAGATCCATCCGGTGCTGCTGTCCGGCGCGAAATTAGGCACTGCCGCATTTTCCGCCATGGCCGGCCAACTGAGCGCCGCCGCGGCGATAACGCCCGCGAGCAGACATCGTGGATTGCCTGGCGACTTGGCGCTGGTGATGTGGGGCATCGGTGCTTCCTCCATCAGTGACCTTGGGGCCACGCGTTCTTCTGGCGAGCATTCTATCGCAAACAAAGTTGGCCGCGCCATGGATTTTGACCACACCATGCGGCTACGCGCATGCTTGCGATCGCGGCATTGCGGTGCGAGTCTTGGTCTATTAAGACGCTACGGCGAGCGTAGGCGCGTGGCACGTAGGGTGGGCAAAGGTGCGAAGCACTGTGCCCACCTATTTTGCCCGGGACTCCTCCCCGGGACCGGGCGCAGCGCTGAGTAGGTCTGGTGGGCACGCTTAGCCTGTCATCGAGCCGGCCGAAGGCCGGACCCGTTGGCTTTGCCCACCCCACGGGCTACGGGCCAAATCCCAACCGGAAACGAGGTCATCATGTACTCCAACGTCAACCTCTTCATCGACGGCGCGTGGCGGCCGGCTATCGGCGGAAAGACGCTGTCGGTCCTCAATCCGGCGACCGGCGAGGCGATCGGCACCGTCGCGCATGCCGAGAAGGCCGACCTCGATCTGGCGCTCGCGGCCGCGCAAAAAGGCTTCGAGACATGGCGCAAGGTCGCGGCCCACGAGCGCTATCGCCTCATGCGCAAGGCCGCCGACATCCTGCGCAGCCGTGCCGGCGACATCGCGACGCTGATGACCATGGAGCAGGGCAAGCCGCTTGCGGAGTCGAAAGGCGAGACCCTGGCCGGCGCCGACGTCATCGACTGGTTCGCGGAGGAGGCGCGCCGCGCCTATGGCCGCACCGTGCCGGCGCGCATGGACGGTGTGTATCAGCTCGAAATGAAGGAGCCGGTCGGCCCGGTCGCAGCCTTTACGCCGTGGAATTTCCCCATCAACCAGGCGGTGCGCAAGATGTCGTGCGCGGTGGCAGCCGGATGCTCGATCATCATCAAGGGCCCGGAGGAGACGCCGGCGGCCTGCGCCGGCCTTGTTGATGCCTTCGTGCAGGCCGGCATTCCGGCGGGCGTGGTCAATCTGGTGTTCGGGGTGCCGTCGGAGATTTCCGCCTACCTCATCCCGCACCCGATCATCCGCAAGATTTCGTTCACCGGCTCGACCGCCGTCGGCAAGCAGCTTGCGGCGCTTGCCGGCGCCCACATGAAGCGCGTCACCATGGAGCTCGGCGGCCACGCGCCCGCGATCGTGTTCGCGGACGCCGACATCAATGCGGCGGCGAAGATTCTCAGCGCCAACAAATACCGCAACGCCGGCCAGGTGTGCGTCTCGCCGACCCGTTTTCTGGTGCAAGAGCCGGTCTACGGCGAGTTCGTCGACAAGTTTGTCACCGCCGCCAAGGCCATCAAGGTCGGGGACGGGCTCAAGCAAGAGACCCGCATGGGCCCGCTCGCCCACAGCCGCCGGCTTGACGCCATCGAGGGCTTCGTCGCCGATGCGGTCGCCAAGGGCGCCAAGGTCGAAACTGGCGGCCGACGGATCGGCAACAAGGGCTATTTCTTCGAGCCGACCGTGCTCACGCACGTGCCGCGCGAGGCGCGCATCATGAACGAGGAACCGTTCGGCCCGGTCGCGATCGTCAATTCCTTCGATACGTTCGAGGAGGCGGTCGGCGAGGCCAACCGTCTGCCCTACGGCCTCGCCGCCTACGCGTATACGCGCTCGACCAAGACGGCGGAAGCGATCGGCCATGCGATCGAAAGCGGGATGGTGTCGATCAACCACCACGGCCTGGCGTTGCCGGAAGTGCGCTTCGGCGGCGTCAAGGATTCCGGTTTCGGCAGCGAGGGCGGTGCGGACGCGCTCGAGGCGTATCTCAATACGAAGTTCATCACGCAGATGAATGCGTGAGGGACGTCACATCCGCAACGCCTGCTCCGCCGGCACGTAGGGCAGCTTCAACGCATCGGCGACGGCCTTGTAGGTGATCCGCCCCTCGTGGACGTTGAGGCCGGCGCGCAGATGCGGGTCCTTGCCAAGCGCGGCCCGGTAGCCGTTGTCGGCGAGCGCGATCACATGGGGCAGCGTCATGTTGTTAAGCGCGAAGGTCGAGGTGCGGGCGACCGCACCCGGCATGTTGGCGACGCAGTAGTGCACCACGTCGTCGACGATGTAGGTCGGGTGAGAATGGGTGGTGGGCCGCGATGTCTCGGCGCAACCGCCCTGGTCGATGGAGACATCGACGATCACGGCGCCGGGCTTCATTGCGCGCACGGTCTCGGCAGTGATCAGCTTCGGCGCCGTCGCACCCGGAACCAGCACCGTGCCGACGACGAGATCGGCCCGGCGGCACAGGGTCTCCACCGTTTCTCGGGTCGAGAACACCGTCTGCACGCCGCTCAACGTGTTGTCGATGCGGCGCAGGACATCGGGATTACGATCGACCACCGTCACCGTTGCGCCCATGCCGGCCGCGATGCGGGCCGCATTGGCTCCGGCGATGCCGCCGCCGAGCACCAGCACGTCGGCGTTCGGCACCCCGGGAACGCCGCCCAGCAGCACGCCGCGGCCGCCGATTGCCTTCTCGAGGCAGTGGGCGCCCGCCTGCGGCGCCATCCGGCCAGCGACTTCCGACATCGGCATCAGTAGCGGCAGCCCGCCCTGCGGACTGGTGACGGTCTCATAGGCAATCGCGATGCAGCCCGACGCCAGCAGGTCCTCCGTCTGGGCGCGATCGGGCGCGAGATGCAGGTACGTGAACAGCACCTGGCCGGGCCGCAGCTTCTTTCGCTCGGGAGCAAGCGGCTCCTTGACCTTCACGATCAGCTCCGCGTCGTCGAATACCTGGTCTGCGTTCGCTGCAATCTCGGCGCCCGCCGCCACATAGGCCTCATCGGTGAGGCCGGCGCCGACTCCGGCGTCCTTCTCGATGAGGACGCGATGCCCCTTGAGGGTCAACTCATGCACTGTTGAGGGCACAAGGCCCACGCGGTATTCGCTGTCCTTGATCTCTCTGGGCACACCGACCAGCATCATGCGTCTCCGATTTCTGCTTGTTCCCGCGCCATAGGAAAAACCAATAGCGCGATAAGGAAAAAACCGCGAAGCCAAGGTCGGCGAAGCATGTATGCTTGAGCCACCGTGGCGGAGGAGCATCTTGCTCGTTACCCCACCCTTCAAACCATATAACGCGCCCATGGAATGACGCGCACACCATGCGGAGGAAAGGTTGATGTTCGGGGGCGTAGAGCCATCGCCGCAAGCGCGACCCGGCCGGAGTTTACGCGAGATTGCGCATTGTGGGCAGCGGCTTTTGGCCCGACGGCTTTCGGCATTTTGTGCTGTTTTCCTGATGAGCCTCCACGTTGCCACGGCAGCCTCGGCAGCCGACCGCATTCGTATTGCGGCGCAAAAGACCGGGACGCTCGCATGGGAGCTCGATATCATCAAAGCCCACGGCCTCGATAAGCAAGCTGATCTCGACATCCAAGTGGTGGAACTTGCCTCCACCGAAGCCGGCAAGATCGCGCTGCGCGGCGGCTCCGCCGACCTCATCGTGTCGGATTGGCTGTGGGTGGCGCGCGAGCGCGCGCTCGGCGACAAGCTCGTGTTTTATCCCTATACGAGCCAGATCGGCGCCGTCATGGTGCCGGCGAATTCCCCCATAGCGGGCCTTGCCGATCTCAAGGGCAAGAAGCTTGCCATCGCCGGCGGCCCCCTGGACAAAAGCTGGCTGATGCTGCAGGCGGAGGCCCGTCGCGACGGCCTTGATCTCAGGGCCCAGGCGACCATCGTGTACGGAGCGCCGCCACTCCTGACGCAGAAGGCGTTGCAGCGGGAGAACGACGCCACGCTTACGTTCTGGAATTTCTGCGCAGAACTCGAAGGCAAAGGATTGAAGCGCGGCATCGATATGGAGGCGATAGAAAAACGTCTCGGTGCGTCCGGGCCGGTTGCCATGCTGGGCTATGCGTTCGATGCCGGCTGGGCGGCAAAGAACAAGTCCGCCGTGGTCCGTTTCCTTGGTGTCGCCGCCAAGGCCAAGGATATTCTCGCCAGTTCGGAAGCGGAATGGCAGCGCCTGGCGCCGCGCATCGGCGTCTCCGACAATGTGGGCCTCGCAATCTATCGCCGGCGTTACAGCGAAGGCATTCCGCGCCGCCCGATCGGGGACGAGGAACGCGACGCCATCGCCCTCTATCGCGTGCTGGCGGACATTGGCGGCACCGAGTTGGTCGGCCCGGCGCGGGAGCTGGACAAGGGGACGTTCTACGATCCGGAGAAATCCGATTGAACGTGGCGTCGAGGCTGTTCTCGCTCATCGTGATGGTTGCGGCTTGGTATGCGGGCTCGGAAATCGCCGGTCAGCGCATGATGCCGGGCCCGCAGACAGTTGGCCTCGCCTTGTGGGCCGAGGCGCAATCGGGTGCGCTCGCTTTCCATCTCGGCGCGACGTTGGCCCGCGTCGCAGTCGCCTTTGTCATCGCCATGGCGATCGGCACTGCGCTCGGGGTATGGATGGGCCGCTCGCGCCTCGCCGACCGCCTCGCCGACCCTTGGCTGGTGGCACTCCTCAACCTGCCGGCGCTGGTGATCATCGTGCTCGCCTATGTGTGGGCGGGCCTCACCGAAACCGCCGCCATCGTGGCGGTCGCGCTCAACAAGCTGCCCAACGCAACCGTTACGGTGCGCGAAGGCGCCCGCGCGCTCGATCGCCAGCTTGACGAAATGGCGCAGGTGTTCCGCATGAGCCGCTGGGTGCGCCTGCAGCACGTGCTCATTCCCCAGCTTGCACCCTATCTCGCGGCAGCGACCCGGTCCGGCCTGTCGCTGGTGTGGAAGATCGTGCTGATCGTGGAGCTGCTGGGGCGGCCGAACGGCGTCGGCTTCGAGATCGGGATCGCCTTCCAGCTGTTCGACGTTACCCGCATCCTCGCCTATGCTATTGCCTTCGTCCTCGTCATGCTGGCGATCGAAACATTCTTGGTGCAGCCGATTGAACGACATGTCTCCCGCTGGCGCCCCAAGGCAGCTTGAGGTCAGCATTCAACAGAAATCCTATCGCGCGGCCTCGGGCGGCCGGCTCGAGGTGCTGCGCGACCTCGCGTTCACGCTGCCGGCCGGGTCGGTCGGCGCGCTGGTCGGCCCGTCGGGGTGCGGCAAGACGACATTGCTGCGCATCATCACCGGCCTCGACCTCGACTATGCCGGGACGGTGCGGCTGCCCGATCACGGCAAGCTCGGCATGGTGTTCCAGGAGCCGCGGCTGTTGCCGTGGCGCAGCGTCGAGCAGAATGTGCGGCTGGGGGCGCCGGAG
>WNFT01005007.1_pt1 | contig 26807 bp, 23 predicted proteins | sample 5400191 | NCBI WGS metagenome assembly WNFT01 (sample SAMN13153359, study PRJNA577476) | soil metagenome | isolation source: 80 cm saprolite under Madrone tree | place: USA:California | collected 2016-06-14 | reverse complement strand
ACGGTGGCGAATGGGGTGTTCGAGGTGCCGGACACCAGCGTGAAAAATCCGCCCGCCAAGGTTCGCACGCGGGTCGAGGGCCCGGTGGCGGCGGCAGCCGAGCTTCTCGGCATGGACCGCCTCAAGGACGCCGCCGGCATCCCGATCGATCCCGCCACCAGCCGCGGCAATGTGCTGGCGACCGTCACTCTCGCACTCCCGCTCGCCGGCGAGGTCAAATCCTCAACGCTGAGCTATTCGGTCGCCGCCGACATCGTGAATTTTTCGGCCGACCGCTTCGTGATGTCGCAAAAGGTCGAGGCGCAGACTTTGCGCGCCACGGCCAACAATCAGGGCTATCAGGTCAAGGGCGACATGCGCATCGGCGGCACGCCGGCTTCGGTGGAGCTGCGCCGCGGCGCCGGCGAGCCGGACGCCGAGGTGCGCATGACCGGCACGCTCGACGATGGGGCGCGGGCGCGGTTCGGCTTCGATGTCAGCGGCGCCATCACCGGTCCGGTCCCGGTCAAGGTCGGCGGCAGGGTCGCCCTGAGCGGCGACGGGGACAGTCGCTTGTCGATCGAAGCGGATTTTACCCAGGCCAAGTTCGATAATCTGATGTCCGGATGGAGTAAGGCGCAGAAGACGCCGGCGCGGGCGACGTTCACCTTCGTGGGCCGCGGCAGGCCGACGAGGCTCGAAGATATCGCCTTCGACGGCAACGGCGCCACGCTCCGCGGCAGTGTCGAATTCGATCAGAACGGCGATTTCGCCGCCGGCACGTTTCCGGTGTTCGCATTAGCCGATGGCGACAAGGCGAGCCTCCAGCTCGAACGCGCGGCCGACAATCTCTACAAGATCACGATGCGCGGCGACACCTTCGACGGCCGCAACTTCATCAAGGCGACGATGTCGGGCACGCCTGAGGCAAAGCAGCGCCGACCAAGCGATATCGATGTCGACGCCAAGATCGGGGCGGTCGCGGGCTTCAAGGGCGAAGTGCTGCGCAATCTCGACCTGCGCCTGACGCGGCGCGGCGGCACGATCCGCCATCTCGCGGCCACCGGGCGGTTCGCGGGCGAGGGCGTCTTGCAAAGCGAGTTGCGCGGGCGTCCCGGCGAACGGCAGATCGTATATCTGGAGTCGACTGATGCGGGAGCGCTGTTCCGCTTCAGCGACACCTACTCGCGCATGTTTGGCGGCCAAATGTGGATCGCCATGGATCCGCCGACGTCTGACGGGGCAAAGCAGGACGGCCTCATGGACGTGCGGGAGTTCACGGTCCGCGGCGAGGCGGCGCTCGACGGTGTCGCTGCCGGTGCGCCCAACGGGACCGGCAGCGGCGTGCAGTTCTCGCGCATGCGGGTCGAGTTCACCCGTCGGCCCGGCAAGATGGTGATCCATGAGGGACTGGTCACAGGGCCGACGGTCGGGGCGACGATCGATGGCGTCATGGATTATGCCGCGAATGAATTGCACCTGCGCGGGACCTTCGTGCCGCTCTATGGGTTGAATGCGGCATTTGGAAATATCCCGGTCCTCGGCTTCTTTCTCGGCGGTAAGGAAGGCCTGATCGGCAGCATGACCTACGAGGTGGTCGGCACCCCCGGCACGCCGGTGCTGCGGGTCAACCCGATTTCAGCTGTGGCGCCCGGCTTTGTGCGCAAATTCCTGGAATTTCCCTCAAGCCTGCCCAATGATCGCTTCCCGGCGCCGGCCAACAACCGCGACCGCTGAGAACCTGTGATACATTCGGACCTCATCCTGAGGAGCGCGCTCTTGCGCGCGTCTCGAAGGATGGCAGCGAGTCCCGGCCGTGCATCCATCCTTCGAGACGGCCGCGCAAAAGCGCGGCCTCCTCAGGATGAGGTCGAAAGAGTTTCACCTCCATGGGCGTCCTAACCGAGGGAGACCTGCACATGCGAAGCCGATTTTTATTGGTTCTTGCCGCCATCGCAGCCGCTACGGTTCTGCTGATTTACGCCGCGCAAGCGCAGAACTATCCCAATCGGCCGGTGCGGATCATCGTGCCGTTTGCTGCAGGCGGCATCGGCGACATCACCACGCGGCTGATCGCCGACAAGCTCGGCGACCGGCTTGGCGAACGCTTCATCGTCGACAATCAGCCGGGCGCCGGCGGCATCGCGGCGGCGCGTTCAGTGCTCGCGGCGCCGGCCGACGGCTACATCCTCGCGCTTGTCACCAACGGCACCGCGATCAACGTGCCGTTGTTCAAGAGCCTGCCCTACGACCCGGTCAAGGACTTCGCGCCGATCTCGGGCTTCAGCCTGTTCGATCTGACCCTCGTCACCAATGCGGGGGGGCCCTACGCCACGCTCGGCGATTTCCTGAAAGGTGCGCGCGCCAACCCGGGCAAGCTCAATATCGGCACCATCAATGTGGGCAGCACCCAGAATCTCGCCGCCGAGCTGTTGCGCGCCATGGCCACGATCAACGCCACGATCGTTCCCTACCGCACTACGCCGGACGCCATGATCGCGCTCCTGCGCAACGATATCCAGCTCACCGCCGAGTACTACGCCACCACCAAAGCCGGCATCGAGGACGGCAAGCTGCGTCTGCTCGCGACCACCGGCGCGAAACGTTCCGAGCTCACTCCGAATGCCCCCACCGCCGCGGAGGCCGGGGTGCCGGGCTACGAGGTGCGTTCGTGGAACGCATTGTTCGCCAAGGCCGGCACATCGGCGGATATCATCGCACGCCTCAACCAGGCGGTCCGCGACGTGGTGGCGCTGCCCGATATTAAGAAGCGAATGCTTGAGCTTGGCCTGGAGGCCCAGGCCGGCCCGCCCGAGGAGATTGCGGCGCGTCTCAAGGATGACATCGCCAAGTGGGGCAAGGTGATCGACGACGCGCATATTCCGAAGCTGTGACGGCAGGCGCTTGGCCTGCGCCGATTTCGGGCTGTTTTAAGCTGTCGCCTTGTCGCGAAGTGATTTTTCGCGTTAAGAAGCCGTTGTGACAGGGGCAAAAGTCGTGGCGGTGCCTGGACCGTAGCCCGGATGGAGCGCAGCGTAATCCGGGAACGGACTATCCCGGATTACGCTGCGCTCCATCCGGGCTACCGGGCCACGACGAGTTTCGCCCTTTACAAGCCGTTTCCTAAGTCAATCGGTTTTCATTCATTTGTAATCACGGAAGACCGTGATGGCCTGCAAGGGCAAGGCAGCAACAGCATGACGACGCAGAAAACGCACGCGGAAGCTCGCGCTACAGCGCTGCCGCGCGTGGAAAGCGCTGGCTTGCGGGAAGCCCGCCGCCGCATTGAGGTTGCTGCGCGCCAAAAGGACAAGGACCTGGACCTAAGTAGGCTTGGCCTGACGGAAATCCCGCTTGAGCTTCATGCGCTGACCGGCCTGACCTCTCTCAATCTGTGGGGCAACCAGATCGGCGCTGACGGCGCGCGGGCGCTCGCCGCGCTGACCAGCCTGACCTCCCTCGATCTGTCGCGCAATGGAATCGGCGATGACGGCGCGCGGGCGCTCGCCGCGCTGACCGGCCTGACCTCCCTCAATCTATCGGACAACGAGATCGGCAATGACGGCGCGCGGGCGCTCGCCGCCCTGACCGGCCTGACCTCACTCTATCTGTGGGGCAATCGGATCGGCGCTGACGGCGCGCGTGCGCTCGCCGCCCTGACCGGCCTGACCTCCCTCGATCTGTCGGCCAACGAGGTCGGCGCTGACGGCGCGCGTGCGCTCGCCGCCCTGACCGGCCTGACCTCCCTCGATCTGTCGTTCAATGGGATCGGCGCTGACGGCGCGCGGGCGCTCGCCGGCCTGACCGGCCTGACCTCCCTCAAGCTGTCGGCCAACGAGGTCGGCGCTGACGGCGCGCGGGCGCTCGCGGCCCTGACCGGCCTGACCTCCCTCGATCTGTTGTCCAATCAGATCAGCGATGACGGCGTGCGGGCGCTCGCCGCCCTGACCGGCCTGACCTCCCTCGATCTGTCGTCCAATCAGATCAGCGATGACGGCGCGCGGGCGCTCGCCGCCCTGACCGGCTTGACCTCCCTTGATCTCTCAGAAAATCAGATAGGCGATGACGGCGCGCGGGCGCTCGCCGCCTTGACCGGCCTGACTTCCCTCAATCTGCGGCGCAATCAGATCGGCGCTGACGGCGCGCGGGCGCTCGCCGTCTTGACTGGCCTGACCTCCCTCGATCTGTGGGGCAATCAGATCGGCGCTGACGGCGCGCGGGCGCTCGCCGTCTTGACTGGCCTGACCTCCCTCGATCTGTCGGGCAATCAGATCGGCGCTGACGGCGCGCGGGCGCTCGCCGCCCTGACCGGCCTGACCTCCCTTAATCTGTGGCTCAATCAGATCGGCGCTGACGGCGCGCGGGCGCTCGCCGCCTTGACTGGCCTGACCTCCCTCCACCTATGGAAGAATCAGATCGGCGCGGACGGCGTGCGGGCGCTCGCCGCCCTGACCGGCCTGACCTCCCTCGATCTGTCGGACAATCAGATCGGCGCTGACGGTGCGCGGGCGCTCGCCGCCCTGACCGGCCTGACATCGCTCGACCTCGCCGGGTCAGGCGCGGAGGATCTGTCTCCGCTCATGAACCTCATTGGGCTGAAGCGGCTAGATTGCTCCGGCTGCCGGCTGACGGCCCCAGTGCCGGCGATCTGGACACTGCCTTCGATCGAAGAATTAATCCTCTATGAAGCTGTTCTACCCGGCGTCCCCACGGAGGTCCTGTCGCCATACCCTGGCACATCTTGCCTTGAGAGCCTGCGCGCCCATTTCAACGACCTGGAGGATGGCGAGAGCGAGGTGGCCGAAATTAAATTCATGATCCTCGGTAATGGCCGTGTGGGGAAAACGCAGATTTGCCGTCGACTGCAGGGTAAGGACTACGACGATACGCTGCCCTCCACACACGGCATAGAGGTGAACTCAGCTTCGCTGGCCCTGCCTGGCGCCGAGACGATAACCTTGAAGATCTGGGATTTCGGCGGGCAGGACATCTATCACGGCACGCACGCGCTGTTCCTCAAATCCAGCGCGCTGTTCCCGCTGATCTGGATGCCGGAATCAGAGGCCGCCAAGGAGCACGAGCATGGCGGCTTCACCTTCCGCAACCAGCCGCTCGGCTACTGGCTCGCCTATGTGCGGACATTTGGCGGGCCGAGCTCGCCGGTGCTGGTGATCCAGTCGCAATGCGACGAGCCCGAGCAGGAATGGCTCAGCCCGCCTGTGCCTCAAGGGGCGCTCGACGTCTTTCCTTTCAGGAAGCTCCTGCATTACAGCGCGCTGAACGATCGCGGCCGGGCCGCGCTCGACGAAGCTTTGGCCGATGCCGTGCGCTGGCTCAGACGGCAGCGGGGCGTCGACAAGATCGGCAGCGGCCGCGCCGAGGTGAAATCCCGGTTGGAAAGCATGTACGCGGCCGGCAAGCGCCTGATCACGCAAAACGAGTTTCTTGCCCTTTGCCAGGACGTTTCCCGGGACGGGGGCAAGATCAGCTCGCCGCAGTTCCTGCTCGAATTTCTGCACAACAGCGGCGCCGTGTTCTATCGCCGGGGGCTTTTCGGCGACGCCATCATTCTCGACCAGGCTTGGGCGCTCAAAGCTGTCTATGCCGTATTTGACCGCAACTCGAAAGCCTTCCGGAACATCGAGCGCTATGGCGGCCGCTTCCGCCGCTCCGATCTTGCGCAGTGGGTGTGGCAGGAGCATGGGGAAGCAGAGCAGAAACTGTTCATCAGCTTCATGGGCCAATGCGGCATCTGCTTTGTCATTCGTAGGGGTGGCCGCGATATCGAGGCTGAGTATATCGCGCCGGATTTGCTGCCTCGACGCGATGCTCCCGAAATCGCTCTCGAATTGCGCCAGAAGTGGGACGACGGATGCGACACGGAAGCCACGCTTGCCTATGACTTGCTGCCGCCGGGGCTGATGCGCTCGTTGATCTCGAAGATCGGTGATGAAGCGGGGCTCGCGGCCGAGTATTGGCGCGACGGCTTCTATTTTTATGACGAGCGGACCGGCAGCAAAGCGCTGGTCGAGCAGCGCTGGACCGAAGGCTGGAGTGGCGAAATCCGCGTGCAAACGCAGCGCGGTCAGGCGGAGTTGCTGCTCAACCGCGTCCTGGAGCTTATCGACGCGCAGCATGATGCGCTCGGCGCACGCCCGAGCGCGCGAGGCGCGACGGCCCAAGTGGCGAAGCAAGCGGCAAAGATGGAGGCCCGCGAGGGGGAGGGCCATCCGGTGGCCATCAAGCCGGCGCACGAGCCTTCGACCAAAACGGAATATTTGGTCTCTTACGCGTGGGGTGACGACACGCAAGATGGTCGCGAGCGCGAGGCTGTGGTGAACCGCTTTTGTGACGCCGCCACAGCCAAAGGCCGCGTCGTCATTCGCGACAAGACGGCGATGCGCCCCGGCGACCGCATCTCCAAATTCATGGAGCGGATCGGGCGTGGCGACCGCGTCTTCGTGTTCCTCAGCGATAAGTATCTCAAGTCGACCTATTGCATGAGTGAGCTGTTCGATGTCTGGCGCAACTGCCGGGAGGAGGACTCAGCCTTCATTAAGCGCACCCGCATCTACGTGCTCCCCTGTGCCAAGATCGCAACGCTTCCAGAGCGCACGCAGTATGTGCTCCATTGGCGCGCGAAATTCGATGAGATGGATGCACTGGTGAAAGCATACGGTCCAGGCATTCTCGCCGCCGCCGACCTGACCGACTATCGCCGGATGGAGACCTTCGTCGGCAAAACGCCCGATATGCTGAGGTTGGTGCAGGACGTGCTGAGGCCGCGCAAATTCGAGGAGTTCGTGGAATACGGTTTCAACGATCCACCGAAAGTCGAATGCTGATACGTGAAGTTATCTTGGGCGTCACGTCCACATCTGCATACGCGCTGCGGAAGCTCTTACGATAATCATGGGGAGACACGCCAAGATTGCGCACGAAGACGCGCCGCATGGAGTTGACGGTGCCGAAACCGCAGGCGCGGGCCACCCGTTGAAGCGGCGTTTTGGTATCCGCAAGCATGCGTCGTGCGGCATCGATGCGCGCCGCATCCACGAATGCGGCGGGCGTGTACTTCAATTCCCGCCGGAACACCCGCGAGAAATTGCGCGTGCTCATGCCGGCGCGCAGGGCCATTGCATCGACGGACAGATCCTTTGACAGGTTTTCGAGCACGTATTCCTGAGCCTCCTGGATTTGGCTTTTTGTCGACATCTGGGCGGCGAGGTGAGCGCTGAACTGCGATTGTCCGCCCGGCCGCTTGAGGAACATCACCATGTAGCGTGCGACGATGAGCGCGAGCTCGCGTCCGAAATCCTCTTCCACCAGCGCCAACGCCAGATCCATTCCGGCGCTGACGCCCGCCGTCGTGCACAGCGCGCCGTCGCGAATGAAGATCTGGTTGTCGTCGACGACCAGGTTAGGGAAATCGCTTCTCAATTTGTCCGCGCATTCCCAGTGGGTGGTGACGCGCCGGCCATCGAGCAGCCCGGCGGCCGCCAGGAAGAACACACCTGTGCACACCGAACCGTAGCGGCGCACGGTCGGGGCCCGCCGGCTGAGCCAAGCGGTGACCGCCGGGTCGATCTCGTCGAAGGATGGATCGCCGCCAACGAGCAGCGTATCGATCGGCTCGTCGGGGTCGTATATGGTCGAGTCGACGAGAAAGCGCAGGTTGCCGGTGCCGCAAACCGCTCCTGCGGTGGTGCCCATGACCCGCACTTCGTAGGCGTTCGGGTCGCCGAGGCGGCGCGCCGCCTCCCAAAACACCTCCGCGGGGCCGACCACATCCAGCGACTGTACGCCCGGGGGCGCAAGAATGACGACGCGCATCGCTGGGACCTCGAACCCCGGGCCGGCGCTCGGCACCACGGGCGGGTCGCCGGCCGTTCGCGTTTTGCTCACCGATCACGGTCTTTAAGCAACGGCCGTGCCAATCAGAGCCTCGGAAAGTCTTCTATTTGCAGCACAGGTGTGCGGCCTGCGCCGCGGTCGCGCGCGAGGCTATTTCGTCGCGGCTGGCAAGCCCGGCGGCAATGACCGCCGCCTCAAGCGCACTGAGCCATTGGTCGTAGTAGTTCCAGGACGGGTCGTCGATCTCATTGCGCCCTTCCCAATCGCCGATCGCCGCGATCAGGTGCTGGCGAAAATCCTCCCATTCGAAATGCCCGTCGCGGGACAGCGCGAGTGCGACCCCGAACGCGGTGCGCTCCCATGGATGCGAGAACTTGAGCGCGCCGTCGGCGCGCGGCGGACGGTCCGGCGAGCCCATCATGCTGGTGACGGCGAAGTGCTCGAATCGCGATTGCATGGTTGCTGTCCCTTGGGATGCAGGGGCGACCCTTGTGGTCGCCCTGGCGGACGGTGCGCAAACCGGGCGACCACAAGGGTCGCCCCTACAGCGGGCACCCCTAGATGCGCGCTACGCCCATCATGCCTTCGGCGGTGATGAGCTTGGCGAGCTCCGCTTCGCTCACGCCGTCGGTTCCGGCCGGCCGCTCCGGCACCACGAACCAGCGGATCTGCGCGCTGCTGTCCCAGGTCTTGATTTCGATCGACGGAGGAATGTCGAGTCCGAACTCCTTGAGAACGACGCGAGGCTCGCGCGCCGCCCGCGCCCGGAACGTCGGGTCTTTGTACCAGTAGGGCGGCAAACCCAGCACTGGCCATGGATAGCACGAGCACAGCGTGCAGATGACGAGGTTGTGGACCGTCGGGGAGTTGGCAACGGCACGCATGTGCTCGCCCTCGGCGCCGGCCATGCCCTTGGGCAGGTCGAGCCTCGCGATCGCCGCCGGCGTGTCGTCGACCAGCAATTGCTTGAATGCCGGATCGACCCAGGCGCGCGCCACGACTTTCGCGCCGTTGAATGGTCCCATCTGGGTTTCGAAGAACGACAGCACCGTGTTCACGCTGTTGCCTGTGATGATGCCCTTTTCGATCAGCAGCGATTCCAGCGCGAGGGCGCGTGCGGCGCTTTTGGCTTCCCGATCGGACGGATACTCGAAACGCTGCGCCTGCGCGGCCGCCGGTGCTATCGCGTCGGTGCCGATCCCCGGAACCGCTGCGGCAGCGGAGGCAGCGAGCAGCATGTTGCGCCGGCTGAAGCGCGCGCGACCGGGAAATCCGGGAGCCGGAAATCCGGGAGTCTGAAATCCAGGAGTCCCGGCATCGCTGCCGACGTTGGATATTTGCTCATCGGATGTATCTGGGCGGGTGGTCATGGAATTGATCCTTTCATCGCGCGCCATCGGCCCCCTTCGTCAGGTTGCCGGAATGAACCGGCGGCAGAACGCGCATCAGTTGGGCTTGTCGAGATATGCTTCGAAGAGGTCGGCATAGATCGCGACGTTCTTGTCGGCGTTGCCCTTCCAGATTTCTTCCGGGTCAAAGCGCACGCAGTAGACAGGCATGGCGTCGCCAATTCCGTCGGGTCCGGTCGGCGTGAGGTAGGTGTATGTCGCCGGATAGACCGTATCGACGGTGCCGATGCGGTCGCGCAGATAGCCGGGGAGGCGCGTATGCTCGATGCTCGGCACGTTTTTGACGAACACCTTGTCGCCCACCGCAAAGCGCGGCCGCGTTGCGCTGTCGCGTCTGGGTGAATCGCCTTCGATGAGGTAGGTGACGACGCGGCGGTCGATTGCCGGATCGCCGCCTTGCCTGCCGGCAGTGGAGGGGTTCTGCAGGATTTGCTGCGTGCGGGCGTCGAGCTCGGCTTCGGTGATGTAGCCCTTTTGGACGAAATATCCGGAAATGCCGCCGAGCCATTTCTCATAGTAGCGGAACTTGAAATAGTCGAACGGATTGAGCGATTCCGCGCCCTTGCGCAGGTCCGCCCAGGTCCACACGGTGTTGAACTTGCTCGGCGTCGCCGGCAGCAGCAATTGCGAGCTCAACGCCATCATCGCCACGTGAATGCCGAAGATCCGTTTCTCCCACGGCTCGACGAACACCCGCTTCTCGAACGTCACCGGGCCGAGGCCTTCGAGACCCCCAAGATAGTGCTGCAGTTTCATGGAATTTTCCCTCGTGATCGGGGCTGATGTGGCGGTCGGCCGACGGCCGGCCGATGGCATTCGGTTTCAGGAGGCCAACGCAACCTCGCAGGCGCGGCAATCCTCGAAGCCGGCGCGGAGCGCGGCCGCATCGAGGTTGCGGCCAATGAAGACGATCTCGTTCATGCGCTCCTCTGCGGGTCTCCAGGGACGGCCGGGGCGGCCCTCAAGCGTCATGTGGACGCCGTGGAAGACGAAGCGGCGGTTTTGGCCGGCGATATGGAGAACGCCTTTGACGCGCAGGAGATCGCGCCCGCTCGTGGAAACCAGCGTGTTGATCCAGCGATTGAACTTGCGATCGTCGACGCTGGCCGGGCAGCGGATGGCGACGCAGCCGATATCTTCGGCGTGCTCGTGGTCGTGCTCGTCAAGCAGATGAGGGTCGATGGTGAGTATGTTTTTCAGATCGAAAGCGCGCACATCGAGCACGCGATCGAGCGCAAGTTCGCAGTCTTGCGTGCGGTGAATGCGGGCAAGCGGATTGAGGCGGCGGATTTCGTGCTCGACCGCATCGATCCGCGGCAGCGGCTCAAGATCGACCTTGTTGAGGAGGATGACGTCGGCGAAGGCGATCTGCTCGCGCGCCTCGTCATGCTCCAACTGAAGCGCGAGGTGGCGGGCATCGACCACCGTGACGATGGCGTCGAGCGCGAAACGCGCGCGCAAGACTTCGTCGAGAACGAACGACTGGATCACCGGCGCCGGATCGGCGAGACCGCTCGTCTCGATCACCACGCGGTCAAACAAGAGGCCTGAGCCGAGGAGGCGGCCAAGCGCCGCGATGAGATCGCCGCGCACGGTGCAGCATACGCAGCCATTGTTGAGCTCGATGATTGTCTCTGCAGTCGGCGTGACCAGTTGCCCGTCGATGCCGACCTCGCCGAACTCGTTGACGATGACGGCCACTCGACCGGCTTGAGGATTTGTCAGAATGCGGTTGAGCAGGGTCGTCTTGCCGGCCCCAAGAAAGCCGGTCAGCACTGTCGTTGGGATCGTTTGCATGGGTAGACCTCAAAATCCCGTGGAACGACCGGCGCCGCCGCAATCAACTCTCGATGCTGCGGCGCGTCATCGGGATTTAAACACGGTCACTTTGCTCGTTTCGGCCAAAGACAACTACAGTTTCGGACAAACATCGCTCAGGAGATGGGCTTGCATAATAATTAAGCGCAGCTGCAACCGGATTGAGCAAACATGGACTGGTCGGCGCCGATCGATCTCTACTGCGAGCGTACCGACGCGTCGTTTTGGGCGGAGCCCGCCAACGCGCTGACCAACGCCGCGTTCCTGATCGCCGCCGCGGCGGCGTTTTGGCTGTGGCGCCGCCAAAGTGGGAGCGATCGTTCCCGCGACTGGCCGGCGCTGGCGCTCATCGTTGTGGTAGTGGCAGTCGGCCTCGGCTCGTTCGCCTTCCACACGCTCGCGACACGCGGCGCGGTGCTGGCCGACGTGATCCCGATCGTCGTTCGCCTTCCACACGCTCGCGACACGCGGCGCGGTGCTGGCCGACGTGATCCCGATCGCGGTCTTCATCTATGGTTACCTGTTGCTGGCGCTGCGTCGATTCCTCGGTCTCTCGGCGGGCGTTGCGGTCGCGATCGTGGTGGCGTACGCGGTGGGGGCACAGGCGCTGTCGTGGCTGGCGCCGCCGCGCGCCCTTAATGGCTCCGTCGGCTATCTGCCGGCGCTGCTGGCGCTGATCGTAGTCGCGCGGGCCGCACACTGGCCGGCGCGCCGCGGCCTTGAACTGGCGGCGATGATCTTCACGGTATCGCTCGCCTTGCGCAGCATCGACCTCGCGGCCTGCGACACGTTTCCGCTCGGCACGCATTTCTCATGGCATCTGCTCAACGCCGTGGTGCTCTACATCCTGCTGCGAACCGCGATCAAAGAGGCTGCATCGGAAAACGTGAAGGCCGAGCCTTAGCTTTCAGTCTGTCATCGCCCGGCTTGACCGGGCGATCTAGTCTAGTAACGCCAGCCGATGGATACTGGATTGCCCGGTCAAGCCGGGCAACGACACTCGCACGGGCAATCGGAGACCCGATCTCACAAATCCAACGTTGCGGGCGCAAACAGCTCCTCGATCTTGACCAGCCGATCGGTCAGCCCCTGGGCGTGCACATATTGCGCGATCGTGTCGAGCACCTCGCGCGTCGCCTTCACCCCATAGGCCATCGGATCAGCGGCAAGCGCCGTGCGCACGTCGTCACCGATGACGCCGGTCTCGAAATGGGAGGCGAGCGCCACGTTGCCGGCGCGCAGCACTTGCGCCCGCGCCGCCGCGAACGCTGAATACAGATTGAGCGCGATCCAGGGGTGTTGGTCGAGGAGCGACCGGCGGACCACCACGGTGTGGTTGATCGGATAGATGCCGGTCTTGGCATAGTAACGGCGGCCCTCCGCGGCGCGGTCGGGAAACAGCGGCCGCACGCGCTTGTCGGCGGAAAGGTCGATGCGGCTGCGGTCGACGAGGTTGCGATCGGTGAGATAGAGGAGCGTCGCGTCGAGCTCGCCGGCCAGCAGCATCTCGCCGATATTGGTGCTGGCGGGGATCAGGTGCACGGTCACACCCGCCGGCGGCTTGAACCCCGTAGCGCCGCCGTGGCTCTTGTCGGCGACGCGCTCCATGAAGAACTCCATGTCGCGCGGCTGCACGCCGAACTCGTTCTCCAGTACGCCGCGGCCCCAGATGGCGGCGGTCTGCTGATATTCCGGCACGCCGACCCGCTTGCCTCGCAGATCCGCCGGCGCGGCGATGCCGGCGTCGGCGCGCACCAGGATGCGGGCGTGGAAGAACTCGCGGGTGGTGAACACCGGCAGCGCCACCCACGGCGTCGGTCCGCGCGCGGTCGAGATCAGCAGCGACGACATCGACATTTCCGATACGTCGAACTCGGCGAACCGCAACTGCCGCCAGAACATTTCGGACGGGTGGAGGACTGTGGCGGTGAGGTCGAGCGCCTCCGCCATGACCGCGCCGTCGATCAGCGGCCGGGTGTTCGGATTGTTGGAGAGCGCGATGCTCAGGGGCAGGCGGGCCATGATGCTACTCCAGCTGCGTCGGGCCGCAGCGCCGTTTCGGATTTAGAGTCTCCGTCGAGTACGGGTGCTCACCCTCCCCTGAAGGGGGAGGGTCGGACTGCCGAAGGCAGTCCGGGGTGGGGTGGCGGCGGTGCCGCGCGCGACACCGCCGCCGGATCTGTGGCACGGCCGTCACCCCCACCCGGCCCGCTAACGCGGGCCGACCTCCCCCCTCCAGGGGGAGGTGGGGGCCGTGGTGCGCACGGCGCTCATGTCCTCACTCCTCCTTCAACCCGAGCCTCGCCACGATCGGCCCCCACTTGTCGTGCTCCGCCCTCATGTGGCGGGCGAGATCGTCCGGCGTGCCGCCGCGCGGCTGGGCGCCGAGGCGGGCGAGCGGGTCGCGCATGGCGGCCGACTTCAATGCGTCGTTGGTCGCCTGGTTGAGCCTTGCGATGATCGCCGGCGGCGTGCCGAGCGGGGCCAGCACCGCCACCCAGGCGCCGGAGTTGATGGCCGGATAGCCGAGCTCCGGCATGGTCGGCACGTCGGGCAGTTCGGCGAGGCGCGTCGGGTTTGAGACCGCGAGAGCCTTGAGCCGCCCGTCGCGGATGAACTGCACCGAGGTGCCGACGGTGTCGAAGGTGATCGGAATCTGTCCCGCCACCACGTCAGTCAGGGCCGGCCCCCCGCCTTTATAGGGCACGTGGACGATGTCTGTGCCGGAAAGCTGCTTGAACAGCTCGGCGGTGAGATGCGGCAGCGTGCCGGCGCCGCCGGTCGAATAATTGAGCTTGCCGGGGTTCGCCTTGGCGTAGGCGACAAGCGCGGCGACAGCGCCAAACGGTGCAGCCGGATGGGCGACCAGCACCTGCGGGGTCTCGGCAACGAGCGCAATCGGGGCGAAGCTGTTCTCGTCATAACCGGCCGACTTGTAGACCATCGGGCTCATGATCAGCCCGCTCGCGGCGCTCACCAGGAGCGTGTAGCCGTCAGGGTCGGCGGCGGCCGCGACCTTGGAGCCGAGCGTATTGCCGGCGCCGGCGCGGTTCTCCACGATCACGTTCTGGCCGAGGACGGCCGGCAGGGCATTGGCGAGCAGGCGCGCCATGACGTCGACCGGGCCGCCTGCGGGCGTCGGCACGATGATCCTGACCGGCCGGTTCGGGTAGGGCTGCGCGGAGGCCGGTGCGACGGCGAGGATGGGAGGTGCGGCGAGCGCCGCCAAGGTGGCGGCTGCCAAGAGGAAATATCGGCGAAGCATCGTGCCCTCCCCAATCTTTGTTATTCCCCTTCCGGTGGCAGGGGGGAATGCGCTGCGCGCTTGGCGCCGCCTCCTTGCTCTCTAAGGCGACATCATATCAGCCCGGCAGGTTGCCGCCACAAGCGAGCTAATGATAGCGTTGCGAGGGTTGTGGCGAATGCGACAATGAAAAGCCAATAAAACGGGGAGGAATCCATCATGAGAGTCATGCCTATTGCGATCCTGTGCGCCATCGGCGCCGCGGGCGCCTTCGCCCAGACCACTCCAACCGGCACATCTCAAGGCGCAGGAACCTGGACGCAAAAGGCGCCCCTGCCGACCACCCGCAATGAGGTCTCGCTCGCGACCGTGGGCGGCAAGATCTACGTGCTCGGCGGCAGCATCAACCGGGTCTCGGTGCCGCATGTGGAGGAGTACGATCCGGCGACCGACAAATGGAATGCGCACATGCCGATGATCCGCGGGCTCGACCACATGGGCACTGCCGTCGTCAACGGCAAGATCATCACGGTCGGAGGCTTCCTCGCGTCGGTGCACGCCTATCCGCAGGCATTGGTGTATGAATACGATCCCGCCGCCAATACGTGGAGGGCGCTCGCGCCCATGAAGGCGCCGCGCGCTTCGGTCGGCGTTGCCTTGGTCGACGGCAAGGTCCATGCCATCGGCGGGCGCACGCCTGACGGCAAAACGCTCGCGACCCACGAGGTCTATGATCCGGCGACGGACACCTGGAGCGACGCCGCGCCGCTGCCGCAGGCGCGCGACCACATGGCGGTCGTCGCCGCCGACGGCAAGATCCACGCAATCGGCGGCCGCATCACGTCGCCGGCAGAGCCGGTCGCGCGCCACGACGTTTTTGATCCGGCCACCAACACCTGGAGCGCCGGCCCGCCATTGCCGACCGCGCGCAGCGGCGTGTCGGGCACGTTCTACAAGGGCCTCATCATGGTGCTGGGCGGCGAATTTCCGCCGCAGGATCGCACGTTCAATGAAAATGAAGGCTTCGACGTCAAGGCCAACATGTGGCGCGCGCTGGCGCCGATGCCGGCCGGCCGCCACGCCACCGCGGCGACGACCGACGACCGCAATGTCTACCTCGCCGGCGGCTCGCTCAAGCCGGGCTCCGGGCAGGTGACAGACCAATTGATCGTGTTCAATTTGCCGTGAGTGGTGTCAAATCGCAACCCAGTCCACACCGGACTTCTTCAATTCGTCCGCAAGCCGCTTGCGCGCGGAGAACATGCGCGTCTTGGCGGTGTTGCGGGGAATGCCGAGGATTGTGGCGACCGACTCGATGGACTGCTCCTGATCGTAGACGAGGTCGATCATTTCACGATGCTCGGCGGAAAGCCGGGTGATGCACCGGCGCAGGACCGTGCTGCGATCCCGCGCTTGCAGCGGCGCCTCCGGGTCGTCGGCGCGGTCGTGGTCGGCGGCCATGTCGCTGTCGGAGTGGACGCCGCGGGGATTGATGCGCGCCGCTAAGATTTTGCGGCGTGCTATCGCCAGAATCCACGTCACCACGGTCGAGCGGCCTTCGAACTGACCGGCGTGCCGCCAGACCTCGAGGAATACCGCGCTGGTAACGTCCTCGGCCAGCGCCTTGTCCCGCAGCCGCTGCAGCACAAACCGGTAGACGGCGATGTGGTGCCGCGAAAACAGGGTCTGCATTGCGGTCCGGTCTGCGGCGGCGACGCGACGAACGAGGACCGCATCCTCGACACTCGTATTCCGGCCGCTGCGCCGGACCCGTCTCGGATGGGAACGGGCCGCCCAAAACATGTCCATGCCGTCGATCCGTCAGTTGTGACCCCTTGCGGATCGTAACGGTCTCTGCGCCCGCCGGATGTGATCCACGTCACATTGGATTCCAAATCCTTCCGGGCACCCGGTCTCCCATGACATCGATCGGCAGGGTGGGCAAAGCCAACGGGTCCGGCCGGAGCCTGCCATCGGGCCGGCCCGATGACAGGCTCCGCGTGCCTACCTTGGCCGAGCCCTGGTGGGCACGGCGCGCAAGGGCGCGCCTTTGGCCCACCCTACAGTCTTCTGAAGGGATCGCAGCATCGCGAAAAGCGATAACGATGGGTTCGTGTCGACGTAAGGATGATGTAGGGGGCGACCCTTGTGGTCGCCCTGTCTGCGCTTCACCAGCCCGGTCAGCGGTACGTGGTGCAGGGCGACCACAAGGGTCGCCCCCAGGGTCGCCCCTACAGCAGGCGGAGGACACGCTTGTTCGCGCCAGGGCGGGAAATGAAATTTGCTCTACCCGCCTTCACTATCGCTCTCAGCAATGCGTTCGAGCGCTTTCGTCGCCGACAGGATGACAATCCCGCCGCGTTCGAGGCGGACCCATCCTTGCTCTTCCCAGATGCGCAATTGCCGGTTTGTGCTCTCCCGCGACATGCCGATGATGTTGCCGAGATCCTTCTGGGTGACGGCGACCTTGCGTTCGCACGAGCGCTCGTCACCGTCGGACAGGCGCAAGAGCGCCTTGGCAAGCCGGCCGGGCAGATGAAGAAACATCAGATTCTCGGCCTGCTCGGTGGTCCGCCGCAATTTGGCGCACAGGATCTCGATCATCTTGAGCGCGATCTCCGGCTCCTCTTTCACCAATGGCAGGAAATCCCGTCGCTCGATGACGAACAGCTCGCAATCCGTGATAGCGACGACATCCGCGGTTCGCGGCCGGCCGTCGAGCAGAGCAATCTCCCCGAATACGTCGCCTTTGCCGATCAGGTTCAACACCGCATCATGGCCATCGGCGGACGGGACGGATATTTTCACGGTTCCCTGGCAGACCACAAACAGGCTGGAGCCGGGATCACCCTTGGCGCAGATGCTGGTCCCGCGCGCAACCGATTTCCCCACAATGCAGGCAGCAAGGCGATCGATCTGCTTCGGGCTGAGCTTGCTGAAAAGATAGTGAGTTTGCAGCAGCGTACGCTTGTCGGCGTCGCGAAATAAGGTTGGAGTATCCTTGAGGCCGGTCATGGCCCAACTATAGCCGATACGCCTGCGGAATAATAGAAAGAGCCGCCCGGCGGCGGCCCTTGGTATGTTGATATTGGCTGAGGTTACGGGCAGGGATGGCGTACACCGTCATAACCGAGGAACGTGCCGGTCGCCGGATCGTAGGATCGGTAGCGGCTGGCGCAGTAACCGGCGCTGCCTTCGTAACCCGGCGCCGGATAGTAACCGGGGCCATAGGCGGCCGGCGGGTAATAGGGTGCGCCATAGTAGTAATAGGGTCCGCCATAGTAGTAGGGCGCAGCCAGCGCGCCGCCGACAATGGCGCCGCCGAGGAATCCGGCGCCAAAGCCCCAACCGAATCCTCTGCCCCACACCTTCTCCACATCGGTCCCGGTCGCGTTTCTGATCGCAAGCGCATCGGCGAACGGCGCCGCCGATGCCACATTGGAAGCAGCCACAAAACCCGCTGCCAGCACGGCGGCGACCGACATGTTCAGCATTCGCGTGGACATTGGCTTTCTCCGTTTTTTTCGAGCTTCGGCATCGGTTCACCGAAGCGTATACCGCCACCCAGCTCATTGTGCGCGAGATATGCGACTGAAATTCGGCGTGCCAATTTGATTCGTCAAGGCGTGCAAAGTGCGAGAGTCGGTGGCCGATCGTGTATTCTGGGTGTGTCCAGCCCAAAGCGGGCTAAATCGGCTGCATACCCTCAAAGAGGACTATTGATGTTGTCACATGTCCATCTCGGCATCACCAACTTTGAGCGTGCGCTGAGCTTTTACCGAGGTGTGATGGACGAACTTGGGTTCATAATGAAATTTTGCGAGCCGGAGAAATCGTGGGCTGGGTGGATGCGGCCCGGTGCCGACCGTCCGCTTTTCCTCATCGGACATCCATACAACGGCGAAGCTGCATCGTCGGGCAATGGGCAGATGGTGGCCTTACTCGCACCGAACCGGGATGCTGTGGACCGCTGCTACGCCAGGGCCCTCGCCAGCGGTGCTCGAAGCGAAGGCGAGCCAGGACTTAGGCCCCACTATCACCCAAACTACTATGGGGCATATTTTCGCGATCCGGATGGCAACAAACTGTGCGTCTGCTGCCACGATCCAGTAAGGCAGTGATATATGTCCCAACCTCGGCCGACGGCCACTACGCAATTTTTTCAGCGTCCCGTAAGCTGTCGATGAGAGCGGTGCGCATCAAGAACGCTTTCGCCAGTACAGGATCCTCTGCGCGGCGCCGCATCTCGTCGCGGTAGCGCTGACGCTTGACCGGATCGCGCTGCTCCATGTTCTGCTTATTGGCAATGGTGGCAGTCTGAACGTGACCGGTCGCCACGTGGCGGCGCTGGCGCCCATAGCGGTCAAGGGCGGCATCGTTTTCCTCGCCGCGCAGCACGCGGATCAGGTTTCCGGCCAGGTTAACGGCGTCGTGGATGCCGCTGTTCATGCCCATGGCGCCGATCGGGCTGTTGAGATGGGCGCTGTCGCCCGCCAGCAGCACGCGGCCCTTGCGAAAGGTCGCCGCGACGCGCTGGGCCACCGTGTAGGAATCGTAGAACGCGACCTCATAGCTCCGAGCACGCGGATTGAACCGCTGCAGCTTGCGTTGCGCGATCGTCAGCGCCCGGTCGCCGTCGAGCGGTTCGTCCGGACGCAGCGGCACGACAAGACGGTAGATGCCCGGCGGCCCCTGCCAAGAAATCTTGAAGAGGTTGTACCACTCCTGCGGATCGGCGATGTAGTTGCGATAGGCGTAGCCGTCCGCGGCGAAATCATATGGCGTGCCGATAATCATGCAGCGTTCCGGATAGGTGAAGCCCTCAAACTCTATGCCGATCGCCTTGCGAATCGTGCTGCGCGCTCCGTCGGCGCCCACGAGATAGAGCGCCTGATGCCGCTCCTGCCGGCCGTCGGCCGCTTCGACCAGGACCTCGACGGCATCGCCGTGCTCCCTGCAATCGACGACCTTCGTCGCCGTCCGAACGGTGATGTTTGTGATCGCCTTGGCCATCGCGAACAAGCTGCGCGAGAGCTTGTCCTGCTCGCACTGCAACACCCATGGATGGCGGGTCTCGTCCTTCAGCAGGGCGTGATCAAACGAGGCGAGCAGCAGCTTGCCGTCGTAATAATTGACGATCGGACACACAATGCCCTGCGGCTCGATCAATGCGTAGGCGCCGAGATCGTCGAGGATATCGAGCGTGGCCGGATGGATGGTGGCGGCGCGCGGCTGCGAGTGGACGATGTCGCCCTGGTCGAACAGCGTCACCGCGATGCCGGCGCGGCCGAGCATCAAGGCGACGATGAGCCCGACCGGCCCGCCGCCCGCAATAAGCACGGCAGGGGACGATTGGTTCGGCACGGGAAACCTATTCGGCGGCGATCGCGGTGTCGGCGGGCACGACTTCCTTCACGGCGCCGACCCAGCCCGTGTGGGTAAGATCGAAGACGACGCCGTCGGGGTCCTTATATTTGACCTCATAATAGGTGTCTGGATTGTCGTCGGCGCGGCCCATGTAGTAGGAGCCGCCCGCCGCCATCACCTTCTTGGCGGCTTCGTCGAGACTATCCACCCACATGCCGAAATGAATGAGGCCATAATGGCCGGCCGAGAAACCGGGCACTTCGCCGGGAAACTTGAGCAGCGCCACATTAATGGTGCCGTCCGTCACGTAAAGCCCGACGCCGGCACGGCCCGCAATCTTCATGCCGAACGCCTCCACAAAGAATTTCGCGGCCTTTTCGGGGTCCGGAACCGAAATGGCGATGTGACGGAGGCGGGCGGCCATGGGAAACTCCTGTCTGTGGCGGCATTTATTTCCGGCTGCGACGGTATCCATTTCCGCCCTTCGCAACCGTCCCCACCTATTTTTCCCCGACAAAGCGAGGGACGGTAGAGTGAGGGGCGAATTCTGCGGTGGTCACCGCACGCTTGTGCACCTATATGTTACAAGCCAATCGAGAAAAGTCTAATCAACCGCCAAGGAGTGCGTATCGTTGGGGAGGACTTGTTCCATAGGAGGGAGCCATGAATCAGTCAGTTCATCAACTGCTCCAAGTGATCCTTCAAGGTATCTCCTGGGTATTGCGGACGATTGAGACGTTATGGGTGTGGTCATGGTCCCAGATCACTCATGCGTTCGAAATGTCGTGGTGGAATTTGGCGCCATGGAAGATTGTTGTTGGATTGGTTTTCATTGCGGTTCTGGCCTGGATTCTTTTCCAATTGATCAGGCGTTGCATGGCGGCGTTTGAAAAAATAGCCGCTGCGTTCTGGACGATGACGCTCACGGTGTTCGGAGTCCTGACGTTCGTTGTCATTGCCGGAGCTTTCTCCCGCGGATTTCAATGGGTGGTCACCACCGTGCCGGATAAGTTCTGGGAAAAATTCTTGTGAATGATCTCTGTAGCGGAGTCCGGTGAGATCGAATCGTTTCCTCCCCGTCATGCCCGCGCAGAGACTCCCCGCCGCGTCACGCGGCGGGGACCCCGTCTTCGCGGGCATCCACGTCTTTCTTGCGGGGCTCCGGCAAGCAAGACATGGATGGCCGGGACAAGCCCGGCCTTGACTCCGGAGAAGTGGGCTCTATACGACCGGAACGCGCCTTGATCTGACTCATCCGCCGAGGTTGAAGGCGCGCGGCAGGCCCGGCCGCGGAGGCGAGGAATTGCTTGCGCGTTATCTTCGAGGTCATGGGCGTTCTCCCGGCTTCGGCGTTTCGTCGCGCGTACGGGATTTCGGGCCGCTTTCGCAATCGTTGCCTTGGCATGTCAAGGACTGGTACCTGAATGAATCATTCGCTATCTTTGGGTCATGACATTTCTGCGCATCACGATTGATCCAGCCGTCTGTATGGGCAAGCCCTGCATCTGTGGACTCCGAGTTCCCGGTCGCGCGACTGTTAGGCTTGGTTGCCGCGAGAGAATCCCGCGAAGCGATTTTGGTCAACTATCCCTATCTTGAGCCCGAAGATATTGACGAAGCGCTTCACTGGAATGCGAAATCGACGGGACCTGAAAACGATGACAAGAATGCTCGATGAAGCCATTAAGAAGGTTCGAGAACTGCCTGACTCGGTGCAAGATGATGCGGCCGAGATGTTATTTTCGGTGGCAGCTAAGCAAGGCGAGCCCGTGAGGCTCGACGAGGAAACGCGTGCGGCGGTCCGGGAGGGAAGGGCACAGGCGCGTCGGGGCGAATTTGCCAGCGACGAAGACATGCAGGCTTTTTTTGAGCGGCACGGCGTGAAGCGCTGAGCGAGCATGCGGGTTCGGTACACGCTCTAAGCGCAACGCGATCTCGACAGTATCTATACGTATCTCGATCAGCGCTCCCCTGCGGCAGCGCAATCAGTCAAGAACCTGATCGAGCGTCGCATCGCCGGGCTCGCGGACTTTCCATTCATGGCGCCCAAAACCAGCGAGCCCGGAATATTCGAGCTGACGATCGTGCGGTATCCTTACAAGGTTTATTATGAGATCGAGGGAGACGAGGTGCGGATACTTCACATTCGAGATAGCCGCCGACGGCCTTGGAAGCCCGCGCGCGCCGACGGCACTTGAAAGCGCCCTCAATTTTCGCCGCTCGCTTACCCGTGACGCGTCAGGAACTCTACCGTTTCCGGCCAGACATCGTTCCATTTCTCTTGCGGCCAGCCGTGAGCGGCGCCCTCTACCACGCGCAGCTCTATGGCCGGGTTGGCATCGACCATCGCCCGCGCCTGAGCGAGCGGGACGTTCGTATCTTGGTCGCCGTTGAGAAGCAAAACCGGGCATCGGATGCGGTCGGCGACCGTCACCGGTGAGCAGGCCGCCATGCGCTCGGGCGGTACGAAGTCATCGAGATATTCGGCGACGCCCGACTGTGCCGTCTCATTTTTCCATGCCAGGAGATCGGTCGGCGCGAAATACGCAGCCACGGCGCTAAACGGCGGTGCGTCCGATCGGGCGGCGGCGAGGAGAGCGATTTGTCCGCCCTGGGAGAACCCGATCAGGCCGACAGAACGCACGTGCGCGCGGAGCCAAAGTGCCGCGGCGATGACGTCGTCTGGCTGTCGATAACCCTGATCCTCCTCGCCGGTCGAGCCGAGCCAGCCGCGCGAGGAGAGACAGAGGGCCGCGAAGCCTCTTTTGGTGAGGTCGCGGCCGCCGCCGACCAGTTGGGTAGCGTCCGCGCCATAGCCGTGGAGCACGATGACGCCCGGCGGCAATTGAGGTTCGCTCGTAGATGTGGAATTCGCCGCCGGCATGAACAGGTAACCGCCGAGTGTGACGCCGGCGGCCCCGGCAATGCGAACCCGCTCAGCATCGTCCTGCTCGGGTAGATCCGCGAAAGCGTGAACGAGTTCGACCCTGATGCCGTCCGGATCGGCAAGGATGCAGGAGTAGTAACCCGGAGCGAACGGGCGCTCGGCCGCCGGTTCGATGACCGTCCAGCCTTCGGCGACAGCCCGTTTGTGAAGCCGATCGACCGCCTCGCGATCCGGCGCCCTGAACAGAACACGCATCCCGGCCGCCGGAGCCGAGGCCTGCCACAGCAGCACCTGTGCACCGTCGCGAGCCCACATCTTCAAATTGGGCCAGGTGGCGACCCGGCCGTAACCGAGGGGATGCAGCACCGCATGCCAGAACGGCGCGGCGCGGCCGAGGTCGGAGACATTGATCGACACGCCCGCAATGCAGCCGGCTTGGGAGGGAAACCGCACGGTGGCCTCAATACGTCGCCCGCCCGCCCGAAATGTCGAACACCGCGCCGGTGGTGAACGTGCACTCCGGCGAGGCGCAGAACGCCACCAGGTCGGCGATCTCCTCGACCTTGACGAACCGGCCGCGCGGGATCTTTGCGAGCATGTAGGCGACGTGCTCCTTGGTCATCTGATCGAAGATCGCGGTCTTGGCGACGGCCGGCGTCACGCAATTGACCGCGATGTCGTAACCCGCGAGTTCCTTGCCGAGCGATTTCGTCAGCGCGATCACGCCGGCTTTGGAGGCCGAGTACGCGCAGGCATTGGGGTTGCCTTCCTTGCCGGCGATCGACGCAATGTTGACGATGCGGCCGTAGTTTTGCGCGATCATCAGCGGGGCGACAGCCTTGCAGCAGTTGAAGGTGCCGGTGAGGTTCACCGCCAGCACGCGCGCCCAGTCCGGCGGCGGATAGTCCCAGGTCGGCACGTTGGGCCCGGAGATGCCGGCGTTGTTGACCAGGATGTCGATCCGGCCGCCATGGACGGCCCTGACGGCGGCTTCGACCTCGGCGAGATCGGACACGTCCACCGCCGCCGCCAAGGCTTCCCCGATGGCTCCAAGCTCTGCGGCAGCGGCTCTTGCGAGCGCGATATCGCGGTCCCACAGCCATACGGCGGCGCCGCCATGCAACAGGCGCTCGGCAATCGCCCGGCCGATGCCCTGGGCGCCGCCGGTGACGACCGCGATGCGGTTGCGGAAATCATAGCTTGTGGGCATTTGAGCCTCGCGCGAATTAAGGAGACTGCGGAGAGTAAGTGAAGCGAATGTGTGTCATGCCCCGCTTCAAGCCGGGCATCCAGTAACCACCAGCTTTGATACGGTGTTTCAACGGCAACCCCGGTGGTTACTGGATCGTATCGAAATCGGATGTTTCCGATTTCGACAATTTAATGCCGAAGTCGGGCAGGCCCGACTTCGGTCAAGCCGGGCGATGACACTCATGTTGAAGTTGCCCGCAGAATTTTCTCAACCGTCTTGACATAGACGCAATGCGGGCCGATTGCCACCGCGCGAAAAGCGGCCGCCGCAACCGGGCCGCCCCGACCAAGACCGAGGCAAAAGCCGATGACCCCCAAGCCCCGCCTGCGCTCGCAGTTGTGGTTCGATAACCCCGACAATCCTGGCATGACGGCGCTCTATCTGGAGCGCTATCTCAACTACGGCCTCACCAAGGACGAGCTGTGCGCCGGCAAGCCTATCATTGGCATTGCCCAGACCGGCTCCGATCTCGCGCCGTGCAACCGCCACCACATCGAGCTGGCCAGGCGCGTGCGCGACGGCATCCGCGATGCCGGCGGCATCGCGTTCGAGTTCCCGGTGCATCCGATCCAGGAGACCGGCAAGCGCCCGACCGCCGCGCTCGACCGCAATCTCGCCTATCTTGGCCTTGTGGAGGTCCTCTACGGCTATCCGCTCGACGGCGTCGTGCTGATGACCGGCTGCGACAAGACCACGCCCGCCTGCCTGATGGCGGCCGCGACCGTCAACCTGCCGGCGATCGTGCTGTCCGGCGGTCCGATGCTCAATGGCTGGTGGAAGGGCGAGCGTTCGGGCGCCGGCACCGCCGTCTGGAACGCGCGCCAGGAGCATGCCGCCGGCCGCATCGACTATAAGGAATTCATCGATATCGTGGCGTCGTCGGCGCCCTCGGCCGGCCATTGCAACACCATGGGCACGGCCTCGACCATGAATGCGCTCGCCGAAGCGCTCGGGATGTCGCTGCCGGGCTGCGCCGCCATACCCGCGCCCTATCGCGAGCGGGCGCAGATCGCCTACCAGACCGGATTGCGCGCCGTCGCCATCGTGCACGAAGACCTCAAGCCGTCGGACATCTTGACCCGCAAGGCCTTCGAGAACGCCATCGTGGCCTGCTCGGCAATCGGCGGCTCGACCAACGCGCCGATCCACATCAACGCGATCGCGCGCCATGCGGGCGTCAAGCTCGGTATCGCGGATTGGGAAAAGATCGGCCTCGATATTCCGCTGCTGGTCGACATGCAGCCGGCCGGCAAATATCTCGGCGAGGAATATTTTCGCGCCGGCGGCCTGCCGGCGGTCATGCATGAATTGCTGGCGGCGAAGCGTCTTCACGCCGACGCCCTGACCATCAACGGGCGCAGCATGGGGGCGAATGTCGCCCAGGCGAAGTCGCAGGATGCCGACGTGATCCGCCCCTACGCAAAGCCGATGAAGGCGGCCGCGGGCTTCAAGGTGCTGAGCGGCAACCTGTTCGACTCCGCCATCATGAAGCTGTCCGTCATTTCCGACGAATTCCGCCAACGCTATCTCGCAAACGTTGCGGACCCCAACGCCTTCGAAGGGCGCTGCGTGGTGTTCGAGGGCCCGGAGGACTACCACCACCGCATCGAGGATCCGGCGCTGGGCATCGACGAAAACACCCTCCTGGTGATCCGCGGCGTCGGCCCGATCGGCTATCCGGGTTCCGCCGAGGTGGTCAACATGCAGCCGCCGGCGGCGCTGATCAAACATGGGATCACGTCGCTGCCTTGCATCGGCGACGGCCGCCAATCCGGCACCTCGGGCTCGCCCTCGATCCTCAACGCATCGCCGGAAGCGGCGGCGAACGGCGGCCTCGCGCTGTTGCGCACTGGCGACCGTATCCGTATCGACCTTAATAAGGGTACGGCCGACATCTTGATCTCGGAGGCGGAACTTGCGGAGCGCCGGATCGCCCTGCAGAACAGCGGCTTCAAGTTCCCCGAGAGCCAGACACCCTGGCAGGAAATCCAGCGCGCCATGGTGGATCAGCTCGCCGACGGCATGGTGCTCAAGCCGGCCGTGAAGTACCAGCGCGTCGCCCAGACCTTCGGGGTGCCGCGGGATAATCATTGAGTGATCCCATGACCCTACGCCTCGCCGACAAAATCGCATTCGTAACCGCAGCCGGCCAGGGCATCGGGCGCGCCATCTGCGAGGCGTTCGGCGCCGAAGGCGCGCGCGTGATCGCCACCGATCTCGATGCCGGAAAGCTCGCTGGTCTTTCCTGCGCGCGGCGCGATGAGCTCGATGTTCGCTCGACGGCCGCCGTCGATGCGCTGGCGAAGGATGTAATGAGGTCATTGGGGCCACCCGACATCCTGGTCAACTGCGCCGGCTTCGTGCATCACGGCACCGTGCTCGATTGCAGCGAGCAGGACTGGGATTTCTCCTTCGACCTCAACGTCAAATCCATGCACCGCACGCTGCGCGCCTTCCTGCCGGGCATGGTCGAGAAGAAGCGCGGCGCGATCGTCAATATTTCGTCCGCGGTGTCGTCGATCCGGGCGGTGCCGAACCGCTACGTCTACGGTGCCACCAAGGCCGCCATCATCGGGCTCACCAAGGCGGTGGCGGCGGATTTCATCAGGCAAGGCATCCGGGCAAACGCGATCTGTCCCGGCACCATCGAGACGCCCTCGCTCGACGGGCGGGTCGAAGACTTATCCAAGGCTACGGGCAAGCCGATCGACAAGGTGCGCCGGGATTTCATCGACCGCCAGCCCATCGGCCGCCTCGGAACGGCGGCGGAAGTCGCAGCGCTCGCGCTCTTCCTTGCTTCCGACGAGGCGAGCTATATCACCGGCCAGACCCATCTGGTCGACGGCGGCATGGCGCTCTAGTACTACTGAGTCAGAACGCCGCATTCGAAGTCTTTGAGAATCACATAATGAAGGAGATTCCCGTTGGAACGTAGGGGTTTGGGATGGGTCTCCACGAAGCGAAGGACATTGAATCGCGGTTTGCGCGCTATGTCGA